>Ga0138256_10000255_pt1 | contig 62623 bp, 58 predicted proteins | sample KNB2016incub_MG_FD_105486 | JGI IMG/M metagenome (GOLD analysis project Ga0138256, IMG submission 105486) | Active sludge microbial communities from wastewater in Klosterneuburg, Austria - KNB2014incub_MG | ecosystem: Engineered > WWTP > Activated sludge > Unclassified | place: Austria...
CTACCCGGCGCTCCGACGCCTACCGGGACGGGACTCTCACCCGTTGGACTGGCGCAGCATGCAGCAGCACTACCTTCCCCCTTCGGGTTCAGTCGCACCTTTGCTTCGTGACGCACCATCGGGGCATTATCGGCGTGGCCCTTTCCTACAATGCCGGGGTGTCGACCGTGTTGAACATCGCCGCCTACCGCTTCGTCGAACTCGCCGACCTGGCCACCTTGCAGCAGCAGCTGCTGGCGCGCGCACGGGCGGCAGCCCTCAAGGGCACGGTGCTGCTGGCGCCCGAAGGCATCAACCTCGTCCTGGCCGGCACGTGCGACGCGCTGCAGCCCTGGCTGGCCGAGCTGCAGCAAGACCCGCGCCTCGCTGCGATGGGCGTCAAGCGCAGCTTCAGCAGCGACCAGCCCTTTCGCCGCCTGCGCGTGAAGATCAGGCGCGAGATCATCCGCATGGACCAGCCCACCGTCCGCCCTGCTGCGGGCCGGGCGCCCGTGGTCGACGCGCCCACGCTGGCACGCTGGCTGCAACGCGGGCGCTGCGACGAGGGGCGCGAGCTGGTGCTGCTGGACACGCGCAACGGTTTCGAGGTCGACCAGGGTGCCTTCGAAGGCGCCATCGACTGGCGGCTGCAGCGATTCAGCGATTTTCCGGCGCAGCTGCAACGGCGCAGTGCCGCGCTGCAGGACAAGACCGTGGTCAGCTACTGCACGGGGGGCATCCGCTGCGAGAAGGCCGCGCTGTGGATGCGCGAACAGGGCCTGCCGCATGCCTTGCAGCTCGACGGCGGCATCCTCGGGTACTTCGAACAGGTGCCGGGCGCGCCGCACTACCGCGGCCATTGCTTCGTGTTCGACGAACGCGGGGCTCTGGACGCCCGCCTGCAAAGCACCCGATGAGCAGCTGGATCATCCGCATCGTGGGCATCCTGATGATGCTCACCGCACTGGCGCTGGCGATGTCGCGCGCGCCCGACCGGCCGGTCGAGACCCTGGTCGCCCGCTGGGCACCACCGCCGTCGGACTTCATCGAGGTGAAGGGTCAGCTGGTGCACTTGCGCGACGAAGGGCCGCGAGACGACAGCACACCCATCGTGCTGCTGCACGGCACCTCGGCCAGCCTGCACACCTGGGAGGGCTGGGCCCACGTGCTGAAGACCGAGCGCCGCGTGATCACGCTGGACCTGCCGGGCTTCGGACTGACCGGGCCCTTTGCCGGCCAGTACGCTGCCGACGACTACCACGGTGACACCTACGCGCGCTTCATCGTCGACGTGCTCGACACGCTGAAGCTGCAGCGCGTGGTGCTGGGTGGCAATTCGCTGGGCGGCGAGATCGCGTGGCGCTTGGCCACGCTGGCGCCGGCGCGTGTGGGTCGGCTGATCCTGGTCGACGCCGCCGGGCCGGCCTTCACGCCCGAATCGGTGCCCATCGGATTCATCTTCGCGCGCCTGCCGGGGCTGCGCTGGATCAGCGAATACGTGCTGCCGCGCGAACTGGTGGCGCAAAGCGTGGCCAATGTCTACGGTGACCCGTCGCGCCTGAGCAGCGCCGTCGTCGACCGCTACTTCGAGCTGGCACTGCGCGAAGGCAACCGGCGCGCGCTGGGCCTGCGGCTGCAGCAGATGGACATGGGCGCCGACGCCGGCCGCATTGCCGGCGTCACGCAGCCGACGCTGATCCTGTGGGGTGGGCGCGACCGCCTGATCCCGCCATCGGTGGCACGGGTGTTCGAGCAGCAGATCAAGGGCAGCCGACTGGTTGTGCTGCCCGGGCTGGGGCATATGCCGCAGGAGGAAGACCCGGTGCGCAGTCTGCAGCCGGTGCAGGCCTTCATCGGCTGGAAGTGAGCCCGCCCCAGGTTCACCCAAACCGCCCCTGCAGAAACCACAGCGGCTGCGTTTCGTCGGTCACCGGCAGACGGGCACGGTAGACCCACACCAGCGCGCCGTCCATGGCCTGGGCGATGAAGTAGTCGCGCGTGGCCAGGTCGGCGTCCCACCAGCCCGATTCGATGCGCTCGGGCCCGACCAGCAACTGCAGCGGCCGGCCTTCGAGCAAGGGCATGGCCTGACGCTCGGCCAGCGGCAGTGGATCGGGCAGCAACCACACCGGGCGTGTCAGCGGCCAGTCGCCGGTGCTGGCGGTGGCGGTGGCAGTGACACGGGCAGTGACGGCAGCGGCGCCCGTCAGCGTGGACAGTGCCGGCAGCGTGCGGCTGGCGCGCTCGGGGCGATGGTCGGCCACCGGCTGCAGGCGCTGCACCTGCTCGTCTCCCAGGCGCGCGCTCAGGCGCTCGATCAGGCGCAGCAGGCCGAGCTGGTCGCTGTGCCGGGTGGGGAACAGCTCGGCGTTCGGGGCTTCCTGCAGCGCCAGTTCATGGCAGTGCAGCTGCAGCTCGAGCGTGGGCGCGGCCAGCTGCACGCGGGCCAGGCGCTCGCGCAGCAGGCCTTGCAGATGGGTGCCGTCGACCGCCGGCTCGGCCAGTTCGATGCGCAGCTCGGTGGCCGCGGGCGTGGGTGCATCGGGGCGATACCGGGCCTCATGGTGCATGCACAGCGTGAAGGCGCGCACGCGCGCACGCCGCGCCTGCGCCCAGGCCACCAGCTGCGCCAGCAGCAGCGCGGCGCCGTGCAGCACCTGCTCGGCATGGTCGGCGCGCATCGCCAGCTCGAGCCGGCAGCGAAAGCGTTCGGGCGCGGTCAACCACACGCGCGGGTCGGGCCGTGTGCCGCGGGCACGGTCCAGGTCGTCGAGCAGGTCTTCGCCGAAACGCCGCGCCAGCCCGGCACGCGGCAGGCGCAGCAGGTCACCCAGGTGGCGCAGCCCCATGCCCTGCAGCGCCTCCCAATGTTCGCGCCCGGGGCCGAGCAGCCACACTGGGGCGCGGTCGAGCAGTTGCTGCAGCGCCGCCAGCTGGCTGCGCTGCGGGCCGTCGGCCAGATCGTCGCGCCAGCGCGCCAGCAGCGCCGCACCCAGCGCCGTGGCTGCACCGGCGATCTGCACACGATGGCCCAGCGGCGCCAGTGCCGAGCGCAGGCGGCGCAGCAGGGCGTCGGCGCCACCGAAGTAGCGCAGACAGCTGGCCACCTCGAGCAGCACCGTATGCCCGTCGACCGCCACCGCCGGCGTGAAAGCCAGCGCCGCATGCACCACTGCCTGCAGCGCCTGCGCGTCACGCGTGGCATCGGCCTGCCCGCACAGCAGATCGGCGGCCAGTGCCAGCGCGGTGGCACGCTTCAACCCGGTCTGAACGCCAGCCTGGGCGGCGGTGGCGTTGACAGCCTGCACCCGGTGATCGGCCAGCAGCGCCACCGGGCGCTGGCGCTGCTCAGCGCCGAGCGTGGCGACGAAGGCCTCGAGTGACAGCCACGGCAGGTGGACGGCAAACCACAGCATGAGACAGCAGCCGCAGCAAGACTGCCCTCAATCGTGTTCGGCGGCTTCGGCGCATGCCGGCATCGCCGCATCGGCCACCGGCAGCAGCACATCACGCAGCGCACGCGCACGCGCCGGCGCCGACAGCACCGGCGCCAGCGGCAGCAGCAGCGGCTGCAGCAGCGGTGGCCCGCGGCGCTTGACGATGCGCAGCGCCAGCTCATCGGGGCCGGCCGATGCCAGCAGCAGGCGCAGCGGCGCGGCACTGGGCCGCGCCTGCGCCTGCAGCTCTCGAAAAAGAAAGGCCGGCCCGTCGTGCGCCTGCGCGGCCAGCTGCAGCCGACGCAAGGCGTCGGGCCGCAGGCGCGGGCCCGGCCAGGCCAGCAGCGCCCCGACATGGCCGCTCTTGAGCGACTGCTCCAGCGCCCACAGGATGTCAGCCGCCGGTGGCAGCGCGCGTGCCCGGTCCTGCAGGCCGTCACGCGGGCGCACCAGCACCAGCTGCGTCAGGTCCAGCCCCAGCGATGCCAGGGCCCAGGCGCACAGTGCCGCCGGTGGGTCGAACAGCATCACGCTGCGTCCGCCCCGTTGCACCGCCGCCAGCACCGGCGCCAGCAGGCGGATCTCGCCGATGCCGGGGTGCGGCAGCAGCAGTTCGGTCAGCGCACGCGCCGGCCAGCCGCCGCCGGGCAATTCGGCATCGAGCGTGGCAAAGCCGCTGGCCCACACCGCGTCGCGCTGCCGACCCACCTGGTGCGCGCGCCACAGCGCCGGGTGCAGGTGCTCGAGATCAGGCAGCCCAGGCTGCGGCGCTGCGGCCGGCAGGGCCGGCCAGTCGGGCCGGTCGGGCAGGTCGGGCAGGTCGGGCAGGTCGGGCAGGTCAGGGAAGAGACGTTGGGCTGAATCGGCGGGCACTGGAAGACTGTATGTTCATACAGTCTTTGATGCAAGCACCCGGCGCCGGCCGGCCGCCGGCTGATCGACCTGCCCTGCCTTACGATGAAGCCCCGCCGCCCCTGCCGATCTGCCTGTGCGAATACTGCTCGTCGAGGACGACAAGATGCTCGCCGACGCCCTGTGTCGTGCGCTGGTCCAGTCCGCCCACGCCGTCGACGTCACCGCCACCGGCGAAGAGGCGGACAGCGTGCTCACGACCGCGAACTACGACCTGGTGATCCTCGACATCGGACTGCCCGGACTGAGCGGACTGGATGTGCTGCGCCGCCTGCGCAATCGCAAGTCGCACGTGCCGGTGCTGATGCTCACCGCGCTGGACACGCTGGCCGACCGCGTGCGCGGCCTGGACCTGGGCGCCGACGACTATCTGGCCAAGCCCTTCGATCTGCCGGAGCTGGAGGCGCGTGTGCGCGCACTGCTGCGGCGCAGCCCGCAGTCGACCCTGTTCCTGCAGCATGGCCGGCTGAAACTGGACACCGTGGGTCGGCGTGTCTCTTATGACGACCAGCCGGTCGAGCTGTCGGCGCGCGAACTGGCGGTGCTCGAGCTGCTGCTGCTGCGCGAAGGCCGTGTCGTCAGCAAGGAGCACATGGTCAACCACCTCTACGGCTGGGGCGACGAGGTCGGCGCCAATGCGATCGAGGTCTACGTCTATCGCATCCGCAAGAAACTGCAGCCGCTGGGTTGCGAGATCCGCACGGTGCGCGGCATGGGTTACCTGATGGAACGCATCGATGACCCGGCCTGAGCCTCGGCTGCAGTCCCAGTTGCTGGGCTGGCTGCTGGGGCCCTTGCTGGCCCTGCTCGTGCTCGATACGGCGGTGACCTACTGGACCTCACTGAAGTTCTCCAACCGGGCCTACGACCGCTCACTGCAGGAGATTGCCCGCGAGGTGGCGCTGCACGTCAAGGTCGATGCGCAGGGCCGGCCCCGCGTCGAGATGTCACCGGCGGCAGAGCGCATCCTGCTGCTCGACGAATCAGACCGACTCGCGTACCGGGTGTCGAATCAGGCCGGCGCACTGATCAGCGGTGACACCGGACTGGGCGCGCCGCCGGGGCCCGTGGCCAGCCAGACCACGCCGCTGTTCTACGGCGACAGGCTGCAGGGCGACCCGGTGCGTGTCGTCGCACGCTGGGTCGCACCCGAGCACAGCGGGGCAGCGCCCGACCGCGTGCTGGTGCAGGTGGCCGAAACCATGAACAAGCGCAACCGGCTGGCCTGGGAGATCCTGGCCAACGTGGTCGTGCCGCAGCTGCTGCTGATCCTGATGGCCTTGCTGGCGGTGTACTTCGGTGTCTCGCGCGGTCTGCTGCCGCTGAAGAAATTGCAGCGCGCGGTGTCAGACCGCTCGCATCTCGACCTGACGCCGGTCACGCTCGATCGCGTGCCGCGCGAGGTGCGGCCGCTGGTGGACGAGGTCAACGACCTCATGCGGCGCCTGGGCCAGACGCTGGACTTCCAGAGCCGCTTCATTGCCGACGCCTCGCACCAGTTCAAGACGCCAGTGGCCGGCCTGAAGGCGCAGATCGAACTGGCCCTGCGCGAGGACGACCCGCAGCGCCTGCGTCACTCGCTGGCGCAGCTGCACGTCGGCGTCGACCGCCTGTCGCGCCTGGTCCAGCAGTTGCTATCCCTCGCCCGCAACGAACCTGGCGCAACCCCTCGGGTGCAGATGCAGGCACTCGACCTCAAGGCCTTTGCGCTCGAGATCAGCATGGAGTGGGTGCCGCTGGCGATCAGGAACGACGTCGACCTCGGTTTCGAGGGCGCTGAAGACCCGGTGTGGATCGACGCCGAGTCCGACCGGCTGCGCGAGCTGATCAACAACCTGATCGACAACGCCGTTCGATACAGCCGCAAGGGCGGCCGTGTCACGGTGGTGGTCGACCGCGGCGAAGGCGGGCACGGCCGGCTGTCGATCAGCGACGACGGGCCGGCCATCCCGGTCGAGGAGCGCGGCCGGATCTTCGAGCGCTTTCATCGACTGCTGGGCACCAGCAACGATGGCAGCGGGCTGGGCCTGGCGATCGTGAGCGAGATCGCCACGCTGCACGGCGCGCACATCACGCTCGAAGAGGATGTCGACGGCGTGGGCAACACCTTCAGCGTGCTGTTTCCGGCACGCCATGCCAGCCTCCCGGCGCTGGCCTGACCCCTGCCCGTAAGCCTGGTGACAGCTGGGCGACATCGTGCCGTCAGCCTGGCGGCAGAAAGGCGTCAGCGCGCGCACCTAGCCTCGTGGGTCACGGGGTCGCTCTTCGGCTCCGGCATGCCCTCAGGAGCCCTGATGTCTCTCGCCAGCCCCGAATTCTGGATCGCGCTGTTCCAGATCATCATGATCAACATCGTGCTCAGCGGCGACAACGCGGTCGTCATCGCGCTGGCCAGCCGCTCGCTGCCGCCGACTCAGCAGAAGAAGGCCATCATCTTCGGCAGCATCGGCGCCATCGTGTTGCGGCTGCTGCTGACCTTCTTTGCCGTCATGCTGCTGGCGCAGCCCTACCTCAAGCTGGTCGGCGCCGCGCTGCTGCTGTGGATCGGCATCGGCCTGCTCAAGAGCGACGGCGATGAAGGTGATCTGAAGGCACATTCGAACCTGATCGCTGCCATCAAGACCATCATCGTGGCCGACCTGGTGATGAGCCTGGACAACGTGATCGGCGTGGCGGCGGCGGCCAAGGGCAACGTGCCGCTGCTGGTGATCGGCCTGGCGATCAGCATCCCGCTGATCATCTACGGCAGCACCATGATCCTGAAACTGATGACGCACTACCCGGTGATCGTCACGATCGGTGCCGCGCTGCTGGGCTGGGTGGCCGGCGAGATGGCCATCTCCGATCCCGCCGTCGGCGGCTGGATGGCCGCGCACGGCACGTTGCACCTGCTGGCACCTGCGGTGGGGGCGGTGATGGTCGTGGTGGTCGGCAAGTGGCTGCTGGCCCGTGCGCAGGTGGCGCCGGCGGCAGTGGCCGAGCAGGCACATTGATGGCGCAGGAGCCGACATGAACAAGATCCTGGTTCCCGTCGACCCCGCCGACCCTGCACGCACCCGCGAAGCCCTGCAGACCGCCGTGCGCATCTACGCGCAAGGGCCGGTGGACGTGCACCTGCTGAGCGTGCAACCTTTGCTGACCCGACACGTGGCGATGTTCTTCGGCGGCATCGAACTGCAGAACCTGCAACATGCCGCCGGCGACGACGATCTGGCCGCCGCGCGCGAGACCCTGGCCCACCAGAACGTGCCCTGCAGCAGCAGCGTGCGCATCGGTCGCAGCGCCGAAACCATCGCCCGCACGGCGCGCGAACTCGGCTGTGACCGCATCGTCATGGGGCCGGACGGCGTCGCCCGGCTGGCCGACAAGGTCTTCGGCACGCTGGCGCAACAGGTGCGCCATCTGCTCGGCGCCACCGGCGACTGCCAGGTGATCGGCTCCTGACCGCCCAAACGCCCTTCAAAGCGCCAGCAAGCCCGCCACCTGCTCGCGCAGGCGCTGCGGCGTCACATCGGCCGGCGCCACCGCCGGCCCGGCCACCAGGCCGACCCGGCTGAACAGCCCGCGGCGAAACGGCCGCACCATCGCGTTGCCCTGTTCCACGCGCGAGAAATACGAACCCCACAGGTTCTGCAGCGCCACCGGCACCACCGGCACCGGATGCGTCTGCAGGATCTTCATGATGCCGCCCCTGAACTCACCCAGCTGGCCGTCGCGTGTGATGCCGCCTTCGGGAAAGATGCACAGCAGGTCACCGTCGGCCAGCACCTGGCGCGCCTGCGCGAAGGCGGCTTCGTAAGTCTTCGGGTCGTCCTTCTGCGGCGCGATCGGGATCGCCTTGGCAAGGCGGAACATCCAGCCCAGCACCGGAATGGCGAAGATGCGCTGGTCCATGATGAAGCGGATGGGTCGCGGGCTGGCCGCCATCAGCAGCACCGCGTCGACGAAGCTGACGTGGTTGCACACCAGCACTGCGGCGCCCGTGGTCGGGATGTGCTCGTCACCACGCAAGCTGAAACGGTAGATGCAGCGAGTGAGCACGAATGCCACGAAGCGCAGCAGGTACTCGGGCACCAGCATGAAGATGTAGAAGGCCACCACCGCATTGAGCAGACCGACGATCAGGAACACCTGCGGGATCGTGAAATGCAGCCCCAGCAGCAGGCCCACGCCGATCGAGCTGACGATCATGAACAAAGCGTTCAGGATGTTGTTGGCCGCGATGATGCGGGCCCGGTGCGTGGGCTGGCTGCGCAGCTGGATCAGCGCGTACATGGGCACGCTGTAAATGCCGGCAAACAGTGACAGCAGCGCCAGATCGGCCATCACGCGCCAATGTGCGGCCTGGTCGATGAACTGCGACAGGCTCAGGCCCAGTGCCGGCGGCAATGCGCGTGAGGCGAAGTAAAGGTCGATCGAGAACACGCTCATGCCGATCGCGCCCAGCGGCACCAGGCCGATCTCGACATGGCGGCGGCTGAGCATCTCGCACAGCAGCGCACCGGTGCCGATGCCGATCGAGAACACCACCAGCAGCAGCGAGGCAACCTGCTCGTTGCCGTGCAGCACGTTGCGCGCGAAGCTGGGGAACTGGCTGAGAAAGACGGCACCGAAGAACCACATCCAGCTGATGCCCAGCAGCGAGCGAAAGACGACCACGTTCTGCCGCGCCAGCAACAGGTTGCGCCAGGTCTCGCTGAACGGGTTCCAGTTGATCTTCAGGGTCGGGTCGGTCGGCGCAGACACCGGCACCGCCTGCGCCAGCACGCGGCCCAGCACCGCCAGCGCCACGCAGGCCCAGGCCGTGTCACGCGCGCCGGTCTCGGGGATGGCGATCATCAGTCCGCCGGCCACGTTGCCCAGCAGGATGGCGACAAAGGTGCCCATCTCGACCATGCCGTTGCCGCCGGTCAGCTCACGCTCGCTCAGATGCTGCGGCAGGTAGGCGAACTTGACCGGCCCGAAGAGCGTGGAATGCAGGCCCATCAGCGCCACGCACAGCAGCAGCGCCGGCACGTTGTGCGCGATGAAACCCCAACCCGCCAGCAGCATGATGCCGATCTCGAGCGTCTTGACGAAACGGATCAGCACGGCCTTGTCGAGCTTGTCGGCCAGCTGCCCGCTGGTGGCACTGAACAGCAGGAACGGCAGGATGAAGAGGGCACCGATCACCAGGCCCGCCGACTCGGGCGGCAGCCAGCTCACGTGCAGCTGGTAGGTCACCATCACCGTGAAGGCAAACTTGAACAGGTTGTCGTTGCCGGCACCCAGAAACTGCACCCAGAAGAAGGGTGCGAAGCGGCGCTGCGACAGCAACGCAAACTGGTTCGGGTGCTCGTGCGCAGCGGGGCCTGTGTCCAAGGGCATCCTCGATCGAAACCGGCCGCGGCCGGTGGAGCCGGACTGTAGCGGGCATCGCCGTGGCGCAAGCCCACTGCCACGGCGATCGGCGCACCGGACGCGCGGCCGGCGCGGGGCGGCCAGGCGAACACCCAGTCGATCAGCCGGCGGGCGTGTCCAGCACCATGAAATCGAGCCCTGCGATGCCGACCAGCTGCGCCAGCGACATCGTTGCCGGACTGACGAAGTTGTCGCTCGACCCCGAGATTCCCCAGGGGTTGTAGACCAGCACGTCGGTGTTGTTCGGGTCAGCCGGGTTGGGATCGATCATGAAATGCGCGTGGCCGCCGACCAGCACCGAGTTGCCGGCCGCATCCTTCAGCGCGTCGTTCACACCCAGCCAGACCGTCTTGCCGGCGTTGATCAGGCCCTTGAGGTCGAGCACCAGCTGGTCCGTGGCGGCGGCGCTGCTGCGGTCGACCTCGCGCGTGACGATGTAACCGTTATTGCCGAAATTGGCGCCCGGGAAGGAGTACGAGATCACCTTGCCGGCGATCAACGCCCCCAGTGGATCGCCCTGCCCGCCTTCGATGGCGGCGAAACTGTTCTGGCCGGTGGTCTCGGCACGCGGCAGAAAAGCCAGCGAATTGGCCTGTGCATAGGCCTTCTCCATCAGCGGCACCCAGATCTCGCCATTCAGGTCCTTGCTGGCCGAGCCTGCGAACGCGACCTTGGTGGTGTCGGACGGGTTCACCGGCAGCATGTCGTTGACCGTCACCCATTGCGCTTGCCCGTTGGCGTCGAAGAAGCGCACGCCCCAGGACCGAACGCCGTCGATCGTGCCGTTGTCGACGAACATGGCCTGCAAGGCATCGGGCTTGCTGGCCGCCAGGCCACCCATGGCGGCGATCAGGTAGCAGTCGCCGGCCGTGCCCTGAACGACGTCAGTCACCGTGATGCCGTCGACGAACAACGTGCCGCTCGACTTGCCGTAGGTGGTGGTCACCGCCTTGGGCGCGCCCGTGGCCGAGTCGCCGGCGGTGGCCGTGCTGGGCATGTCGCCACCCAGCAACCACTTGCTGACGAGCTTTTCGGCCACCGAAACCGATGATCCCGCACCCAGGCTGCCGAGTTCCGAACGCTGGGTCTCGCCCCCGTTGAAGAAACGGTTGGCGTCCGATCCGTCGACCATCTTGCCGAGCACGAACGACAGATAGTCCGCGGCCGCACCTTCGCCTGCAAAGGCCGCCTTGCCGCGCGCGGCCAGGGCCTGCAGGTCGGCCACTTCCTGCGCCGTGATCGGCGCATCGTTGCTGTCCTTGTGCGCCTGGATCACGGTCTTGAACATCGTCACCAGTTCAGCGTAGGTGATCGTGTTCGCAGCCGTGCTCATGGCGCCGGCGCTCAGGGCCCGCGCGTCGGACTGGCCGGTCGCCGTCGACGACAGCGCCTGCTCGACCGCGTGGCGGATGGCGTCGTTCTTCAGGATGCTGGTCCAGCCCGCCGGCGCCGGCAGGTCGTGGTTGCCGTCGATGTCGACGCCCAGGCTCAGCTCCAGGTCGTGCATCGCGGCACCGGACAGCAGCGACCCGCTGGTGTAGGCGCCGGTGGCGTCGAAGGTCGCGTCGAAGATCTCACCCGTGGGGGCCTGGGCAAAGACCTCGAAGTCGGCGCCCTTGGCCACCGCCTCGACAATCTCCCAGCCGGCGGGCAGCAATTGATCGTCCAGCCCCTGGCCACCCAGGGTCAGGGTCATGGGCTCAGCAGTGCCAGTGCCCACCTGGTAAAAACCCAGTTCGCTCATGTACAGGTTGACGGCACCGCCCTCCAGCAGGACCGGGCCGCTGCCGAAGCCGCCGCTGTCGTTGAGGTCGACCTTGTACTGGTCTTCGACAGCAAACGTCTGCGCCTTGTCCAGCACGGCCACCGATGTCGGGTCGACATGACCGGCGGCGTTCACCTTGACCTCCACGATCATGTCGTTGTCGGCATCGTTGCGCACGAACAGGCGGTACCCGCCCTGGCCGTTGGACTCGGCTGCGACGGCGGAAAAACCGAAGGTCGAATCGTCCACCGCGGCGCCGGAGAAGGTGACCTTCACCAGATGGGTGGGATCAGGACCGATCGACCAGCTGGCATCAGTGTTGGCAAGCAGCGTCGCCGACCCGATGTAACGGACCTGCGGTTCAAGTACCTCGACCTTGGCGTTGAGCATGATTCGGACTCCGTGGCGTTGTGTGTCGGGATCGCAGCAGGCTCGCGGCGCAGGGCGTCTTTGAGCTGTAGGGAATTCTCATGAGCAATCCGTGCACCGCCATCGCGACCGACCCTGAACGTGAATAATCCCGTCGTCAGGCCAGTCAGCCAGGGCCGAGCGCACGCCGCAGCACCGCCCCGCACAGGTCGAGCGCACTGTGCGCCTCGTCGATCACCCGCCCCATCGTGATGAAGCCGTGGATCTGGCGTTCGAAACAGATGTACTGCGTGCGCACGCCGGCGGCCGACAGCGCGTCGGCGTACTGCCGGCCCTCGTCGCGCAGGGGGTCGAAGCCGGCCGTCAGCACCAGCGCCGGCGGCAGGTGCGACAGGTCCTGGGCCAGCAGCGGCGACGCCCGCCAGTCGGCCCACTGCTGCGGGTCGGTGATGTAGTGACGGCGGAAATAGGCGATGGTGTCGGCCGTCAGCACATAGCCCTGGCCGTTGTGGCTGTGCGACGGCGCCACCGCACGCATGTCGGTGGCAGGGTAGATCAGCAGTTGCAGCTGTGCCGCCGCTTCGCCGGCGTCGCGCATCGCGATCGCGGTCACAGCAGCCAGGTTGCCGCCGGCGCTGTCGCCACCCAGCGCCATGCGCGTGGCGTCCAGCCCGTGGGCAGCGCCATGTTCGCGCACCCAGCGTGCGGCAGCATGCGCGTCGTCGACCGCGGCCGGGAAGCGGTGCTCGGGCCCCAGCCGGTAGTCGACCGACAGCACCGCGCAACCGCTGTTGACACACAGCTGGCGGCAGACCACGTCGTGCGTGTCCAGGTCGCCAATCACCCAGCCACCGCCGTGGTAGTAGACCAGCACCGGGTGCGGCCAGGTGCCCTGCACAGGCTCATACAAGCGCATGGGCAGCACGGCGTGTTCGCCGGCGGCGTGCAGTTCGCGCACCGCACCCACGGCTGGCGGATCGGGCTGGGTGATGGCGCGGCGCTCGAGGTAGAAGCGGCGCGCTTCCAGGTGGTCCAGCGTGTGCGTGGGCGGCACCTGGCGGGCCACCATCAGGTCGATCAGGGCACGGGCTTGCGGGTCGAGCATGGACCTTCTCCGGTTCCGTTCGGGGATGTTGTCGCCGCTGATCATCGGCCCTGCACGATGATCCCGGCATGAGCACTTTCCTGCCCTGCCCCTGCGGCAGCAATCGGCCGTATGCCGGGTGCTGCGCGCCCTGCCACGACGGCAGCACCCCGGCAGCAAGCGCCGAAGCGCTGATGCGCTCTCGCTACTCGGCCTATGTGATGGGCCTGTGCGACTACCTGCTGGCCAGCTGGCACCCGCGCACCCGGCCGGCCGCGCTGGCGCCGCCTGCACCCGGGCAACGCTGGCTGGGCCTGGACCTGCGCCGCAGCCGGCCGATCGATGACGACCATGCCGAGGTCGAGTTCGTCGCGCGCAGCAAGCTGGGCGGGCGGGCGCAGCGGCTGCACGAAGTCAGCCGCTTCGTGCGCGATGGCGGCCGCTGGTACTACGTCGACGGCGACTTGAAGTGAGCGGCGGTCACCCGACACGCACCGCGGCAGCGCCGACCCATGCCCTGGCGCAGGGATTCGAAACTGGCGCTGCCGTTCAGACCTGCTCGGCCACCATCTCGATCGCACCGCAGGGGCATTCGGCCACGCAGATGCCGCAACCTTTGCAGTAGTCGTAGTTGAATTCGAAGCGCTTGCCGGGCCCGAGCTTGATGACGGCGTTGTCCGGGCACACGCCATAGCAGTTGTCGCACTCGAAGCAGTTGCCGCAGCTCAGGCAGCGCCGTGCCTCGAACAGCGCGTTGTCCTCGGTCAGCCCGCCTTGCACCTCATCGAAGCTGCTGGTGCGCCGTGCCAGATCAAGCTGTGGCCGCATCGTCTTCGGCGCGTCGCTGTAGTACCAGGTGTTCAGTTGCTCGAACCTTGCCATCGCGTGCTTGGGGGCCGGGGCCCTCACGTCGCCGCGCAGCCAGGCGTCGATGTGGCGCGCTGCCTTCTTGCCATGACCGACAGCGACCGTCACGTTGCGCTCGGCCGGCACCATGTCGCCACCGGCGAACAAGCCCGGGCAGCCGGTCATCAGCGTGGCCGGATCGACCTTCACCACACCGTCGTCCAGCACCAGGCCGGGCACGCCGTGCAGCAGCGACAGGTCGACGTCCTGGCCCAGCGCCAGCACCAGCGAATCGGACTGCAGGGTCTCGAATTCACCGGTGGGCTGCGGCTTGCCGTCTGCATCGAGCGTCATCTTCTCGATCGTCAGTTCACCGTCTTCGCCGGCCTGCCGGATGGTCGACAACCATTTGACCATCACGCCTTCCTGCAGCGCTTCTTCGACCTCGAAATCGTGCGCCGGCATCTTCTCGCGCGTGCGGCGGTAGACGATCACGGCTTCGGTGGCCCCCAGCCGCTTGGCGGTGCGCGCCATGTCGATCGCGGTGTTGCCTCCGCCGTAAACCACCACCCGGCGGCCCAGCATCGGCTTGTCCTCGCCTTCCATCGAGCGCAGCACCGACACCGCGTCGAGGATGCGCGACGAGTCCTTCGCCGGTATGAAGGCGCGCTTGGCAATGTGCGCCCCCACCGCCAGAAACGTGGCGTCGTAACCCTGGAGCATCTCGGCCGTCAGGTCGGCCACCTTGCAGTTCAGCTGCAGTTGCACACCCATCTCGACAATGCGCTGAAGTTCAGCTTCGAGCACGTCGCGTGGCAGCCGGTACTGCGGAATGCCGAAACGCATCATGCCGCCCATCAGCGGCCCGGCTTCCTTGACGGTGACGCGGTGACCGGCGCGGCGCAGGTGGTAGGCGGCCGACATGCCCGAAGGCCCGGCGCCGATCACCAGCACATGCGTGCCACTTTCGGTGGTGGGTGGCTCGAAGCGCCAGCCGCGCCTGAGGGCTTCGTCGCCCAGGAAGCGCTCGACCGAGTTGATGCCTACTGCAGCGTCGAGTTGGCCGCGGTTGCACACGCCTTCACACGAGTGGTAGCAGACCCGGCCCATGATGGCGGGGAAGGGGTTGTCGCGCACCAGGTGGCGCCAGGCGGCTTCGTAGTTGCCACTTTCGGCGTGGTACAGCCAGCCCTGGATGTCCTCGCCCGCCGGGCACTGGGCATTGCAGGGCGGCAGCCGGTCGACATAGACCGGGCGCTGGCTGCGCCAGCTGCCGGTCTTGTTGGCCAGCGAAGACCCGGGGTCGAGCGTGATCGCGAAGGGTTTGCTCATGGCCTCAGCTTTCGTCCAGCAGGCCGAAACGGCGGATGTTGCGGTCGGCCTCGGCCTGGATCTGGGCGATCAGGTCGGGGCGGCCAGCGTCGGCAAACAGGTGCGCAAAGCGCTTCTGCGGCCGCAGATAGTCTTCGACCGGCACGCGGCGGCGGATCTTGGTGACCGCGGTGATTTCGCCCGCTTCGGCCTCGAACTCGGGGAACAGGCCGGTCTCGCGCGCCAGCCGCGCCAGCCGGATGGTGTCGTGGCTGGCCGCGCCCCAGCCCAGCGGGCAGGGCACCAGGATGTGCAGGTAGCGCGCGCCGTGCAGACCCATGGCGCGCTCGACCTTGGCCTCGAGGCCGTGCAGGTCGGCCACGGTGGCCGTGGCCACGTAGGGGATCTCGTGCGCCATCGCGATGCGGGGCAGGTTCTTGCCCTTGCCGAACTCGGCCCCCGGGTTCGGGCCCACGGCCTGCGTGGTGGCGGTGCGCGCGGCGTGCGGCGTGGCCGAACTGCGCTGCACGCCGGTGTTCATGTAGGCCTCGTTGTCGTAGCAGATGTAGAGCACGTCGTCGTTGCGCTCGAACATGCCCGACAGGCAGCCGAAGCCGATGTCGGTGGTGCCGCCATCGCCGCCCTGCGCGATGACACGCACGTCCTTGCGGCCGCCCTTGGCCGCCTTGACCTTCAGCGCCGCAGCGATGCCCGTGCCCACTGCGGCGGCGTTGCCGAACAGCGAGTGAATCCACGGCAGCTGCCAGGAGGTCTCGGGGTAAGGCGTGGAAAAGACCTCCAGGCAGCCCGTGGCGTTGGCCGCGATGATCTGGTTGTTCGTCGCGCGCATCGCCGCGTCGATGGCGTAACGCGCGCCCAGGGCCTCGCCGCAGCCCTGGCAGGCGCGGTGCCCCGAGGTCAGCGAGTTGCTGCGCTCGGTGCTGGCCTGCACGCTGCGCTGCTCGGGCGCAAGCAGCCGGTTGCCCACCGTGAAGGTGCCGGTCTGGTAGAACTTGATGGGCTCCGACGACTGCCGGGCCGCCCCAAAGTCGTCGGTCACCCCCTCGGGAGGCTGCGAACGAAGTGAGCTCGGGGGTTGATGGTTCATGTCAATTCACCTTCGAGGCCACGGTGCCGACGTCGCGCAGCAGGTTCTCGGCGATCGGGCCGCTGCGCCGCACGCTGGCTTCGCGCGCCAATTGGCGATTGACGATGCCCCAGTCGAGATCGAGGAAGGTCAGCGGCTCGAGCTTGTCGGCCACGGCCTCGTGCAGCATGCGCGCCAGCGACGCCTTGGTGATGGCGCGCCCGCCCAGCCCCGCCACGACCGTATACCCATGCAGTTGCAGCCCCGACAGCGCCAGCCGCACGTCGGTGCTGACGACGCCGCCCAGGCCTACCGAGAAGCTCTTCTCCAGCACCACCACGCGCCTGGCACCCTGCAGCGCGGCACGCACCGCGGCCAGCGGGAAGGGGCGGAAGGACTGGATGCCGAGCACGCCGATCTTCATGCCGCCGGCGCGCAGGTCTTCCACGGTGTCGCGCAACGTGCCGATCACCGAACCCAGCGCGACGACGATGGTCTCGGCGTCTTCGCAGTGGTAGGCGCGCACCAGGCCACCGGTGTTGCGGCCGAAGCGCGCCTCGAATTCATCGGCGATCTGCGGGATGCGTTCGAGTGCCATCTGCTGCTTGGCGTGTGCGAGGTAGCGCACCTCCATGAAGGCCTCCGGGCCGACCATGGCGCCGATGCTCACGGGGTCGGCGGTGTCGAGCACCTGGCGCGGCTCATAGGGCGGCAGGAAGGCGTCGACCTGCTGCTGCGTCGGCATGTCCACGCGCTCGACGGCGTGCGTCAGGATGAAGCCGTCCATGCACACCATCACCGGCATGCTCAGTTCCTCGGCCAGCTTGAAGGCCTGGATGTGCAAGTCCAGCGCTTCCTGGTTGTGTGCGGCGAACAGCTGGATCCAGCCGCAGTCGCGCTGGCTCATGCTGTCGCTGTGGTCGTTCCAGATGTTGATCGGTGCGCCGATGGCCCGGTTGGCCACCGTCATCACGATGGGCAGCCCCAGCCCGCTGGCGTTGTAGATCGCCTCGGCCATGAACAGCAGGCCCTGGCTGGCGGTGGCGGTGTAGGCACGCGCACCGGCGGCCGACGCACCGATGGCCACGCTCATCGCGGCGAATTCACTTTCGACGTTGATGAACTCGCAGGGCTGCAGCGCCCCGCTCTTCACCAGCCGGCCCAGCCCTTCGACGATGTGCGTCTGCGGCGAGATCGGGTAGGCACAGATCACTTCGGGTCGTGCCAGCGCCACGGCTTCGGCCACCGCCACCGAACCTTCAATCTGCCTGAGCATGGGTCGGCTCCTTCAGTTCGTCGCGCACGCTGGCAAAGGCGTCGGTGGCGGCGGCCACGTTGGCCTCGGCCAGCTTGGCTGCAAAGGTGTGGCGGATGGCATGGGCCACCGCGTCCAGCGTGATCAGCCCCGACAGCGCCGCAAATCCGCCGAGCAAGGCGGCATTGGGCAAGGGCCGGCCCAGGTGCTTCATCGCGATCTCGCTGGCCGCGACGGTGGCCAGCCGGTCGCGGCGAAACCGCGTTGTGATCTCGCCCAGACCCAGCTCGTCGAAGCTGCGGCTGGTGTTGATCAGCACGTAGCCGTCGGGCTGCAGACCCTGGAAGACGTCGACCTGATGCAGCAGCGTCGGGTCCTGCACGATCAGCACGTCAGGCGCCAGCACCGGCTCGCGCAGGCGGATCTCGCGGTCGTCGATGCGGCAGAAGGCCACCACCGGCGCGCCCGTGCGCTCGGACCCGAAGCTGGGAAATGCCTGTGCGTGGCGGCCCTGCTCGAACGCCGCCACCGACAGCATCTCGGCGGCGGTCACCACACCCTGGCCACCGCGGCCGTGAATCCGGATCTGCAACATCGCAGGGCCCTCCTGGGCTGGTTCGAATCGGTCCATTCTTCGGCCACGACCTGGGTCAGGCGTTGATGCCTGTCAAGCTCGCGGCCAGCAGCGACAATGCAGCGTCGATGAAGCCTGGACTCTTGTACGCCCTGCTGGCCTTTGGCACCTGGGGCCTGATTCCGCTGTACCTGCACCGCGTCGGCTCGGTGCCGCCGCTCGAACTGGTGCTGCACCGATCGACCTGGTCGCTGCTGCTGATGGTGCTGGTGTTGACGTTGCTGCGCCGCTGGGCCTGGTTGGTCGCGATGTGGCGGCAACCTCGGCAGTTGCTGCCGTTCGCCTGCAGTGCGCTGCTGCTCACGGCCAACTGGCTGGTCTACGTCTATGCCGTGGGGTCGGGCCAGGTGCTCGAAGCCAGCCTGGGCTACTTCATCAACCCGCTGGTCAGCGTTCTGCTGGGCGTGGGGCTGTTGCACGAACGACTGCGCCGCGTACAGTGGCTGGCCGTGGCGCTGGCGGCGGCGGGCGTGGTCTGGCTGACGCTGCACGCTGGCCGACCACCCTGGGTTGCGCTGATGCTGGCGTTCAGCTTCGGCTTCTACGGCCTGATCCGCAAGACCGGTCGGCTGGGCGCGCTGGAAGGGCTGACCCTGGAAACCCTGCTGCTGGCGCCGCTGGTGCTGCCGGCGCTGCTGTGGCTGACGCTGGCGCCGGGCGGCGCGATGGCGCGTGGCGACTGGGCACTGAACGGCTGGCTGTGGATGTCTGGTCCGATCACTGCACTGCCGCTGCTGTGTTTTGCGGCCGCCGCACGCCGCCTGCCGCTGGCCACGCTGGGCTTGATGCAGTACCTGTCACCAACGCTGCAGTTCGTGCTCGGTGTCTGGATCTTCCACGAGCCGCTGCAGCCGGCGCAGCTGCTGGGCTTCGTCTTCATCTGGGGCGGTCTGGCGCTGTACAGCGGCGAAGCCCTGTACCGCGCATCCCGTGCGGCATCGGCTGCTACCGCCTGAGCGGAAACCGTGCACCCACGACGAAAGGGGCAGCGGCCGTGGCCCTGCCCCTTGATGGTGTACCTGGCGCGTGGGCGACTGCGTCGCAGCGCTCACGCACGCAGCATCACTTCGGCGCCGAAGCGGCCATGTCAGCCTTCTTGGCCTTGGTGGCCTTGGTGGTCTTCTTCTTGGCCTTGGCCTTGGCCGGCGCGCTGGCCGCCGGCATGGCACCGGCATGCGACGCGGCCTGTGCCGGCACGGCAACCAGGGCAAAGGCAGAAACGAACAGCGCGGTCAGGAGCTTGGTCATGATGGTTTCTCGAAGGAGGTCTTTGTGTGAGGAGTCGGCCGTTCGTCCGCAATGCGCAAGGCAAGCGACCGTATCCACAACGGCCCGAGGTGCATTCGGTTGACAGCGCGATGAAACGAAATCTCGAACCAGCCTGCCCTATCATCCCGGACCTTGCGCACTTCCATCGCTCAGCCTTGAAGCGCCGCTGGCCGGCCCTGCTGCCGGCAGCGGCGGCGCTGATGGTGGTCGGCAGCTTGAGTGCCGCCCCATACCGCCCGACGGACGATGGCCGCGTACTGGTGCAACTGCCGGCACCGGCGTCCGACCCGCGCAGCCGTCGTGTCAAGGAACTGCGCCAGCAGCTGCAGCGCGAACCGCGGCGCGCCGACCTGGCGGGTGAGCTGGTCGACCTGCACCTGGCGCGGCTGCTGGTCGAAGGCGACCCGCGTGACGCCGGCTACGCCAGAGCCACGCTGGCCCCCTGGTGGAACGACCCCGCAGCACCGCCACAGTTGCGCATTGCGCGTGCCGTGCTCAAGCAGTTCAACCACGACTTCGAGGGTGCACGCGCCGACCTGCAGGCCGTGGTGGCGCAAGATCCCGATCAAACCCAGGCCTGGGCCTGGATCGCGGCGATCGCCATGGTGCAGGCCGACTACGGCCGCGCACGCCAGGCCTGCGAGCAAGGCACGCGCGGCCTGTCGCCCCTGCAGCGCACGGCCTGCCTGGCCACGGTGGCTGCCGCCACCGGAAGCGCCCGCGCGGCCGCACAAGAGCTGGGCCAGGCGCTGGCGGACGAGCCTGACGCGCCGCCCGAACTGCGGCTGTGGGCGCTGACCCGGCTGGCCGAGACACAGGAACGCCTGGGCGCCTGGGATGCGGCCGAAGGCGCCTACCGTCAGGCGCTGGACCTGGGCCTGAACGACAGCTACCTGCTGGCGGCCTATGCCGACTTCCTTCTCGACCGTGGCCGCCCGGCCGAGGTGATCACGCTGCTGCAGGGCCGCGAACGCAACGACCTGCATCTGTTGCGCCTGGCGCTGGCCGCCAGGGCCTTGAACGACCCGCGCGGGGCTGGCTGGGAGGCCAGTCTGGCCGCGCGTTTCGACGCCGCCCGGCTGCGCGGCGACAGCGTGCATCAGAAGGAAGAAGCGCGCTTCAGGCTCGAGTTGCTTGGCGACACCGCCGGCGCGCTGCCGCTGGCGGCTGCCAACTACACGCTGCAACGCGAGGCCGCCGACGCCCGCATGCTGCTGCAGGCGGCACTGGCGGCGCGTCGCAAGGACGCAGCCGCACCGGCGCTGGACTGGCTGGCGCGCAGCGGGTTCGAGAGCCACAGCCTGTCGGCGCTGGCGGCACAGCTGAAAGCGCTGCCTTGACGGACGACCGCATGCACCGCGGTTTTCGCGTCTGGGTGTCCGCGTTGCTGCTGGGCCTGCTGCCGCTGATCGCAGGCGCACACAAGCCCTCGGACAGCTACCTGGGGCTGGACTGGCAGGGCGACCGCATGACGGGCCGCTGGGACATCGCACTGAGCGATCTCGAAGCCGCGATCGGGCTCGACACCGATGGTGACGGCCGCATCACCTGGGGCGAGGTGCGCAGCCACCACGCCGACATCGCAGCCTATGCGCTGTCGCGCCTGCAGATCAGCGCCGACGGCCAGCCCTGCAGCAACCAGGCTGGCGAGCAGCAGGTCGACGACCACAGCGACGGCGCCTACACGGTGCTGTCGTTCAGCGCCAGCTGTCCGGCTGGCGCGCGCAGCCTCGAATTGCGTTACCGCCTGTTCGCCGACGTCGACCCCCTGCACCGCGGCCTGCTGCGCTTGAGCGACGATCGCGGCACGCGTACGGCCGTGCTCGACCCCAACGGACCGCCGCAGCGCTTCGAACGTTCGGCCAGCGGCAGTGCCGGCACGATCTGGCAGTTCCTGCGTGAAGGTGTGTGGCACATCTGGATCGGCTTCGACCACATCCTGTTCCTGCTGTCGTTGCTGTTGCCGGCCGTGCTGGTGTGGCTGCCGCCGCGTTGGCTGCCGGCACCCAGGCTGCGCGACGCCCTGATCGACGTGGCCAAGATCGTCACCGCCTTCACGCTGGCGCACTCGATCACTTTGACGCTGGCCACGCTGGGGCTGATCGCGCTGCCGTCAAGGTTGGTGGAATCGGCAATCGCGGCGTCGGTCATGCTGGCGGCGCTGAACAACCTGTTCCCGCTGTTCCAGGGGCGGCGCTGGCTGATGGCTTTCGGTTTCGGCCTCATCCATGGCTTCGGCTTTGCCACCGTGCTGTCCGAGCTGCAGCTGCCCCAAGACGCCCTGCTGCTGGCGCTGCTGGCCTTCAACGGCGGCGTCGAGCTGGGTCAGCTGGCAATCGTCGCGGTTTTCCTGCCGCTGGCATTCGGGCTGCGCGCCAGCCGCTTTTATCGGCGCGTGGTCTTGCAGGGCGGGTCCTGGGTGATTGCCGGGCTGGCCGCGGTCTGGTTTGTCGAGCGTGCCTTCTCGCTGAAGCTGCTGGCGGTGTAAGGTCGGTATCGCGACGTCACGGAGGAACCCACGTGAAACTTCGTTCGATCCCGCGCCAGCCCAGGCAGCTGTTGATGGTCCTGCCGCTTTGCGCGCTGCTGTCGCTGGCCGCGGCCGCGGCGCAGCCCACCATCACCTTCGTCGACGGCAGCGGTACCCTGCTGTCGGGTGGCCGCGCCTACCAGGCTGCGGCCGGCGTGCGGCTGCGCAGCTGCGACGCCCTGCGCACCGGCCCGCAGGCCATGGTGCAGGTCGAATTCGACGATGGCAGCGCCATCCTGCTGGGGCCCGACAGTCGCTTCGTGTTCGACCTGCCCGAATCGAGAGCATCGGGCGAGGGTGCGAATTTCCTGCATTCGGGCTGGGTCAAGCTCAGTGCGCCCAAACGCGCGGGCACGTCATCGCATCGCATCCTGACGCCGCAATTCGACCTCTCGCTCGATACCGGCGTCGCCGTACTGCACATCGCCGCAGCAGGGTCCGAGGTCTACGTCGAACGCGGTGAGGCCGTCGCGCTCGAACCCGCCGCCACGCCACCGGCACGCACCACCGTGGGCACGGGTTACACCTACGCGCGCAAGGTCGAACAGGCCAGGGGCACGCTCAGCCGCGGTGTCGACCCCGGTTTTGCGCGCGCCCTGCCACGCACGCTGCGCGACACGCTGCCGATGCTGCTGACGCAGCTGAAGACGCGCGATGTCAGGGCCAGGCCTGCGCCGGATGGTGGCACGTCCGCGGCCGAAGGCTGGTTGGCCAGCGCGCCGGAACTGCGCGCCTGCACGATTGACGACCGCATTCGCAAGGCGCAGCAATTTCTGATCAGCCAAGGCTTCGACGTCGGCGCCATCGACGGCGTGTTGGGCGCGCGCACGCAGGCTGCACTGCGTTCGTTCCAGCAGCTCCAGGGCTTGCCCAGCTCGGGCCAGCTCGACGCCGCAACGCAGCGCGCGCTGGACGACGCCGCCAACCGTTGAAAGGCAGGCCAGGGCGCGGCGCTCAGCGCGGCGCTGGCGCCACGCTGAAGGCCAGCGTGACGAAGTCGCTTTCCCAGCTGTCGACTCGCGTGCCCGACAGCCGCAGGTCCACACCGCGCAGCAACCAGGCACCGGCAAAGGGCACGCGCAGGCTCACCCGGCCCTCGGCGTCGGTGCGCCGCCACAGGCCGACGGGGCTGCGCTCACCTTGCAGCTCGACCGCGAAACCGGGCAGCGGCTGGCCGTGGCGCAAGACACGAAAGCGGATTTCGTCGCCGGCATGGATGCGCTCGAGGCCGCTGTCGAGAACGATGTCCATGCCCATCGGCACCGGCTGCGCAGCCGGCGCATCACCACCACCCAGCCGGCGGTCGAGCAGCTCCACGCGGGCGTGCTTGGTGTAGCGCTCTTTCCAGACGGCACCGCGCGCACGCATCTCGCGCCAGGCCTGACGCAGTGCCGGCGCGGCGCTGATCTCGTCGAGGTAGACCTGCACCTGCTCGGGCGTGATCTCGATGTCCAGTGGCCGCAGCTGCGCCCAGCAGGTCTGCGCACCGTGCTGGCCGCGTTGCGTGCGCAGCGCTGAGCGCGGCTGCAGCTGCAGGGCCTGATCGCGCTGGCGCAGCACGCGCATCGCCTGCGCTTGACCGTCACCCTGACGACACCCCTGGCGCTGCAGCAATTCAGCGCTGAGCGTGAATTGCTGGTCGGGGAAACGGTCGCCGGTGCCCAGCGCCAGCTGCCAGGCGCCCGCACCTGCGCCCGGCTGCGCTGCAAACCAGGTGTCGTGGGCGCGCGCCGGAGCCAGCGCGACCAGCCCGACGAGCAGTGCGGCGATCGGCCGGGCCAGCCGGGCGAAAAGCAGTTCGAATCTGTGCATCCCCCTGATACGCCGACTTCGCCGATCTGGATGCACGTTGACGCGCGCGGCACGACAGCGCATCGACCGGTGCGACCTGCGCGAAGTGTTCAAGCGGCGCGCAGGTCCCCGGCCAGGCTGGCCAAGGTTTCGGCCGCCAGCATCACATGTGCCGGGTAGTTTGTGTGGTCACAGCCGATCTTGACCGCGGCGCCGGCGCGAACGGCCTCGCGCTGGGCGGCGCTGAACTCGAAGCGCACGAAGTGCACCGCCGACGTCTTCTCGTCGTTCTCGCGGTCCAGGTCTTCGTCGGCGATGGCGTAGACGCGGGCATGGCCCTCGACCTCGACGAACAGCCGATCCTCGACGCCGATCAGCCGCGCCAGTTCGCGCCTGCGCTCGTGCTCGTCGGGGTACTCGATCAGCATCGTCGCCTTCCAGTTGCTGCCGTCGGGCACCAGCGGGGCGTAGGCCTCGATCTCACCGTTGATGCCGTCTTCGTCGAAGATCTTCTCGATGTGCAGCATCTCCTGGATCTGGCGGCAGACGGTCTGTTCGTCCTCGAACTGCAGCGTGACGTGGTCGCCCAGCGGCACGCTGCGCAGCCGCCGGTGCGCGATGGCCCCGGGCTTGCTGCTGTTGCGGATCTTGGCGTAGGCCTCCAGCGTCAGGAGCTTGTCGCGCGTGATGGTCATGCTTTCACTCCAGTCAGAAGGGTTCATTCCAGTCCATAGGCGATGCGCACCAGCGACAAGGGATGCTGCAACGCACGTGCCGGCGTGCCGGCCTCCTGCATGCCCTGGGCGATGTGGTGGCCGGCCAGCGCGCAGTCGCTGCTGATGTAATCGGGGTCGTCCTTGGCCATGCTGCGGAACACCGGCTTGCCGATCTTCATCGCCAGCTTGTGATACGGCGTCTTGACGCCATAGGTGCCGGCGTGGCCCGAGCATCGTTCGACGGTGTTGAGCGTGACCTCGACCGTCTGGCCGATCAGCTTGAACATCTCCTCGGTCTTCTTGCCGATGTTCTGCACGCGACCATGGCAAGGGATGTGATAGCTGACCTTGCCCAGTGCGGTCTTGAAGTCGGTTTTCAGCAGCCCGTCGCGATGGCGCTGCGTCAGGTACTCGAAGGGGTCGAACATCGCGGCCTGCACCGCCAGCACGTCGTCCTCATCGGGGAACATCAGCGGTAGTTCCTGCTTGTACATCAGCGTGCAGCTGGGGATCGCGGTCACGATGGCCCAGCCCTCGCGCGCATAACGGGCCAGCACCGGGATGTTGGCGTTCTTGGCGCGCTCCACGGCCTGCAGATCACCGAGCTCAAGCTTGGGCATGCCGCAACATTGTTCCTTCTCGACGATCTCCCAGGGAATCTGGTTGTGGTCCAGCACCTTGATCAGGTCGTTGCCGATGCCGGGTTCGTTGTAGTTGATGTAGCAGGTGGCAAAGATCGCCACCTTGCCCGGCGTGCGCTCTCCGTTGGTCACGGTGAAGGCCGGGTTGTTCAAGGCCTTGCCCCAGCGAAAACGCTGCGACGCCATGCTGGGCATCCAGGCATCCGGGTGCACGCCGAGCTGGCTGTCCATCAGCTTGCGCATGGTCTTGGTCGAATTGACCTTGTTGACCAGGTCGACCACGATCGGGATGCCCGCGAACTGGCCGTGCGTGTCGGTCGACGCCAGCAGTTGCTCGCTCGCCCCGACCCCACCCTTGGCATGCTTGATCGCCTTGCCGCGCAGCATCAGGTGCGGGAAATCCACGTTCCACGGGTGCGGCGGCGTGTACGGGCATTTGGTCATGTAGCACAGGTCGCACAGGTAGCACTGGTCGACCACGCTCCAGTAAGCTTCCTTCTTGATGCCATGCACCTCGCCGTCTTCGGTCGCGTCGACGAGGTCGAACAGCGTCGGAAAGCTCTGGCAAAGACTGATGCAGCGTCGGCAGCCATGGCAGATGTCGAACACCCGCTCCATCTCGACCAGGGCCTTGCCCTCGTCGTAGAACTCAGGGTTCTTCCAGGCTATGGGGTGGCGGGTCGGGGCTTCGAGGTTGCCTTCGCGCATGGCGGTGTCCGGTAGGGGTTGACAAGAAAAACAAGGGGCCGCAGCCCCTTGTTCAGCAGGTCGCGGTCAGCGTCAGTCGACGAGGGCGTCGAGTGCCTTCTGGTAGCGGTTGGCGTGCGAGCGCTCGGCCTTGGCCAGCGTCTCGAACCAGTCGGCGATCTCGTCGAAGCCTTCGGTGCGTGCGGTCTTGGCCATGCCCGGGTACATGTCGGTGTACTCGTGCGTCTCGCCGGCCACGGCCGCCACCAGGTTCTGGCGGCTGTTGCCGATCGGCAAGCCGGTGGCCGGGTCACCCGAGCCATGCTCGAGGAACTCGAGGTGGCCGTGTGCGTGTCCGGTCTCGCCTTCGGCGGTGGAGCGGAACAGCATCGCCACATCGTTCTGGCCTTCCACGTCGGCCTTGTTGGCGAAGTACAGATAACGGCGGTTGGCCTGAGATTCACCGGCGAAGGCGTCCTTCAGATTCTGTTCGGTCTTCGAGCCTTTCAGTGCCATGTCTTGCTCCTAGTCATGAATCGGTCTGGATGCACCTGCAATGAGGTGCGACCACCGAACACGGTAGCGCACAGTCTGCTTCAGGGCCAATACAAAGCTTCTATTCACCTCATTGAGCGAAGCAATTTGATTAGACTCAACGATAGCGTCGATCTCGAACCCCTCACCGGATCGACCCGCTCAGCGAAGACCCAGCAGACGCAGGCCCAGCTCGTGCAGGCGCGCCTGCGGGTCGGCCAGGCGCTTGAGTACCGAGAAGTGGTTGGCGTGCGGCACCGGCTCGCACACCGGCACTGCGGTCGGGCCCCAGACGTCGCGGATCAGCTGGTTCTGGCGCTGGAAGGCTTCACTCTCGTCAGCACCGACCACGCTGTACAGCTTGCCCTTGGGCCGCGGAAAGAAGGCCGGGCTCAGGCGGCGGACAGACGCCGGTGTCAGTCCCAGGTCGACTTGCAGAAACGGTGCCCGTCGAACCGGCTCGAGGTCGTACAGACCCGAGATCGACAAGGCGCCCTGCACCAGTTGCGCCGGCAGTTCGGCGTCGACCTCCTTCCAGCGGCAGGACAGCATCATTGCCGCCAGATGCCCGCCGGCCGAATGCCCGGCGACGACGATGCGCGACGGATCGCCGCCATGCGCCGCGGCGTGGCGATGCACCCATTGCAGCGCGCGCACCATCTGCAGCGTGATGTGCTCGATCGTTACGGCGGGTGCCAGCGCGTAGTTGGGCACCACCACCAGCGCCCCTTCGGCCGTGAACGACGGCGCGACGAAGGAGAAGTCGCGCTTGTCCAGCGCGCGCCAGTAGCCCCCGTGGATGAAAACCAGCACCGGCGCGTTCGGCGCCGAGGCGCGAAAGAGGTCCAGCGTTTCGTTGGCGCCATCGCCGTAACGCTGGTCGAGCACGGCGTCGGCATGCCGCCGCGTCCAGTCCGATGCCTCGGCCCATTTCTGCAGATGGCTGGCGTAGTCCGGCACCAGCGCACGGTTGTCGTACTGCTGTTCCAGCCAGGCGGGGTCGTGGTCACGACGCATCGGCGGTCTCCAGGTTGATCACGTCGGCAATGGTAGACTGCCGCCCGGTTCGGGGACGTAGCTCAGCTGGGAGAGCGTCGCGTTCGCAATGCGAAGGTCGGGAGTTCGATCCTCCTCGTCTCCACCAATCATCATCAGGGCCCGCCACGTGCAGGCTCTTTGTTGTTTGGGGCTTGGGGAAGTCCTGGGGAATGGCGATTTCGTGGCGGCAACGCCGGCAGGGTTCTGACCTGACGCCGGGTGCCCACGTCGCCAGGCACAAGGGCCGTCATCCATCGCCTACGGTGTCAACACCAGGCCGCGCGCTTGCCGGCCCAGGCGTCGCAGCAGGTCGGCCAGCATGCGGGCCATATCGCGCGTCGACCTGTTTGGCTGCCAGATGGAGCACACCGGCACCATTCACATAACTCTATATTTAAGCGTTTTCCGACGATTGACCCAGCGCCAGCGCCGCGGCCAGCAGCGCGCGCTTCACCGCCCGGGCTCCAGCCCCAGCGCCAGCCGGGCCTGGAACTCGCGGTCGAGCATGCTCATCACGATCAGGCTGTCGTAGCCGTCGGCGCCGGGCGCCATCAGGCGCACGCTTTCGCGCAGGCAGCCCTCTTCAACGAAGCCTTCTGACCGGTACAGCGCCAGGGCACGCTGGTTGAGTGCCTTCACGTCGAGCCAGAAGCGGTGCGCGTGCAGATCGTCGAAGGCCATGCGCTTGAGCAAACGAACACACTCGCGGCCCAGTCCACGACCCTTGGGCTGCAGCACCAGGCGCTTGAGCTCGACGCTGCGGTGCGGGTTGCGGCAACCTTGCAGGATGACGAAACCGGCCTGCTCGAAGTCGGGACCCAGTTCGACGATGAAGTGGCGGAAATCAGGGAAACGTACCGCACCTTCGTGCTGCGTGCGCTCCCAGGGCGTGATGAAGGGCAGGTTGGCGCTGTCGGTCTCGACCGCGACCACGAACTCCAGGTCCGACAGCATGGTCGGGCGCAAGGACAGGCGCGGGTTGGAGGTGCTGTCGCTCACGTCAGACGTCAAGCTCGATTTGGTCGCCGCGCAGTTCCATCAGCTCGCGCCGCGCCGCAGCTTCGCCCTTGCCCATCAGGCGCGTCATGGCCGATGCGGTGGCGTCGAAGCCCAGTGCGGCAAAGCTCACCGGCAGCAAGCGGCGCGTCTCCGGGTTCAGCGTGGTCTCCCACAGCTGCTCGGCATTCATCTCGCCCAAGCCCTTGAAACGGCCGATGCTCCAGCTGCCGTCGCGCGCACCTTCCTTGCGCAGCTTGTCGAGCGCGGCCTCGAGTTCGCCATCGTCCAGCACGTAGAGCTTGGCCGCCGGCCGCTTGCCGCGTGCCGGCGCGTCGATGCGGTACAGCGGCGGCCGCGCGATGTAGACATGACCAGCCTCGATCAACTTCGGAAAGTGACGGAAGAACAGCGTCAGCAGCAGCACCTGGATGTGCGAGCCGTCGACATCGGCGTCGCTCAGGATGCAGACCTTGCCGTAGCGCAGGCCGCCAAGGTCGACCACATCGTTGGGGCCATGCGGGTCGACGCCGATCGCCACCGCGATGTCGTGCACCTCGGTGTTGGCAAACAGCCGGTCACGCTCGACCTCCCAGGTGTTGAGCACCTTGCCGCGCAGCGGCAGCACGGCCTGGGTTTCCTTGTCGCGGCCCATCTTGGCACTTCCACCGGCCGAGTCACCCTCGACCAGGAAGACCTCGTTGAAGCCCAGGTCACGGCTTTCGCAGTCGGTCAGCTTGCCCGGCAATACGGCCACGCCGCTGCCCTTGCGCTTTTCGACCTTCTGGCTGGCGCGCTGTCGCGTCTGCGCCTGGCGGATCACCAACTCGGCCAGCTTGCGCCCCAGGTCGACATGCTGGTTCAACCACAACTCCAGCGCCGGCTTGACGTAGGCCGACACCAGGCGAAGGGCGTCGCGGCTGTTCAGCCGTTCCTTGATCTGGCCCTGGAACTGCGGGTCGAGCACCTTGGCCGACAGCACGAAGCTGGCGCGCGAGAACACGTCCTCGGGCATCAGCTTGACCCCCTTGGGCAGCAGCGCGTGCAGCTCGATGAACCCCTTGATGGCACCGAACAGGCCGTCCTTCAGGCCCGACTCGTGCGTGCCACCGGCCACCGTGGGGATCAGGTTGACGTAGCTTTCACGCAGCACGCCGCCGTCGTCGGTGAAGGCCACGCACCAGGCCGCACCCTCGCCTTCGGCGAAGTTCTCGGTCTCGTTGGCGCCAGCGTATTGCGCGCCTTCGAACAACGGAATCAGCGGGTCGGCCGGCAGGGTCTGTAGCAGGTAATCGCTCAGCCCGCCCTTGTAGGCCCATGTCTGCGTCTCGCCCGATTTCTCATGCGTGAGCGACACCGTCACGCCCGGCATCAAAACGGCCTTGCTGCGCAGCAGGTGCAGCAGGTCGTGGCGCGGCAGCTCGGGGCTCTCGAAATACTTGGGATCGGGCCAGACACGAACGCTGGTGCCGTGCTTGCGCTCTGCCGCCGTCGCCTTGCGCAGCGACAGCGGCTCGACCACGTCACCGCCGGCAAAGGCCAGCGACGCCACCTGGCCGTCGCGCCACACGCTGACCTGCAGCCGCAGGGCCAGCGCGTTGGTCACGCTCACGCCCACGCCGTGCAGGCCGCCGCTGAAGCTGTAGGCGCCGCCGGCTCCCTTGTCGAACTTGCCGCCGGCGTGCAGGCGCGTGAACACGATCTCGACCACCGACACCTGTTCTTCGGGGTGCAGCCCGAACGGGATGCCACGGCCGTCGTCATCGATGCTGATCGAACCGTCGACATGCAGGGTCAGCGCGATACGGTGGCCGAAACCGGCCAGCGCCTCGTCGGCGGCGTTGTCGATCACCTCCTGCACCACGTGCAGCGGGTTGTCGGTGCGCGTGTACATGCCCGGCCGCTGCTTGACGGGCTCGAGGCCCTTCAGCACGCGGATCGAGGCTTCGGCGTAGGTGGCTTGTCGAGTGGCCATTGAGGTGGGGATTGGGCTGGCGATTGTAGGGACGCCTACCCGGCCGGCTAATCCTCGCGCCGGCAGCTTGCCGCGGGTCGGCGTATCGTCTCCGGTCCCTGCCAACCATCCACGGAAAAAGAACATGAAGCTCTACTACAGCCCCGGCGCCTGCTCGCTGTCGCCGCACATCGCTCTGCGCGAAGCCGGCCTGACCTTCCAGGCCGTGGCCGCGCCGACCAAGACGCACCAGCTGGATGACGGCACCGACTACTACACGATCAACCCGCTGGGCTACGTGCCGCTGCTTGAACTCGACGACGGCACACGCTTGACCGAAGGCCCGACCATCGTGCAGTACATCGCCGACCAGGTGCCGGCCAAGAAGCTGGCGCCGGCCTATGGCACGAAAGAGCGCTACCAGCTGATGAGCTGGCTGACCTTCATCGGCACCGAGCTGCACAAGGGTTTCTCGCCGCTGTTCAACCCCGCCACGCCCGAGGCCTACAAAACCATCGCCAAGGACAGACTGAACAGCCGTCTGCGCTGGGTCAACGAGCAGCTCGAAGGCAAGCAGTACCTGATGGGCGACGACTTCACGGTGGCCGACGGCTACCTGTTCACGGTGACCAACTGGGCGCCGCGGGTCGGTGTCGACCTGTCCGCGCTGATCCATCTGAACGCTTACCGCACCCGCGTGGCGGCGCGGCCGGCGGTGCAGGCAGCCATGAAGGCCGAGGGCCTGCTCAGTTGACGCGCAAGCCCGTGAAGGCGCGCGGGTAGCGCGCCATCGTCAGGCTGTCGAGCGCGATCTCGGGCTTGCGGCCCGAGATCAGGTCGGCCAGCAGCCGCCCGGTACCGGCGGCCATGGTCCAGCCCAGGGTGCCGTGGCCGGTGCCCAGATAGAGGTTGGCGTAGGGCGTGCCGCCCACGATGGGTGTGCCGTCTGGCGTCATCGGCCGCAGGCCGCACCAGAAGCTGGCCTGACCGACATCACCGCCCTGCGGGAACAGGTCGGTCACCACATGCTCCAGCGTCTTGCGCCGCGACTCGCGCAGCGCGGTGCTGAAGCCCGCCAGTTCGGCCGTGCCGCCGACACGGATGCGGTCGCCCAGCCGCGTGACGGCCACCTTGTGGGTCTCGTCCATGATGGTCGATTCGGGTGCACCCGCCGGGTCAGCAATCGGCACCGTGATCGAGTAGCCCTTGACTGGATACACCGGCAGGCGAATGCCCAGCGGGCGCAGCAGCTGCGGCGAAAAACTGCCCAAGGCGAGTACCACGGCGTCGGCCTTCAGGTCACCGGCCGACGTGCGCACAGCGTTGATGCGCGTGCCGTCACTGGCCAGCGACGCGATCGATGTGTTCCAGCGGAATTGCACGCCCAGCGCTGCCGCCATCTCGGTCAGGCGAGAACTGAACACATGGCAATCCCCAGTCTCGTCGCCCGGCAGCCGCAGCGCGCCGACAAACTTGTGCTGGGTCAGCCGCAGCGCGGGTTCCACCGCGCAGAAGCCGGCACGGTCCAGCACCTCGAACGGCACCTTGTACTGCTGCAGCACTTCCACGTCCTTGGCGATGCCGTCCAGCTGCGCCTGGGTGCGAAACAGCTGCAAGGTGCCCTGCGCGCGATCGTCGTAGGCGATGCCGGTCTCGGCGCGCAACGCCTTCATGCAGTCGCGGCTGTATTCGGCGATAGGCACCATGCGGCTCTTGTTCAGCGCATAGGCGCGCTCGGTGCAGTTGGCCAGCATGGCCGCGCCCCAGCGCCACATGGCGGGGTCGAGCAGCGGCCAGATCACCAGCGGGCTGTGGCGCATCAGCATCCACTTGATGGCCTTGATCGGCACGCCGGGGCCGGCCCAGGGTGCCGAGTAGCCTGGCGAGACTTCACCGGCATTGCCGAAGCTGGTCTCAAGCGCCGGGCCGCCCTGGCGGTCGACCAGTTCGACTTCATGCCCGGCACGGGCCAGGTAATACGCCGTGCTGATCCCGATCACACCGCCACCCAGCACCAGTACCTTCATCGCTCGCTCCTTGTTGTTCATGCACTGTATCCAGGGTGGCGGCGATGGCCTGCATCGATTTCCAAGACAATGACCGAATGAATCCCGCTTCACCCCCGCTGCGGCTGTCGATGTCTCAGGTGCTGCTGTGCGGCGCCGCCATCGTCACCTTGTCGATGGGCATCCGCCATGGGTTCGGCCTGTTCCTGCAACCGATCACGATGGACCGCGGCTGGAGTCGCGAGACCTTCGCCATCGCAATGGCCGTGCAGAACCTGGCCTGGGGCCTGGCCGGGCCGGTGGCCGGCATGTGGGCCGACCGCTTCGGCGCCTTTCGTGTGCTGGTGATCGGCGCACTGCTTTACGCGCTGGGCCTGGTGACGATGGCGATGGCCACCAGCGGCGCCGCCTTTACCGGCAGTGCCGGCCTGCTGCTGGGCATGGCGCAGTCGGGCACCACCTACGCCGTGGTCTACGGCGTGATCGCGCGCAACGTCGATCCGAAAAAGCGTTCCTGGGCGATGGGCATCACGGCCGCCGCCGGCTCGTTCGGCCAGTTCCTGATGGTGCCGGTGGAAAGCCACCTGATTTCCGGGCTGGGCTGGCAGAACGCGCTCTTCATCCTGGGCTGTGCGGCACTGGCCATCGCACCGCTGGCGCTCGGCCTGCGCGAGCCTAAGGCGGCACCGAACACCACCGGCCCGTCCCAGAGCGTGTCGTCGGCGCTGCGCGAAGCCTTTGCCTACCCCAGCTTCCGCTGGCTGACGGCCGGCTACTTCGTGTGCGGCTTCCAGGTCGTGTTCATCGGCGTGCACATGCCCAGCTACCTGCGCGACAAGGGGCTGGCACCCGAGGTGGCAACCACCGCACTGGCCCTGATCGGACTGTTCAACGTTTTCGGCACCTACGTCGCCGGGTCACTGGGGCAGCGCCTGCCCAAGCCATACATCCTGACGGCGATCTACACCCTGCGCGCGGTGGCGATCACGATCTTCGTGCTGGCGCCGCTGACGCCCTTCAGCGTGTACCTGTTCGCCAGCGTGATCGGCGTGCTGTGGTTGTCCACGGTGCCGCCCACCAACGCCATCGTGGCGCAGATCTTCGGCGCCCAGTACATGTCGATGCTGGGCGGCTTCGTCTTTCTCAGCCACCAGATCGGCAGTTTTCTGGGCGTGTGGCTGGGCGGCAGGCTCTTTGACACGACGGGCAGCTACACCGTGGTCTGGTGGCTGTCGGTGGCCCTGAGCGTGCTGGCCGCGCTGGCCAACCTGCCGGTGCGCGAGACGGCGATCGTGCGCAGCGCGCCGCAAACGACATGAACCATCGCGCCCGCTCGGCACTGGTCACGTTGGCGGTGGCGCTGGTCCTGGCGGCCGTGTTCCTGGCCTACCTGAGCCCGCACCTGGTGGTCGATCTGGCGAACCGGGTCTGGTCGTGCTTTTGAACCACCCCGCCACACGCGGACCCTCGGCCTGGCTGCAGCGCTGGGTGCATCTGCTGCCACCCGCTGCAACCGTGCTCGACCTGGCCTGCGGGTCAGGCCGCAACCTGCGCTGGCTGGTCGCGCAGGGCTACCGCTTGACGGGTGTCGACCGTGACGAGTCTGTCGTGACGCCGCTGAAGGCGCTGGCCGAGATCGTCGTCGCCGACATCGAGGCCGGCCCCTGGCCACTGCCCGGCCGCCGCTTCGGTGCCGTGCTCGTCACCCACTATCTGTGGCGGCCACTGTTGCCGATCATCATCGACAGCGTGGCCGACGGCGGCTGCCTGATCTACGACACCTTTGCCGACGGGCAGCAGACCGTGGGCCGTCCGTCACGGCCCGACTTCCTGCTGCAGCCGGGTGAACTTCTGCACGCCTGTGCGGGTCTGCGCGTGGTGGCCTACGAGGACGGATTCCTGACCGAGCCCGATCGCTTCGTGCAGCGCGTCGTCGCCGCACGTGGCGCGGCGCCGGGTTCTCGCTTCGCGCTGGAAGGCCAGCCAGGGACCGGCAGCTAAAATGCCCGGTTCCGAACGAAAGTGCTTGGCATGAACCCCATCGTAGGCAGCATCGTGGCGCTCGTGACGCCGATGTGCGAAGACGGCAGCGTCGACTACCCGGCATTGCGCAAGCTGATCGACTGGCACATTGCCGAGGGCACCGACTGCATCGGCGTGGTCGGTACCACCGGCGAGAGCCCGACCGTCGATGTCGAAGAACACTGCGAAATCATCCGTGTGACGGTCGAACATGCCGCCGGCCGCGTGCCGGTCATGGCCGGAGCAGGCGGCAACGCCACGCGCGAAGCGATCGAGCTGACCCGGTTTGCCAAGCAAGTCGGCGCCGACTGCTCGCTGCAGGTCGTGCCGTACTACAACAAGCCCTCGCAGGAGGGCATCTACCGCCACTTTCGCGCCGTGGCCGAAGCGGTCGACCTGCCACTGGTGCTTTACAACGTGCCGGGACGCACGGTGGCCGATCTGCAACACGAAACCACCCTGCGCCTGGCGCAGGTGCCGGGCATCGTGGGCATCAAGGAGGCCAGCGGTGACGTCGACCGTGCGGCCTGGCTGATCAAGCACGTGCCCAAGGGGTTCTCGATCTACTCGGGCGATGACGGTACCGCGGTGGCCCTGATGCTGCTGGGTGGCCAGGGCAACGTCAGCGTCACCGCCAACGTCGCGCCGCGCCTGATGCACGAGCTGTGCATGGCCGCCGTCGAAGGCGACGCCCGGCGCGCGGTGGCCATCCATCTGCGGCTGCTGTCGCTGCACCGGATATTGTTCTGTGAACCCAGCCCGGCACCGACCAAGTGGGCGCTCAAGCGCATGGGCCTGTGCACTGACACCGTACGGCTGCCGATCCTGCCACTGACACCGCAGGGTCAGGCCCAGGTCGAGCAGGCTCTGCGCGACAGCGGTTTGCTGCCCTGAACGCCCCCATCCATCGCACGCCCGGCACCCCTGCCGGTGAACGAGAGACTTCGAACGTGAATTTCATGCCCGTCGCCACCCCTGCCCGCTGCGCGGTCCTGGCGCTTGCCGCCACCCTGGCCGGCTGTTCGTCGATCGACAATTTCCTGTCGGGCGACAAGATCGACTACCGCAACAGTGCAAGCAAGACACGCGCACTGGAAGTGCCGCCGGATCTGACGCAGCTTGCCCGTGATCCACGCTACGCCCCGCAGGGCGGTGTCATCAGCGCCGCGGCCACGCCGCAGACGCCGTCGCTGCAAGGTGGCGTGCTGATGCAATCGGCGGTGGTGCCCTCCGCCTTGGGCAAGGTGCGGGTCGAGAAACAAGGCCAGCTGCGCTGGCTGGTGGCCGAAGCACCGCCCGAAGTGATCTACCCCGAGATCAAGGCCTTCTGGGAGGAGCGCGGTTTCAAGCTGACCACCGACAACCCGCAGGCGGGCGTGATGGAGACCGACTGGGTCGAGAACCGCGCCAAGCTGCCCAACGACCTGATCCGCTCGACCTTGGGCAGGCTGGTCGATCGCCTGTACGACAGCGGTGAACGCGATCGCTTTCGCACGCGGCTTGAACGCGGCCCGAACGGCACCGAGATCTACCTGAGCCACCGCGGCCTGGAAGAGATCTATACGAATGAACTGAAGGACAACACCGCCTGGCGCCCGCGCAACAGCGACGCACAGCTTGAAAGCGAGATGCTGGCGCGCTTGCTGGCCCGACTGGGCGCTCAAACCGAAGCCACGGCCAAGTCCGCGGTCGCAGGTGCACCCGAGGCACCGGCCAAGGCGCGCGAACTGGCGGCCCCGGCCACCATGGAAGTCGACGAACCCTTCGACCGCGCCTGGCGCCGTGTCGGCCTGGCGCTGGACCGCGGTGGTTTCACGGTGGAAGACCGCGACCGCAGTGCCGGCCTGTTCTTCGTGCGTTACGTTGACCCGAAGACGGCGGGCATCGATGAGCCGAACTTCTTCGCGCGCCTGTTTGGTGCCAAGGGCCCCGACAAGAACCCGGTGCGCTACAGGGTCACCCTGAAGGGCGAAGGCGCCAAGACCGTGGTGGCGGTGCAGACCTCAGCCGGTGCGCCCGAGACCGGCGACGCCGGTAAACTCATCGTTTCGCGACTGGTGCGCGAACTGCGCTGATCGGGGCCGGCCACCGGCCGGATCGAGCCGGTGCAGACACGAAAAAGCCGCCCGCAGGCGGCTTCTTCTTTTCTGGCAGCTTAAGAAGGATTACTTCTTGACGGCCGAAGCGGCAGCGTCCATCGCCTTGCCAGTGGCGTCCTTGGCGGCCTCGGCAGCCGAGGTGGCAGCACCGGCGACCGCCGAAGCGGCCGCGTCGGCGGCGCCCATCACGGCGGAGGCAGCTTCTGAAGCGGCTTCAGCAACGGGAGTCGGGGCGGGGGCGGGGGCAGCAGCCGGCGCCGGAGCCGGAGCAGGTGCTTCTTCTTTCTTGCCGCAAGCGGACAGGGCAATGGCGGCAACCAGGGAAGCCAACAGGAGTGACTTGTTCATGTTTATCCTCGGGAATAAATGGGTCGTGTGCTTGTAACGGAAACTCAGCGGTCAACGTGGGACGCGTCTCGAACCGCTCGCTGTCTCATGCCCCTGGCACCTCGATTGGCCAAGAAACAAGTCGACACCGGAATTCGTGCGTGACCCATCGACAAGACAAGGGAAGCTGGCGCCTCTCCGCTGTCTAGCCTATGATTATAGGCAGACCTAGGATAATCCCTAGAGTCCCAGCGAGTGCGCCGGGAAAGCGGCCTCGCAGCGTTGCAAAATAGCGTCAATCTCGTCGTGCCACTGGCGCACCGCGCGTTCGTCCTGAGACAGCCGGCCCCGCCAATGCGTCTTGTCGAAGACCTGCAGGCACAGGCGCTGATCGTCCAGTACCAGTGTGGGCATGTGCACGTCGACGCCATCGCTGGGGCTCCAGGCGTCGATCGCGTGTGACCAGGGCCGCCGCCATGCCACGAACCTCGGGTGCAGCCGTTGCAAGGGTGCAAAGTCCAGCGCCAGCAGCACCAGCCGGCGCTGCGGCAGTCGCAACCAGACGTCCAGTGCCTGCAACAGCGCCGGATTGTCCAGCGGCCAGCTGGCAAAGTCGGCGTCGAGCCAGGTCAGGCGCCGCGAACGCTCGCGGGCTGCATGATCCACAGCCCACAACAGGGCCTGGTCGAAGTCGGCCTGCGAACGCAGCGCCGACAGTGGTGGCTCGATGCGGTCATCGCTCATGCGATCTCCTCGGCAGGATGCAACCAGCCGGCGTCCAGCCAGCCTTGAAGCACGTCACTCGCCCCGGCGCTGAGTGCCGCACACGCGTGCGCATCGAGTTGCCGCGCGTCGGCCAACAAGCGCACCAGGCGGGCATCACGCCCCGCGACGACGTAGGCCTCGCCGTTGAAGAACACATGACGGCTGTCGTACAGCATGCGGCTGCGCCGGTCAAGCTGCACGCCGTGCGCCAGCGTCTTGCCTTCGGCCGCTTCGAACCAGACGTGGGGCTTGGGTTCGCTGAGGCTTTCACCGAGCGCGCGGTCGATCGCGGACACGTCGGCCAAGCGCCGCACGATGGCCTGCCGCGCGAAATCCTGCAAGGCCGGCGAGATCAAGCCCGGAGTTGCGGTCGCGGCCTGCGCAGCGTCGCGGTAGAGCCGGCCGGGATCGTCTTCGCCATCGTCATCTGCCAGCCGCTGCAGCAAGTCACAGGCCAACTCGTTCGCGCGCGGTGCACGAAACCCCACCGAGCAGGTCATGCACTCGCCTTCGGCGCGGCCGTCGTGTCCCCACAGTGGCGGCAGGTAGAGCATGTCGCCGGGCTCGAGCAAGCAGTCGAACTCGGGCTCGAAGTGGCGCAGGATCTTCAACGGCAGGCCGTCGACGAAACTCGCGTCGGCCACGCGGCCCACACGCCAGCGGCGGCGCCCGGCCACCTGCAGCAAGAACACGTCGTAGGCGTCGACATGCGGCCCGACCCCGCCGCCATCGCTGGCCCAGGACAGCATCAGGTCGTCCAGTCTTGCTTCGGGCACGAAACGGAACGGGGCCAGCATCGCGCGTGCCGCCTCGACATGCAGGTCCAGCCCCTGCAACAGCAAGGTCCAGCCCGGGCGCGCCAACGGCGGCAAGGCATGTCGAGGCAGCGGGCCCTGGCGCACGCGCCAGTCGCCGTCGCCTTGCGCCACCACCAGGCGCGATTCGACGTCGGGTTGTTGCGCCAGTGCAAACAAGGCACTGCGCGTCAACGGCGGCCGCACGCCGGGCCAGGCCTGGCGCACAAGCAGCGGCTTCTTCTGCCAATGCCGGCGCATGAACTGTGCCGGCGACAGTCCACCCAGCAACGAAGAGGCAAGGGTCACGTGCATGGCTGATTCTGGCCCAGCCCGAACGCCCGGGCGCGCCATGCGATCATCGCTTGATGCAGATCGAAGCCCCTTGTGTGGTGAGCCTGACCTGGAAGCTCACCGACGCCCAGAACCAGGCCCTGGACGAACTGACGAGCGTGGTCGAATTCCTGGTCGGAGGCGATGACTTGCTGGCACCGGTCGAAGACGCCCTGGCCGGGCACGAGCCAGGCGACGACCTGCAGATCCAGCTCGAACCTGAGCAGGCCTTCGGCGACTACCGCCCCGAGCTGGTGTGCTTCGAGAGCCGCACGCTGTTTCCCGATCATCTGGAAGCCGGCATGACCTTCGAGGGCCTGCCCGCCGGCGCGGTCACGGCCGATATGCCGCAGGACCAGATCTACGTGGTCACCGAGGTCTACCCTTCGCACGTGGTGCTGGACGGCAACCACCCGCTGGCCGGCATGGCGCTGCGGCTGCATCTGAAGGTGGTCGATGTGCGCGAGGCCACCGCCGAAGAGGTCGAGGCAGGCAGCGTGGGGGTGGGCCCGTTGTCGCTGTTCGACACCAGCAACGTGCCGCGCCCGGACCGCGACGAACCCCTGCACTGAAGCAGCGGCACTCTCAGGCAGTCCCCGTCGACCCGAAGCCACCCGTGCCTCGCGCCGAGGCGTCGAAATTGTCGACGCGGCGAAACGCGGCCTGCACCACCGGCACGATCACCAGCTGCGCGATGCGTTCCAGCGGCTGCACGGTGTAGGCCGATGTCGATCGGTTCCAGCAGCTGACCATCAGCGGGCCCTGGTAGTCGCTGTCGATCAGACCAACCAGGTTGCCCAGCACGATGCCGTGCTTGTGGCCCAGGCCCGAGCGCGGCAGGATCATCGCGGCCAGGCCGGGGTTGGCGATGTGAATCGCCAGCCCGGTCGGGATCAGCGCGCTGGCGCCGGGCGCCAGGGTCAGCGCTTCGTGCACACAGGCGCGCAGGTCCAGGCCGGCGCTGCCGGGCGTGGCGTAGGCCGGCATCTGCCCAGCCAGTCGCGCATCGAGCAGCTTGATGTCGATGATGGTCATGTGGGTCGGGGTGTGTGGCGCGCCGCGATCTCGCGCACCAGTTGCCGGGCCAGGGCCAGCTTGGGCGCCGCAGGCAGCTCATGTTCGCCCGCCGCATCGACCAGCACCAGCGTGTTGTCGTCGCGGCCGAAGGTGGCCGGCCCCAGGTTGCCGACGATCAGCGGCACGGCCTTGCGCTGCAGCTTCTCACGCGCATGGCGCACCAGATCGTGGCTCTCGGCGGCAAATCCCACACACCAGGGGCGCTGCGCCGGTGGCAGCCGCGCCACCGTGGCCAGGATGTCGGGGTTCTCGATCAGCTCAAACGTTGGCGGTCGACCGCTGCCGTCCTTCTTCAGCTTGTGCGTGCCGGCGGCGGCAGGCCGCCAGTCGGCCACCGCCGCGGTGGCCACGAAGATGTCGTGCTGCGCGGCCAGCGGCAGCACGGCGTCGTACATCTGCTGCGCGCTGCTGACGTCGATGCGCCTCACGTGGCGCGGCGTGGGCAGGTGCACCGGACCGGCCACCAGCGTGACGCGCGCACCGGCTTCTGCGGCCGCACGCGCCACCGCAAAACCCATCTTGCCGCTGGAATGGTTGGTGATGCCGCGCACCGGGTCGATGGCCTCGAACGTCGGACCGGCGGTGACCAGCACGCCGCGACCGGCGAGCAGCTTGGGCTGGAAAAAAGCGATCAGCTCGTCGCGCAGCTCGTCGGCCTCAAGCATGCGGCCGTCACCGATCTCACCGCAGGCCTGGTCGCCCGCGGCCGGGCCCAACACCGTGGCGCCGTCGGTCTTGACTTGCACCAGGTTGCGCTGGGTGGCCGGGTGAGCCCACATCTCACGGTTCATCGCCGGTGCCAGCAGCAGCGGGCAGCGATCGACAGGCCGTGCCAGGCACAGCAGGCTCAGCAGTTCGTCGGCGCGGCCCTGGGCGAGCTTGGCGATGAAGTCGGCGCTGGCCGGTGCGACCAAGATGGCATCAGCCTCGCGCGACAGGTTGATGTGCGCCATCGCGTTCGATTCACGTGCGTCCCACTGGCTGAGGTAGACGCTGCGGTTGGACAGCGCCTGCATCGTCACCGGCGTGATGAACTGCGTGGCGGCCTCGGTCATCACCACCTGAACGGTGGCGCCGGCCCTGACCAGCTCACGCACCAGTTCGGCCGATTTGTAGCAGGCGATACCCCCGCTGAGGCCGAGCACGATGTGCTTGAGGTGCAGGTCGGGCAAGGTCGACATGGGGCGACACTCCATCAGCGCGGTCGGGTTGATCATCAGGCCGTCTTGCCGTGGCACTTCTTGTACTTCAAGCCGCTGCCGCAGGGGCAAGGCTCGTTGCGTCCCGGTGCCGCCAGCACATGCCGGGTGGGCGGCCGCGGGGCATGGTCCAGCCACCAAACGCGCAAGTCCTGGACGGCGAAGCAGGCCTCGTCGACCAGATCCTCGCGCGTGGTCAGCTTGTCCTTCCACCAGCGCTCGAGGTGGGTCTTGAAGGCGTCGTCGGCATCGTCCAGCTGCAGCACCGACACCTGCAGCAGCATGTCGTCGAAGGCGCTGATGGCGTCGTCGGCGGCGTCAGCGGGCACGCGCCAGTCGTCGGCGAAGTCGTCCAGCGCGTCGAAGAAGCCTTCGGCCCAGAGGCCGCCCGTGACCATCTCCGCGGCCTCGTCGTCGGTAGCGCCAAGGTCCTTGACGATCTCGGCACGCGCCGCCTCGTCCCACAGCGACACCAGCGGCTGCAGGTGCAGCGCCTCGGGTTTGTCGAGAAGCGACTCGGGATCAAGCTGCCGCGCCAGCACGCGCACCCTGGCCTGCAGCGCCTGACTGGCCTGCGCCGCGTCGTCGGGGTCGGCAAAGGCGCGCTCGAAGGCGTCGCCGCCCAGGCGGGGCAGCCATTCTTCGATCGCCAAGGCACGCGGGCCGGCGTGCAGCGCGGTCAGGTAACCATCGGCCCATTCGGTGGCCACGCGCGGGTTGAAGCCGCCCAGGCGACGGCACACCTGGTCGAAGGCTTCGAGCTCGGCATCGCTGCTGTCAACCGGTGTCATGGCGCGGTGGCGTTGATGCGCGGGGGCTGTGGATGCAGGCGCGCCATGCAATGCGCATCGACGAATTCGCCATTGCGCAGCGCATAAGCGCGGTGCGTGCCCTCATGCTCAAAACCCAGGCTGCGGTAGAGCTTGATGGCACCTTCATTGTCGGTGAACACCGTGAGCTCGATCCGCAGGATCTGGGCCCAACGGTCGGCGTAGTCGCACAGGGCCTGGATCAGCGTGCGGCCGACGCCCTGGCCCTGTGCCTCGGCCGCCACCGAAATGCCCAGCATCGCCGCATGCCGCCGGCGCAACGCCGCGCCCGCCGGATGCAGGCCGGCGCTGCCCACCATGCGGCCCGCGCGCTCGGCCACCAGCACGATGTCGGTGCGGCCGGGCTGGTCGTTGTCGGTCAGGATCTGCCGCCAACGTTCGACATTGCCATGCGGCAGCTGCATCAGGTTGGGCTGCACGTCGGGGTGGCTGTTGATGCGCGCAAAGTCGGCTGCATCGGCCGGCGTGGCGCGGCGCAAGCTGATCGGTTCCTGGCTCATGAGACCCTCCTGCGGTGGGGTTGGCGGCGAGCGATCATGCCTTGCAAGGTCGACGCGGTCGGCGCCACCCGACGCACCGCTCCCCACGACGCCACGCGCAGCTGAGTTTGCACATCACGCGGCAGATCAGACCAGGTTGCGCAGTTCGCGCAGCGCCACCGACAGCATCGCCAGATCGGCCGCCACCGCATCGCCCAGTTCGGCCAGCAGCCGTTGAGCGCGGTCGACGCTGTCGCCGTTGGCGGCATGCCAGGCCGCAACGACGTCGGCCGCAGCGACATCGGCGGCCGCCAGCGCCTGCAGCGATATCGCGCGCTGCAGGCCGGCCAGGTCGTCGGCCAGTGCCGCCTTGGCCAGCGTCTGCCAATGGCTGTCGGCCGGCAGTGTGTCGATCTGCTGGCGCAAGCGCGGCAGACCCAGCAACTGCGCAATCGCCAGATGCACCTGGCTGACGTCGTCGACCTCACGCTGCACGCTGTCGGCGATCTCGGCGATGTCCAGCGCCGCCACCAGACCTTCGGCGCTGGCCACACGCTGCGCCAGTTCTGCGGGCACGCCGGCAGAAATCCAGCGCTGACTGTCGGCCGATTGCGCAGCCTGCGTCATCAGCCGCGCACGCAGTGCCAGCATCGCGGGCGTGAAGCGGTGCACGGTCTGCTCCACCGGGTCAGCCAGGCGGCGCGAGCGCAGGAACCAGGTCGTGCCACGCCCTGTCAGCCGGCCCTCGGTGATCAGCAGCTCGGCCTGCACGGCGTCGGGCACCATGTTGTCCAGCGCCTCGACCTGCTGCCACAGCGGCACATGACCCATCACCTCGCGCGTGGCCAGATAGGCCCGCACCACCTGCGCCGCGGGGGCACCGGTCATTTCGGAGAGGCGGTGCGCGAAGGTCGGCCCCACGCGATTGACCATGCTGTTGAGCACGTGCGTGGCGATGATCTCGCGCTTGAGCGGGTGGCGGTCGATGTAGGCGCCGAACTTCTCGCTCAAGCGCGCCGGGAAGTAGCGGTGCAGCGCACTGCCGATCCAGGGATCTTCGGGCAGGTCGGACGCCAAGATCTCCTCGAACAACCACATCTTGCCGTAGGCCAGCAGCACCGCGCGCTCGGGGTTGGTGAGTGCGGCGCCACGCGCCTTGCGCTCGGCCATCTCGTCGTCGCTGGGCAGGTGTTCGATGCCACGGTGGAGGCGGCCAGCCCGTTCCAGGAAGCGGATGAAGCGGCCTTCGGCGTCGAGCAGCTGCACGCCCAGCCGCGCCATCACCGACAACGCCTGCGTCTGGAAGTAGTTGTCGCGCAGCACCAGCGCGGCCACGTCGTCGGTCATCTGCGCCAGCAGGGTGTCGCGCTGCTTGATCGTCAGCTCGCCGTCGGCCACGGCCAGGCCGAGCAGGATCTTGATGTTGACCTCGTGGTCCGAGGTGTCAACGCCAGCCGAGTTGTCGATGGCGTCGGTGTTGATGCGCACACCGGTCATCGCGGCCTCGATGCGCCCGCGCTGCGTCAGGCCGAGATTGCCGCCCTCGCCGACGACCTTGCAGCGCAGATCACGGCCGTTGACGCGCAGCATGTCGTTGGCTCGGTCTCCGACATCGGCATTGCTCTCGCTGCTGGCCTTGACGTAGGTGCCGATGCCGCCGTTGTACAGCAGGTCCACGGGGGCACGAAGGATGGCGCCGACCAGCGCCGTGGGTGACAGCTGTTCATCGGCAATGCCCAGCACCTGGCGCGCCTGCGGCGACAGCGGGATCGACTTCTCGGCGCGTGACCATACGCCACCGCCGGCCGAGATGAGCTGGCTTTCGTAGTCGGCCCACGACGAGCGCGGCAGCTTGAACAGGCGCTGGCGCTCGGCATGGGACGCGGGCACGTCGGGTGTCGGGTCGATGAAGATGTGGCGGTGGTCGAAGGCTGCCAGCAGCCGGATGTGCGGCGACAACAGCATGCCGTTGCCGAACACGTCGCCCGACATGTCGCCGATGCCGACCACCGTGAACTCGCTGCGCTGGATGTCGACGCCCTGTTCGCGGAAGAAACGTTTCACGCTTTCCCAGGCCCCGCGCGCGGTGATGCCCATTGCCTTGTGGTCGTAGCCCACGCTGCCGCCCGACGCAAAGGCGTCGCCCAGCCAGTGGCCGTATTCCTTGCTGACCGCGTTGGCGAAGTCAGAGAAGGTGGCAGTGCCCTTGTCGGCCGCCACCACCAGGTAGGGGTCGTCGGCGTCGTGGCGCACGACCTGGGGCGGCGGCACGATGGTGGTGCCGGCCAGGTTGTCGGTCAGGTCGAGCAGACCGCGCAGGTAGTCCTGGTAGCAGGCGACACCCTCGCGCAGCCAGGCTTCGCGGTCGCTGGCCGGTGGTGCCTTCTTCAACACGAAGCCACCCTTGCTGCCCACCGGCACGATGACGGTGTTCTTCACCATCTGCGCCTTCACCAGCCCGAGCACCTCGGTGCGGAAGTCCTCCGGCCGCTCCGACCAGCGCAGCCCCCCGCGCGCGACCTTGCCGCCGCGCAGGTGGATGCCTTCGAAGCGCGGTGAATAGACGAAGATCTCGAACAGCGGCGCCGGTGCCGGCAGACCCGGCACCTTGGCAGAATCGAACTTCAGGCTCAGATAGGGGCGACGCGATCCGTCAGCGCCCGTATGGCCGATGCCCGTGCGCCAGAAGTTGGTTCGGGTGGTGGCCTGCACCAGCGCCAGCAGCTGGCGCAGCACACGGTCTTCGGACAGATTGCTGACCCTGTCCAGCGCCTTGGCGATCGCGTTGCCCTGCGCCATCTCGCCCTGCTCGTCGTGGGCACCCGGATCGAAGCGCAGCCTGAACAACCGCACCAGCATGCGCGCGATGTCGGGGTGCGCGGCCAGCGTGATCTCGATCGTGCCCTGGGTCAGCGCGAAGCCGATCTGCTTGAGGTACTTGGCATAGGCGCGCAGGATCACGACCTCATCGGGCGCCAGCCCGGCATGCAGCACCAGCCGGTTGAAGTCGTCGTTCTCGATGCTGCCGTCGAACACGCGCGCAAAGCAGTCCTCGAACGATCGTGCGACCTTGTCGAGCTCGAAGTCGTCGGCCACCTTGGCCTGCAGCTCGAAGTCGTGCAGCGAAATCGTCGCACCGTCGGCGCTGATGCGGTAGTTCTGTTCGCCCAGCACGCGCACACCCATGTGCTCGAGCATCGGCAGGCTGTCCGACAGCACGATCGGCCCGCCAAGCCGGTAGACCTTGAACCCCAGCCTGCCCTGCGCCGCACTCAGCGGCCGGTACAGGGCCAGCGCCAGCGGCTTCGCCGGCGTCAGCGCAGCCACGCGCCGCAGGTCGGGCACGGCCGCCCGCGGCGACACGCGCTCGCGGTAGTCGGGCGGAAAGGCTGCGCTCCAGCGCTTGTACAGATCCACGCCCTGGCCCTCGCCCTCGGCCTCGATCAGGGCATCGTGCAGCTGGTCGCCCCAGCGGCGCGCCGCCGCAGCCAGACGCGATTCGAGCGCCTTGCGTTCGACCACCGGCACCTGGCCAGGCGTGGTGCGGATCGTGAAGTGGATGCGCGCGAGCACGGTGTCGCCCAACTGCACGTGAAATTCGGCGCTGGTGCCGGCGAAGGCCTGCATCAGGATGTCCTGCAGCCGCATGCGCAGGTCGGTGGCGTAGGCGTCACGCGACACGTAGACCAGGCAGGACACGAAGCGTTCGAAGGGGTCTCGGCGCAGGAACAGCCGCAGCCGCTGGCGGTCGCCCAGGGCCAGGATGCCCAGGGCCGTTTCGTACAGCTCGTCGTCCGAGATCTGGAACAGCTCGTCGCGCGGATAGGTCTCGAGAATGTGCGTCAGCGCCTTGGCCAGATGGCCACCCGGCGGCAGGCCGGCGCGTTGCGCGATGGTCTCGACCTTGCCACGCAGCAGCGGTGTCTCTGACACCCGCGCGGTGTAGGCGGTCGACGTGAACAGACCCAGAAGGCGGTGTTCGCCAACCACCTGGCCCTGCGCGTCGTAGCGCTTGATGCCGATGTAGTCGGTATAGCCCGGCCGGTGCACGGTCGAACGTGTGTTGGCCTTGGCCACGATGATCGGTGGCACCGGTGAACGTGCCAGGGCGCGTGAATTGGCCGGCAGCGCCGAGAAACTGGCCGAGGCCCGTTCGGCGTCGGTCTCGCGCAGCACGCCCAGGCCGGTGCTCGGCACCAGCTGCAGCATGTCCTCGCCCTGCTCGCTCACCAGGCGGTGCTGGCGGTAGCCCAGCAGCGTCAGGTTGTCGTCGGCCAGCCATTGCAGGAAGGCACGGCTCTCGGCCACCAGGTCCGGCGGCAGCGTGGTCGGTGCCTCCGACAATTCACGGATGGCTTCCTGCAGCCGCGCAACCATTGCCGGCCAGTCTTCGACGGCGGCGCGCACGTCGGCCAGCACCCGCTCGATGCCGGCCACCAGGTCGGTGCGCTGCTGCGGTTCGAGCAGGCGATCGATCTCGATGTGCATCCATGATTCGCGTGCCTGCGTCGGCGCCTCGCGACGCGGCGCCAGCGCCTGCAGTTCGCCGCCGGCATCACGTTCGACCGCGAAGATCGGGTGCACGATCAGATGCAGCGTCAAGCCTTGACGGTTGATCTCGGCAGTCGTCGAATCGACCAGGAAGGGCATGTCGTCGTTGACGATCTGGATCACCGTGTGCCGCGAGGCCCAGCCCTGGTCGGCCACGGTCGGGTTGATGATGCGCACTCGCGGCCGGCCGGCGCTGCGCGTGGCCCCCCATTGCCAGTGCGACAGCAGCGCGCCGCACAAGTCCTCGGGGGCACGTTCGCCCAGGTCGTCGTCGTCCAGCTGGCGCAGACATTCACGTGCGAAGGTCTCGAAGCGCGCTCGCACAGGCACGTCCAGGCGACGCGCGGCCAGTGCGACTACGGCCTCGGTTCGTTCTCGACGCGGTGCGTCGCTGCTGTCGTTCATCGCCGTCTCCATCGTGTGATTGGGGTGGTCCACGCCCTGCAGTCGTCATCATGCACCGCCGAGGTGCGGGGGTGACCTGCGTTCAGCGCCCGGGCTTCCTGCGCGCCATGAACCGGCTCATCAGCGTCTGCGGCTCGCCGCTGCCGTAGGCGTTGGCAAATTCGTCGATGCTGTCGGCGATGGCCTGCGCCAACGGCACCGTCTGCCAGTGGCGCAGCAGGCGCTTTTGCTGGCGCAGCGCCAGGGGCGGCAAGGCCGCCAGTTCTGCGGCCAGCGCCTGCACCCGCTCGTCCAGCCGACCCACGGCACAGCGCTCGGTGATCAGGCCCCAGGCCTCGGCCCGGTCGGCATCGATGGTCTGGCCGGTGAGCAGCATGGCCGCGGCGCGCGAATGCCCGATCAGGCGTGGCAGCAGCGCGGCGTGGATCACCGACGGAATGCCCACCTTGACCTCGGGCATGCCGAACATCGCGCTGTCGTCGCAGACGCGCAAGTCACAAACCATCGCTACTTCGAGCCCGCCACCCAGGCACCAACCGCCCAGGCGGGCGATGACCGGCACCGGCAGCGTGGCCACGGCGTCGCACAGCCCGGCCAGCTGGGTGATGAAGATCCTGGCGGCCGCCGGCGTCAATGCCGCCATCTCACCGATGTCGGCGCCGCCGATGAATGCCCGGTCGCCGCTGCCGCGCAGCACCAGCACACGCAGATCGGCGTGGTCACGCAGCAGCGCCAGCGCGGTGCACAAGTCTTGCATCGCCGCGCTGCCGATGATGTTGAGCGCACCGGCGTCGGTCAGGGTCAGCTGGCCGATGCCGGCCGCGTCGAGGGTGGCCAGCGCATGGCGGCCGCGGTGAACGGTCTGCATGCGGCCATGTTAGGTCAAGGCAGCGGCGCCATCGGCGCCCGAGCGCCCACCGGGGCCAACGCAGGGCAGCCATCACCGTCACCGCCCAGGTCGATGGCTTCGAATTGCCAGCCGCCGGCAAGGCGCGAATCTGAAGTCAGCGAAGATCTCTCCGGCCCGCGCAGCCGGATCGATCAGGCGCGAATGGCTTGCGGCGTTGCCGCAGTGCGACCGCGGGCCTGTTCCAGCTCGCCGATCAGCACGTCGACCTGCGCCATGAACGCCTCGCGGTTGGCGTGCGGCGAGCGCACGATCATCTCGAACGAGTGCTCGGCCAGCGCCTGCTCGCCGGCCTGGCGCGCCCACCGTCGCACCTCGCAGTACGACAGCAGGGCCAGGCGACCCATGTCACCTCGCCGCCGGCAATGCTGAAGGTCACCCAGCAAGTCATCGAGCTGGAGCTGCAGCGACGGGGTTTCGGTATTCATGTTGCATCGCAGCATTGATCTTCTTCCTGACGTCAAACTGACAAACCACTCGACTCGATGGCGAACCCGGGAAGACCCGAGGCGCGGATGCGCCAAAGGACGACACGGCGCCACCCAATGACACAGCGCAGCTCAGGCGCAGGAGCTTGCCTATCGCAACTGCGCCAGCGAGATCGTCAGCCACTCGAGCATCGCCGCCGCTCTGGGGCGCGCGACGTGCAACCTGACGGCAGTTTCGTGACCATGCCGATAGAGGATCACTGGCAATCCGGCAAACAAGCGCGAGGCAGATGCTGAAGGTCTATCGATGAAAACGGCCGCGCCAAGCGACAGCAGCTGCTCGAGTCCAGAACCCGAAATGCCGAACACGACGCCGGCATCGTCGCTCAGCGACACAGCGAAACCCTCGGCGTGCCAGCCCGGCCTCAATGCCTTGCCGCCGACGACGACGGCCCGATCGCGGGCCAGCCTGACGGCATATGAATCGCCGCTCGCAAGCTCGGGCCAGCCGACCGGCGACGAGTTGATTGCAGCGGCGTCGAGCGCCGCCTGCAGATTGCCGTTGACGACGGACACCTGCGGCACGCAACAGGTCGAGACCGACAGACCGCCCACTTCGATGTGGATCGACGCCCAAAGCGGCACCGGATTCCAGTTCGATGCGAAATCGTAGCCGGGGGTCGCCATCGCGGCCGTCGTGCCCGGGGCATGTTTCTCAGCCATTGATGCGGGCTCCTTGCGGATCCAGCGCACAGGGCGGTACGACTTTCGCGGTTCGCGTCTGCCCCAGATGGAAGACCTGCACCGTCTCGCCAATGCGCGATCGGCCGTTGCGCAGCAGCGCCAGCGCGATCGGCCTGCCGAGGTTCGGGCTGCGGTAGCTCGAGGTGACGAATCCTTCGCTGGCGCGCCGCGGGCCATCGACCGTGACGACGTGCGCGCCGGCGGCCAAAGGTTCACCGTCGGCTTCGAGTCCGACGAGCACGTTGCGGTCCGGGCGCGAAGCCTGCTCGGTGAACAGGGCGCGCTTGCCGATGAACTCTCCAAGCTTCTTCTCGCGCGGCGTCCCAAACCCGAGATCGTGGGGCATCGTCTGCCCGTCGGTGTCCTTGCCGATGATGATCAATCCCTTTTCCGCACGCAGGATCGACAGGGCTTCGAGTCCGAGCAGGCTGACGCCCAGCCCTTCGCCGGCGCCTTTCAGCCGAGACCAGAGCGCCTGAGCCTGCGAGGCTGCGACACCGATCTCGTAGCTGCGATCGCCGGTGAACGAGACGCGCGAGATCCGGACCGAGCCGAAGTCGACGAAGCTCATGTGCGCAAACGCATCGTCGTGCAGTTCAAGCTCTGGATACACCGCCCCGAGCAACTGCCGCGACGCCGGGCCCGTCAGCGTCAGAGTCGCCCATTGCGCCGTCGAGTCCTGGATGAAGATGCGGTCGGGGTCGAACTGATCCTGGCGCCAGGTGTCGAGCATGGCCGCCACGGCGTCGACGTGAGACGAGGAGCAAGAGACGACGAAATGCTCGGGGTCGATCCGCGACAGCACGCCGTCGTCAAAGACGGTTCCGCCCTCGTTCAACATGAAGCCGTAGCGGATGCGCCCCGGCTTCAGCGTGGCCATCGTGTTGTAGTAGATGAAGTCGACGAAGCGTTCTGCGTCGGGGCCGAAGATCTCGATCTTTCCCAGGGGTGAGCCGTCGAACAGCGCAACACCCTCTCTCGCGGCACGCGCCTCGCGCTGGATCTCTGTCTCAGCGCTGCCGTTGCCATAGAAGGCCGGACGCAACCAGCCGCCGTATTCGCGAAACACGGCGCCGTCCTGGCGATGCACGTTCTCCAGCGGCAGCCGCTTGATCGGCGCGAAGCATTGACCCCGCCTTACCCCGGCGAAGCTGGCAAACGAAACGGGGACGAAGGGCGGGCGATAGGTCGTGGTGCCGACCGATGCGATCGGCTCGCCCCGTATCGCGGCCAGGGTCGCGAGGCCGACGATGCTGGAGGTCTTGCCCTGATCGACGGCCATGCCGAGCGTGGTGTAGCGCTTCAGGTGTTCGACCGAAACGAAGTTCTCGCGCGCTGCGAGCTCGATGTCCCGGGTCGTCACGTCGTTCTGAAAATCGACCCACTGCCGCCCCCCGCCGCCCAGCCGCGGCCACGCTGGCTCCACCTGATAGGGTGGCGATCGCGACGAACCGCCAGCGCGCGCGCCGGGGCTGCCGCCGGCGGCCCTCATCCCCGATTCCTGCGCCTGATCAAGTGTGAAGTCACCGGCTGCGGCGCCGACGGTGGTGAGGTGCGCCAGGCCGGGGCGGGGCACAAACGCGAGCAGGTCGTCTCGCCAGTCGAGCTTGCCACCAGCCTGGCAATGCAGATGCACGCTGGGCGTCCAGCCGCCCGAAACGAGCAGGGCATCGGCGTCGAGCGATTTGCCACCGTCGGTGTGGACCCTGCGCAGCCCGCGTCGCCAGTCGACGCCGCAGATTTGCGCATTCCGGTGCAGAGGAACGTCTTCCGTCTCAGCCGCTGCGCGGCTGTCGACGATCGTGACCTCGGCGCCGGCCGCCATCAGCGAACGCACGACGTTCGCCGTCGAGCTGTTGTTGGTGGCAACGACGATGCGATCGCCCGCCAGCACGCCATGCCGGTTCAGATAGGCCAGCGCCGCATGCGCGGACATCACGCCAGGACGATCGTTGTCCGGGAACGTCAGTGGTCGTTCGATGGCGCCGGCTGCCACCACGACCTTTCGGGCCCGCACCCGCCACAGCGTGTCGGGCCTGCCGTTGAAGTGACGCTGGCTGGCGAGAACGAGGCTGTGGTCGTAGATTCCGAACGCGGTGGTGCTTGAAAGGTAGCGGCCCCCGGCGGCAATGAGCGCATCGGCCGTGCGACGCGCCCACTGCGGGCCCGGGACGGCCTCCACCGGTTCAAGGGTATCGCCGAGCATGCCACCCGGCGTGGCACGGTCGTCGACCAGAAGGACGTCCTGTCCACGCGCGGCAGCGGCAAGCGCGCAGGACAGACCTGCCACGCCGGCACCGACCACCAGCAGGTCGCACGTGGCGTGGCGCTGGCTGGCCGCAGCATTCGGACGAAATGCCGGATCGGCACGACCCAGTCCGGTCAGGTCGCGGATGCGCGGCTCGAACCAGTGCCAGTGCGGCCACATGAAGGTCTTGTAGTAGAACGCCGCCGGGATGAAACGCGCGAAGCGATCCATCCACGCATGGCGATCCGCCGCCGCGCTCGGCTGCGCGTTCACGCTGAACGCTTCGATCTCGGCAGCGAGCGGCGTCGTGGTGGCCTTGCAGTTCGGCATCCGCACGCCCGCCTGCACCAGGTCGAAGATCGCGTTGGGTTCCTCGACCCACGCGCCCCAGATGCCGCGCGGACGATGGAACTTGGAACTGCGCGCGACCGTGTGCACGCCCTGCGCCAGCAGTGCCGAGGCCAGCGTGTCCCCCGGATGACCGCTGTATGCCTGGCCATCGAACTTGAACCCGAGCGTGACAGCACGGTCAATCTCGCCGCCATGGTCGAGTCGGCGTGAGCTCATGGTCTGCTTTTCCGAAGTGGCTCGACAGCGATCACGACCATGCTGGTGGTGTCGCGCTGCATCACGAACAGCTCACCGCAGCTGAGGTGGCGCCACACTTCACGGCCGGCTCCCTTGACGTTCTGCTTGACGTGCAGGTAAGCGGCCCATGTGTCGGCGGACACCTGACAAGCGGGTTCCGGCCGGACCTTTCCGGCCTCGGAGACGAAATGGAACTCCGTCTCGTCGCGTTCGCCGCAGAACGGGCAATCGAAGATCTGCATCGTGCCGGCTCAGTGCGCGATTCCGGCTGCAGCGCCTTCGTCGATCAGCGTGCCAGCAGCAAATCGCGACATCCCGAAAGCACGGCTCAGCTCATGATGCTCACCGGTCGCAAGGATGTGCGCCAGCAACGTGCCGCCCGCCGGAATCGCCTTGAAGCCGCCTGTGCCCCAGCCGCAGTTCACGTAGATGCCCGGCACGCCCACCGGTCCGAGGATGGGCGACGAGTCGGATGTCACGTCGACCGCCCCGCCCCACTGCCGCATGAGCCGCAACTGACCGAGCGCCGGCGCCATCTCGAGCAGCCCCGAAAGCACGGCCTCCTGCATGGGCGGATTGCCGCGCTGCGCGTACGACGGGACCCGGTCGAGGCCGCCGCCGATCACCATCTCTCCTTTGTCCGACTGGCTGAAGTACACGCCGGTGCCGGGCGAGAGCGCCACGGTGTCCATCAAGGGTTTCACGGGCTCGCTGACGAAGGCCTGCAGCGTGTAGGTGTGGATCGGCAGCGCGTAGCCGCCGAGCGCCGCCAGTACCGATGACGATCCTGCGACGGCAACGCCGATCCTCTCGGCACGGATCTCGCCGCGCGAGGTTTCGACGCCGACCACCCGCCCCGCCTCGCGCACAAAGCCGGTGACCTCACAGCTCTGGATGATGTCGACACCCAGAGCGTCGGCGGCGCGCGCATAGCCCCAAGCCACCGCGTCATGTCGCGCGGTGCCGCCGCGGCGCTGGTTGGTCGCGCCAAAGATCGGAAAGCGCGCATCGGCATCGAAGTTGAGGATGGGCGCCAAGGCACGCACCTGCTCGCGCCCGAGCAGTTCGGCGTCGACACCGTTGATCAGCATCGCGTTGACGCTGCGTGCGGCGAGCTCCATCTCCATCTCGCTGTGCGCAAGCATCATCATGCCGCGCTGCGAGAGCATGATGTTGTAGTTCAGCTCCCGCGACAGGCCTTCGTACAGTCGAAGCGACAGGTCGTACAGGGCGGCGCTCTCGGGATAGAAGTAGTTCGACCGGATGATCGTCGTATTGCGCCCGGTATTGCCACCTCCGATCCAACCACGTTCCAGCACCGCGACCCGCGCGATGCCGTGCGTCTTCGCCAGGTAGTAGGCGGTGGCCAGGCCGTGGCCGCCACCGCCGATCACGATCACTTCGTACGCGCGTTGCGGCTGTGGCGAGCGCCATGCGGGCCGCCAGCCGCGCTGGCCGGCAAGCCCCTCCTTGAGCAGCGTGAGCGCCGAATAGTGTCGGGTCAATGGACTGGCAGGCGGTTGCGATGGAACTTGCCGCCCTTCATCACGACGGGGATGCGGGCGCCGTCGTCGGCCATCAGTGCAAGGTCCTTCAACGGGTTGCCGTCGACGATCAGGATATCTGCAAAGGCGCCCGCCGAAATCTCGCCGATCTGGCCCTTGGCGCGGATGATCTCGGCGTTCACGCCGGTGGCCTGGTTCAGGATCTCGAAGTTCGAGAACACGGGTGAGCGCAGGCTGAACTCGATCGACTGCATCGGCTGCAGCGCTCCGATCAGATCGGTGCCGAAACCAACCCTCACCCCCGCGCGCTTCATGTGATGCAGCCGCTCGACCGCTTCGTCCTTGATGCGGTCGAGCTTGTCGAGCGATTCGGGCGGCAGGCCGAATTCCTCGCCACGCTCGGCCATGCCCGCGATCACCGCCAGCGTGGGCACGATGCTGACGTTCTTGTCGGCCGCCATGTTCGCGGTGTCTGCCTCGATCAGCGTTCCGTGCTCGATGCAATGCACGCCGAGCCCGATGGCGCGTTTGAGCGCCCGATCCGGGTGGATGTGAGCGGTGCAGTAGACGAGGTGGTTCTCCACCTCCTCGACGATTGCCCGCACCTCGTCGTTGCCGAACTGGATGCCCTCGAGCGGATCGGAGACCGACGCGACCCCGCCCGACCCCATGAACTTGATGAACGAGGCGCCACGGCGAAGCTGCTCACGGATGACCCTGCGGACCGAATCGACGCCGTCGACGATCACCCCGAGCGGATTCGCGAAGCAGCAACCACACATCACCACATGCTCGTCGTGATGGTGGTAGTCGTGGTGATGCCGGGTGTCGGCGTGGCCGCCGGTCTGGCTGAGCGCCTTCTCGCAGTAGTAGAGCCGCGGCGCCGTGATCAGACCCTTCTGGATGGCCAGCCACAGGCCGTAGTCGGCGCCGCCCGTGGCTCGCACCGTGGTGAAGCCGCGGTCGAGCATGTCGCGCAGCATGTTCGCCGCGTGATGTGCATACATCGTCGCCGGCAGACGCTCCAGCCGGTTGACGTTCATGTCGTAGAAGTAGGCATGGATGTGCGCATCGATCAGGCCGGGCATCAGCACCCGGCCACCGCAGTCGACCGTCTGGGCATCGGGCGGCGGCGGCGCGTCGGAAACCGACGCGATGCGCTCGCCCTCGACCACGACATTGGCGGCAACCAGGCGCTCGTTCAGGCCGTCGAAGACCTGGGCGTTGGTGAAGACGATCATCGTTACCTCGCGTTCACTTGCCGCTGTTGAGCGCCTTGTTGATGCGCTCGAAATAGCCGAGCGCGGCAGGGCTGATCTTCTCGGACTGCTGGCGCCAGATCTTGAGCAACTCGGCCTGGATGAGCTTCTGATCGGCCACCGGCATCGGGGCGAGCAGCTTCATGCCCTTGGTGGCCAGGAAGTCGTACGCCTTCTTCTCCGCAGCGCCGTGCTTCCAGGTCTCAAGCGACTCTTGCCACATGGCATTGGCCTCGTCGACGAAGAGCTTCTGAAGGTCTGGCGGCACCTTGGCCCACACGTCCTTGTTGACACCGATCGAGAACGGATAGGCCATCGAGAACGCAGCCAGATAGCTCATGCAGCAGGTGACCTCGTAGATCGATTGCGACTGTCCGTAGACCGGGCTGTAAATCGAAGCATCGACCACGCCGGTCTTGAGCGCCAGGTAGAGCTCGGACGACGGCACGTTCTGCGTCGAAACGCCGAGCGCGTTGAAGGCCTGAAGGCCGTCCTTCGTGAAGTGTCGCAACTTGATCTTGCGCAGGCCGTCGAGCGTGTTGACCGGCTCCTTCGACATGATGATCAGATCGCGCAAGGCGCCGAACGGTGCCCGCGCAACCTGCACGATGCCCCACTTGTTCGACGCCAGGATCTCGGCGCCGATCTTGTACTGCTCGTCGACGATCTTCAGATTCTGCTCGGCATCGAGCAGCACGCCGTGCGGCGCGAAGACGCCCATCAGCGGCTCGTCGCGCACCACGTAATAGGGGATGATGTTCATCGCCTCGACCACGCCCTGCTTCAGGACACGCAGCGAATCGACGTTCTTGAAGCCGATCGTCTCGATCGGGATGACGTCGATCTTGAAACGACCGCCCGACTTCTGGCCCACGCGCTTGGCGAGGTCCTCGAGCTGCAGCGTCGTGGTGTCCTTCGGGCCGACCGAACTGCCGAGTCGCCAGGTGACGTCGGCCGCCTGCGAGGTACCGGCGGCCATGACCAGGGCGGCCAGCACCGCGAGAATGGACTTGATGTTCATGCAACTCTCCTCTTGATAGAAACCATCACCGTTGTCGCCGCCTGCATCCGCGGCTAACCGAATCCCGACAAGCGCGGAAGGAACAGCGCGATCTGCGGAAACACCGTGATGACCGCCAGCAGAACGAGCATCAGCAGCCAGTACGGCAGGCACGCCAGCGCCGCCTCGCCGAGCGAGACCTCGTTTCGACTCACCGCCATCACCACGAACAGGTTGATGCCCAGTGGTGGCGTCAACAGACCGATCTCGATCACGATCACGAGCGCGATCCCGAACCACACGGGGTCGAAACCGAGGCCGGTCACCACCGGAAACACGAAGGGCAGCGTGATCAGGAGCATCTCGATCGGGCCGAAAAAGCAGCCCAGGACCAGGTACATCGCGAAGATCAGCGTCATGACGACGGGCGCCGACAAACCGGCTTCGGCCACGTGGCCGATCAGCATGCGCGGCAGCCCTGTCAGCGACACCGCCTGGCTGAGCACCAGCGCGCCGAGCAGCACCAGGGTCAGCGTCGAGAACGTACGCACGGTGGCCGTCAGCGCCGCCCAGATGCGCGCGAAGCTCAGCTCGCCGTACATTGCCGCAAGCAGCGCTGCCGTCGCGACGCCGAGGGCCGCCGCCTCGGTGGGCGTGGCAATGCCGAGGAAGATCGTGCCGAGGATCGCGAACACCAGAACGACGAAAGGCCATGCCTCGACCGATCGAAGAAGTGCGCGGCCGAGTGGAACCAGGTCACCCACCGGCGGGGCCACCTCGGGGCGAAGGCGCGCCATGATCGCGATGTAGACCATGAAGAGGCCGGCGAGCAGGAGCCCCGGGACGATCCCCGCGATGAAGAGGGCGCCCACCGACACCTCTTGCCAGGCGCCGTAGATGATGAGCGCGATCGACGGTGGAATCAGGATGCCGAGTGTGCCGCCGGCGGCGATGGTGCCCACCGTCGCGCTGCGCGAATAGCCGCGCGCTTTCAGCTCGTCATAGGCGATCGAGCCGACCACGGCGGCGGTGGCGGTAGAGGATCCGCTGATCGCGCTGAACACCGTGCAGACGCCGATGTTCGTCTGCAGCAGCTGGCCCGGCAGGCGCTCGAAGGTCGGCGAGATCGCGTTGTAGATGCGCTTGGCGAGGCCCGACTGCCCGAGGATCTCACCCATCAAGATGAAGGTCGGCACCGCGGTGAACGTGAAGCTGTTGAAGACGTTCCACGTGGCGTTGCCGAGCACCGACAGGTTGCCGCCGAACGCGAAATGCAGAACGGCGAGCCCGGTCGCACCGATGACGACACCGAGCATCGAACCGGTGAGCAGCGCGAAGGCGATGATCGCGATGAGGGCGGTGGCAAGCATGCTCAGGCCGATCCGTCGACGGCTTCTGCGCCTTCGACCACGACGCCCTCTGGCGTCGGTGCGCCGTCCAGCGCGCGGTCGAGATCGCCAAGTGCGCGCAGCGCCACGGCGAGCGAGAGCAGCGCCAGCGACACGGGAATCAGCATCATCCAAGGCCATTCAGGAAGATCGGCAACGTAGCTTCGGGCGCCGAATTGATAGCTGGACCACGCAAACGCATAGGTCTGCCAGAAGAGGATACCGAGCACGGCGATCGCGCCGACGTGGCCAGCGAACATCATCCACGACTGCCAACGGACCGGCAGCAGCCGCCAGACGACGAGGATCCGGATGTGCCGGCGTTCCACCATGCCGCCCACCATGGCCAGAAAGGACATGGCCACGAACAGGTAAGCCGCGATCTCTTCGGTGGCAGGGATGGGGCTCGACAGGACGTAGCGCTGCAGGCTGGAAAACACCAGCACCAGAACGATTCCCGCCACGGCGAGCGCCGACACCGCGGTCATCGCCCAAGCCATCCGCTGCGAGAACGCTTCGGCGCGAACCACCAGGGGTCTGAGCGCGCTCACGCGATCTCCTTCCAGACGTCGCGCGCCAGACGCAGCCAGTTGCCGCCCAGCACGGCGCGGATGGCATCTTCGCCGTAACCGGCGGCGACCATGCGCTCGGTGAGCTGCGGGATCTGCTCCGGTGTGCACACCCGCATTTGTTCAACCTCGTAGCCCTGGCCGGCCGGGAACTTGGTCGCCTGGCGATGCACGGCGGCCGTCAAGGTCGCAGGATCGGAGACGCTGTCAAGGCCGATGCCGACATGCTCGATCCCGACCAGTTCGACCCAGTGGTCGAGATGCGCGAACAGGGCGTCGGTGGAATCGTCGTTGTCGCCGAGGAAGATGCCGATGCCGTTGACCCCGATCACCCCGCCCGTGGCGGCGCAGGCCCTGGCCAGATCGTCGCCGATGTTGCGCTCGTGCGACTTGAGCGCGGCCGCATTCGAGTGCGAGTAGATCACCGGCGCGGTCGCCATCTCGAAGACATCGAGCGATGTTCGCCGTCCGGTGTGGGTGCAGTCGACCAACATGCCCACACGCTGCATCTCGCGCACCAGATCGACACCGAAGCGCGACAGCCCGCAGTCGGTGCGCTCGTGGCATCCGTCACCGACGTGGTTCTTCTGGTTGTAGGCCATCAGGGCGTGCCGCACCCCAAGTTTGTAGAAAACCTGGATCAGGCCGATGTCGCGCTCGAACGGATTGGTGCCTTGGAAGCCGAAGCCGAGCGCCAGCTTGCCTGCCTGCTTGGCGGCTTGCGCATCACCGGCTTTCGTGAGCAGCACGTAGCGGTCGGCGTTCTCATCGATGTAGCGGCGCCACATGGCGATGCGGCGAATGGCGCTCATCGTGTCGTCCGGGTCGCTCGCCACCGTGATCGACACGACGTCGTAGCCGCTCGCCTTCATGCGCTCGAGGGCGCCGAAGTGCGACGCCCATGAGCCGCAGGTCGGGGTGGCCGGAAACGTCTGGTCCCAGACCAGGGCATCGGCGTGCAGTTCGGCTGCGTCCATCATCGGCCTTTCTCAACAGTACGGCCGCCGCCCGCGAACGCAGCGTGCAGGAATCGGCATGCGCCGTCGAGGATGCCGGCCTCTGCCTGTCGGCTGCGAGCGAACATCATCCGGATCGCGCCACCGCGCATCAGGTCGACGACCAGGTGCGTGTCTTCGACCATGCGCTCGAGCGGCAGCTTCACATCGGTGAACTGGGTGCGCAGGTGATGGGCCATGTTCTCGAGCTGGGTGTCGCGGTACGTCTTCACAGCCGCATCGAGCGCTGGGTCGTGTCTCGTCGCACTGAGGATCTCGATCACCGCCGGATAGCGCACGTCGAGGAAGATCCTGGCGAAGCGGCGCACCAGCCGCTCCACCCGGGCCTCAATCGGCGTGTCGGCCGGGTTCTCGCTGGAGGGGAAAGCTTCGGCGAAAGGAGCGAACAGCGCCGCGACCGTTGCGGCCATCAACTCGCTCTTGCCGCCGAACTGATGCTGCAACGCCCCGGTCGTGACGCCGGCCCGACGGCAGATCGCGTTCACCGTGGCGCCCGCGAGGCCGCGCTCGAGGATGAGCTCGATCGTGGCTTCGAGCAGGAGCTGGCGTGTTTGTCCAGACCGCGCAGCCTGTCGCATCGGCAGTGGTGGCTCGGCTCGAAAGGGGTGCATCACAAGTGGGCTAAAACATCATCACCGTTATGATCACCTTACTGCATCGACACGCGCCGGTCGCTCCGGGTTTTCAGCAAGCAAGCGCCGCTCGCCATACATCCGCGCCAAGCACGCCGGGGCCACGGGCGGCTGCGGCTGGCCAGCAACTTCACACCGGACGCAGGCGATGGAAGCGGCGATCGGCGAGTTGACGTTCACGGCTGAACAACAGCAGTTCGATCAGGTCGCGCGCTCGCATCGCGACGATGCGCATGGGCATCGGCCACGACGCCGTGCGGTGTTGGGGCGGCGCCTTTGGCGTGCACGGCACGTCAACCACAATGCGGCCATGAATGCCCGCCTGCACAAGTTGCTCGCCGACCTGAAAGACACCTTCTGGGTCCTGCCGGCCGCGCTCGTGCTCGTTGCCATCGTGCTTGCGGTCGCTCTCATCAGCCTCGACCGCAGCGTCGTATTTCCGCCCTGGTTGATCGACAGCGGCTGGTTCTACCGCGGTGGTGGCACCGGTGCGCGCACCCTGCTCGGTACCGTCGCCGCCTCGGCGATCGGCGTCGCCGGCACGGTCTTTTCGATCACGATTGCAGCGCTCACGCTGGCCGCCGGCCAGATGGGGCCACGCCTCTTGAGCAACTTCACACGCGACCGCGGCAACCAGTGGACGCTCGGCGTCTTTCTCGGCACTTTCGCCTATTCTCTGATGGTGCTGGCCAGCGTGCGCACTGAGAGCGAGAGCACCTTCGTGCCGCACCTCGCGCTCAGTGTCGGCATCCTGCTCGCCGTCTTGTGCGTCGCGACGCTCGTGTACTTCGTCGGCCACATGGCGAGTCGCATCAACGTCGACACCGTGATCGACCTCGTGAGCGACGATCTGCGCGGCTCCATCGATCGGCTCACGACCGAGAAGTTGCAACACCCGCGGCCCCCCGAATCGTTCTGGACCGGCGCCGTCACCGTGACCGACAGGCGCAGCGGCTATCTGCAGCAGCTGGACGTTGAGGGCCTCGCGAACTGGGCGGCCGAAAACGGTGCCGCAATCCGGTTGCTCGTGCGTCCCGGCGCTTTCATCTTTGCTGGCGCGCCGATCGCACTCGCCCGGCTAGGCGGCAAGGGCGACAAGGACGGCGATGACGCCAACGGGGTCGAGCGCATCGAGGGCGTTGAGCGTGCGATCCGCAACGCCACCGCACTCGGCCCGACGCGCGCGAGCCCAGCCGACCTCGAGTTCGCCGCCCGCCAGTTGGTCGAGGTCGCGGTGCGCGCGCTCTCGCCTGGAATCAACGACCCGCACACCGCGATCAGCGTGCTCGATCGTCTTGGAAGGTCGCTTTGCGACATCGTCGACCGCGAGCTCTATGGCGGCGTCTATCTGCGCGAGGACGTGCCGGTGCTCGTCGTGCCGAGTGTCGACTATGCGGGACTGCTCGACGCGACGTTCCACCTGATCCGCCAGAACGCAGCCAGCCAGGTCGCGGTGCTGATCCGCATGTTGGAGGTGCTCACCGCCGTTCACCACTGTGAGGGCAAGGCCACGCGCCGGGCGCTGCTGCAGCACCATGCCGACTTGGTCCTGGAGGATGCCCGGCGCGCGAACTTCAATCCAACCGATCTGGACGATGTGCTGCGACGCCACGCCGAATTTTGCAAGGCGAAACCGCGGACCAAGAAGCCACCAGCCTGATCAGGAATCGACGGTCTGCGGCGACTCGACGACACGCCGCACGAGCCAGGATCGACAACACGACCACGCAGCAGGTCAGCGCGAGCACGATTTCGCGCGCCGGTCCGCGCGGCAGCCTGAAGCGCGGGCCGAGCAGAAGCGCGAAGATGACGACACCGGCCCCATCATCGAAGATCGATTCACCCGCGATCACACGTTCGAGTCGGCGGGGCGCACCTGCGCCGACTTCAGGATGCCCACTGCCACGATCGAGTCCGTCGACGAAATCATTGGGCCGAAAATCAAAACGGGCTAGCCCCATTTGAGAGCTAACCCGTTGATTTATTTGGTGCGGCTGGCAAGATTCGAACCCACGACCCCTTGGTTCGTAGCCCGCCGATAATTGAATGGGGCTCAATGAAATCAACGACTTAGCCGCGCCCTCACCCCGCTTTTCCGCATTGAAGTGCCCAGGAGCGCCTCGGAAAGTCGCGCAAAAGTCGCGCAGCGATGGGTGCATGTCAAAGCCCTTCGGCGCCAGCCAAGAACCGCTCGGCCTCCGCCATCATGCCCTTCGAGATGGCGTCCCAGGACCTGCCGTGAAAGTCCTTGGGCAAACGTGCTTCGACCGCCGCCAATACAGGCCCGACCTGCTCAACCAGGCCCACCATCGCGCCCCAGACTGCCGGCCCGCCGTTCTTCATTGCCAGCTGCCGCCAGTGCCGGGTCTGGATGGTGTCGAAACGGTAGTGGACGTTCTTGGCACGCATCGCCATTGCCAAGCCCGCCTGCCGGCGGTTGTACTGATTCGGGGCTTTGCCGAAGTAGGGCCACATCGACAGGATGTCGTAGAGCGGCGTCATGACGTACGTGTCGCCAGGTTGCAGAAAGATCGAGTAGTTCTTGGCGTGGCCATCGGTGGCCGCCATCAACCAGAAGGCGAGTTGCGTCAGCTGAAACGCCAGCGTGTCCTGCAGCGGATCGGCGCTGCCCGTGAGCAACTGCAGGCATTTCGACATGCCGGGCCCGCCGTCGTGTTCGTACTTCTGCTGTGGCGAGACCCCCAACGCTTGGCAGAAGTCTTCCTGTGGCAGACGCGCGATCCAGGCGCCGTCGTCCATCCACGCACGGTCGAAGCGCTCGACCACCAAGACAGTCTGGTCGCCGAAGGTCGCCATCGTTGTCGGCGCCACGGGCAGGCCGAGCTCCGAGACAATCTGGGCACAGACCCATTCGTTCTGGACCGAGTCAGAGAGGTCGACACGCCGCGAACCGCCGACCAGCCCCAGCGGCAACTTGAAGATGTGCGTGGTCGGCGTTGCCCCGTGCGGCCGACACCAGCGTCCGCTCGCCAGAGTGAACGCCGTCTTCTCCTGGGCACCGGCGATCGAGATTCGGAACAGATCGTCGTCGGGCTAGCGTAGCGCGCCGGGACCGACGTCGGCGGGAACAGCCCACAGGATGCCGGCGATCTGCCCCTCGTCGAGGGGTTCACAGTCAACGCGGTTCCATCCTGTCGGCGCCGTGTCCTCAGGCAGCAACTGAACGGCACCGACGCAGTCTCGGCCGATGGCTTCC
>Ga0138256_10000256_pt1 | contig 62396 bp, 57 predicted proteins | sample KNB2016incub_MG_FD_105486 | JGI IMG/M metagenome (GOLD analysis project Ga0138256, IMG submission 105486) | Active sludge microbial communities from wastewater in Klosterneuburg, Austria - KNB2014incub_MG | ecosystem: Engineered > WWTP > Activated sludge > Unclassified | place: Austria...
AACTGGTAGAGCCCTGACAGGCATCATTCTAATAGGATAGGATATCTTGGTTCTGGATATTATCAGGTTTGTTACAATCAGCTTGCAATTGAAAAAACGAATTATCTATATTCCATTACTGTTACTGGCATTTTCTGCAAATGCGCAGTATTATCTGCGTGGAGAGATAAAGGATGAAAAGAATCAGCCCCTTCAGAACGTAAAAATTATCCTGCACTCAAACAATCATCTTTTTTATTCGGGCTCATCCGGTGGATTTGGTATAACTGTAAATACCCCCTATGATTCCCTTACCTTAAGCCTCGACGGGTATGAATCTAAATCTGTAAGAGTAAAGTGTGATCAATGGCAATATATCAATCTGAAGATATTGCCGAACAATGTTAATATTTACAGACCCAAATTAATTTCGGTAACTAAAGACCTGACCCAGACTTCGAGGATACGCTGGTATATAGACAATGAAACTTATTTTCAATTAGTGGAAAATGAATATGTAGATGCCAATAAATATCCTAATACCGGCTTTTCCTTAAATGTAAATAAGGCATCGTACAGCAATATCCGCCGGTTTATTAATATGAAAAGCATTGTGCCGCCTGATGCAGTGAGAACAGAAGAGCTGATTAATTATTTTAACCTGCATTACCGGGAACCGGCGAATAATAATATTTTCAGCATGGAATCGCAGTTGACTTCCTGTCCCTGGGATGTAGACAAACTATTGCTGATATTAAACGTGAACGCAAAAAAACTCGACCTTGATAAAATACCTCCGGGCAATTTTGTTTTTTTGATAGATGCATCGGGAAGTATGGATATGCCCAACCGCCTGCCATTATTGAAAGCGGCATTTCAGATGTTTGTAAAAAATCTGCGTCCGGTAGATACGGTTTCCATCGTTACTTATGGAGGAACTGTTGGAATATGGTTGCAGCCCACCGGTGGTGCCGAAAAGGAAAAAATAATAAAGTCTATTGAAGAGTTAACAGCCATGGGAGATACTCCGGGGCAGGCAGCAATATTGACTGCTTATAAATTAGCCAACAGCACATTTAATAAAAACGGGACCAACCGGGTAATATTAGCTACTGACGGAGATTTTAATGTTGGCCTGAGTTCTGAAAAAGCACTGGAAGAGATGATTACTAAAGAAAGGCAGAGCGGAGTTTATTTAACCTGCCTTGGGGTTGGTATGGGTAATTTTAAAGATTCTAAATTGGAAACACTCGCTAAAAAAGGTAATGGTAATTATGCTTACTTAGATGATATTAACGAGGCTGAAAAAGTTTTGGTAAAGGAACTTACCCAAACTTTTTACGCCGTAGCGGATGATGTTTTTTTGAACATCCAGTTTAACCGTGACCTGGTTAAGAAATACAGGTTAATAGGTTTTGATAACAGGAGGGATGCAGTTGCAGACAGTACGATTGACCTGGAAGGAGGAGAAATAGGCAGTGGGAACAGTGTGCTGGCTGTTTTTGAAATAATTCCTGCTACAGAGCAGCTGTTTAAAGAAAATGCGCTCGCCAGCGAAAGATTGGCCAATATCAGCATGCGATACAGTCTTTGTAATGATACAACTCAACTGCAAATGATAAAATCATGTCCGGCTGATTTTACAGAATTTAAATATATAGATAAGGAGTTTAAGTTTGCAACGGCTGTTGCCATGTTCGGGCTAAAGGTAAAGCAATCGAAATATATTAAGCAGGTTGATTGGCTGGATATATACACGATAGCCCGGGAGTCTTATAATCCGCAAAGCTATCTGCAAACAGAATTTTTACAGCTGGTAGAAAAGGCAGATGAAATATATTCTCCAAAAAAACGAAAAAAAGCAAAGAAGAAAGATTAAGAAAACATCTCTCTTACTTTATCAAAAAATGACTTATCATTTTTTTCCGGCTTAGGTTGAAAATTTTCTGATTGCTGTAATTTTTCAAGTATCTCTTTCTCAGCAGCAGAAATCTGCTGTGGTGTCCATACGTTAACCTGTATTAACTGATCCCCTTTTTCATAGCTGTTCACATTGGGGAATCCCTTGCCTTTTAGCCTGAAAATTTTACCACTTTGCGTACCTGGTGGAATTTTAATTTTTGCCCTTCCATCAATAGTAGGCACTTCTACATGTGTGCCAAACACGGCATCAGGTATAGAGATGTGCAGATCAAATGCAACATTTAAACCATCCCTGTGTAAGTGAGGATGTGCTTCTTCTTCAATTAAAACAATCAGATCCCCGGCAGATCCACCACGTTCACCTGCATTACCTTTTCCTCCCAGGCTTAACTGCATTCCTTCCTGTACACCTGCAGGAATATCAATGGCCACTGTTTCTTCACCATAAACCCGGCCATCGCCCTTACAGGCCGAACATTTATGTGTAACGGTACTGCCTTCGCCATTACAGGCGGGGCAGGTTGTTACAGTTTGCATCTGCCCTAAAAAAGTATTTTGCACTCGTCTAACCTGTCCGCTTCCGCCACATGTACCACAATTCTGAACACTGTTTTTATCTTTTGCTCCGCTTCCTGAACAGGTATTGCAAAGCACATATTTTTTTACCTTAATCGTTTTTTGTGCTCCTTTTGCAAGCTCTTCGTAATTCAGTTTGATTTTTACACGCAGGTTGCTTCCACGTGTGCCACGGCTTCTGCTTCCCGAGCTTCTTCTGCCACTGCTTCCGCCAAAAAAACTTCCAAAGGGGCTATCGTCTCCAAAAATATCTCCAAACTGGCTGAAGATATCATCCATATTCATTCCTCCTCCGCCACTATAACCACCACCGCCTCTGCCCGGGCTGAATGCCTGGTGACCGAACCGGTCGTATTGGGCACGCTTATCAGTATCACTTAATATCTCATAAGCTTCTGCAGCTTCTTTAAATTTTTCTTCTGCAGATTTATCACCCGGGTTTCTGTCAGGATGATATTGCATGGCAACCTTGCGGTATGCCTTTTTTATCTCATCCTGCGAGGAAGATTTGGAGACACCTAATATTTCGTAAAAATCTTTTTTCTGAGCCATTAAATTTCAGCTTTTTGCTGTGAGCAAAAGAATAGCATTGAACCGGCTCACAGCTTACGGCTCATAACTGGTAACTTACTTGCCTACAACAACCTTGGCAAACCTGATTATTTTATTATTAAGATAATATCCTTTTTCAATTTCATCAACTACTTTTCCCTTCATCTTTGCTCCGGCTTCAACTTCAGTTATGGCTTCATGTTTCTCCACGTCAAAATCTGTATTAACACATTCCATTGCTTTTAATCCTCTTGCGTGTAAAGTATTTCTCAGTTTATTAAAAACGAGTTGAACACCTTCTTTCTGGGCAACAATGTCGTCGCTTTCTGTTAATTGTTTTTCAGCACGGTCACAATCATCCATAACTTCCAGCAGTGAAATAATTACATCCTTTCCGGCTGTCTGTATCAGCTCAATTTTCTCTTTTGCATTGCGGCGTTTAAAATTATCAAATTCAGCAAAAAGGCGCAGGTATTTATCTTTTTGTTCTTCTGCTTCAGCTTGCAATTTTTGCATAACATCTTCCCCTTCGGGGTTACTCAGGTGAGTATTGCCAGGCACATCCGCATCCGCATTAATATTCATTTCTTCGTTTTCCGGGGTTACTGTTTCTTTTTCTTCCATATCTTGATTTTAAAAATTGGTTGCGAAGGTACAACTGTCAAACATTTTGCCAAGCCCTTAATTGCGGTCAAATTGGCAAAATTAAACGAATAAGTGGCTGATAACAGCTAACTGTCTGACACTGACGTTACCTTTGCGCCATGAAGAGTATCTTTTTAAACAAAAAAATCAGCAGGCGTGTGGAAACCGGCCATCCCTGGATATTTGGAAATGAAGTAAATACCGGTAAAGCGCTGGACGCAGCGGCAAAGCCAGGTGAAGTAGTAAATGTGTACACGCATGATAAGAAGTTTATAGGAAGGGGCTATATAAACCCACAATCGCAGATAATGGTTCGGTTGCTGACCCGGGATAAAGCTGAAATGATTGACGAAGCGTTTTTTATCAACCGTATCCGGAAAGCCTGGGTGTATCGCCAGAAACTCGGGTATACTGAAAATTGCAGGCTGGTTTTTGGTGAAGCAGACGATTTACCGCAATTGATCATTGATAAATTCAATGACTACTTTGTTATTCAGACACTGGCACTTGGTATAGATGTATGGAAGCCAGCTATAGTAAAAGCCATTGAAAAAATTTTTACACCCAAAGGGATTTATGAAAGAAATGATGTGCCGGTAAGAGAACTGGAAGGCATGGAGCAACACAAAGGTTTCCTGTCTGATGAATTTGATACCGATATAATTATTAATGAAAACGGGATCAAATTTCATGTTGATATTGTTAATGGACAAAAAACCGGTTTCTTTTTAGATCAGCAGGATAATCGCCGGGCTATTCAGCATATTGTAAAAGATGCAGATGTGCTAGGCGCTTTTTGTTATACCGGATCATTTGAGATCAGCGCAGCATGTTATGGTGCTAAATCCGTTCTGGGATTAGATATATCTCAGAATGCAACAGACATGTGTAATAAAAATGCTTTATTAAATGGTGTTGAAAGCATATGTAAGTTTGAATGTGTAAATGCATTTGATGTTTTAAAGGATTGGAGTAAAGAAGGAAAACAATGGGATGTGGTTATGCTTGACCCGCCTTCGTTTACTAAAAGCAGGGCCACAATAAATAAAGCCATTGCGGGCTATAAGGAAATTAATTTACGGGGAATGAAACTGGTAAAGCCTGGCGGATTTTTAGTCAGCTCGAGTTGTACAAACCTGGTACAGCCTGAATTGTTTCTGGATATTATTCAAATGGCAGCAACCGATGCAAAGCGTAAGATACGGCAGGTTGTTTTTAATTCTCAATCAGCCGATCATCCGGTAATAAGAGGACAGGAAAATACACACTATCTTAAATTTCTGATTGTACAGGTAATGTAAAAAGAAAAGGATTGATTATTTAACTACCTGGAATTTTCCGGAATCTATGATCTTTCCGTTTTTATCACGAAGCTGGTAGATATAAATGCCACGATAAAAATCATCTAATGGCAAAGTGATTTTGATAGAAACTTTGTTTATCTCATTTACCTTCTTGCCCATGAAATTATAGATCTGGAGAGAATAGGACTTATCATAACCATACAGGAAATCAAAATTGATCACCGTAGTGGCTGGTATTGGATATGGTCTTAGAATTTTTGCTGCCGGTTCACCAGAACCCTGAGGTTTATTTTGAGCAAAAGAAGTAAAAGTTAATCCAATAAATAAAGTAAATATGTAAACAATTTTTTTCAACGTAGTAAAAATATGTAAAAACATTCAAATAATCAACATCAGTATGTTACAATATTCCTTAAATATGTACGTTGGCAGGGCTCATTTATACTGAAAGAAAGCCAAAATTGGCAAAAAAAATCAACTTAATGCTGCCAGTTTTTGGTTAATTGCTTTAAAATCCGGCATATCTCCTGCTATTTCCAGAATTTCTGCGTATTGAATTATCCCGGCCTTATCAATAATAAAAGCAGCTCTTTTGCTTACACCTTTCATACCCAGTTTCCACTCATCGTATAACGAATCATAAAGTGCCGAAACTTCTTTATTAAAATCGCTTAGCAAATGGAAATTATAGTGCTGGTCTTCTTTATATTTTTTTAAAGTATAAACAGAATCCACAGATATGCCGATTACCGCAGCATCCACATTGCTGTAGCGGCTTATATCGTCCCTTACGGCACATAATTCTTTCGTACATACGCTTGTAAATGCCTGTGGAAAAAACAGGAGCAAAATATTTTTTTCTTTAAAATCGGTGAGAGCTACTTCATTTTTATCCGTATCGAATAAACTAAAACCAGGTGCTTTTGATCCAATTGCTATTGACATATCGTTCAGTTTCAGTAAAGATACATGTTGTGTAAAAATTGTTAACAGCTATTACAGGCTTTTAGTTTAATTAGCAGACTCATTCTTTAACCAAAATCAAATTATCATGAACAAGTACATTACCGAATTTATCGGAACCTTTTTTCTTGTTTTAGTTGTTGGTGTAGCGGCAATTGGTGGTGCAGCCGGGGGTATGGCGCCTTTTGCGATAGGAAGTATATTGATGGTCATGATCTTTGCAGGCGGGCATATTTCGGGTGCCCATTATAATCCAGCAGTAACCCTGGCTGTGCTGATCAGGGGGAAAATAAATATGGGTGATGCACTTACCTATTGGATTGCTCAAATTGGCGGCGCTTTGGCTGCCTGGGCTATTGCCACATTTATTTTTGATGTTAAAGGTAATGATACCAGTGCTTTAAAATCAATTGGCCAGGGCCTGGGTGCCGAGATATTGGGAACATTTGCACTGGCATATGTTGTATTAAATACTGCTACTGCAAAAGGCAATAACGGAAACAGTTTTTATGGCCTGGCAATAGGTTTTACAGTGGTAGCTTGTGCCTTTACTTTTGGCGGATTTTCGGGGGGTGCTTTTAACCCTGCCGTGGCAATAGGTGCCTGTTTAATGAAAGGATTTGTTTGGGCTGATCTGTGGATTTATATGGTGGGATGTTTGGGCGGAGGTTTACTTGCCGGATTAGTATTTAATATGAACAATCCCGACGATAAATAGCCTTGTTTTAGGCAGATAAAAAAAGCAAAAACCCTTCTGGAAAGAAGGGTTTTTTTTGTTATCCAAACAATCCATAAAAACAAAAATCTTTAGTTTGTTAGTACACAACTTTTGAGATCTGGATTGAATGATTAGTATTCAATTTTCAGGATATACTCATTCATTAATTACTGATTAGGGGTGGCAGGCAGGCTATAAAAAGATAAGTGTTTTTTTTGTAAGAAATACTTATTAATACAGGTTCATGTAAACCTTTTATCATAAGGTTGAATTTTTTAGTTTCTCAGCTTAAGCAGTAGAAACGGTATTTTTTCAATTTTAGTGTGGCAGTATGCAAATATTTAATTGGTTTACAATAAGTTAATTGAAAGGAGTTAAATAAACAAAAGCCCCTGCAATACTGCAGGGGCTTTTGAAAAATATATATTTATTTACTTAGTTTTTATTTTTTGTAACAGCCGGCTTCGAATACTTGGCAACCTTGGAATTTTTAGGTGCTGTTGTTTTTTCGGCCTTTTTCTTTGCTTCATTTTCAACTACCCATTTGTCATAATCTTCTGCACTTAATACATCTCCGGTAATTGTGATATTCTTTATCTCGTCTATACCAGCGAACTTAACTGTCATTGTTTTATTAAAGTGTCCTAAACTTGTAGCATTAAATTTAGCCGATACAAATCCTGTAGCTCCCGGAGCAATTGGTGATTTAGTATAATCTCCCATGGTACAGCCGCAAGTTGGAGTAGCTGTTTCAATAATCAATGGCTCTTTACTGATATTGGTAACAATAAATTTTACTTCTTTAGGGTCATTGAGTTTTAAATTTCCCTGGTTAATTATTTCAGTTTCAAATTTAAGTACATCTGCAGCTGATTTTTGTGCAAACAGTACAGTTGCAAATGCAAATGCTGCAACAGATAATAATAATTTCTTCATGATCAAACTATGTTTTTGAGTTATTAATTTAATTTTTTAAATCGTTCACGCCTTTGTTTTCAGGGGCAGAGCTACCCGGTGTTTTCCAAACCTCACCTTTAATAGTGATCTGTTTGGATTGGGTATCATTGTAGGCAATAGAAATAAATTTTGTAAACGGGCCTTCGGCAGCTGCATTAAAGCCTACAGTGATTTTTGTTTTTTCACCGGGTGCAAGCAGCTTATCTTTTTCCCACTCAGGCGTAGTGCAGCCACAACTGGCGGCTACATTATTTATTTTAAAAGCTACCTTACTGTTATTAGTTACTTCAAAAGTATGGGTAACAGGCTTTCCCTGGGGTATCTTTCCAAAGTCAAACTCTGTTTCTTTTAACAATAACATATTATCTGCAACTGCTATGGAATTTGCATCAGGCGTTACAGTTGTTGTTTTATTCACCACTGCAGTAGCCGGTGCAGGAGAAATTTGCTGTGCATGAAGTATTGAAATAGCAAATATTGCTAAAAAGAGTGTAAATATTTGTTTCATATTAACTATATTTAAATTAATGTTCTCAAAGATAATAAAACGAATTCTTCTGTCCCAAATTGTTATACCGTTAGGAGATTTTTAACAAAGCTCCCTTATAATTTATATTTTTGCCTTAGATTATCAGAATATGGATACAAATAAAAATAGCGATGCTGCATTACAGGATAAACTCAGTTTTGATAATTTCAGGAATGAAGTGCTGAAAGATTACCGGTTTGCCTGCGAAAGCAGGGAAACAAGTCTGCTGGGCAGAAAAGAAGTATTGACTGGCAAAGCAAAGTTTGGGATTTTTGGTGATGGTAAGGAGATAGCACAGGTAGCCATGGCAAAATTCTTTAAACCGGGTGATTTCAGGGCAGGGTATTACCGCGACCAGACATTCATGTTTGCCAGTGGGTTGGCAACCATCGAACAGTTCTTTTCGCAGCTATATGCTGATCCTGATGTTAACCATGATCCATTTAGCGCTGGGAGGCAAATGAATGCACATTTTGCAACAAAGCTGGTTGATGAAAACGGTGATTGGTTAAACCTTGCTGAAAGAAAGAATATTAGCAGTGATATAGCACCTACTGCAGGACAAATGCCCAGGGCTCTCGGGCTTGCGTTTGCTTCTAAAGTTTTCAGAGATGTAACAGCTACGCATGAATTAAAACACCTGAGTAATCAAGGTAATGAGGTTTGCTTTTGTACAATTGGAGATGCCTCAACAAGCGAAGGCCATTTTTGGGAAACCATAAATGCTGCAGGCGTATTACAGATTCCTTTAGCAGTTTTTGTGTGGGATGATGGCTATGGCATTTCTGTTCCAAAAAAATACCAGACAACCAAAGCCTCTGTTTCTGAAGCATTAAAGGGCTTCCAGAAAAAAGAAGGAACCAATGGCGTTGAGATATATAGATTAAAAGGCTGGGATTATGCAGGCATGTGTGAAATACTCGAACCCGCCATTCAAAAAATAAGGGATACACATACACCGGCTGTTTTTCATGTTGAAGAAATTACGCAACCACAGGGACACTCCACATCCGGAAGTCACGAAAGGTATAAAACCTCCGAACGTCTTGAATGGGAAAAGGAATGGGACGGCCTTAAACAAATGCGGGAATGGATCATTGCCAATGCCCTGGCAGATGAGGCAGAGTTGAGCCAGATTGAAGTTGCTGCATTAAAACTTGTAAGAGAAAGTAAACAAAATGCCTGGATAAAATATATCAACCCCATAAAAGAACTGGTTGCCCAAACCATCAGCATTTTAAAGCCTGTTGAAAATTTGAGCCCGGCCATTAAAAATCTTTCTGATGAACTTGTTTCGCATAGAGAACCCATGCGCAGGGATATCATGAAGACACTGGCTACGGTAATAGATATTGCGGGAAACAATGATTCAGTTTCTTCAGTAAAATCATTTTATACCCGGCTTAAAAATGATAATGCCGGTCTGTACAACAGATTTTTATACAATGATGGCCCTAAGTCGGCTTTAAAGGTTCCGGTTATCAATCCGTATTATACAGATGAAACGTCTGTTGTAAATGGTTACGAGGTTTTGAATAAATATTTTGACGAATTATTTACAACCAACAGTAAAGTTGTCGCTTTTGGCGAAGATCTGGGACAGATAGGTGATGTGAACCAGGGTTTTAGCGGCCTGCAGGATAAGCATGGAAAGCAAAGGATATTTGATACAGGAATCCGTGAACTCACCATCATGGGGCAGGGGATAGGCTTATCACTGAGAGGGCTTAGGCCCATTGCTGAAATACAGTACCTCGATTATTTGTTATACGGATTGCAACCGCTCAGTGATGATGTTTGTACAACCCATTTCCGCACCGCAGGGCAACAAAGTTGTCCATTGATTGTCCGTACAAGAGGCCATCGCCTGGAAGGTATATGGCACAGTGGCTCACCCATGGGTATGGTCATTAATGCACTGCGGGGAATGTATGTTTGTGTTCCCCGTAATATGGTACAGGCAGCAGGTATGTACAATACTTTATTACAAAGTAATGATCCGGGACTGGTTATTGAATGTTTAAACGGATATCGTTTAAAAGAAAAGTTGCCTTCCAATTTAATGGCCTATACCGTGCCGTTGGGTGTGCCGGAAATTGTAAAAGAGGGAGTCGATGTTACGATAGTTACTTACGGTTCTACTTTGAGGATTGTTCTGGAAGCAGCGGAAACACTTGATAAAATGGGTATCAGATGCGAAGTGGTGGATGTGCAGACGTTATTGCCGTTTGATATCAATCATAAAATTGTTGAGTCTTTACAAAAAACCAACCGTATTGTTTTTGTTGATGAAGATGTACCGGGCGGTGCAGCAGCATACATGTTCAATAAAGTGATGGAAGAACAGGGTGGATATAAATTTTTAGATGTGTCACCAAGAACTATCACAGCAAAAGCTCATCGTCCTTCTTATGGCAGCGATGGCGATTATTTCAGCAAACCAAATACAGAAGATATTGTGGCTGTGATAAAAGATATGATGATTGAATAATTTTCTTTCTGGTCATTATCAAACTATACAATGGAATTTGGTTTTCTTCATGTAATTGATATTTTAGGAACTTTCTCCTTTGCAGTATCGGGTGCTTTTTTTGCGATGGAAAAAAAGCTTGATCCCTTTGGCGTACTCATACTTTCTTTTGTAACAGCAATCGGCGGCGGTACTTTACGTGATATGATGATCGGCACACTGCCCGTTGGCTGGTTACGTGATGAAACAGCAACGATTGTCATTTTTGGTGCAGCCATTGGCAGCATGCTCTTCAGCAAATGGCTAAAAAAGTTAAACACTACTTTATTTTTATTTGATGCATTGGGGCTCGGCCTTTTCACCATCATTGGAATAGAAAAAGGAATGCAGCTCAACTTTAGTATGGGCGTTTGTATTGCATTAGGTACTATCACTGCCAGTTTTGGTGGAGTGATAAGAGATGTATTGCTGAACAATGTACCATTGGTTTTTAGAAAAGAAATTTATGCACTGGCAAGTATTCTTGGCGGACTCGTTTATTTTTTATTAAAAGCCAGCGCACTTAATAACGACGCTGCCAAAATCATTTGTATCCTGCTCATTTTTATCATCAGGCTGCTTGCCGTAAAATACAAACTGGCTTTGCCAACATTTTATTCAAAGAACAGTAAAAAATGAAACTGACTATTTACCAGGTTGACGCTTTTACAGATAAATTATTTGGCGGTAATCCTGCTGCTGTAATTCCTTTGGATGAATGGCTGGATACAACATTGATGCAGACAATTGCTTTAGAGAATAATTTAAGCGAAACGGTTTTCTTTGTTAAGTCAGCAAATGCAAACCATGATTTTGAGATACGTTGGTTTACGCCCGAAGTTGAAATTAATTTATGCGGCCATGCTACACTGGCAGCAGCGTTTGTACTTTTTAATATGCTGGATTTTAAGAACCCCGAGATCCGGTTCAGTTGCCTGAGCGGGTTATTAAAAGTAAACAGAGAAGATGATCTGATTTGTATGGATTTCCCTTCCTGGAAACCTGAAAGGCTTGACATATATGCTGATGAACTTTCAACGATATTAGGCGGAGTAGAAATTGTAGGTGTGTACAAACACCGGGATCTGTTGGTTGAATTAATGAACGAAGATGTGGTTAAAAAATGTGACCCCGATTTTTCGCTAATGAAAAAATATATTGACAAGATGATCATCACCGCTCCCGGAAAAAATGTTGATTTTGTCTCCCGCTTTTTTGCACCGGGTGCCGGTATTGACGAAGATCCTGTTACGGGTTCAGCACATTCTCAGTTAATTCCATTCTGGGCAGAAAAACTGGGGAAGAATGATCTTCATGCCCTGCAACTTTCAAAAAGAGGTGGCGAACTCTGGTGTGAGCAAAAAGGAGACAGGGTGATTATGAAAGGTAAAGCAGTCTTCTACATGAAAGGTGAAATAACTTTATAAAAAAGCCGCTTTTAAAGCGGCTTCATAATTATTTAAGATTATGATACACTTTCTGCACATCATCATCCTGCTCTAAATGATCAACCAGTTTTAATACTTCGTTGCTTTGTTCCTCATCCAGTTCCATCATATTGCCCGGTACCCAGGTAAGCTCGGCACTCGCCACTTCAATTTTCTTGTCTTCCAAAGCTTTGCTCATATTGCCGTATTCATTAAATGGAGTGCGGATGATAACGTGACCTTCTGTATCTTCTCCAATCTCCTCTAAACCAAAATCAATCAGTTCCAGTTCCAGTTCATCCACATCAACGCCTTCGTTCTTAATTTTAAACTCGGCCATGTGGGTAAAGCCAAAAGCCACGCTGCCGGTTGTTCCCAAAGCGCCATGTCCTTTTGTAAAATGCATTCTCACATTGGCAACAGTCCGGGTAGGATTATCTGTCGCAGTTTCTACCAGCACCGCAATACCGTGAGGTGCATAGCCTTCATACATGATCTCTTCATAATTGCTGGTGTCTTTCCCCATTGCCCGCTTGATCGCCGCTTCTACACGATCCTTGGGCATATTACAGGCCTTGGCATTCAGGTAGCATCTCCGCAGGGCCGGATTATTTTCTGGTTCAGGCCCGGCGGCTTTTACAGCAATGGCAATCTCCTTACCTATACGGGTAAAATTCTTTGCCATCTTATCCCAGCGGGCAAACATGGCACTTTTTCTTACTTCAAATATTCTTCCCATTATGGTATATTAATTTATTGGTCGGGTTGCAAATTTAGGGAAAATCAATTTCAGACAAAAAGAAAGCGATACCCGTTTCCGGATATCGTCATTTTAGATTATTCATCAACCTTAAAAAGTATAACCAAGTGATACTTTTACCACATGGTTATAAGCCTCGTAATTATCATTTTTATCCAGTTTGGATAATCCGTAATCATAACCGGCCTGAATATTCAATCCATTTTCAAATGCATAACCAATACCTCCGGTCAATCCCAGGTCAACTTTATTAAATCGCCCGGTAATACCAATGCCTCTGTTGAACAGGGATATACCCAGTACGCCGAGTTTTGCATTTAAGGTGCTGCGGGCAAGGTATGATACCTGCGGACCGGCATAAACATTCAAACCTTTAACCACATTAGCTTTAAGCACTAAGGGAATATCAATATAATGCGATTGTACCCTTGCGCCTGCATTAATACCCAGGTACTTTAATACCGGTATCTGAAAATCACCATTGATGCTGTATCCTTTTTTTGAATACGCAAGACCCGGCTCAAAAGAAAATGTTTCACTGATTGGAATGTTCACGTATCCGCCAATATGGAAACCTGTTTTGCCTTTTGTTATAACATAGCCATCCGTCATGTCCAGCAGGTCTTCAATAATTTGAAGATCGTCGCCCTGCCATTTGGTAAAGTTTACACCTGATCTGATGCCATAAGTGATCTGCGCATTGGCAACACTGATCAATAAAAATGTACTGAAGATTGCAAAGAAAATTTTTCTTTTCATAATTGGTTGCAGGGTTTTAGGGGCTGCTTACTGTTTTGCTTTAGAAAATGATGCCATGATGTTTTGATTTAGAAAAGGTTTTGTTAAAGGGATTGCTGTTTACCAACGTTTAACAAAAACAGCAAATGAAAAAAAGAATTTTTACGCAATACAATTGTGTAAGTTTGCTGCAACAAAAGCTGCACTATGGATAAAGCCGTTTACTATGCCGATTATCTGCAACTGGAAAAAATTACCGGTGCTCAGGATCCCGAAAGTTTTAAGGAAGGAAAGGAACCCGCCCATGATGAAATGCTGTTCATCATTATTCACCAGGCATATGAATTATGGTTTAAACAGATTTTGTTTGAAGTGAATTCAGTGATAGCGATCATGAGCAAACCGGTGGTAAATGATAATTCGGATGATATGCATACCGTTGTTCATCGCCTCAAAAGAGTGGTTACCATTCTGAGAGTACTGGTGCAGCAGATAGATATTATGGAAACGATGACACCCATGGACTTTCTCGATTTCAGGGATATGCTGCGGCCTGCATCAGGTTTTCAGAGTTACCAGTTCAAAATACTGGAAGCAAAGCTGGGCTTAAAATTTGAGCACCGGTACGGACAAAGTTATTATACCTCTCAACTAAAAGAAAAAGATATTGCTATTATAAAAGATGCTGAAAGCGGACAATCTGTTCTTGAACTGATCAATGCATGGCTGGAAAGAATGCCTTTTATTACAGAAGGGTTTTGGAAAAATTACCAGCAGGTTTATGTAAACAGCCTGGCTGAAGCGGAGAAAAATAATGCAGCAACATTTGAGATTTTGTTTAATAAAGCTGCAGACGAAACTGAAAGAAATTTATCACCCAAAGCCTGCCGCTCTGCTTTGTTTATCATGATGTACCATGGTTATCCCATGTTAGAGCTTCCTTTTCAATTGCTGGATACATTGATTGAAGTTGACAACCAGTTGGGTAACTGGCGCAGCCGACACATTAATATGGTACAGCGCATGATTGGCACCCGTATTGGTACTGGCGGCAGCACCGGCGCAGGATATTTAAAAGCGGCCATGGATAAGCATTATATTTTTAAAGAGATATCGCAACTGAATAGTTTTTTGGTGGAGCGGAAGAAATTGCCGGAACTGGAGAAAGGGGTGAGTGAGAAGCTGGGGTATAATTTTTAGGTGTAGGAATTCGCCTTATGGCGAATTCAAAACAGAACATGCCCGGAGGCCTGTTCCTACACCAATTCTTTCAACTTCTCCACCACCGTATCAACCTCTGCTTTAGTATTGTGTTTGCTAAAACTAAAACGCACGGTTACCTGGTTGGGATTATTGTTGATGGCACGTATAACATGGCTGCCCTGGTCGGCGCCGCTGGTGCAGGCGCTGCCGCCGCTGGCACAAATATTATTGATGTCGAGATTAAAGAGTATCATCTCCGATTTTTCTGTCTTGGGAAAACCTGCACTCAGTACAGTGTATAAACTTCTGCCCAATGGGTCGCCATTAAAAGAAACGCCTTTGATGTGTTTTTTTAATTCATCCATCATGTAATACTTCAGCGTGCCAATGTAGGCCATGTCTTCTTCCTGCGAAGCAGTAGCCATTTCCAGCGCTTTGGCAAAACCAACAATGCCGTAGAGGTTTTCGGTGCCTGCCCGCATGTTGCGTTCCTGTCCGCCGCCATGTACAAAGGGTTTTATTTTTACATTTTCGTTGATGTATAAAATGCCCACGCCTTTTGGCCCGTGAAATTTATGTGCTGCACCCGTAACAAAATGAACCGGCGTATTTCTTAAATCGAATGGAAAGTGTCCAACAGTTTGAACAGTATCGCTGTGAAAAACGGCACCATACAATTTGCACAATTCTCCAACTGCATTAATGTCTAAAATATTGCCGATCTCATTGTTGGCGTGCATTAATGTAACCAATACCTTTTCTTCAGCCGCGGCCAGTAATTTTTCCAGGTCATCAATATCCACATGTCCGTTGGGCAGCAATTTTACATAACTTACTTTGGCAATATCCAGGTTATCAATATGCTCAACAGAATGCGTTACGGCGTGGTGTTCTATCGGTGAACTGATGATATGTTTACAGCCCAAATCACGTATTGCACAGGATATAGCCGTGTTGCTGCTTTCGGTACCACCACTGGTGAAAAATATTTCGGCAGGGTGTGCATTTAAAATTTTAGCCACGCTTTTACGGGCAGTTTCAATTGCCATGCGGCTCTCTCGTCCATAAGAATAAATAGAAGAAGGGTTACCAAACTTTTCGGTTAAATAAGGCATCATGGTTTCCAGTACCTTTGGATCAAGTGCGGTTGTTGCTGCGTTGTCGAAATAAATACGATTCATATGGTTAAGCTTTGAGCTGTGAGCTGTGAGCTACGAGTTTTAAGCTTTTCGGGTGGGTGGCCCTCGTAGCTCATAGCTCACAACTAACTGCTCATAGCTTGTTTTACATCATCTTCCCTATATCCTGCATCAGTTTCTTTGCAATATTATCAGCCTTTGATTCATAATCGCTTTCGGCATAGATACGGATAATTGGTTCGGTGTTGCTGGTACGTAAATGAACCCAGTCATTATCAAACTCAATTTTTAATCCGTCCTCTGCATTTATCGGGTGATTCTTATACAGGTCTTTAATGTTTTCAAAAATAGTTTTTACATTGGTACCGTTTGTCAGCTCAATTTTATTTTTGCTGATGAAATAATCAGGATAGGTACTGCGTAATTGTTTGATGCTTCTGTTGCTGTTGGCCAGGTGCGTTAAAAAAAGTGCAATACCAATCAACGCATCTCTTCCATAATGCAGGTCGGGAACAATAATGCCGCCGTTTCCTTCGCCGCCAATCACTGCATTAACCGCTTTCATCTTATTCACCACATTCACTTCACCAACCATGCTAGGGAAATATTCGCCGCCATGTTTTATGGTTACATCTTTTAAAGCCTTTGTTGACGACATGTTGGAAACCGTATTCCCTTTTCTTTTACTCAAAATATAATCGGCCACAGCAACCAAAGTATATTCTTCACCAAACATGCTGCCATCTTCACAAACAAAGCAAAGCCTGTCAACATCAGGATCAACCGCAATGCCCAGGTCGGCTTTGTGTTTTACAACAGCATTGCTCAAATCTTTTAAATGCTCGGGTAAAGGTTCGGGATTGTGTGCAAATTTTCCATTCACTTCTTCATTCAGCACCACAATATCCTCTACACCCAGTTCTTTTAATAAAGCCGGTACTGCAATTGCACCGGTACTGTTTACAGCATCAACAACTATTTTAAAGTTCTTGCTTTTTATCGCTTCAATATCTACCAGCTCATACTTTAAAACTGCATCAATATGTTTTTGCAATAAACTTTCATCTTTTGTATAAACCCCTAGCTTATCAACATGAGCAAATTTAAAATCTTCTTTTTCGGCCGATTTTAATATCATCTTTCCTTCATCGCCGCTGATAAATTCGCCTTTACTGTTCAGCAGTTTCAGTGCATTCCATTCTTTAGGATTATGGCTGGCTGTAAGAATAATACCACCGGCAGCTTCTTCAAACTTTACCGCCATTTCAACAGTTGGCGTTGTACTTAATCCAAGGTCAACTACATGCAGCCCCAGGCCAATTAAAGTATTTGCCACGAGGTTACTCACCATTTCGCCGCTTATCCTGCCATCACGACCTATAACTATTTTGTTATTGCTGCTTTGCTGTAATATCCATGATCCGTAAGCCGCTGCAAACTTCACAATATCAACTGGGGTAAGGTTATCATTGGTTTTTCCGCCGATAGTGCCCCGGATGCCGGAAATACTCTTTATCAGTGCCATTAAAAAACTATTTAGGGAGGGCAAAGATATGAAAAGTCGGGTAGTTGTTGGTTGATGGTTCATAGTTAATGGTTTCTCCAATTAAAAATATCGTACCATGAACTATGAACTATTAACTTTGCCCTCATGCAGCAAACCTGGTTTAAAGATTGGTTCAACTCATCATACTATCACCTGCTCTACTTTAACAGGGATGACAATGAGGCTGCGGTTTTTATTGATAAACTTATTAATTATTTAAAGCCTGTACCCGGCGGTACAATGCTGGATGTAGCCTGCGGAAAGGGCCGGCATTCAATTCAACTGGCTAATAAAGGATTTGACGTAACCGGAATTGATTTAAGTGATGACAGTATTAATGAAGCACTTAAGTATGAAACTGAAACGCTTCATTTTTATAAACATGATATGCGCCTTCCTTTCCGCATAAATTATTTTGATTACGCCTTTAACTTTTTTACCAGTTTTGGTTATTTTAAAACCCGGCGTGAACATGATAATGCCATACGTACCATTGCACAATCCATAAAAAAAGACGGAACCTTTGTTATGGATTTTTTAAATGTGCATTATGCCGAAGATCACCTGGTACATCAGTCAGAGAAAGAAATAGACGGCATAAATTTTATTATTACCAAATGGTTTGATGAAACACATTTTTATAAAAAAATTATTGTGGAAGATGAGGCACTGCATGAACCGTTGATCTATACTGAAAAAGTTGCCAAGTTCTCTTTGGGGGATTTTACAGAAATGTTCGCTTACCAGGGATTGCAGATACAGGAAGTATTTGGTGATTATGGGTTTGGCAATTATGATGTAAAGAAATCGCAACGCATGGTGATGATTGCGAAAAAGATAAATGTCTGATGAATTGTTTTACGGTTGTAAAATGTAAACTGCATTGGTATAACTTCAGCATAGCTATCGGTAACTAAAAATACGCTTAACTGTTTTTATGATTTTCCCTTTATCATCAAAAATTGTCCTTTCAACCCAATTCCCTGCCTCATCCCATTTTTTATATTGGTAGAACAAACTTTTTTTATCAGTGGAATCTTTAAAGTAAGTGATCTCAACGACATTTTCCTCATACTTTTTATCCGTTAAATGTATATTGACTTCAGATTTGAGCATGCCAGAACTATCTTTTGATATTGCCTTAGTTTGATAAATACTGTCATACTCATTTGCATACGACATAATAAATTTACCATTGGCATCATAACTATCTAAGCCCGTCAGCAAGCCATACTCAGTCTGATAAATATTTTTGTAAAAGCTTTCTAATTTATCATTGTCATCGTAAATGTTCATGCTTATACACTTATCATTGTCATATTTCAACAACATTTCTGATTGCTTTTTCCCATTCTCAAAGGTTGACAAAGAGGATAGCGATCCGTTTATATTATATTTCAAAACATTAACGATTTCATTTTTTTCTGCAAAATTTCTTGTGGTGTCGGTAATTGTGTATCCAGGCTCATCAAAATATTCAATTGTTTCGGACTCAAGTTTTATAATCTGACTAATACTATCAATTGCATAAGTTTCAGTTATCAATATTGCTACATCTCCCTTAATATTTGCCTGCTCCAGATCGTTAAGGTATTTTATTGTTTTATTGCCTGTGCAGGAGGCAAATAGGAATAAAGTGAAAATAAATTTTAATACTCTTTTCATGAATTAAAGTTCTGATACATTTTACTAACAACGAAATGACAAACCACTACAGCTGAAGTAGTTTGCATGGCCACACAGCTTCCTCATTTCTCCTTTATTCTCTTAGCTTATCCAGGTATATGATTCAGGCCGCTTGCAGCATCCCGACTCTGAGGGAGTTACTTATTCTTATTATTGATCAGCATCCACCTGGCTGTTTCGTACATAGCCGATGTAAGTTGCGACAGATGCTTTTTAACTGAATCCTGTTGTTGTGCATTATGTTCAGGAAGATTAAAACGGGCAGGTACCAGCTCTTCTTTTTTTATGCGGATATTCTTGCGGTAAAAATAATCATCATTCACAACACCTATCCAGCCGGGAGCATGATAAATAATAAATGCAGCATTTTCTTTTTTGTGCGGATCAAGCAGGTCCCTTCCCAAAGTGCTGTTTAAATAGGGCTGTTGTATCATGCCTGCAACGGTTGGTAAAATATCAATCTGCGAAACTGTTTCTGTTCTTTTTTGCGGAGCCAGCAGGGATGGGGCATAAAAAAGCAACGGAACATGTTCTTCGCAAAGCCGTTGTTCGGTCCACGACTTAGGGTAAAGGGCTTCTGCATTTCCTTCCACGCCATGATCACCCGTAAAAATAAAGATGGTATTATTAAAATATGGTTCAGCTTTTGCAGATTCGATAAATTTTTTGAAACAATAATCGGTATAAGCAAATGCATGGTATTCTTTCAGCGATTCAAAACCATATTTTTTCAGGTCCTCGTCTGCTATTGCCTGGCGTACAAAAGCTGAATCTTCTTCAGGAATATTAAAGGGACGATGGTTATCTGCTGTTTGAATGATTGCAAAAAATGGTTTTTGTTCCTTAGTTAATACAGCATTGGCTTCCAGGAACAGATTTTTGTCGCTGATGCCCCAGACATTTATGCTTTTGGATTTGTAATTACCTTCTTCATAAACATGTACCTTATCTATATTTGATATCAGCCCTTTAAAATTATTGAACTGGCTACGGCCACCAATAAAATAATATTTTTCATAACCATCAAAGTCATTGATAATGGTACGCTGGTTTACTGATTCTTCGTTACGGGTTGAAAATTTTGAAAGCTGCACATCGGGTATGCCACTGATGGTTGCAAAAATACCCCGGGCCGTGCCAAAGCTTGGTGTAAAACATCGGTCGAAAAATATGCCTTCATCACACAACTGTTTAAAGTAGGGTGTGCTGTTTAAAGGGTTGCCACTCATACTGCTCTTGTACATACTGAAGCTTTCACATAGTACGAGCACCACATTGGGCTGGCTTTCAAAAGCCCTACTGCCGGGCTGTACCAGCCTGCTGTATCCTTTTTGAAAACCATTGTCTTTTTGCAATTGCAAAAAATCAGAGATGGCAGGGTAGTATTCTTTAGCCCGGCTGTTGTGATCGGGTTTACGAAAACGAAGGGTGGTAAAAAAATTCTGCATGGGGTTTAGCGCCAGGTTGCTTTTAAACTCATCGTTTAAATTAAATGCCCGGAAAAAATCAAGCGGCGTGGTTGTAAAAAATCCATACACAAACCATCCCAATAACAATAAAGCTGCAGCATGCCACCTGCGGCGATAAGAGAATTTATGAATGTTCTGGTTTTTTTCTGTTACATCAACATGCATCCTGCGAAACATCCATGTCATCATAATTACAGCTCCTGCCAGCCCAAACAGTATCCACACAATGGGATAACTTTGCCAGACCATTTGTAAACTTTCCTTGGGGTCTTCTGCAAAAATCAATGCATCAGCATTGAGCCTGGCGTTGATATATGCAAACTGGCCAAAATCAGCCCCATAAAAAAATAAGACCAGTAATGTGATGACACCAAGATATGCAGTCCAGAGTTTTTTGCTTCTTTCACTTTTAAAAGGAGAGAGCCTTGGAAACAGAGACAGTAAAGCGATGGGTAATAAAATAATAGCTATCCAGCGCAGATCGTATTTTAACCCAAGCCAGAATGATGGCCCCAGTTCCAATATGTCAATTGAACCGGGTTTAAAAAAGATTACAGTTGCAATGCGGAAAGCCGTGAATATGCACAGGTATATCATGAATAGTTTAACTATCCACTGAATGGTTTTGGGAACACGCCTGTTGATGAGCATAGTTTGTTAATTCTTAAGCCTGAACAAAGAAAGCGAATATACAGCATCAGACTTTAGAAGCATAATTTCTGTTCAATATCAGGGCTTTTGTTTTTTCTTATTGTTTAAAAGTAAGTACTTAGCTGTTTCGTAGTACGCATCGGTAAGCTGTAGCAGATTATTTTTAATGCTGTCTGTTGTTGTATTTGCAGGTACAGGATCATCGCCGGTAACAGAAACAAAATCTTCCTGACCGGTTTTAAAATTTTTCAGGAAATAATATTTGTTGCCAACAAGGCCGACTGTTTTCACATCATGATCAATAATAAATGCATATTTTTCATTGTTGATGCCGGCATGTGAAGTGCTGTCAAATAAATTACGGCCAAGCGAGTTATTTGTGTACGGAATTTTTGCCAGTGATGCAATGGTTGGTAAAATATCTGCCTGGCTGCAAACTTCATTAATACGCTGTGGTTTTATTAAACCGGGCGCATAAAATAATAAGGGTACATGCTCACAGGTTAGGCCCTGTTCGGTCCAGGCTTTTGGAAAATGATCCAGCCTGCCATTGTATCGTATGCCATGATCGCCAACAAAAACGAAAATGGTATTTTTAAAATAGGCCTCCTTTTGAGCAGCTTCCATAAATTTCCGGTAACCAAAGTCGGTGTAGCGGAAAGCATTCATCTCTTCGTTGCTTTCAAATCCAAAACGTTTTAATGAATCTGATGAAAAGGATTTTAGTTTGAACTCATCCCTGTCTTCTTCTGGTATGGTATATGGCCGGTGGTTATCGGCTGTTTGAATGATTGCGAAGAACGGTTTAGCCTGTTCTTTTAAAACGTTGTTTGCCTCCAGCATTAAATTCTTATCGCTTATACCCCATACATCTATTTTCTTTGCTTTATAATCATCCTGTTCGTACAATTTAAGATTATTGATATTGTTGGTTAACACACCACGGATATTTGCCCAGGTTGCACTTCCTCCTAAAAAATAAAAATTATTATAGCCCTTGAAACTGTTGATGATGGTATTCTGATCAACCGCATTTGGATTGCGGCTGGCTGTTTTTGGGCTCTCAACATCGGGTATGCCGGTAATGGTGGCCCATACGCCACGTGCCGTGCCATAGGCGGGTGTAAAACAACGGTCAAAAAAAACACCGTTATCACACAGCTCATTAAAGTAAGGAGTTGTGTTTAACGGATTATTGTACATACTGCTTTTATAAGCGCTGAAACTTTCGCAGATCACCAGTATAATATTGGGGTTATTGGCAGAGCCACCTTCAGGAGTATAAGTCCTTTCATAATTTAAGGAAATGCTGTCAGGATTTTTTACGTCAAGGTAGCGGGCCATCAACGGATAAGCAGTTCTTACTTTTTTAATATCATAAGATGCGTTCCTGAAATTTAATGTGCTTATAAAACTTTGAAATGGATTCAGTGCCAGGTTAGCTTTAAAATCATCACTTAAGGTATAGGCATCGCTCCAGCGCAGGGGAAACTGGCCAATTTTACCAAAGATAAAAATGCCGAAAACCAGGAAGGCGATTACATACTGCCAGCTTCTTTTACGTTTATTGAAGCTGTATTGCTGCTGGTAATGTAACAGCAGTTTACCAAACCCAAATCCTGCCAGAACCAACAGCAGTAAAACAGCGATAGTTATTTTAAGCAATGGATACGATTCCCACATCATATTAAAGGAGATGCCGGCGTCCTGCAGGTAGTTTAAAACTGTTGCGTTAAGCCGCTGATGCAGGTAATCAAAATGATAATAATCTAATGCCAGAACGACAACCACCAGGATAAAAACCAGGGGCAATAAAATGTTCCAGAACCGGGAGGCCTTATTATTTTTAAATGGATTAAAAAAAGGAATAGCGCATAAAAGCATCATCACTAACCCAATGATGCAAATAACACGGGCATCGTAACGGAATCCTAAAATAAAAGCTGAGCCCGAAAATGCTTTGCCGGGAGGATTGAATGTCCAGTAAATAATTAACCTGGAAACGGTCATTGCAAATAATAAGATCAGAACAACAGAGAATATCCAACGTAAAAGTTTTGGGATCCTTTGTAAAAACAGCATGTATAATTATTTAATAAGTGAACAAAATTAGTTTAATTATTTTTGGTTAATGCCTGTTTAACATACATCTTGCATTTAATGGAACAACTGCTCTCATACGATAAACATCTTTTTAAGGTAATTAACAACCAGTGGAGCAATGCTTTCTTCGACTGGATATTACCCTGGTTGCGTAATTCAAACATGTGGATCCCGTTATATTTATTTTTGGTTTTACTGGTAACCATCAATTTCAGGAAAACCGGATGCTGGTGGGTTGTGTTTGCAGCAGGCACTGTAATTCTTACCGATTTTGTGAGCAGCAGTATCATAAAAAATAATATTATACGCCTCAGGCCCTGTAATGACCCCGATATTGCATCCTGGATACATGTGCTGGTTGGATACCGGCCTCAAAGCTCCAGCTTTACTTCCTCGCATGCCTGTAACCATTTTGGAATGGCTATGTTTTTATATTTAACACTGAAAACAAGGTTTAACAAATGGCCTGTTTTGTTCTTCTTTTGGGCATTCAGTATTTCCTTTGCACAGGTGTATGTTGGGGTTCATTATCCCGTGGATATTATCTGCGGCGGACTAATTGGAATACTTATCGGATATTTGTCGGGAAGATCGTTTAATAAAAACTACGGGTTAGTTTAAAAATACATGACGGAAATACTTATAATACTTGGGCTGATACTTGTTAACGGAATTTTTTCCATGGCTGAAATTGCACTGGTATCTGCCAGGAAAGCACGCCTGGAAGGTCAGGCCAATAAAGGAGATGAAAAGGCAAAAGCAGCCTTAAAGCTTGCCAATCACCCGGATGTTTTTCTCTCCACAGTACAGGTGGGAATTACCCTCATAGGTTTGCTGACGGGTATATTCTCCGGTGAAAATTTAAAAGAACCACTGGTTGAATTCTTTAACCGTTTTGAGTGGGCAAAAGAATACAGTAATGGAATTGCTACAACAGTCATTGTGGTCATACTTACTTATTTTTCCCTCGTTTTAGGCGAGCTGGTGCCTAAAAGAATTGGTTTGGCAAGGCCAGAATATCTTGCTAAAAATTTTGCAAAGCCAATGAGCTGGCTGAGCAGGCTAACCTTCCCGTTTATCTGGTTATTAACTTCCTCAACGCATATTATCGTAAAACTGTTAAACCTGAAGGTTAATGATAACCAGGTGACTGAAGAAGAGATAAAAGCCATGATCAGTGAAGGGAGTGAACATGGAGCTATTGAAGAAGAGGAAAAAGAAATAATTGAAAGACTGTTTCACCTGGGCGACAGGAATATCACTTCGCTCATGACACACCGTACAGATATTGTATGGTTTGATGAAAATGAAACAGTAGAGAATTTTAAAGAGCGTTTTAATGTGCTTACCTATTCAACCTATCCCATTTGTGATAAAGTGGTGGATGATATTACCGGGGTGGTATTTGTAAAAGATATAGTGAAAGCATCTCCATCAACACTGCTTAAGAACCTGGCTAAACCTGCCATGTTTGTTCCCGAAAATAACAGTGCATACCAGCTACTGGAAAAATTCAAATCTTCGAAAATACACAGTTGTTTTATTGTAAATGAGTATGGTACACTGGAAGGTATGATAACCCTGAATGATGTGCTGGAAGCTATTGTGGGAGAGGTTCCCCAAAGCGGCCAGGAAGAATATGAAATTGTTGAAAGAAAGGACGGCTCTTTTTTAGTGGATGGCCAGATACCTTTTTATGACTTTTTAAGCCATTTTGAAAAAACGGAGTGGATGAATGAAGGCGAACATGATTTTGACACCCTTGCCGGCTTTGTGTTGCATGAACTGAAACATATTCCTTCAACCGGTGAGGGTTTTGAATGGAATGGATTTGACTTTGAAATTATTGATATGGATGGGCAACGGATCGATAAACTCGTAGTAAAAATATCCGAAGAAATAAAAGATGAAATGGAGGAATAAATCAAAACTCAAAACTTGCCTTTTCCTCAGGGTTAATCAGCTTGGTACTTTGGCGCTTATCATTCACAAGCAAATGAATCAGGCTTATCTGTTCCTTTTTATATTCATAGAGTATGTTATTGGTAATGTTTATTTTCTTTATATAAGCGATATTGCTTACCTGGAAAAAACTAATGATACCCTCTTCTTCCTGTTCAAATCCCATAAACTCCAGTACAACAGGTTTCCCGTCAGCCTTTATTAACAGGTGTTTTTGTATATAACCGCTTACCAGTTTATTCATGGCAGTCTTATCTTTCGGTGCCAGCAGATCAACATGTGTTTTATAGGCCTGTCGCAGTGTTTTCTCAAAATCGTCTGTAAAAATTTTGCAGCTTATCTCCAGGGTCTTGTCTTTGGCATTGTGTTCAATTTCTGTAACACTTACATAGATGGGATGGTTACCCCCTGCCCCCTTAAAGGGGGAATTGATCGACGTTTGAAAATTCACCAGAGAAAAAGCGATTAACCATTTAAATAAAAAAGCCACCATTTAGCAAAGAGATTGATAAAAAATCGTTTCTTTAAAGATATTTGAACAACAAAACTAACACAAACATTTAATTGTAAGCCGGTTCATGCAGGATTTGGGTTTTTATTTTGATTTGGGATGGCATCATATCATGGCATGGGGTGCCCTGGACCACCTGTTATTTGTACTGGCAATAAGTGCTATTTATATGATTGGTAACTGGAAGCAGGTATTGATCTTAATAACAGCTTTTACCATTGGCCATTCAATAACGCTGGCATTAAGTGTATACGATATTATACGTGCAAAAGATCAGTGGGTGGAATTTTTGATTCCCTGTACAATTGTTATAACTGCTGTATTTAATTTTTTGCAAAGGGATTTTAAACCCAAATCTTTGCGGCTTAATTATTTTCTGGCTTTGTTTTTTGGGTTGATACATGGGTTGGGTTTTGCAAATGCTATACGTTTTATGCTTGCAAAAGGACAGTCGGTTGGATGGGGGCTACTCGGATTTAATATAGGGCTGGAAGCGGGACAGATTGCAGTGGTATTGTTTATCTTACTATGCAGTTTCCTGTTCGTTAGTTTTCTGAAATTAAACCGGAGATGGTGGGTCTGGACTTTGTCATTAGTTGCTTTTGGCTTTGCCGCTAAAATGCTTTGGGAACGTTTCCCGGCTTTATTATCTTAAAATAAATTAAACACACAATAATATACAATGAAACAACTTACAGCTTTTGCTTTTTTACTTTTCATCGGTATCAATGCCAATGCCCAGGATATAAAAAATAATCCGGGCAGTAACCATGGTAACCGGTTCGAACAATTGGGAACAATTCTTCCTACGCCAAATGAATATCGTACGGCAAGTGGTGCTCCGGGCCCTAAGTACTGGCAGCAGCGCTGCGATTATGATATTACCTGCGAACTGGATGAACCTAACCGCAGATTAATTGGTAAAGAAACGCTTACTTACTACAACAATTCGCCAGATGTGCTGACCTATCTGTGGTTGCAGCTTGATGAAAATGAACACAGTAATACCAATAATTCCGGTTACCAAAACAGCAATACCATGCCAAGGAGTATTACTGAACAGGATATTGTAAGGTATAGCGGTAAAGTTGATGCTGACAGGGAATACGGCATTAATATTACACGTGTTGCAGATGCGCTTGGAAAAAAACTTGAGTATACCATCAATAAAACGATGATGCGTATTGAAATGCCAACGGCGCTTAAGCCCGGACAAAAATTTATTTTTAAAGTTGACTGGAACTATAACATTATTGAAAGAACAAAATATGGCGGCCGCGGAGGATTTGAGAATTTTCCAGAGGATGGAAATGATTTGTACACGATGACACAATGGTTCCCACGCCTTTGTGTGTACAGCGATTTCCAGGGATGGCAGAACCACCAGTTTGTTGGAAGCGGTGAATTTGCATTAACCTTCGGCAATTTTAAAGTTGCTATGACGGTTCCTGCTGATCATGTGGTGTTGTCAACCGGCGAAGGCCAAAACTATGCACAGGTATTAAGTTCAACAGAATTAGCACGTTGGCAAAAAGCCCAAACAGCTACCGATGTTATTGAGATTGTAACATTAGCAGAAGCAACAGCAAAAGAAAAACAAAAATCAAAAGCCAAAAAAACCTGGATATTCAAGGCCGATATGGTACGTGATTTTGCCTGGGGCTCTTCACGTAAATTTATCTGGGATGCCATGCCGGCAATGGTTGAAGGAAAGAAAGTGATGTGTATGAGTGGATATGGAAAAGAAGCTTATTCACTTTACCGCAAATACAGTACAAAAACAGTTGCACATACCATTAAGAGTTATTCAAAATTCACTATTCCATATCCATATCCAGTTGCCCAAAGCCTGGAAGCGGCAAATGGTATGGAGTACCCGATGATCTGTTTCAACTTTGGCCGTACAGAAAAAGATGCAAACGGTAACTACAGTGCAAACAGTACCTACAGCGAAGGAACAAAGAACGGTATGCTGGGTGTGGTGATACATGAAGTAGGCCACAATTTTTTCCCGATGATCATCAACAGTGATGAAAGGCAATGGACCTGGATGGATGAGGGATTGAATTCTTTTTGCGAATATTTAACTGAAGAATTATTTGATAACAAATACCCGGTAAGCAAAGGGCCTGCATATAAGATCGTTAATTATATGAAGCTCCCAAAAGATCAGCTGGAGCCGATCATGACGAACAGTGAAAACATCATCCAGTTTGGCCCCAATGCTTACAGCAAACCAGCTACGGGTTTAAATATTTTAAGGGAAACCATCATGGGCAGGGAGACATTTGATTATGCTTTCCGTGAGTATGCAAGACGCTGGGCATTTAAACATCCAACGCCGGCAGATCTTTTCAGAACTATGGAAGATGCCAGTGCGGAAGACCTGGATTGGTTCTGGAGAGGATGGTTTTACGGAGTTGAGCCCTGCGATATTTCATTGGATACTGTAAAATGGTCGATCCTTAATACCGAAGCAGCAACTGCCGGAAATAATAACAACGGCAGCACCAGGAAGATACCGGTGGCCAAACCCATACTGAACGACTTTGATGATATTTCAAAGATCAGGAACCGCAATGATAAAAAGATAACTTTTGCTACAGATGCTGATCAGTCGTTAAGGGATTTTTACTGGAGGTACGACCGTAACCTGGTAAAAGTGGATACCGCAGCTTTTGAAATGGCAATACCTGCGCCATCTGCTGATGATTATACAGAGGCTGAACGTTTTCATATTGCCGGCAATAAATATTTATATGAATTGACTTTTAGTAACAAAGGTGGTTTGGTGATGCCGATCATCATTGAGTGGACTTTTAAAGACGGTACCAAAGAAGTTGACAGGATACCGGTTCAGGTTTGGCGTAAGAATGAAAACAAAGTGATAAAAACATTTATGAAGGATAAAGAAGTAGCTTCTGTTTTACTGGACCCGCTGCGGGAGACAGCAGATATTGATACAGGAAATAATACCTGGCCATCATTTACGGCTCCCAGTAAATTCCAGTTGTTTAAGAACAGGGGAGGATTTGGCCCAAGAGGTGCAGCTGGCGGTGGTAATCCAATGCAGAAAGAAATAAAATAATAATACTTTCGCTATATGATCAAATAGAAAAGCTGCAAAATTTGCAGCTTTTCTATTTGGTATGTTTAAGCACTTTTAGTAAAATCAGGAGTATTTTTTAATTACTTAGTTGCATTAATTCAGATATTATTAAATCTAACAGATATTTTTGCTCACTGGTATTAGAATAACTTTTCCTGACTATTTCAATCAATTTTTTAATGTCTCCTTGCTCCGCCGTAAAAATTCTTTTATCATTCCAGAATTGAACTCTTTTGTTATTTTTTTTGCTATAAGCCAGATATGGAATTTTTATACTGCCAACTAAATAAATTTTTGAATCGCTCTCGGGGCTAAGGTTAATAACTATTTCATGAGCATTATTATTTTGTATTAATTTAATTGTTTTTTCTTCAAATCCTGGTTTGAAAATACTGAGTTCATATTTAATAAAACTCAGCGGAGCCACACTTTCACTGAATCCTAAGGTATCTGTAATATTACCAACATTTATCTCTTTAAAAGTCACCGATGCAACTCCTTTAGTTTGTGGGGTATAGTTCAATACATGAAATTTCAAAAAAAGGCTGTCATAAGGGAATTTGGAATAACTATGATATTGGATATCATCTTTCTTAATATCTGTATAAAAGCCTCTAATATCTTCAAACTCCATAATGTAAAAACTATCTTTTAAATACCATCTTCCTTTACCAAAGCACTGTATGCTGTCAGTAAAGAATCTCTTAGGATTGTCTGTATCCTTTAGATTAATATTTTTCTTCTCAGTTAAACCTAAAAAAAGAAAAGTTGAATCTTTTTTAAAATAGTAATACCCTGATTGTATATTAGCAAAATACTTGCCTCCATAATACAGCCCTTCACGGTAACTATCAGATTTATACTGCTGTCCTTTACTAATAGTTGAAAAGAACAAAATGATGATTACAAAAGAATATTTTAGGTTCATAAAAAAAAATTATAAGCATGGGTGTCCCATATATTGATGTTGAGTAACATTAATACTAACGCCATATGGATCTTTTTCGGCGCTAATAAGGTTGTTAAAGTCATCTTGATCCGATTGTGATAAAGCTAAAAAAGCTCGACTATTCTGACATCCTGCCCATGCAAGGCGTTTACAATAGTCTAATGAAACATATATTCCCTTTGCCAAAGCAAATTGATATAGAGCCTCTCCAATCATATTTCTATATCTCACAGCGATATCTTGATGCTGCATAGGGCCAGGACCTGTTGCAATCGCAATGAGATTACTATCAAGGCTGATATATTCGTTTGTAAATAAATAGCCATACTTATCAACTAACTCTCTACGTTTAGCTGTATCATTGAGAAGAAATGTCTGTCGGTACCAGGCCATAAGTTGGCAATGGAATGCTTCATGAATTAGGGAAACTGCAACTGCTAAATCCGTTTCATCTGCAAATGAACTATTAAGTTTTACTTGATAATTATAATTTGAAACATTTCGTTCCGTATTTCCACCTTCAGTTAGTGGCAGAGCCTGCAATTTAATAGTCATATCAAACGGAGTTGTAGAACTGGTGTCAAAAACAGAACGTATTAATTCTGGAAGTTTTGATCCTATTGATCTAAGAGTTGCTAAAGTACTCCCTACGCATGGATTATTAGTACTGTCTTTTATGTGATTTAGCATCCATAGCATGTCTAATTGCTCTTGTGTAAGTACAGGTGGCCAAGGGTTAGGAATAGGATCGCACCCAACAGGTACAACACTTGCAACAATTGAAGGTACAGGATCGCACTGTGGGTTATTACCTCCGCCTGGGTTACCTCCACCACTACCACCTGAAGGGAAAATTGGCCATACTCCTTCATCTCCATCATCATTCCAGGTTTCACAAACGTAAATACTGCTATAACTTGTATTCAGGTTTGCACAAACTTGCGAACAATTATCGCATGGCCCTAAAATTCCAGTATAATAATCAGGGCATTGATTAACATCGTAAGGACAATGGTTGCTTGCTACTGTTGTAGTTTGGGTTGTAATTGTTACGCATACAGTATAAGCATAGTTGCCTGTAGTTCCGCCGCCATTAAAATTTCCAATGTTTCCATTATTTCCAAAATCTACTATTCGGGTAATATTATTGCTATCACCAAGGTTGTTACTTTCACTAAATAAAAAGTTATCCTTCAGTTCAAACTTTGTATAACCAAAAACTTCTTTGTCTAACAGCATCATGCGTAATGCAAAATTTTCTGCTGTAGTAACATTGCCTGCATTAGCAGACGAAGCATTGGCATAGGGTAGTGCAAGATAATCTCTGTTCCTGTACAGGCTAAGTGTGACGGAATCTGAAACTTTTGCTAAAATAAATCCCTGTACATAAGCGGAGTCTTCTATTACCAGAGGGATAATCACAGTAGTATCTTCATTGTTTTCTACATTTTCAGAAAACTGATGTGATTTGCCTTTTGAGATTGATATCATGGCTTTGTTCCAAATAGCAAAGCCTTCCTTCCTGGCAAAAGAAATGATAAATTCTTTGTTGTTATTTTGTTTCCGCAGTTCATCAGCTACTCTTTTTACAGCGCTGACCGTATTTGAAGGAAGCTGAAAAAACTTTGCTGTAACATTAATATCTCCTGACTTTTCTTTTACCTGTTCTGAATTTTTACTGGGTAAAATACTATCAGCTTTTTTACAAGATTGATAGCCCAGCATCAGAAAAAATAAAGAAATAACAGAAATCGTAATCAATCTTTGTTTTTTTACTGGAACTTGGTTGTTAAAGATTCTCATTAAATTAAAGTTTATAATATTGGTGATTTAAAAGTTGTATCCTTACTTAGACAGATAAAGAAAATCATTTGAATGATGACTTAGCAGCGTAAAGAGTAAGGGTACAAATAATTTTGGCATATGCAAGTATATGAATTTTCTTTAAGGGAATCAAATATTTTTATCACTAGAATATTTTGCTTTGCATCTTTGTATCTCTTTAATTAAGCATAAATGAAAAAACTATTCTCTCTCTCTTTTATTCTATTTTTTTCATTAATTTCATTTGCCGGTACTGTTGATACTGTTTCAATCTTCAGCAACAGTATGCACAGGGATATTAAGGCTGTGGTAATAAAACCCGACAGTTACGAAAACAACGCAAATAATTTCCCGGTTGTTTATCTTTTGCATGGGTATTCGGGCAGTTACAGTAACTGGATCATACGGGTACCGGATCTTAAAAAATATGCTGATATGTATCAAACCATTATTGTTTGTCCTGATGGTGGTTTCAGCAGCTGGTATTTCGACAGCCCGGTTGATACGGCTTTTCGTTACGAGACATATATATCAACAGAGGTTGTTCATTATATTGATAATAATTTCAGAACCATTGCTGATAAAGACCATCGGGCAATAACCGGGCTCAGTATGGGCGGGCATGGCGCTTTGTTTATCGGTTTAAGACATGCAGCTGTTTTTGGGGCTGCAGGCAGCATGAGTGGTGGAGTAGATCTGAAAGAGAGTGGCAACAAATATGATATCAGCAAAAGAATAGGTGATACGCTTACACATGCAAAAGAATGGCATGACCTTACAGTGATTAACCTGGTAGAAAATTATACAAATACTTCCTTAAAAATAATTTTCGACTGCGGTAATAAAGATTTTTTTGTTGATGGTAACCGCAGGCTGCACCAAAAAATGCTGCAATTGAAAATTCCGCACGATTATACCGAAAGACCCGGTGAGCATAACTGGGACTACTGGAGAAACAGCATCAGGTACCAGCTGCTTTTTTTCAGTACATTTTTTACTGAAAATAAATAGGCGTGTATTTTTTACACGTTAAATTGTAGATTTATACTCTAAATTGATTGTTATGCTCTTAAAAAGATTACTTCCTGCTGTTGCTATAGTATGGATAAGTGCCGTAAGTTTTGCGCAAACCAAAACATCCGATAGCTATCGGATTGTAAATTCTCCCGATAATAATATACGGTTACAATTCTGGCTCAATGAGCAGGGGGCGCCTATGTACGATATCAGTTATAAAAATAGAACGGTGCTATTGCCATCAACCATGGGCTTTGAATTAAAACAAACTATGAGCAATGAAGCATTGCCTTCATTAAAAGATAATTTAACGGTTGTTGCATCAGCACAGGCAGGTTCAGATAACAGGTGGACGCCGGTTTGGGGTGATGTGAAAGAGATCAGGGATAATTATAAACAGCTTACCGTAAATCTTTCCCAGAAAGTGGATAAAGCCATTCAGTTCAATATCATCTTTAAAGTATTTAATGATGGCGTTGGTTTCCGGTATGAGTTTCCGGCACAAAAAAACCTCCAGCATTTTATTGTATCTGAAGAAAGAACGGAGTTCAGGTTAACAGGCGATCATAATGCTTTCTGGATCCCCGGAGATTATGACAGCAATGAATTCTCCCCCAATGTTACCAACCTGAGTGAGGTAAATGCAGAAGATCCGAAATTTGCTGCCAGTATTTTTGCACACCAGTTTTTTGATAAAGATGCAGTACAAACTCCGTTGATGCTTAAATCTGCAGATGGTTTATACATCAACATTCATGAAGCAGCGCTGGTAAACTATCCTGCCATGAACCTGCACATCGACAAATCAAATTACAGTCTTACATCAGTGTTGGTACCCGATGCATTGGGTAACAAAGCTTATTTGCAAACGCCGGCAAAAACTCCCTGGCGTACTATTATTGTTTCTGATAAAGCAACAGATATCCTGGCATCTCATACCATCCTTAACCTGAATGATCCATCTGTTATCAAAGATCCATCCTGGATAAAACCAACAAAATATGTTGGTGTTTGGTGGGAGATGCATGTTGGTAAGGCAACCTGGGACTATGCCGGAAGCCAGATGGCTACAAACTTTAATGACCTGTCACTTAAACCAACCGGGAAGCATGGCGCTACAACTGCTAACGTAAAAAAATATATTGACTTTGCATCGAAGAACGGATTTGACGGCGTGTTGGTTGAGGGCTGGAATGTAGGCTGGGAAGACTGGTTTGGCCAGTATAAAGAAAATGTATTTGATTTTGTAACACCTTATCCCGATTTTGATGTGAAGGAACTGCACCGTTACGCGGCTTCAAAAAAAGTAAAGCTCATCATGCATCATGAAACTTCGGCATCAGTAACCAATTATGAGCGGCAGATGGATACGGCTTACCGGTTCATGAAGGAAAACGGGTATGATGCGGTGAAGACAGGCTATGTAGGCCATATCATTCCCCGTGGCGAACATCACGACGGGCAATGGATGGTGAATCATTTTGTAAGGGTGGCACAAAAAACGGCCGATTATAAAATTATGCTGGATGCACATGAAGCTGTCCGGCCAACAGGCCTCAGCCGTACTTATCCTAACTGGCTTGCCTGCGAAGCAGCAAGAGGTATGGAATTTAATGCCTGGAGTGAAGGTAATAAACCACAGCATGATGTTATTCTTCCGTTTACCCGGTTCATGGGTGGACCAATGGATTATACGCCGGGTATTTTTCAGCTCGAATTAAATTACTGGGATAAGAATAAAACCGAAACCATACATACCACTTTGGCAAAACAACTGGCGCTTTATGTAACCATCTGCAGTCCTTTGCAGATGGCTGCCGACCTGCCGGAGAGCTATGAAAAACATATGGATGCTTTTCAGTTTATTAAAGATGTGGCAGTGGATTGGGACGATAGTAAATACCTGGAAGCTGAACCCGGCGATTATATTACGGTTGCCAGGAAAGCAAAGGGTACCGGCAACTGGTTTCTCGGCGCAATTACTGATGAAAATGCAAGAACTGCAACTGCTGATCTTAGTTTCCTGGATGCAGGTAAAAAATACAATGCCATCATTTATGCCGATGCGGATGATGCCGGTTATAAAACAAACCCTGCAGCATATAAGATAACAAAACAGGTTGTTGACAGTAAAACAATTTTAAATTTAAAATTAGCACCGGGTGGAGGATGTGCTGTGAGTATTATGCCGGTTAAATAAAGGATATTATTTTCACCCGTAAAATAAAAAACTCAGAAATAAAATTTCTGAGTTTTTTATTCAAGTTATAAAATAGTTTAACCACCCGAAGAAGTCCTGCCATCCCTGAGCGCTTTCTTCTTGCCTTTATTTTTCTTTTCCCATTCCAGCATCTCAGGGGTTTTTTCAACTTTCTTATTTTTATCAATAACAGGGGTATTTGTTTTTACCGTTGAACCGGGAGATGTTTCCAGATGTCCACGATCATATCTTTCTACCTTCACCAGCCTTCCGCTGCCTGCTTCAAAATATTTCCATTCGCCATGCTTAACGCTGTATTGCTCGGCTTTTACAATTTTATAATCAACTATCTCATTATTGCCTTCTCCGTAAACAGCAATCGTATCATAAGGTGCGTCCGGGTCATATCCCTTCCAGGATTCTTCCCGTATGAGGTCGCCCAGGTAAGTGTAATATTGCTGAACACCATCTTTGCCGCCGTTTTTAAAAAATTCCACGGCAATAATATCTCCCGTTAAACTGTATTTGCGCCAGATACCTTCTTTTTTATCTTTTTTAAAAATGCCTTCTTCCTCATAGCCCGGCTCACCCCTCAACTCATCAACATGTACCACCCACTTACCCTGCTTCATATCATTTTTATCTAACGCATTCAGCGTATCTCCGTCGGCAGAAAGTTTATAGGTTTTATACTGTGCGCTGCCATTCATCAAAAACAAAAACTGTATGATGGTAAGTATCAACAATTGCCGTATTTTTAAAATTCGCATGATGTTGTATTTTAAATGTCTGCTTCTTTTAATACTAAAACAAACTGATGATGAAAAATGTATTCAAATTTACATTAATCCTGCTTTTTATAACTGTTAATTCTGTATCAGCACAAATCAAGCCAAGCACGGCTGCTGAAAGATTAAACGGTTTACAAAAAAGAAAATTGCTGGAAAATAAGAGTCTTTTAAAGGATATAAAATTCCGTAACGTGGGGCCAAGTATTATGAGTGGCAGGGTGGTGGATGTGGATGTTAACCCGGCTGACCCTACAGAATTTTATGTTGCGTATGCTTCTGGTGGCCTCTGGTACACAAATAATAACGGGCAGAGTCTGGTGCCTGTTTTTGATAAAGAAAATGCATTCAGTATTGGTGATATTGCAGTTAACTGGACAACCAAAACAATCTGGCTTGGTACCGGTGAAGTAAACAGCAGCCGTTCATCTTACCCGGGCCTGGGAGTTTATAAAAGTACCGACAATGGAAAAAACTGGGAATATCTTGGCCTGCCCGAAAGTCATCATATCGGAAAAATAAACCTGCACCCCGGCAACAATAATATTGCCTGGGTTGCAGTACTGGGGCATTTATATTCTGCTAATAAAGAAAGAGGCATTTATAAAACCATTGATGCTGGCAAGACCTGGAAACAGACTTTGTATGTAGATGAGAACACGGGTGCTGTGGATATGGATATCAATCCTAAAAATCCGGATGAATTATATGCAGCCATGTGGTACAGGACAAGACGGGCATGGAATTTTGAAGAGGGTGGAAAAACTTCGGGCATTTATAAAAGTACCGATGGGGGTAATACCTGGAAGCCTGTAACTGCTGCTGCCAGTGGTTTCCCTGCAGGTAATGCTGTTGGCCGGATTGGCGTTGCTGTTTTTGCGGCTAACCCCAATATTATTTATGCTACTGTTGATAACCAGGATCACCGGCCAGACACTGGGCAGAAAAAAGCGGATACCAATTATGTGCTGAAGAATTTTAAAGATCTTTCTAAAGAAAGCTTTTTAAATCTTGATGATAAAAAACTCGACAGCTTTTTGATAAAAAATAATTTTCCCGAAAAATACAGGGCAGCTTCTGTAAAAGAACTCGTGAAATCGGATAAGGTAAAACCTACAGCCGTTTATGATTATCTTTTTGATGCCAACGCAGCATTGTTTGATACCCCAATCATTGGCTGCGAAGTTTACCGCAGTGATGATGCCGGTGCAAGCTGGAAAAAAGTTAATACCAAAGGATTGAATCTTTATAATACCTATGGCTATTATTTTGGAAAAATTTCGGTGAGTAATACCAATGAAAATAAACTGGTGATCAGCGGGTTTAACCTGATGCTGAGCACAGATGGCGGTAAAACATTTGCAGGTACAGATAATGAAGCAACACATGCCGACTGGCATGGCTGCTGGATGAACCCGAACAAAGACAGTCACTGGATAGCTGCCAATGATGGGGGTTGCAATATTACTTATGATGATGGTAAACACTGGTTCAAGGCAAATACGCCATCCGTTGGCCAGTTTTATAAAATAACAGTTGATGATGCAAAACCTTATAATATTTATGGTGGTTTACAGGATAATGGTACCTGGTATGGCCCGTCCAATACAAAAGATAAAGACCAATGGGATTACGAAGGCGTTTATCCCTGGAAACAGATTGGCGGTGGTGATGGTATGCAGGTACAGATTGATACCCGTGATAATAAAACGGTTTATGCAGGCTCGCAGTTTGGATTTTATGGCAGAAGAAATACAGATGGGGGAAGGGGAAGTTTTATTTACCCACGTGCTGATCTTGGAGAACCGAAGCTGCGTTTTAACTGGCAAACACCCATCTGGCTGAGCAAACACAACCAGGATATTTTTTATTATGCTACCAATAAATTTTACCGCAGTTTACAAAAGGGTGATAAGCTGGAAGCGCTGAGTGGAGACCTCTCCAATGGCGGTAAGGAAGGAGATGTTCCATTTGGAACCAGCACCACATTAGTAGAGTCGCCAATGAAATTCGGGCTGATATATGTTGGAACTGATGATGGTAATATACAGATCAGCAAGGACGATGGATATACCTGGACAAAGATCAGTGGCAGTTTGCCTAAAGCTGTGCAGGGTTTATATGTAAGCCGTGTTACGCCTTCTGCATTTAGCGAAGGAAGGGTTTATGCTTCTTTAAACGGATACCGTGATGATAATTTCGGAAGTTATTTATTTGTGAGTGAAAATTATGGTGCCACCTGGACACAGTTAGGAAATGATTTGCCCACGGAACCGGTTAATGTGGTAACGGAAGATCCAAAAAAAGAAAGTATCATCTATGTGGGAACCGACAATGGCCTGTATGCTTCATTCGATATGGGTAAAACATTCATGACCTTGGATAATAACCTGCCACGTGTACCGGTACATGATATTGCCGTACAGCAAAGGGAAAATGAGCTGGTAATAGGAACGCATGGCCGTAGTATTTATATTGCTAAGCTGAAGGATGTACAAAAAGTGTATGAAAAAATGAAGGAGGATAAAAAATAAAACTGCACGCTTGTCATTCCGACGAAGGAGGAATCTGCCCGGCAGTAATACAAATGCTCAACTGATTCCTCCTTCGTCGGAATGAGGAGAGACAAGACAGTTTAACTTTTAAATCAGTATCATTTATCAGAAAATCAATCAATGCAGTTCTATAGTTTCAACTTCAGGAATATCTTTTAAATTCAGCTGGATATGCTTATGATGTGCCTTGGCTTTAAATTGCTGGAATATCTCGAGCACATCCCTGTCTATGTAAACACTGTTGGAGCCATTGATCTCCACGATTGAATATTCTGGAAGGCCGTCCAGCATATCCATAATTTTTTTCTTGTTCAAGAAACTCACATTGAGTGCAAGCTCAATATTAAAATGTCTGATATGCCCTTCGGATTTTTCACTAATGGTAAATCCTGCCCTGTAGGTATGTTTTATCAAAAAATAAATGGAATAACTTATCCCTATCAGTACACCGATCAGCAGGTCTGTAAAAAGAATGGCTAACACAGTTATTATAAATGGAAGAAATTGTTCACGTCCCTGTTTATAAACCGATATGACCATTTTTGGCTTGGCAAGATTATAACCTGTACGGATGAGTATTACGGAAAGTACGCAGTAGGGAATAAGATTAATGACTGGGATTGCAAACAGCACAGCCAGCAACAACCATATGCCATGTGTAAACCCCGAAAGTTTTGTTTTTGCGCCGGCTTCTGCATTGGCCGAACTTCTTACAATCACGGCAGTAATGGGCAGCCCGCCCAGTAAGCCACTCAAAAAATTTGCTGTACCCTGTGCCATCAGTTCCCGGTTTTGCGGAGTGATGCGGTTATAGGGATCAAGCTTATCAATAGCAGCGATACTTAAAAGGGTTTCAAGTGTTGCAACAAAACAAATGACAATGGCGTATCTCCATATTTCAACATTGCTGAAAATTGCGTTGAATCTTGGAAATTTTACTTCTGAAAAAATATTATGTGGTATGGTTACAAACTGATTTGGGTTCAGTGCGAACTGTGGAATATAGTTTTGAAAAATAATGGCAAGTGTTACACCAAAAAATACGGTAACAAAAGAACTGGGCAGGAAGCTTATTTTTTTTGCCAGGGTTCTTTTCCAGCCATACAAAAGTATGATGGAAAATAATGCGATCAGCATTACGCCAGCAGAAGTATGTTTAAATAAACTGTCTATATTACTGAAAACATGCTTAAAGGAAATGATATTGAAGAACTCATTCGACCAGAACTCAGGTTTATCGTAACCGATCAATGCAGGAATTTGTTTTGAAATAAGAATGATACCGATAGCCGCCAGCATTCCTTTAATAACTGCTGACGGAATAAAATGTGTAAAACCACCCAGCCGGAAAACGCCCAGCAATATCTGCAGCAGTCCGGCAACGGCAACGGACAGAAAAAATATTTCTATAGCACCCAGCTCTGTAATTGCAGCGGCACAAATGGCCGTAAGCCCTGCAGCGGGGCCGCTAACACTTAATTGCGATTTACTGAGCAGGCTGACAACAAGCCCGCCTATAATACCCGCCAGCAGGCCCGAATACATTGGAGCGCCTGAAGCCAGTGAAATACCCAGGCAAAGTGGTAATGCAACAAAAAATACAGTAATGCCCGCCTTAAAATCGTGTTTAAGAAAAGACAGAAAGTAAAACCTTGACTTACGGTTTATCAGGCTCATAGTGCCGCAAATTTCGGAAAAATTTTATGGCTATGGTTTAATTTTTATATCAGGATACTTTTATCTCCCATTATTAGATATGCCTGGTTATCCTTTAATGGTAAAGTATTGAAGCCGGCGAGGATAAGTTGTTCGTTTGCTTTGGCTGCTCCTTCTGCAAAATCTTTATGGTCAATATGCGGTACAATAACTGTGTTTGTTAAATTCATGCCTTCGTAAATTATTTCAGGAGCCTCGGCCGGGTCATCTCCCATCAGGTCGGAAAATCTTGTAGTGGGGCCGGCTACAATGGCTCCGGCGCTCCAGCCAGCATAAATTTTTCCTTTGGTAACCAGGTCTGCAATAATTTTATCAGCGCCGCTTTCTTTTAATATCCAGCGTAAATAATAAGTATGCCCGCCACAAAGCCAGATCACATCTTTGCTTTCAAGTTTTTTTCGTAATTCATCCGGACGGTGAAACCAGTTTCGCAAGTCGATGTTTTCTGCCTGGTATCCTTTACTGGTAATTGAATTCCTGATTCCGGGAACCCAGTTTTCAGCCCCTGCAACAATGTCCGTTGCATTTTCTATCAGGGCAAAACTTATTTCTGCTGTAGGTTTACCGGCCAGCTTGTTAAGTTCTTCAAAATGACGCTTCGTCAGCGCAAACGAATAAAGAAAAAGTTTTGGAACAGTAGACATAGTTTTCTTTTTGTGAATGTGTCAGAAAAAATGGGCTTCGGGATAATCAAGTGCCTTAAAGATATATAGAAAAGGATTGATGGGAGAAATAATTTTGGGGTGTAAAATTGGTAATAATGCGTAAAATTTCTTTGGGTTTTTACATGATTCATGTTTGCTTTTTGAGTTTCTCACCATTACCATGGCAGGGGAGAGGACACGAACCTTTAGGCTAGGGAGAGAATTTGAATACATTACTATGCGAAACTGATTATTTTTTACAGTTTCAAAGTTCACGCTGAGATTGTAAATTAAGTTTAGAAGTTAAAATAATATTTAGCCACTAAATTTATTGGACGTATTTCTTGTTGAATTATTTGTTTTCGGCTGCTATTCATTGTTATGCTTGTATAATATTTTGTATTAGCAATATTGGTGCAGGTAAATTCTAAATCGCTTTTTTTAAGTTTTAATTTTAAACCAATATCACTAAAAAAGTAAGTATTACTTGTATTTTCTTTATCTGAAATTTTATAAAGGTCATTGTTGAAAAAGACGACGGTTCTTTTGCCAAGAAAAAAGAACAACTTCAAGTTTTGCTGGAATTTATAAATTGGCGTTGTTGGGTTTGCTAAAATTACTTGACTTATTCGGGATTTTGAAATATCAAAAATTGTATTTGTTTCAGCATGGAGCCAGCTTGGTTTGCTGAAATTTAATTTTAACTGGAAGTTGTTTATAGTTGATTGTATTTTAACTAAACTATTTTGTAAATATTGTGAGAATTGGAGCGAATTGTAATTATAAAAAAGAGCGATATTGATTTTAGGATTTATCAGGTATTTAGTTAGGTTGCCTGATACTAAAATTGAGTTTTGTTTGTTTGTAAACTCTATAGCATTCGTTTTTGCATAATAGCCATTGATTGATTGTGTGTAAATTAAATTTTTATTCGTTTGGGTGTAAGCTGTATTAATATAGCCAAATATTGCTTTTACTGGGTTCTTGTAAAATGCAGAAAATGTGCATGTAGTTTGTTTTTGTTTTGGGATTAAACTGTCGTTTTGATTAATGTTTCGGTATGTGTTTAAAATGTAGCCCTGTGTTATTAATGTCGGATTACCAATGGTATTTAAAATGTTGTATCCAAACTGAACTTCCATTTTCGGACTTAAAGCAACGTTTAAATTTAATTTTGGGTTAAAAAAAAGATTGGTCGTATTGGTTTTGTAATTTATTAATTTGTTGTGAATGTTTAATTGGTTTAACTCTACAGGAATGCCGATTTCCAATTGGCTTTTTCCATGTTTTATAGAGGAGTTGGCTTCGCCATAGAATCTATTGTTTCGCCAGGTTATATTGTTTTGAAAACTATCGTTTAATTGATATTTAGTTTGATTATAAATTTTATCAATAGAAGTTCGTAAAGCTTTATTGATATACTCTGTTCCAATTTTTATTTGCTGTTCTAGGTTTCCAATTTTGGTAAGAAAAGAAATGCTGTTATTTGTGTTAAAATTATTTAACGTGGCATATTGTGTCAATTGTTGGAAAGGAATAGACTGATTAAATATTTCTGTAAACTGCCCCGGCTCCACCTCTAAGTTTTGAGGTGTTCTATTATAATTTGTGGTTGATGCAATGTTGTAAATCTTTTTGCGTATTGGAATATGCAAAATAAAATCATTGGAATATTGGTAAAAGGGATTGGTTAAATTTTGCAAAATATTGCTGTTATTTTTAATATTGCTGCTTTCTTTAGTATAATCAATTTTGGCTATAGAAGTATTCTTTAAATAGAGATTTTTTTTGTTTATTGTGTAATCTAATTTAGTATTGAATTGATTTGTGTATACCCTTGTTTTTTGATCTTCGACAAACGTAACTGAGTTGCCAGGCAAATAAAAGGTAGTAGTAGTTGTTCCTGTAGTGCTTTTAGCGTCATTTAAATAGCTGAGATTAAATTTCAGTTGTTGGTTAGGTTTAAGCACTTTTAGAACATTGAAATGCACTAAATGTGTATTGTTGAATAAATACTTATTTTCGGGAAGTGTTGGTTTCGATATTGCAATATTATTTAAGATATTCTCCTTTACATTTTGTTCGGTAGCATCACCAACCTTTTTTATGGAAACGTTTGCTATTTCGTTGTTAAGCGTAGTTCCTGCATTGTTGTTTTTATAACTGCTTAGTAATTGAAATTTTGGCTTGAATTGTAAGGCTGTTATTTCATTATCTAAAAGCAGCGGTGTGATTCCCAAGCCCAGCTTTCCTTTGCCAATAAATTTGTTTTTTGCGTTGGCTTTTAGCTTTAAGTTTAAAGCCGGAATTGTAGAAGTATTGAGACTGTCAAAAAGCTGTATTGGTTGATGATTGTTCAATATTTGTACCTGATCTACTAAGTTATAAGGTACATTTTGATTGGCAATATTGTATTTATTCTCTAATAGATCTAAACCGTCAATATAATAGTTGCTGATTGCTTTCCCATTGTATCTTATTTGCCCGTTGGCTTCAACTTCAAAGCCAGGGAGTTTAGAAATAATATCGCCTATTACTCTATCTTGCTTTCCGCTAAACGCTGCTACATTATAACTTGTAGTATCGCCCTGAACAGAAATAGGCCTTGATTGAACTGTTACTGTTGGGAGTTCTGTGACCTTTTCAGTGAGTGTAAAGTTTAAGGTCTGAGTTTTATTTGCAATTTTTTTTATTTGTGTTGCATAACCAACCATCGTTATTTTTATTTCTATACTATCTGAATTAACAGGGCATTTTATTTGGAAAGCACCATTGTAATTGGTGATGGAATATGCTATTATTTGAGGCTGATTATGTTGTGAAATGATAACATTTGCATAGGGTATTGTTATATTTTTTTGATTAAATATTGCCCCTGATATGATAGATTGTGAAAATAGGCTTGGTGTAAAAGAAATCAGTAAGATACTTAATGAAAGCTTCATTTTGTTATTTAGATAGGTCGATGGGATTGTATGGTTTGTTAGGACGTACAACTTGCACACCATTCGAATTATTAGTTACAGAGATACCGTTACTTCTAAGATATTCAACCAGGTTCTGGGAAAATAATTTTCTCTTTTCCCGGTACAAACTTTTAGAAATAAACAGTACATTGGAATAGGGTTTAAATCCGCTGGTAACAGTATTCGGTGTATTTAATTCCATGCATTCAAATACAAACTGTTTTTTGTCATCATTTGCTTTTAATATTAAACCAGGCAGCCCAATTAGTAACCAAGGTCCTTTTGAAATTGGTATATTAACTGCAAACCATGCCTCCCAATTGCGGCCTTTATATGTAGCTGTTGCCTTTTGGCAAATTTGATTTAAAATAGTAACAGTATCTGCAGCGATCTTCCATTCAGGAATTTCTGTATTTTCTTTGTAACCATAGCTGTCCTCTAAAAATTTATTAGTAACTATTGTTTCTCCTGTCGTATAATTAGTGGAAATTATCTCGGTTTCATTGCCTATAAAAAAAGTTGCACCTTCTTTGGCGTTTTCTGCCCCAATATAAAGGGGCTCATTTTGCATTTTCGCATCAAGTTGCTTTTTTTCTAAATTACTGTAACCTATTTGTTTTAAAAAACTGTAATAAACGGATGACATATTGGTTGTTGCAAGGATCATTATGTCATTTGATTTTACTGCTGGGTTAGTGGAATCTTTTTGAAAGCTGTATCTGTACTTACACGAAAAAAAGGTTGAATCTGATGCAAAAATATTTGAAGTTGATAAAGCAAAGATGAGGATGAATATAAGTTTCATAGTTTAGATGTTTAATTCTAAAAGAGGAAAATAAGGCATAATTTTTATTACAAGTTACGCCTTATTTTTTTAAGGTGGAATTATTCACAAATCTCAAAATATAAAGCCCACCCAGCATTCTGAGCTTCAGTGTAGGAGTTATAACAGCAAGATGTAAAACTATACCCATTTGGGCAGGTTACTGTAACTTGATACGCTGGTGGGTAGTCACCTGCTTTTGCTGTCACTTCTACGATTTGTTTTGCAGGAACAATCTTCTTTATTGATTTTCCGTTTGCTGCGCTTGAAAATAATGCAAGCATAGAAAATGTACAAATGAACATTAACTTTTTCATTTTTTTTTATGGCTTTAAGGCAGCCTTACCGTTTGTTAAATAAATACCCTGTTTCGCTTTGGGACATTTCGGGTTTGATGTTCAGCAATTCGTAGCTATCGAATGTATTCAATTTACATACAAAGTTATCGTGGGTGGCTGCCAAAAAGTGGCAGACTGATTTTTTTTATAGTAATTCGTAAATTTTATCCTTTTTGTTGTAATTAATTTGTTTGCCTTCTCTTTTAAGGTGATCAATCATTCGTAAAACTGTCCTTTCTGAAACACCTAATTTTCCTGCGAGTGTGGTTGGTGTATTTGCCCATTTATTTTTTATATACACCTCAATTAAAGATAGTTTTTTGGAATAAGTTTGAAAGTTCATATTGAATCAGATTTAGGAAATAGATTAAATAAAATAAGAGTGTTCAATTAATAAATGTTTAATAGAGTATTAAGTTGATAAACAATTACAAATGTTACTAAAAGCGTAAGGTTTGCATCTCTTTTGCTTTGCTTTGACAGCACAAGTATGTTTGCTACAAATAGCACGAGTATTTTTTTGATATAGCAGCTGCCATAAAACACTGTAAACTAAATTCTTTTTTCTATCCAAGCAATACTGCAAATAGGTAATAGGTATTACCTACTGTTCTATGTTTCGTAAATACATTTAAATTGCAGTGAAATTTGAACCGTTGTGTAAAGTGCTGAAGCGTTGCTTACAACTCTATAACATACGCAAATCTTGTTTACAAACAAATCGACTACAAATTAAAAGGAACCTACCATTTATATTACTGTAGTTTCTTTTCGAATTAGCCATTTAAAATAATGATTAATAGTAATCGAAAAAAATATTCCAACACCCGGGTACTTCTTTTGTCACTCTCCAATATTTTTCTGTTCCATACTCACAATGCAACCTAAATTTGTATTCAACTTTATGAACCGGAAAAAAAAGCAATTGTAATACTGGTACTGGGAATGAATACTGCCATCGGGCCGTTTTCAATTGATATGTACCTGCCCTCCTTTGCAGATATAGCCGCCGACCTGCATACTACGGTGGCTCATATATCGCTTTCGCTTTCCAGTTTTTTTATAGGTATTTCGCTGGGCCAGTTTATTTATGGCCCTTTACTCGACAGGTTTGGTAGAAAAAAACCACTTTATGCCGGCCTTGTTTTATACCTGCTTGCTTCTGCCTTGTGTGCCCTTGCAACAAGCGCCGATATGCTGATAGCATTACGTTTTTTACAGGCACTGGGTGGTTGTGCCGGTATGGTGGCGTCAAGAGCCATGGTTCGGGATCTGTTTGATGTGAAAGATAATGCCCGGGTGTTTTCGATGCTCATGCTGGTAGTGGGTGTATCGCCCATTATTGCACCAACAGTTGGCGGCTATGTTACGGCGGAATTTGGCTGGCATTATATTTTTGTGATTCTCACATTAATGGCATTGATCATTATTCTTGCAGTGCATTATGGTTTACCGGAAAGTAAAAAAGCCGATCCACATTATTCTTTAAAACCCAGGGCTATTTTAAAAAACTTCAGGGCAGTATTGAAAGAGCCACAGTTTTTTACCTATGCATTTACCGGGGCTGTAGCAGCATCGGGTTTGTATGCCTATGTTGCCGGTTCCCCTACGGTTTTCCTGGAGATTTTTAAAGTGTCAGAAAAACAATTCGGACTCATCTTTGCATTGGTGGCAGGCGGGCTTATTCTTGCCACACAGGTAAATAGTTTTTTATTAAGACAATACCGGAGTGAGCAGATCATACCGGTTGCATTGTTCTTTCAGAGTATGGCCGGTATTGGTTTATTTGTGGGGTCAGTAACGGGCGTGATTGGCATAACCGGTACTATCCTGCTCATCCTGGTTTATCTAAGTTGCCAGAGTTTTACTTTTCCCAATTCATCTGCTTTATCTATGGCGCCATTTACAAAAAATGCAGGCAGTGCATCTGCCTTAATGGGTGCAGTACAAATGGGTTTGGGTGCGCTTACTTCTGCTATCGTAAGTTTCTTAAGCAATGGTACCGCCTTACCTATGACGGGTATAATGGCCTGTTGTGCCATCAGCAGTTTTATTATTTTAAAAGTTGGTACCCGTATCATTCGGTATAAAGCGTCAAAAGAACTGGTGGCAGAAGAATGTGTTGAAATGATCAGTAATACATAACCAATTACAGCCTGTAACTTAAATTCCTTTCACCTAAATTCGCAATAAAAAAATATGGATATTAAAGAACAATTTGAAAAAGCAATTACCGCCAGTAAATCTCTTGCAGAGAAACCATCAAATGAAATACTGCTTCAATTATACTCTTTATATAAACAGTCAACAGATGGAGATGTGAGCGGCGAAGCGCCATCCAATCCTTTTGATTTTGTAAATAAAGCTAAATACGATGCATGGGCTGCATTGAAAGGTAAAACTTCAGAAGAAAGTATGCAGCAATATGTTGACCTGGTAAATAAACTAAAGGGTTGATCAAAACTGTTCCATGTGTAATATCTTGGGCTCGGTAGTACCCCAGGGAGCCAGTTCCATAATGGGCAGGGCCTTCTTTGTAAACTTCCAGTCGCGGTTTAAAAAAATAAATTCTGATGGCGTTGAAGGAAATGTTATTGTAAGTTTACTGTAATCATCATTACAACTCCAGGTACCGCTATATGTTACGGCGTTCTTAACAGCAGTCATAGGGCCGTTATAGTATGTAGATTTATAAAGTACGAATGTATAACCGGTATATTGACTGGTAAGGTCGGCGCCGTTATCCATGGCTAAATGCACCCTGAAGTTTTTGTTAAGGATATTACTTTCAAATTGCTGTTCAGCCTGCGATTGCTGAATGGCTTCTATTTTACTTTTACTGCGACTGCTTAAAACCAATAACATGCAGCATGTGGTTATACATGCAAGGCCTGTTTTGTACACCAGTTTTTTCATGTGTTGAGATTTATGCGGTATAAATATCGTTGTATTTTTTGACAGCATAGTTCATAAAATAATTACTGTTAAGTGTTTCGTCGGTTGCCTTTTTGCACAGATCTTCGGAGTTATAATAACGTCCGTGCCTGTGAACTTGTTGCCTGAGCCAATGCAATAAATTTGACAGGTTACCGGCAGCTATTTCACTGTTGAGAGCCGGATTCTGCAAGCTGTATGCCTCATACAACTGTGCTGCATATAAACTTCCCAGGCTGTAAGTGGCAAAATACCCAAAACTGCCATGGCTCCAGTGAACATCCTGTAAACAGCCTCTTTTATCATCGGGTACTTTTATGCCCAGGTATTTTTCGTAGTGCTCATTCCAGTATGCCGGAATATCTTTTGTTTGTATACTTCCTTCGATCAGCATTTTTTCTATTTCGTACCTGATCATCACATGAAAATGATAGGTAAGCTCATCTGCTTCGGTGCGTATTAATGAGGGTTGTACTTTATTGATGCCTTTATAAAATTGTTCAATTGTTACTTGGTTCAATTGTTGGGGAAAGTATTTTTTTGCAAGTGGCATATTGAATTGCCAGAAAGGTAAGCTGCGCCCTGTGCAATTTTCCCAGAGACGGCTCTGGCTTTCATGTATACTGAGGCTGCAATATTCGCTGAGTGGTAAACCATATTCCTCAGCAGGTAATCCCTGTTCATATAAGGCATGCCCGCCTTCATGTATACAACTCCAGGTCATATTGCCAAGATCTTTTTCATCAATCCGGGTAGTTATCCTTACATCTTCGGTATTAAAATTAATGGTGAAAGGATGTTCACTGATATCCTGCCTGCCTGCCTTAAAATCAAAATGCATTTGTTTCAGAATTTCCATACCAAACTGCCACTGATTTTCTTTATCAAAATGCTGATGCAGGAATGAATTGTCAACCTGTTTTTTAGTTTTGATATTATCCAGCAATGCAGATAACTGAGGTTTCAGATCAGCAAAAACCTTATCAACTATGGTAACAGTAAGACCTTTATCATAATCGTTCATTAGGGCATTATATGCATGATGTTCATAACCCAGCATATCTGCCTCCTGTTTTTTTAATTGTATAAGTTCATCAAGTGGCTGCTGAAAAACAGTAAATGAATTTTCTTTACGGGCCTGTACCCAGGCATGAAAACTCCGGTTAACTGTTTCTGCCATCTTGCGTACAAAATCGCTGCTTAATTTTTTGTTTTTGGTATAATCTTCCAGGCTTAGCTGAACATTTCTTTTTTCACTGTCAGCCAGGTCTTCTCTTGTAATGAGTTGCTGCAGTAACTCGCCGGTCCCTTCATCAGTAAATTGCTGATGCGCTATTTCGCTGAGTGTGGCTATCTGTCTGCCCCTGATGGTACTGCCTTTTGCAGGGAGATAAGTTTCCTGGTCCCATTGTAAAACTGCTGTTGCGTATTTAACGTCAGCAATTTTTTGTAACAAAGATTTATATTCCTGATAAAGTTGCTGCGACGATGCCATTATTGCTGTGCTTGTTACTTGTACTTGTAAAAGTATTTGATAATTCTTCCCTGCCAATATGGGTCTTCATAAGAAGAGGTCTTCGGGAAACCATTGTCGTAATAAGTATATGTATGATTTTCTGAATTTATAGAATGAATATTTCCAAGTGTATCATAATCAACTATCGTTAGTGAAATTGGATTATTATTTGATTTTCTGCCATCGGCCGGAGGTAAGTATTCGGAATAATGCCCGTAAACAGAACTCAATGAGTTAAAAATATTGCTGTTGAGGTAAGAAATTGGATTATTATCATAAGTTATAACCCTCTCCTGGTATTTTTTAAAAGTCCCTGTATTTGAATTATAGAATACAGTTTTTATAATATTGCCTTCGGAACTGATAAATGAAGTGTCTTTCTCAGCATAGTTTCTGGAATAAGGTGGTTGATTGTATATATAATCACTTGTGTTTTGGCACAACACCAGGTTTGCAATATAGCTGTATAATGTTATACTTACTCCATTGGATTTCCATCCAGCAAAAGGCTGATTAGCTGAAAGTAAAGTACTGTCTTTAATTAATTTGCCGCTTAAATCGTAGAAATGAAATATAGTACTGGTATCAAATGTGCGGTTCAGATCAAAAGATCGTATAATTTCTGTTTTATACGGTAAAGTGTCAGAAGATATATAATAAAAGTACACACTCCCGCTATCAGAAAAATATACACTGGGCTTAGCGGGAACCCACTTAGCTAAAGTCAGCCTCTTGTAAATATCATATATGTAAGAATAAATTTCAAGTGTGTCAGTAACACCAAATCTAATGTCGGCATAGTAAACAGTGTCCAAATAAATACTATCTGAACCAGTTATTATTGTTGGAGCAGTATTTGAATCCCGCAAATCTTTTTGACAGGAAGATAAGAAACTAACGAAAATGACAATTATTGTTAAAACTTTATTCATTAAAATTGATTGGGCTACCAAATATAATTATTTTTAACAGATGAAAATATTGGAAGTATTAAACCAGCTGGAATCATTTGCACCATCATATCTGCAGGAAAGTTATGACAATGCAGGTCTGCTCACCGGCAGCAGCGATTGGGATTGCACAGGTATCATCACTACTTTAGATGCCACCGAAGAAGTTGTACAGGAAGCCATAGAAAAAAAATGCAATCTTATTGTAGCACATCATCCCATCATTTTTGGAGGATTGAGAAAGATCACAGGCAAAAACTATGTAGAGAAAACGATCATCACAGCCATAAAAAATGATATTGCCATTTATGCTGCTCATACCAACCTCGATAATGTTTTGCATGGTGTTAATGCAGTCATTGCTGATAAATTGGGATTGATAAACAGAACCATACTTCAGCCGAAAAATGAGACACTGAAAAAACTTTTCACATTTGTTCCAGTGGAACATGCCGAAAAAGTTCGCTCTGCAATTTTTGCGGCAGGTGGGGGGCATATCAGTAATTACAGTGAATGCAGTTTTAATATTGCCGGGCAGGGAACATTTAATCCGGGTGAGGGGACCAAACCATTCGCCGGCAAACAAGGAATAAGACATACAGAAGATGAAATAAAAATGGAAATGATATTTCCTGCCTGGCAGGAGCAGCCTATTTTAAAAGCCATGATTGCTGCCCATCCTTATGAAGAAGTAGCTTATGATATCTTTACACTGGATAATCAAAATCAACTGGTGGGTAGTGGGTTGTTGGGAGAATTGCCGGAATCTGTAAATGAAACGTCTTTTTTGGGCTTATTAAAAGAAAAATTTAATCTTTCAGTAATACGACATACCCCATTACTGGAGAAGAAGGTGCAGAAAGTTGCCCTCTGTGGCGGTGCAGGAAGTTTCTTAATTGGCGCTGCAGCAGCTTCCGGAGCTGATTTTTATATAACTGCCGATGTAAAATACCATGAATTTTTTGATGCCAACAGCAGGCTGGTTATTGCTGATATTGGCCATTATGAGAGCGAACAGTACACAATCGACCTGTTATTTGATATTTTGAGCCGGAAATTCCCTACCTTTGCCGTCCTTAAAACAGGCGTAATAACCAATCCGGTACATTACTTCCTGTAATTTTAAATATCAAATTTCAAAAATAAAATGGCCGCAGTTAAAGAATTCTCAATTGAAGAAAAATTAAGCGCACTGGTACTTTTACAAAAAGTAGACTGTAAGCTGGATGAAATTCAGATTCTTAAAGGTGAATTACCCATGGAGGTAAAAGACCTGGAAGATGAAATTGAAGGTTTGCATGCAAGGCAAACCCGTGTAGAAGAAGAAATAAACGGTATCCAGGAATTTATTTCCCAAAAGAAGGAAGGTATTAAAGAAGCTGATGCTTTGGTAAAAAAATACGAGAAGCAAAGTGACAATGTAAAAAATAACCGTGAGTTTGAAGCGATCAACAAGGAAATTGAAATGCAGACTTTGGAAATAAAGCTTTGCGAAAAACATATTAAAGACGCTACTGAAGAGATTGCTGAAAAAGCAAGACAACTTGAAATTGCGAAAAAAGCAGTGGCCAATAAAGAGGGACACCTGGTAGGTAAAAAAGGTGAGTTGGAAAAGATCATCAATGAAACTGAAAAAGAAGAAAAACATTATAATAAGGAAGGAGAGAAAGCACGTGGCCATGCTGATGAGCGTTTGCTGACCAGCTACGACCGTATCCGTAAGAATTACCGTAACGGCCTTGCAGTGGTTGCTGTAGAGAGAGACAGTTGCGGTGGTTGTTTCCACGCCATTCCTCCTCAAAAGCAGAGCGAAATTAAATTACGTAAGAAGATCATGGTTTGTGAAAACTGCGGACGTATTTTAGTGGATGCCGATTTGAATGATTCGGTGGTGGTTAAATAAAAAGACTGATTCCTGATAAAAGATAATCTAAGAGTTCACGATTTGTGAACTCTTTTTCTTTGTATAAATTAATTGGTTAAGCTGTAGCTAATTTGCTAATTTGCCTGCTGTAAATGAACTTATGCTTCAAAAATTAAATATACAGAACTATGCAATTATTAATGAACTGGAAATAGATTTTTCCGGTAATCTTAATATAATAACCGGCGAAACCGGGGCAGGTAAAAGCATTTTAATGGGAGCGCTGAGTCTGATATTGGGAGAGCGGGCAGACAGTACTGTTTTGCAGCAGAAAGAAAAGAAAGCGATTGTAGAAGGCTCATTTAAAGTAAAGGATAATAAAGCTGTCATTAGTTTTTTAAAGGATAATGACCTGGATGCTGAAGACGAGTTGATGATCAGGCGTGAGATTGCTGCCAATGGCAAATCGAGGGCTTTTATTAATGATACACCGGTTAACCTTAATCAGCTTAAATCATTAAGCCTGTTGCTGGTTGATCTGCATCAGCAGTTTGATACACTTGAACTGGGCTCGTCTGATTTTCAACAGGAGGTGTTGGATGCTTTAGCGGGTAATGCAGAACTGCTTACAGAATACCAACAGAATTTTCAGCAATATAAAAAAACAAAAAAAGAATTGACAGCATTACAGGCAGAACAGGCTTCAGCCAATGCAGCACTGGACTATAACCAGTTTTTGTTTGATGAACTGGAAGAAGCAGGGTTCAGGGAAAATGAGCTGGAAGAACTGGATGCCGAATTAAAATTATTGAGTAATGCTGAGAATGTAAAGCAGGAATTATCCGGCATCTGCTATGAATTAAAGGAAAGTGAGCAGCCCGTTGTACAGCAATTAAAAATGCTCTACAGCAAACTGCATGCGTTGGATCAATACCATACAGGCATTGCTGAACTGGCTAGGCGATTACAAAGTACGCAGCTGGAACTGGCTGATATAGCCGATGAAATCGAAAGTATTAACAGCAGTGTTAATTACAGTGCAGAGCGTATTCAAATTGTGAACGACCGTATTTCTATGGGATATAAATTGCAGAAGAAACATGGCGTTACCACCACCAATGAACTTATCTCCCTGCAGGAAGAATTACAGGGTAAGCTCAATGAAATATTGAATATCAGCGAAGCTATTCAGCAAAAAGAAAAACAAACAGATGAGCTATTAAAGCGCTGCGATCAATCAGCAAAAATAATTTCGGGTAACCGCAAGAAAGCAATCAAACCTTTTACCGAAAATGTAAATAATCTGCTGGCCCGTGTGGGCATGCCCAATGCCAGGTTTACAGCCGAAGCCCAATCATTGGATGCTTTAGGTGAATCTGGTATTGATAAAATTGAGTTTTTATTTGATGCCAATAAGAGCGGCCGTTTTGAAACTTTGCGTAAAGTGGCAAGCGGTGGAGAGTTAAGCAGGTTAATGTTATGTATTAAATCGCTGGTAGCAAAAAAACTGCAGTTGCCTACACTGATATTTGATGAGATTGATTCGGGCATCAGCGGCGAAGCAGCCAGGCAGGTGGGCAATATCATGAAGGAGTTATCCGGCTCACATCAGCTGATATCTATTACACATCAACCGCAAATTGCTGCAAGGGCAGATGCGCATTATTTTGTTTACAAGTCCATTGTTAAAGATAAGATTGTTACTTCCATCCGCCGTTTAAATACTGACGAACGCATTACCAGCATTGCACAAATGCTCAGCGGCGAAAAACCTACTGCTGCTGCATTGCAGAATGCAAGAGAAATGGTAGGTAATTAATTAACTGCTAAGCAAACTATTAAATTTGTATAACCAAAGGATATTACTGCTTGCTATACTACTGGTAACTATTGCTGCTGCTTATTTTACCCATGTTTTCTGGAAAAAGAAAATCAATCCAAGACGGTCAATGGGGCGTTTCCTGCTGTATGTTTTACTTAACCTGGTAAGTATTTTTGTTTTGGTGTTTATATTCAGCTTAATTATTAATCAGTATAAAGAGTTTTTCTTTAAAAGATAAGAGTGTTATTTTTACCGTTCAATCATTAAAAGATCTACACATGTCGTATAACTTACTAAAAGGAAAAAAAGGAATCATATTTGGCGCTTTAGACGAGCGTTCTATTGCCTGGAGAACAGCTCTACGTTGCCATGAAGAAGGCGCAGAACTTGTTTTAACCAATGCTCCTGTTGCCATGCGGATGGGAGAGATCAATAAACTGGCAGCCATTGTAAATGCACCGGTAATACCATGCGATGTGAGCAATAATGAAGATGTAACCAACCTGATCACAAAATCCATGGAACATTTTGGCGGCGGAGTTGATTTTATTTTACATTCAATAGGGATGAGTATAAATGTGCGTAAAGGAAAACACTATACCGAAATTGATTATGGCTTTAATGCAAAGTCACTGGACATATCGGCTATGAGCCTGCACCGGGTATTGGCAACAGCCATGAAGCTGGATGCTATAAATGACTGGGGCAGCGTGGTGGCATTAACTTATATAGCAGCCCAGCGTGTGTTTCCTGATTATAATGAAATGGCAGATGCAAAAGCATTACTGGAAAGTGTCAGCAGGAGTTTTGGATATCATTATGGGGTTAAAAAACATGTAAGGGTTAATACCATTTCACAATCTCCGGTACTAACTACTGCAGGCAGCGGTGTAAAAGGCTTTGACGGCTTTATGGAATATGCTGAAAAGATGAGTCCCTTAGGCAACGCCAGCTCTGATGATTGCGCTAATTACATTGTAATCATGTTCAGCGATATGACCCGGATGGTAACGATGCAGAATTTATTTCATGATGGAGGATTTTCATTTACGGGAGTTACAGGAGCCGTGATTGATAAGATGTAACCACCCCCTCCGCCCCCTGAAGGGGGAACCTGGAGTATGAAAATTTAAACAGTTTCAAATAATTTAAAAAGTAGAGCCTCTCAAAAATTGAGAGGCTCTTTAATATCTTAGAGTCCAAAGTTCCCCCTTTAGGGGGCGGAGGGGGTGGTATTAATATTCATCTTCATTAAAAAAGAAATCTTCCTGGCTGGGATAATCGGGCCAGATATCATCAAGGCCTTCATATATCTCTCCTTCGTCTTCCAGTTCCTGTAAATTTTCAACAACCTCAATAGGCGCACCGCTACGGATAGAGTAATCAATTAATTCATCTTTAGTAGCCGGCCAGGGCGCATCTTCCAAATGAGAGGCTAATTCTAGTGTCCAAAACATCTTCTAAAAGGGTTTAATTTTTTTGCAAATGTATAAGTTCGTACGGAATAACCAAAAGTGTTTTTTAAACGGAGAATTTTATAATTTATTTTAAAGTGGTGGACAAATGCCCAAAGTCCTGATTTTTAAGGCTGAAACTTGCAATTATTAACTATTTTCGAAGCATGTTAACGGCAAGAAATATTTACAAGCAATACGACAGGCTGACTGTACTTAAAGGCGTTGATATTGCTATAAACAAAGGAGAGATTGTGAGTATTGTTGGATCGTCGGGTGCCGGAAAGAGCACGCTGCTGCATATTCTGGGCAGTTTAGACAAGGCTGACAAAGGTGAGATCATCATAAACGGGCAGCACCTGGAAACCCTGAACGGACGAAAATTAGCTGCCTTCCGCAACAAACATATCGGTTTTGTTTTTCAATTTCATCACCTCTTGCCTGAGTTTACAGCATTGGAAAATGTTTGTATTCCGGGCTGGATTGCCGGTGAAAAAAAGAAAGATGTGGTTATAAAAGCCACAGAATTGTTGAAAACTTTAGGTTTGGGTGACCGTTTAGAGAACAAACCGCAGCAACTTTCCGGGGGAGAGCAACAGCGGGTTGCTGTGGCAAGAGCATTGATAAACAGCCCTTCAATTGTAATGGCCGATGAACCTACGGGCAATCTTGATAGTGCAAATGCAAGGGAATTGCACCAGTTATTTATTGATCTGCGTAAAAAATTCAACCAGACTTTTTTAATAGTTACCCATAATGAAGAGCTGGCAAAAATGAGTGACAGGGTGCTACAGATGAAAGATGGGAAGATGATTTGATGATTCTCTAATTTGATAATTTGTTGATCAATCTTCTACGGTTTTAATAATCTCCAAATCATCAAATCTCCAAATTGGAAAATTAAACCCTCGGTTTCCAGGGTATATCTTCAACCCCTGACAAGTGACCTGCGTACCTGGCTAAAACGAAAAGATAGTCACTTAATCGGTTCAAATATTTTATAACAAGCGGCTCTATAAATAAGTTATTTTCCTGCATGTTTACACAAAGCCTTTCTGCACGCCGGCAAACACAACGGGTAACATGAGCCGTAGAAATGGCAATATGTCCCCCTGGAAGAATAAATGATTTCATGGGTTTGAGTACCTCATTCATCCTGTCTATTTCTTTCTCCAGCAATTCAATATCTGTTTCTTTCAGATCGGGAATTTTTAATCCAGATTCTTTTTCAGGATCGCAGGCTAAAGATGAGCCAATGGTAAATAAACGGTCCTGTATTTCTTTTAAAATAAGTTTCGAAGGTTCATCTGAAAGATGGTCGCCAGTTAAACCAATATAGGAATTCAGTTCATCAATAGTGCCATAGGCTTCAATGCGATTACTGCTTTTGGGAACTTTTGTACCGCCGATTAAGCTGGTTTTCCCCAGGTCGCCGGTTTTGGTATATATTTTTATTGCCATGATACTATTGCTGTTTTGTTATGTAAAGCAACAAAAAAATACCGTGATTTGTTGAAAGGATGCAGCATTTAGGCCGGAACAGTTGCTGTTGCAGGATTTGCATTTACATTATCGGTTTCAATTATTCCGTCTCTGAGCCTGATAACGCGGTGTGCATAATGAGAAATATCTTCTTCATGTGTAACTAATATAACCGTATTGCCATCTGCATGTATTTTACCCATAATGTCCATTATCTCGTAAGAAGTTTTTGAATCCAGGTTTCCGGTAGGTTCATCAGCTAAAATGATGGAAGGATTATTAATCAGCGCTCTTGCAATCGCTACTCTTTGTGCCTGCCCTCCGCTTAACTCGTTTGGCTTATGATGACTTCTGTCATCCAGTTTTACACGTGTTAATACCTCCATGGCTCTTTCAATCCTTTCTCTCTTGCCTATACCGCTATATACCAGGGGAAGAGCAACATTTTCTGCCGCTGTTAGCCGGGGCAATAAATTAAACTGCTGAAATACAAAACCAATTTCTTTATTACGCACTTCGGCCAGATCATTATCCGGCATCCTGCTTACATCTTTTGCGTTTAAAACATATTTTCCTGCAGATGCTGTATCCAGGCAGCCCAGGATATTCATTAAGGTAGATTTTCCGGAGCCACTGGGCCCCATTAAAGCCACATACTCATTTTTAAAAATATCCAGCGAAATACCTTTTAATACCTGGAGTTCATTTTTACCGAGGTAATAACTTTTACGGATATTTTCCAGATGAATAATTCCTTGCATAAATTTTAATTTAGGAGTTTAGAAGTTTAGGAGTTCAGAAGCTCATTAACTAAACTTCTAAACCCCTGAATCACTGAACTATTTCTTAATAACTTTGGGAACTTTAAAAAACTGCTCATCATGTTTGGCAGCATTCTTTAAAGCTTCGTCACGGGTAATACTTCCTTTTACTTCGTCAGCCCGTAAAACATTTACGTTGTCACTCATGTGCAATAAGGGTTCAACACCGGTTGTATCCAGTTCATTCAGTTTTTCAACAAACTGAATCATCTTTTGCAGATCAGTTTTGATGGATGCTTTTTCTGCTTCATTAAACTTTAACCTGGCTAAGTCAGCTAATTTATCTACCAATGCATCATTTACTTCCATTTTACAAATATAGCCGATAGTTTGCTCCCGGTAAATACCCCGATGGCAGATGGTATATAATAATTATGAATGGAAAACCTGTAATCTGCTGTACAGACGGATTGAGAGAATCAAAGCTGATCCTTAATAATCTTCGGGAGCCAAGTTTTCCTATCTTCGCCCCCTGACAGTATAACACGAAACTGCGGTGAAGTTTTATGGAAAAGAAAAAGGAAACCCTGCCTGCCGGCAGGCAGGTAGTAATGAGTGGGATCCGTCCTACAGGCTTTTTACATCTGGGCAATTATTTTGGCGCCATTCGCAATTATGTAAAAATGCAGGAAGATTTCAACTGCTTTTTTATGGTGGCAGATTTGCATTCTTTAACCACTCATCCTGATACAAAAGAGTTAAAAGCCAATGTTCACCGTGTTTTGGCAGAGAATATTGCCTGTGGGCTCGATCCGGATAAAGTAGCATTATATTGTCAGAGCCACGTGCATGAAACAGCCGAACTGTACCTGTATCTGAATATGATGGCCTACAAAGGCGAGTTGGAGAAAACAACTACATTTAAAGATAAAGTGCGGTTGAATCCGGAGAATGTTAATGCAGGCTTATTAACTTACCCGGTTTTGCAAACAGCAGATATTATTTTGCACAGGGCTAAATATGTTCCAGTTGGTAAAGACCAGGAGCAACACCTGGAAATGGCAAGAACATTTGCAAACCGCTTTAATCACCGTTACGGAGAAGTTTTTCCGGAGCCACAGGCTTTTAATTATAACCAGACTTTGGTGAAAGTACCCAGCCTGGACGGCGCCGGAAAGATGAGTAAAAGTGAGAACCAGATGGCTACTTTATATTTGGCGGATACGGATGATATGATCAGGAAAAAAGTGATGAAAGCTAAAACTGACAGCGGGCCATTGCAGAAAAATACTCCTAAACCGGATTATATTGAAAATATATTTTTATTGATGAACCTGGTTTGTACTAAAGATGTGGTAGAGAAATTTGAAGCTGATTATGATAATTGTACCATACGGTATGGGGATCTTAAAAAACAGCTGGCAGAAGATATGGTGAATTTTATTTCACCCATAAGAACTAAAGTAGATGGTATTTTGCATGATGAAAAAGGACTTAAGCAGATTATGGAACAAGGTGCGGCAAAGGCCAACAAGAGCGCTGCTGCCACTATGGAACTGGTCAGGCAGGCAATTGGATTAAAGTATTATTGATGATTTGAACTTTTGAAACGATTATTTATTATTTTGTGCATACGTCAGTGATGGGCTGACTTTTTTTTTGGCTGGATAAATGTAAGTACTAATGGCAAAAACAAAAAAACCAAAGCATATTGCTGTGGCCGGTAATATAGGTGCCGGCAAGACCACGTTAACTGAAATGTTGAGTAAACATTACAAATGGATTCCCCAGTTTGAAGACGTGGATCACAATCCTTACCTGAATGATTTTTACGAAGATATGCCCAGGTGGAGTTTTAACCTGCAGATATATTTTTTAAACAGCCGTTTAAATCAATTGCTGGAAATACACCGGGGTACCGAAACCGTTATACAGGACCGGACCATTTATGAAGATGCGAATATTTTTGCGCCAAACCTGCATGATATGGGGCTGATGACAAAACGTGATTTTGATAACTACTACAAGTTTTTTGAAACTTTAAAATCAATGGTTCAGCCACCCGACCTCATCATCTACTTAAAGGCATCGGTACCCACCCTGGTAGCACAAATTCAAAAAAGAGGAAGGGAGTATGAAGAAAATATCAGGCTTGATTATTTAAAAAAGCTGAATGAATTTTATAATGGCTGGATTGATAATTATAAAGAAGGCCCGCTATTGATCATAGATGCAGATAAAAATAAGTTTGCAGAAAATGAAGAAGACCTGGGAAAGATCATCACCAATATTGATTCTACATTATTCGGGTTATTTTAACCGGCAGGAATTTCAGCCGGATAAAATTAATCGATCAGCGAATTTTTCATGGCATAAAATACAAGCCCCACTGAGTTTTTAACGCCAAAGCGTTCCATCAGCCTGTCTTTAATAGCTTCCACGGTACGGGAACTGATGTCCATTTTGCCGGCTATTTCCGCAGCAGTAAATTCCATACACACCAGTGTTAGTACTTCTTTTTCCCTTTCACTCAGCACTACCTCCGAGGTAAGTGATGGATTGAATTTTTGCTTGGAATAATTTTTTTTGATGAGCACCTTATTTACAAACGGGTTAAGGTAAAAGCCGGTACGCATTACATCCATGATGGCTTTTTTTATTTCGGAAGGCTCGGTACTTTTCAAAAGATACCCGGCAGCGCCGCAATCCATCAGGTGACCAACAAACCGTTCGTCTTCGTACATGGTCAAAATAATAACACGTATGTTGGGAAAGTTTTTGGTGATCATTTTGGTGGTGTCGATACCGTCTTTTACGGGCATTTTTAAATCACATAAAATCACATCAGGAATTTCCTCAGGAATTTTTTCAAGGAGTTCTTCGCCATTATCGGCCTCCATGATAAATTTAATGTTGGTATATGAGCGCATGGAGAGGATTACACCTTTCCTGAAAATTTTGTGATCGTCTGCAATGGCTACCTTAATTTCATTCATAAGCTTGGGAATACCGTAAAAATACGGAAAAGAAAATTCATTTGTTAAATGAATTCAGATATTTATTGAGTAAAAGGGAAATTTATTTTTTGTTTCGGATTATACATCCCGGATGCAGCAAATATTCAGATTGAAGACTCTCTCGGGATTTCGATAGTTACCTTATAGTATGTCTTGCTGGGGTCTATCTCAAAAAAGATTCTTCCGTTAAGTACTTTAATCCGGCTGGCTATATTTTTTAAACCCAGGCCAAGGGTACTGTGGCTTAGTTTTTCAAAATCAGCCTGTACAATACCGGTACCATCATGATGGATGCGGAAATACATTTTGTTACCGCTTATATTCTGTGTTAAATGTATAAAACCTGAGTTACTGTGCTTAAGGATATTGTTCACCAGTTCCTGTACAACACGAAAAACCAGCAGTTCCTGGTCTACCTTTAACCTGGTACGGTAGTCATGAAACCGGGCGCTGGCATTTAAGCTCCCGCTGGCGCCAATTTTCTGAAACAGGTCGGTGGCAGCACTCTCCAGGCCAAAGTTTTTAAGCGTGGGAGGCATCAGGCTGTGACTGATATTACGGATCAGCAGGATGGCATCATCCAGTATCTGTTTGGCGCTGAAAATACTCTGCAGTTGCTGCGACTTCTCCTGGTTTACCAGGTTCTCATTCAGGTAAAGCCTGGCAGTAGCCAGCAAAGGGCCGGCATCATCATGCAGGTCGGCGGCTATGCGGTTTCGTTCTTCTTCCTGGAAGCGGATAGAGGCATTCAGCAATATCTGCTGTTTCTCTTCCTCCAGTTTTTTCAGCTGGCTGTTATAACGGATCACCTTGCGCTGGTGAAAAATTACAAAACCCACAATAGCAATAGCAAGCGTAAGCATGCCCAATGTTCCTAAAAACAAGGTTGTAGTAATTCCAGTTGGATTATTAGCCTGTAAAAAAAACATCGTAGGTTATTGCTGTTGAGTTTTGTTGATTATCGGGTGAATTGTATCTAAGTCAATATCTATTGGATGATGGGGTGATGTGACTTGTGTATTTTCTTTCATGATTATTGAAACAGCTAAAAGTATATTTTTTAAAACAGTTATGGAAGTATATATAATTGTATACTGTGTTTTAAAAATTTCATCATTGTAACTATTTTTTGAATACAAAAACAAAAAGAAATTTCCGGAAGAATTGATTATAAATGCAACACTTATCCAGAATATGGCTTTTTGATAGATTGGCTCTGAAACCGATTCATTCATTACTTCAAAAAAGAAATAAATAATGAATATAAGTAGAAGAATATGTTCGACAGAAAAAGGAATAAAAGGCATTTCAGGGATCTTAGCAACTACAAAGGAATAAATACAAAATAGCAAGTACGGAATTGTAGAAAATAAGAGCAGATTTTTAATAAATTTATTCCGGATATATAAAGAAAAAAAATAGGCAAGCAAAGAGTATTCTATTACATTATATACTCGAACAATTAAATAGTAATTTTCCTTAGAATTAAAGATATACAGTAAACTGAAACCAACAATTACCAGAATAGAAATTGCTATAGTATATAAAAAAAAGACCTTTTTCTCCCTGTTAATCATCCTGTTAAGGAAAATTAAGCAGAGAATAAAAGGTATTAATTCAGAGACGTAGGTTATATATTTTAGATTCTGTAAGATAAAAAAAGGTTATTTCTTCAAAAATAACCTTTGATTTCTGAAATCAAAAATATAATTGCTTTATTGATTAACAAAAGCACTCAACCAGTAATTCGATAATTCCACTTGCCATGATAAATAAGTTTTTAAGGTTTCTAAGTAATTATTTCTAGTGTAAACTTC
>Ga0138256_10000258_pt1 | contig 61917 bp, 62 predicted proteins | sample KNB2016incub_MG_FD_105486 | JGI IMG/M metagenome (GOLD analysis project Ga0138256, IMG submission 105486) | Active sludge microbial communities from wastewater in Klosterneuburg, Austria - KNB2014incub_MG | ecosystem: Engineered > WWTP > Activated sludge > Unclassified | place: Austria...
GACCTCGACAAAACCGGTCGAGAACGACGAGAATCGATATGTCGTCGAGACGTGGCGATTCAGCGACGCAGAATTATACTGTGTAAGGACAAAGATCTGCGTGATGCCCGAATTGATACAGTTAGAAACGGGAATGTCGATGAGGCGATACTTGCCGCCGAGCGGAACCGCAGGCTTTGACCTTTCACCGGTAAGCGGGAAAAGGCGGGAGCCGGCTCCGCCGCCGAGAACTACCGCGACGACGTTGTCATACTGGCCCATAGTAGAATAGTAATCAGTCCGCCGAGGGATGTAAACATTTTTGATATTTGCGTTCCGCTCACTAATTATTAACATTTCGCGGGAAAGCACAAGATGTGGTATTGGATCAAGCTGTTATTTTTAGTTTTTGCCGGGGCGATATTGCTTTGGTTCGCCTACGAGGTGATCACTTTTCCGTCGATATCGAGCCTGAGGACCGAGAACCCGACGACGTCCTCGCTGATCGAATATCGCCTGTCCGAAGCACGCTCGGAAGGGCGCGATCCGAAAAAATTTATGATCTGGACGCCGATCGACCAGATCAGCCCGAACCTGCAAAGGGCGGTGCTCGCCGGCGAAGACGCGAGATTCTTCCAACACAACGGCTTTGATTGGGACGCTATCCAAAAAGCGTGGGATGAAGCAGTAAAAGAAGGCGAAAAAGAGGCCCGCGAAGAGGGCGATTACGACCCGAATGATTGGATCCCGGCGATGCCGAGCTTCAAACGCGGAGCATCGACGGTTACACAGCAGCTCGCAAAAAACCTTTTCCTTTCGGAAGACCGAAACTTCCTGCGGAAGGGCCGCGAGGCCGTAGATACGTACTTTCTCGAAAGGGAACTGACAAAAAAGCGGATCCTCGAGATATATCTCAACGTGATCGAATGGGGCGACGGCATTTACGGCGCCGAGGCGGCGTCGAGGACGTACTTCAAGAAATCAGCGTCGGATCTGACCCGCGATGAGGCCGCGTTCCTTGCGGCGATGATCCCAAGCCCGCTCAATATCTTCAATCCGGCGAAGAATCGAAAGCGTGTTGTCCGGCGGCAGCGTGTGATCCTGCGCGGGATGAATTCGATCAAGCTTGCTTATACAGATAAATAAGCTCGAATGACGTTAGCGATATCGGCACAGGTGCGATAGACTTAGCGTTTGCCGGTCGCGGCCGGCCTTGAAAATTCAACATCATCTTGCAAATGAACCGGGAAAGCAGGTGTAACTCCTGCGCGATCGCGTCACCGTAAAAGTCGGGCCACCGGTCCTGCAAGCTGCTGCCTAATAAGGATGTTTCGCGAAAAAACATCGTGGGCCGGCACGGGTCAGATCGAAAAGAACCGCCCCTGTTTTCCTCGAGTGTTTTCACGCTCTAAAGAGGAATGATGCAGGTGCGGTTTTTTGAATTTAGACAGTTCGTTGTTTTAGCGTTGGCGTTTGTCGCTCTTGCCGGCGTCTCGTGTTCCCGCCCGTCAATTTCCAACCAGAACGCCGTGCCGGATAATACGCGAGTCTTAAAGGACGCGCTCGGACGCGACGTCTCTATGCCGCGAGACGTGAAACGCGTCGTAAGCCTTGCGCCGAACCTTACAGAAATGATCTACGCTGTCGGCGGCGGCGAAAAACTCGTCGGCGATACGACGTATTGCGACTTTCCGGAAGCCGCAAAGTCCGTCCAAAAGATCGGCGACACGATGAGCCCGAATATGGAGGCGATCATCGCGCTTCATCCGGACGTGGTCCTTGTCTCGACGGCGTCGCAGATCGAGGCATTTATGCGGACGCTCGCCGAACGCAATATCGCGGTGTACGTCGTTGATGCGAGATCGGTCGAGGATGTTCTTGCGGGCTTGCTGACGATCGGCGACATTCTCGGCACACGGCCCAAAGCCGAAGAGACGGTCGCGGCACTAAGGCAGCGCCTTGACTCAGTGCGTTCGCAGGTTGACGGCAAGGCGACGCGGCGGGTCTTTGTTCAGATATCGAAAGAGCCGCTTTTTACCGCAGGACGCGAAGCCTATCTCAACGAGGTCGTAAGGGTCGCAGGCGGCGAATCTGTTACGCAACAGATCCCCGGCGCGTACCCGAATCTTAGCCGCGAGACCGCGTCGAAGCTCGATCCCGACGCGATCATTATCTCGGACAACGAAGGAAATCACGAGCCGGATTCTGCCTTTGCGAACTCTGCGGCGGTGAAGAACGGACAGGTTTTTCGCATCAACGCCGACCTGTTGGCGAGGCCCGGGCCGCGGATCGTCGATGCCGTCGAGGCGGCGGCCCGCGATCTTCACCCGGAGGCCTTCAAAGAAAAGTAGATGAAACGCGCTGTAAAGATCGCAGTTGTCCTGCTTGCTGTCCTTGCTGCGGCGCTTGCTGCGGCGCTTCTTTTCGGCGCCGAATGGGCGACGCCTTTTTCGACAGACGTGGGCGAAAGAGCGATCCTTTTCGACATTCGCCTGCCCCGTGTACTGCTCGGCGCCTGCGTCGGCGCGAGCCTCGCGGTCGCCGGCGCAGGTTTGCAGGCCCTGCTTCGAAATCCTCTCGCTGAACCTTATTTACTAGGCGTTTCGAATGGCGCGGCGTTGGGGACGATGATGGCGTTCGTTGTCTTCGGAAACTATGTTTTCGCAAGGCCGCTGCTTGCGTTCGCGGGCGCGGCGGTCGCTTCGGTCGTCGTTTACAGTCTTGCAAGAACGCGCGCGGGAATGAACGTCGAACGCCTCGTTCTATCGGGCGTGATCGTTACGACATTCCTCTCGTCGGTGATCATTATGCTGACCACCTTGCTCGACGCCGCACGCTTGCGGAGTTTTACGTTCTGGCTGCTCGGCGATCTTTCGCAAGCGACCTGGAGCGGCGTTTATTTGAGCTTTGGTGCGGTGGTGATCGCGACGATCATTCTTACGTCGCAATCGAGAGCGTTGAATCTAATGATGCTCGGCGAACGCGACGCGGTCGATTTCGGCGTCGAGGTCGGACGCGTGCGGCTGCTCGTGTTCGGCGCGTCGAGCCTTGTTGTCGGAGCGGCGGTCGCGGCGAGCGGTTCGGTCGGATACGTCGGGCTGATCGTGCCGCATCTTTTGAGGCTTGCGGTCGGCAGCGACAATCGCATCGTCGTACCGATGTCGGCGATCGCCGGTGCGGCCTTCGTCGTACTCGCAGATCTTGCGGCAAGGGTTGCGATCGCTCCGCGTGAACTTCCCGTAGGAGCAATTACGGCGCTGCTCGGCGCTCCGCTTTTTATCTATCTCTTGAGGAAGAACTGATGCTCGAGGCACGCGACATCTCTGTTGAATACAACGGCATCGCGGTCCTTGAGGGAGCGACCGTGAACCTTCCGCCGGGCAGAATAACGGCGATCGTCGGCGCGAACGGCGCCGGAAAAACTTCGCTCCTGAAAGCTCTCAACGGTTCTGTGCAAACGGCGACAGGCGATGTGCTGCTTGGCGGACGGCCGCTCGCATCGCTATCGAGAGCGGAGATCGCGCGCGATGTCGCGGTCGTTGCGCAGGAGACGGAATCGCGGTTTCCCGTTACCGTGCACGAGTTCGTCCTGACAGGAAGATTCGCGTACGGCAGTTCGTTCGGCTGGGAGAACAGCCGCGATATCGAGGCTGCGAAACGAGCGATCGCCGACTGCGAGCTAGAGGATTTTGCTGCCCGCAGGATGAACGATCTTTCAGGCGGCGAACGCCAGCGAGTCGTCCTCGCACGTGCGCTTGCGAGCGAAGGCCGCGTTCTGCTTCTCGATGAACCGACCGCAAACCTCGACCTTGCGCATCAGACATTGATGTTCCGGCTCGTCGTCGAGCGTTGTGTCGAGCATCAATACGCCGCCGCGATCATCACGCACGATCTCAACCTCGCGGCGGAATTTGCAGACGAGGTCGTAATGCTTTCGAGGGGCAAGATCGCGCATAAAGGTTCGCCGAACGAAGTATTGACGACGCAGAATATTCGCGAAATTTTTGGCGTCGAGGTTCTGCTCGACACGAATCCGTCAAGCGGGAAGGCCCGCGTAACGCAAGTTTATTGACAACCATCGTTTGGCCGTAAGAAAGAAAGGAAGTTCGGTGCGAATCCGACGCTGCCCACGCAACCGTTACAGCCGGGAACTTCTTTCTGATGCGGCCTTGGCAACTTGGACGATCCCTTGCGTGGATGCAAGGTCGGAGGAAAAATGAAACTCTTTTATCTTACTTTTTTACTCATAGCCGCGGCTCTTTCTGTCTCGGCGCAACAGACAGGGCAGATCAGCGGCAAACTTTCTATCCCCGCAAACAGCAAGTCGGTCGTTTCGAAAGAAGGCGTGAAAGTTCGCCTTTTTCAGGCCGCGAATCGCGACGCAATTCGCGAGACGACATCGAACGCAAATGGCGAGTTCGTCTTCAGCGGCATTCCGACCGGCTCATATTTCATCTCGGTCGAATGCAGCGCGTGCGTTCGAACAGAGACAAGGCTCGCGATCAAGGTCGCGGGAAATGCGGTCACGGAGATCGCGATCGAACTGCCGATCGCGAGCATTAGCGAGACAGTAACGGTCGCGGCGGACACTGCGCAGCCGCTTGAGAATGTATCGAAGACGGTGAATGTCATCGGCGGGCAAGAGATGCGCGACCGCGCGGATTTCACGCTTATCGAAAGCCTGAGGACGATACCGGGATTTCGCGTGCAGCAGTTGGGCGGCTTTGGACGAACCGCCTCGATCAAATCGCGCGGCCTTCGAAATCAAGACACGGCGGTTCTGATCGACGGCGTAAGGTTTCGCGATCCGTCGGCGATCTCCGGCGACGCAACGCCATTCCTGAGCGACCTGACGCTTACGAGCGTGAGCCGCGTCGAGGTGCTACGCGGATCGGGTTCGTCGCTCTACGGCACGAATGCTATCGGCGGCGTTGTGAGTTTTGAGACGCCGTCGGCGCGAAGCGGAACGCACGGCCAGTTGAGCGGAAACTATGGTGGAATGGGCTTCGGCCGCTTTCGCGGGACGCTTTCGCACGGTACGAAAGACGGGAAATACGGCATTGGCGGCGGCATTTCGCGAACCGCTTTTACGAAAGGGATCGACGGCGACGACAACGCGGACAATACGAATTTCCAGATGCGCACCGATCTGCATCCAACAAGAACGACCACGATCTCGGCGGCTTTTTTCTTCTCGAACGCGAAGGTCCGCTTGAACGTCGGCCCTGACACGGCCGGGACATTGCCGCCCGCGAACAACATCATTATAGACGCAGACCCGTTCGTTAATTTTACGCCGGACGAGGACGACCCGGACGCGCTTCAGCGTTCGAGATTCTTTTCGGGGCACGCGAACGTCGCTCAGCAGATCGGCGATAGGTTCGTTCTTTCCGGTTATTATCACGTCGTCGATACACGTCGGCGCAATGACGACGGTGTGCTTGGACCGGGTTTTCAGAGCCCTTCGACGAGCGTTTTTGACGGCCGCATCGACACTGTGAACGCAAAGCTCACGTGGGCAGCGAACGGCTCGAATACGATATCAGGCGGCTACGAATTCGAACGCGAACGGTTCGGCAACGAAGGTTTGACGCCGGCCGGAGCGAGCGATTTCTTTACGCGCGCGACACAATCGAGCGACACGGTCTTTCTTCAGGCGTTGTCGCAGCCTTTCGGCGGCCTGCAGCTTGCGGGCGGCATTCGTTACCAAAGATATCGCTTAGGGCAGCCGACGTTCAGCCTCACCGGTTCGCCGTATCAAAGCGCTCAGGTTGACTCGCCGGCGGGAGCATTTACGCTTGACGGCGCGATCTCGTACAATTTCCGAACCGGAACAAAGCTGCGTGCGCACGTTGGCAACGGCTATCGCGTGCCGTCGCTCTACGAGCGTTTCGGAACGTTCTATTCGACGTGGCCGAGCGCGTCATTCGTCGCACTTGGCGATCCGAGGCTAAAGCCCGAAAGAGCGATAGCGTTCGATCTCGGCGTGGACCAAACTGCATTCCGCGATCGGCTGAGGATGTCTGCGACATACTTTTGGACACGCCTGACGGACATTATCGGATACGGCAACGTGGTTCCGGATATCGGCACGACGCCGAGGCCGTTCGGCGGTTACGAGAATCAGAAAGGCGGCCGCTCTTCGGGTTTCGAAGGCAGCGTAACGGCGAAACCGACACGTACGACCGACATTTTTGCGTCTTACACATTTACGGACAGCCGCAACCGGATCTCGCCCGTCGCGGGCAGCGGCGTGCTTCGTGCGTTCGGAATCCCGAAGCATCAGTTCACGCTTGTTGCGACGCAGAATTTCGGCCGATTCTGGATAAATTTCGACCTTCTCGCCACGGGCGATTATCTTGCGCCGATCTTCAGCAACGCGACCTTCGGAACGTATGTTTATCGTTTTCGCGGTAACCGAAAAGGCGACGTGACCGCGGGCTACACGTTCAAGCTGAACGGCGAAGATTCGTTGAAGCTGCGGCTTTACGGAACGATCGAGAACGTTTTTGACAACGAGTACTTCGAAAATGGCTTCCGTACGGCGTCAAGAACGGGAAGGATCGGGGTAACTTTCGGCTTTTAAGAGCTGAGAAAACATTTTGCCCGCGAATGGCGCGAATGAACGCGAATAGACAGAGGTTAGGGCCAAAGTCTTAATTCGCATTCATTCGTGTTATTCGCCGGCAAAGTTGTCTTGCATTCTCGGGCGAAATTCCCTTACCGTTTGCCGACTTCCGGAGCCTCTGGCTGTGGTAAAATGGTGGTATGGGAGCGTGAATGTTATGAAAGGTACGATATTTGTTGGCCTGATCCTGACGATCTTTTGTATTTCGGCGTCTGCGCAGACGCGGCACACGATCACGAACCTTGATCTCGATAAATACAAGGATTCGCGGGTCGCGGCAGAGAAGCAGCTTCGCGAGAATTACGCTAGTCTCGGTTTTCGCTCGCCTGAAGAACGTGCGAAAAGCGACGCGGAAGACGCCCGTGCAATGACGGTGCTTTCAGAGAAGCTGCGTGCCGAACGCGTTAGCCAAGAGCAGGCCGCGGCGGCGTCCGAGGCTTGGGCAGCTTATTATCGCGGACGGACGTCGCTTGCGAACGGCAGCGTCGTTTATGTTCCGCAGGACACCGGCCTTTATTACGGCTACGTCTATTACGGGAATCGCTGGCATTTCAACAATATCCGCCGTACATACCAGCAGCCGGGCTATTTTGCCGGCGGGAATTTTTGGGCAACCGGATCGGCAACTCCGCCGCGTCCGCTTTTTGTAACGCCAAGGCCAAGGCATTGATCATTTTTACGCTATGAAAGAAGGTTGGGAAGCCGTTATCGGCATGGAAATTCACGCGCAGCTTGCGACCAAGACGAAGATCTTTTGCGGCTGCCGCGTTGAGACGGGCGGTGAGCCGAATTCGAACACATGTCCTGTGTGTCTCGGCCTGCCCGGAGCGTTGCCTGTGCTGAATGCGAGGGTTGTTGATCTTGGAGCCCGTGCTGCGATCGCGCTCGGACTAGAGCTGCAGGAGACGAGTGTCTTTTCGCGAAAGAACTATTTTTATCCCGACCTGCCGAAGGGTTATCAGATCTCGCAATACGACAAGCCTTTTTCGGCGAATGGCGACCTGACGATCCTGACCTCCGAACGCGATGAGCACGGAAGGGCGACGGAATGGCTTCCGATGACGATCCACATCGAACGTATGCACCTTGAAGAAGATGCGGGCAAGAACGTTCACGAAGGTCTTCCCGAAACGGATAAGTATTCTTATGTCGATCTCAATCGTGCGGGCACGCCGCTCGGCGAGATCGTAACGTCGCCGGATTTTCGCACTTCGTGGCAAGCGTATGACTATGTGAATCACGTCCGCAGAACTCTGCAATGGGTCGAGGCGAGCGACGCTGATATGGAAAAGGGAAACCTTCGCTGCGAGGCGAATGTCTCTGTGCGGCGCGTCGGCGAAACCAAATTCAACAACAAGGTCGAGCTTAAGAATCTGAATTCCGTTCGGTTTATGCAGAAGGCGATCGAATTCGAGATCGAACGTCAGGTCAAAGCTCACGAAGCGGGTGAGCCTGTCGCCCAGGAGACGCGGCTTTGGGATGAGAAGAACAGCGAAACCCGTGTGATGCGTTCGAAAGAGGACGCGCACGATTATCGCTATTTTCCCGAGCCGGACCTACAGCCTTTGAAGCTCTCGATGTCGTTCATCGAAGACGTAAAGAAGGAAATGCCGGAACTGCCGGACGCGATGCGCGACCGCTTTATCGAGGTGTATCAGCTAAGTTTTGCGGACGCCGTTCAGCTTACGAGCGAGAAGGCGTTAGCGGAATATTTCGAGACGGTGTCGCGAGTATCGGCGAACCCAAAGACGGCTGCCAACTGGATCTTGGGCGAACTTACACGCGAACTGAACGCTTCCGGTAAGGCGATCGGCGATACACTCGTATCGCCCGAAGATCTTGCGGAGCTGATCGTTACGCTCGAGTCCGGGAAGATCAATAATAATCAGGCTAAAGAAGTTTTGGCGGAGATGTTCATCAGCGGCAAGCCGTCGGCGGAGGTCATATCTGAACGCGGTTTCGAACAGGTTTCGGACAGTTCCGCGATCGAAGCGTTCGTCGATGCGGCGATCGCAAGCAATCCGGCTCAGGTCGAAGCTTTCCGCAGCGGCAAAGAGGCATTGTTCGGATTCTTTGTCGGGCAAGTGATGAAAGCGTCGCAGGGCAAGGCAAATCCGAAGGTCGTCAATGACCTGCTGCGTGAGAAGTTGAAAGGCAGTTAAGAAATGGGATTCGATCTTTCGGGAAAAACGGCGGTTGTTACCGGCGGCACAAAGGGCATCGGCCTTGGTATCGCAGAGGCTTTGGTCAAGGCGGGTGCGAAGGTATTTATTTGCGGCCGCTCGAAAGCGGACGTGCAGAAAGCCGTTGCGCAGCTATCGGAACACGGTGAGGCTGCGGGCGAATCCTGCGACGTTCGCAGCGAAGATCAAGTCCGGCAGATGATCGAACAGGCGACGCGAGTTTTCGGCGGAGTCGATATTCTTGTGAACAGCGCCGGCGTCGGGTTCAACGGGACGACGGTCGAAGAGACAAGCGGCGATATCTTTCGCCAGACGCTCGAGACCAACCTTTTCGGAATGTTCTACGCGTGCCATTACGCGATCCCGCTGATGAAACAACGCGGCGGCGGCTACATCATTAATATCTCGTCGTTGATGGGGCAGTACGCACAGCCGAAAGCCGCGACCTACAACGCGTCTAAATTCGGCGTCAACGGATTTACCGAAGCTCTTATGCAGGAAGTCCGCGGCGACAATATCAAGGTAACGGGCATTTGTCCGGGCAGCGTCAATACGTACTTTGGCGGAGATACGCCGTCGGAAGAAAAAGCCTGGCAACTCCAGCCGGAAGACCTTGGCGAGGTAGTGCTTGATCTTTTCGGAATGGACGCGAGAGCTCTGCCGAGCAGGATCGAGTTGCGGCCGAGCAAACCGCCGGGAAAGTAAGCGCCTCAATTCAAAGCGACCGTAAGCTCGTTCAAATTTTCCACTTTCAAAGGCTTAACGAAATAGTACGACGCGCCAAGTTCGGCGGCGCGCAGGCGATGATCGTCCGTATCGAGCGACGTTACAAGAGCGACCGGGATCGCGGCGAGGTCTTCGGAACCGCCGATCGTCTCGAGAAGCTGCCAGCCGTCCATACGCGGCATTTCGACGTCGGACATAATAAGATCGGGTCTCCAGGAGCCTGAAAGCAGGACTTCGAGAGCTTCGACGCCGTCGTTGGCCGTGATCGTTCTGAACCCGGCGTTCTCGATGAGCGTCGTGTTGTGCTTGCGGATGCTTGCGCTGTCATCGACGATGAGCACGAGCGGTGCGGTGCTTTTATCTTTTGTGATCTGCTCGATCTTATGCGCCGGCGCAGCGGCGTGAACAGGCACACGCAGGACAAAACGCGTTCCCTTCAACGGCTCCGACATTACCTCGACCGCACCGCCGAGATGCTCGACGCTCTCTTTTACGATCGACATTCCGACGCCTCGACCGGCATTCAAATTGATCGTCTCGGCGGTCGTCAAACCTTGAGCAAAGATGAGCTGCCGAGCTTCTGCGTCCGATAGTTTTGCAGCATCTTCGTAAGAAAGGAGTCCGCTCTTGACGGCACGCTGTTTCAAAGTTTCCGCGACGATACCGCGGCCGTCATCTTCGACCGAGATGAGAACAAGACCGTCGGCAGAGCGCACTTTTACGATGATGCCGCCTTTTTCACGCTTGCCTAAAAGGCGGCGCTGATCGGGCGGCTCGATGCCGTGAACGACGGAATTCCGGAGCAGGTGAAGGAGCGGTTCGACGAGGGCGTCGATGAGAAGCGTGTCGATCTCGACGTCGCCGTTCTCGATCGTAAGAGCAGCCTGCTTGCCTTCTTCCTCGCAGGTAACGTGGACGGCACGGTTGAGCCGCGTCTCAAGCGTCCCGAACCGCTGCATACGAACGCGGCGAAGGTTGTCCACCAATGCTCCCGTGATCTCATGAGCGTTAAAAAGGATCTCGGAAATCCGGTCGGAATCGGCTTCGGAGCGAGTGTCGCCAAGCTCTGCGATCGCCGTTTCGAGCATCTCGTTGTTGGACGCAAGTTTTGTGGCGAGCTGGATCAGATCGTCGAGCCGTTCGAGCGAAACGCGCACGATCGGCGAGTGTATCTTCTTGTCCGGCTTGCGGAACGGCGAAACTGCACGCGGCTTTGCGCTCTCAGCTTTAACGGCGGACGAGTCGAGCGATGCGATCGCAGCGGCAAAGCGTTCGCCGAGGTCAGTTACCGCGTCGCCCGTGCTGTGCGTGCCGACGACGGAACCGAGTTGGCTCAGGGCTTCATACAGAAGTTCGATGATCGAAGGGTCGGCCGGACGGTCGTTCTCGACGAGTTTGTCGAGAAGGTCTTCCATCTGGTGTGCGAGTTCTGACGCCTTTTTAAGGCCGACGACACCCGCGGCACCCTTAAAGGTATGCGCACTGCGGCGAATATCCCATAGCGCGGACTGCGCTTCGGCCCCGGTCTGCAGGCGGCCGAGATCGTTCGCGATCTGCGAGAGCAGGTCGGTTGCTTCCGTGCGGAAGATGTCGAGCGTTTCCTCGTCGATCTCGAATTCTTCTTCGACCCAGGCGGACGAAACTTCCTCCGCGGCATCTTCATTCGAAGGGCGTGGCGCGATCTGATCGAAGGATGCATCGAGAAAGCTGCTGACATCATCGACAAGCCCGCCTGAAAGAAGCGGCATCTCGAGCAGCGCAGATTCGATCTTCGCGACGAGGTCGAGGAGTTGATACGCATCGTTGGACGAAGCGACGCCTGAAGAAAAGAGCGTATCGAGAGCGTTCTCGCATTCGACGATCGCCGCCGTGACTTCTTCAAGTCCTTGGTCGGCCGTCTGCACCTTTAGTTCGCGAAGCGCACGCGCGGCAACGGCCAAGTTGCCCAATTCGCCGCCCGTTTGGGCGACTACGAGTAAACTTGACCGTGCAAGTGAGATCTGCCTTTCGGCAGACTCCAAGAATGACTGTAGTTCGAAGGTTTCCATTTGCGGACGCGCAAGCGCTCGTCGAGCCTGCCGGGTAAGGGCGGCCTCACCCCGCCGCAAATTATTCTACAACAGGTTGTGCCGGTTGCGTCAGATAAGTATCCAGAGCCTTCATCAGGGTCTCGGGGCCGAACGGCTTCGTGATGTAGCCTGTGCAGCCGGACATTTTGCCGCGAACCTTGTCAAAAAAGCCGTCTTTGCCGGAGATCATCACGACCGGGACTTCCTTGGCGGTTTCGTGAGCTCGGATCATTTTGCAGACCTGATAGCCGTCCATTCGCGGCATCGTGATGTCGAGAAGGACGAGTTCGGGGGTGAAATTATCGATGGCCTCCATTGCCTCGACGCCGTCCGATGCGCAGATAACGGTGTGGCCGTGTTTTTCGAGCTTGTTCGAGATCAGCTTGCGAACCGTCGCGCTGTCGTCAACGACGAGTATAGAGCAGCCTTTCGGCTTCGAATCAATAGAAGCGTCGTGGCGGCGGATCTCGTCAAGGCGGATCGCGAGCGAATTGACTTGCGATACGAGAATGACGTTGTCAGGTTCGAGACGGGCGGCTTCTTGAAGATAGCGAAGGCCGCGATCAAAATTCTTGAGATTCAGATGCCCCATCCCAAGATCGGTAAGTTCGCGGGCGGTGAATTCGCGCGTATTCCAAGACGCTTCCATCTCGACGACGGCATCGTGGATCTGCTCAAGATCGCCGGTGCTGCTGGCAAGGATGCCTTCAACATCGTCGAGCGAAAGGATCGCGCGGCAGTCTTTGCAGGAATATGCCTGCGGCGCGATCTCCGTCGCGCAGAAAGGACATTCGTACTCAGGCACGGATGTGATAAGCGGAGCGCTGACAGTTTCGTGTATCGCGGCTTCGGCGGCGATCTCCTCGGCACTCTGGGGAGCTTCGGACGGCTCGTCGGAAAATCTCTCGTCGTATGCTTTCAGGAAATCCTCGACGCCGCTCGGGGCTTCGGCTTCTGCAGGGAAATCGATCACGGTGCTTTCGAGGATCTTGTCGCCGTCATCAAAAAGCGGTTCTGCCGGCTGCTCGACCTTACGGTCTTCGACCAGCTCATTGAACGGTGAACCGTCGGGAATGCCCGAGAGCGAATCGGCGTCATCGTACGCATAGCTCTCCGAGTTCTCGTCGTCAGCGGATACGTGGATCTCGCCGTCAAAGTGAGTTTCGACCTCTTCGATCGGTTCAAGAACATCGGCATTGTCATTTGCTTCCAATTCGGCGAGGACGGCCGCCATTATCATCGGATCGACTTCAGGATCACTCTTCGGAACATATTCCGGAGCGGGTTCTATCCTTTCCGGTTCCGCGAAAAAGTTCGGCGGGTCGAGACGGGTTTCGAGTCCCGATGTCGGAGGTGCGGGTTCGTCAAGCGGAATGTCGGTCGGCATCGCGATCGCAGACGCGTCGGCGTCTAGCTGTTCCGGTTCTTCGATCTCATCGACAACAGCCGGTTCCTCTGCGACAACAGGCTGTTCAGCGAGCGCCGGCCGCACGGCGGCGTTCAACGCGGTCAGGAAATCACGGCCCGCAATTGCAAAGTCATTCGACGGTTCGAGACTCAAGACACGTTCGTAGCAAAGGAGTTTTTCCTCGATACTGGAAGAGATATGCGAGCGAAGTGTCCACGCTTCAACACTCGCGAGATTGTCCGCGAGAAAGTCATCGAGTTCACTCAAAGCCTCGTACCAGTTTCCGTCCGCAACGGTCTTCTGAACTGCGAGAAAACGCGTTTCGATGCGAGCGTCGTCGATCGAAGCAAGCGCGATGCGAGCATCGTCGTTGTCGGGGTTTATTTCAAGAACGCGATTTAATGCCTCGACGACGGCCGATTCTTCGGGAGCGATCGAAGCTTTCCAGAACCAAGCCATCTCGCTCTTCTCGTCGTTGGCGATCGCCTTTTCAAAGCAATCCATCGCGAGTTCGAGATTGCCTTCGTCCTTTGCGGCGACACCTCGATGCACGAAGTTCTTTGCGATGAGAGAACTGGTCGAAGTATGCCAGTCGAGCGCACGCCGGTTCGTCGGGTCACATTCGAGGACCTTGTTCAAAAAGACGAGAAGTTCTTCTGGATACTCGCTGATCGAAGCGAGCCACATCCATGCTTCTGAATTTGCAGGATCTTTGTCGGTAGCTTGCGTAAGCAGAACGCGGGCGCGGGCTCGATCGCCGGATTGGGCGGCGGCGACGCCTTCTGCGACAAGCTCGCGAAGATCGGCTGAATAGGCTGCGGCGGGAGCAGATTCGCCAACAAGCGTCTCTGCCGGAGAGTAGGCGGAGGGTTCAATTTTGAGTCTCATAGGTCTCCAGTTTTTCTGGTTGTTCGAAGAATTCGCGAATTACGATAGGGCCACCAAGACAGGCTACGCCCATTAAGACACTATTGCGATAAGCAACTCTAATGCCATCAAATGCACGGCAAAATGTGACTGTCAAAACCGAGCAAAAATCGTGTAAAATGTTGGGTACAGCAGACTTATTGAAAAAGCTGTTCGCCGCGGCCTAGTGCAAAATATGGTCGAAATGACAATATTTGTTACTTCTCGTTGACAAAAAAGTGCGATCCTCAAAGGGTATGGTAATGGTGGAAAAGGACGTTTTGATCATAGGTTGCGGGCCGGCGGGAATGGCCGCGTCGATCTGGTGCTCCGACCTCGGATTGTCGCATTTCGCGCTCGAAAAAGAAGATTCAACGGGCGGCCAACTTCACAAGATATACAATCCGATAACGAACTATCCGGGAATCAGGTCGATCGCAGCGAGAGATCTTGCAGGCAGTTTTGCGGAACAGGTAACGGCTATGGGCGGCGAGATGCGTGCGAGTTCGAGCGTGATCTCGGTAGATGGAAGTTCGCTGACCGCTGAACTCGCTTCCGGGGAAAAGCTGTGGGCGAAGGCGATCGTGCTTGCGACAGGCGTTAGACGGCGTCGCCTCGATCTGCCGGGCGAAGCGGAACTCCGCGGCGTTCTCGAATCCGGAGCGAAGCAGGCGGCGGAAACTGCGGGCGCCCGCGTCGCGATCGTCGGCGGCGGCGATGCGGCATTTGAGAATGCGCTGATCCTATCAAAATACGCATCGGAGGTAACGTTGATCCACCATTCCGATAGATTCCGTGCTCGAGCCGAATTTCTCGATCCCGTGCGCCGCGATCCGAAGATCAAGATCATTGAGAGCACGGTTGTTCGTGAACTTGTCGGGGAAAAGGGTGACTTGAAAGAGATCGGGCTCGACGGGAAGAACGGCACGCAACGGATCCCGACAGATTTCTTGCTCGTTCGCATCGGCGTCGCGCCGAATTCCGAACTCGTCAAAGGCTTTGTGAACCTTGATGCGAAGCGCTATGTAATAACGGACGCTACCTGTGAGACGGGCGTCGAGATGGTCTTTGCGATCGGCGACGTCGCCTCGCCGCTTTCGCCGACGATCGCGACCGCGGTCGGGCAGGCCGCGACGGCGATCAAGGTTATCAAAATGCGTTTAGCGAAGTCGTAATTCTATCAGCGAGCGGCGAATGCGTCTTCGCCGGTGGTCTGCATCAAATGACGCGTGTCGTTCAAGGCAACAACGCGAATGTTACGGCGGCTGCGGATCTCGAATCGATTGATGCCGCAATTAGAAGTGATCAGCCACGGCGTTGTTTTTGTGCCGCGATGGATCGCGCCCATTAGATGAAGCGTTAGATAGCAGATCACGCCTGTATGCGAAAAGATCGCGACGCGTTCTCCGATGTGCGAATTCAATATCTTCCACAACTCGTCAGTGCTGCGTTCAAGAAGCTGCCGATAGCTCTCGCCATTTGTGATGACGCGGTTAAGATCGCGGTTCACAAGCGCGTAAAAGTCATCGGGGTAAGCGGCCTTTGATTCGTCGAATGTCAGGCCCTCGAGTACCCCGACATTTCGTTCGCGAAAGGCGGAATTCGGCACAACGGGCACGTCGATCAAACGCGAAAGAGGTTCAGCGGTCTGAACGGCACGGAGCAGATCGCTTGAATAGATCGCCGTGATTCCTTCCTTCTGAAGAGCTTGTGCCGCCGCATCAGCCTGTTTGACGCCGAGCGTTGAGAGCGGCGTCGGGCTATGGCCGCCAAAGCGGCCTTCGGCATTGCCGGCAGATTGTCCGTGTCGAACTAAGTAAAGTTTGGTTATGGGCACAATTTTATCAAGGCATTCGGGCCGCCGATGTATCAAAGATCTCGCGAAAGGTCTCGTTTAACGACTGCGATCTATCCATCTCCCTTTGGACTGGAGTCAAGTTCCGTGTTACGCCCTCGCTGACGCGCGGGCTTTAGGATTAAGCGGTAACGGCCTCCGCCTGGAGCTTCTCTGTTTGATAATGCGTTCGCAGCGCGTCGATGAATTCATCGATCTGGCCTTCCATCACGAGATCGAGTTGGTGCACGGTCATTCCGATGCGGTGGTCGGTCACGCGATTTTCTTTGAAGTTGTAGGTGCGGATCTTTTCGGAACGATCGCCCGAGCCGACCATCGATTTGCGTTCTGCGGAGAGAGCGTCGTGCTGTTTCTGCTCCTCGATCTCCTGGAGACGAGCGCGAAGGACGCGCATCGCCTTTTCGCGATTCTTTATCTGCGATTTCTCATCCTGCATCGAGACGACCACGCCGGTCGGAAGGTGAGTAATGCGGACGGCTGAATACGTCGTGTTGACGGACTGCCCGCCGGGGCCCGATGAACAAAAAGTATCGATACGAAGATCGTTCTGATTGATCTGAACATCGACCTCTTCGGCCTCGGGAAGAATTGCGACAGTGATAGCTGACGTGTGTATCCGGCCTTGCGTTTCCGTCTGCGGCACACGCTGTACGCGATGGACACCGCTCTCGAAACGCATCTTCGAATAGACGTTGTCGCCCTCGATCATTGCAACAGCTTCCTTGATGCCGCCAACGCCCGTGTCGGATGCTTCCATTACATCCATCTTCCAGCCTTGCCGTTCGGCGTATCGTGCATACATACGGAGGATCTCGGCAGCAAAGAGTGTCGCTTCGTCGCCGCCGGTTCCGGCGCGAATTTCGAGAATAACGTTCTTCTCGTCGTTCGGATCTTTTGGAAGCAGAAGCACTTTAAGAGCTTCCTCGGCGGTTTCGAGGCGGGTTTCGAGGTCCGCGGCCTCGAGCGCCGCCATCTCGCGCATCTCGTCGTCATCGGCGATCTCGGCAAGGTCGCGGGCACCCTCGAGATCGGAGCGCATCTTCTTGACCTCGCGATATTTTTCGACGATCTCGCCAAGCGAGCGATGTTGCTTCATCGTCTTCGCATAGACCTTCATATCGGCCATGATATCGGGCGAAGAGATCTGCTCGGTAAGTTCTTCGTAGTTCTTTTCTATCTGTTCGAGTTTCTCAAACATAATTCTCTATTTGCCGCAGATCGGCACAAACGCACGAGGCCGGGAATTCAACCGAAAGCTGTTATGCAGTGTTCACGTCTCGATGCTGTCAACTCATTGTTTTATGCAGTTTCCGGTTCGAGCTTTAATGATTCTTCGAGCGCGCGGATCGCGACCTCTAGTTGCTCATCGTCCGGTTCCTGCGTCGTAATATTTTGCAGCCAAAGGCCGGGAAGCGTCATCAGCTTGAAGATCGCACCGGATTCTTTCTTGGCGGCATAACGGATCACTTCGTATGAAAGACCCGCGACGAGCGGCATCAAGGCGATCCTGACGACAAGGTTCATCCAAAAAGCGTCGAACTTGATGACCGAGAAGAGCACGATCGCGATCAGCATTACGACCATCAAGAACGACGTGCCGCAACGCGGATGCTGGCGCCGCTGGCCGGTGGCGTTTGCAGGGGTCAAGGCAAGGCCTTTTTCCCAAGTGAACACGGTCTTGTGCTCGGCTCCGTGATATTCGAACACGCGTCGAATATCCTTTATCCACGACATCGTCAAGATCATCGTAACGAAAAAGACCATACGGATAACGCCATCGATCAGGTTGAACGCAAGCCACGAATGGGGCTTGATCTCCCAGATGTATGCCTTGATGGTTGTCCACCAACCTGCATCCGCCGTTAAAAGCGGAGCATCGGCCCAGCCCAATGCGATGAACGCGATATTCGTTAGAAGAAGCGGAGCGGCGATGAACAGAAGCACGTTAAAGAGCAGCGCAAAGGTGATCGAACCGGCCGCGCTCAAAGACGAAGCCGCACTTTTCTTCTTCGACGCTTCGCCGTCCGGCAAGACGACCTTTACCGGTGCTTTTGTAAAGTCTTCGTCGGTCGTGCCGGTTGCAAGTGCGGGCGCACGTTCGCCGGCCGCAACCTTTTCGGTTTGCTTCTCCTCGTTATCCTCTTCCCAAACGCGAGCGGAAAAATTCAATGCCTTTACGCCGAGAGCCATCGATTGAACAAGCGTTGCTCCGCCGCGAAGGACAGGGAATTTCAACCACGAATACTTATCGCTCCATCGCGGCAGAACTTCGGCAGTGGTCGTGATCGAACCGTCCTTACGGCGGCATGCGATCGCATACGCCGAGGGCGTCCGCATCATCACGCCTTCCATAACGGCTTGGCCGCCGACGATCAGGTCGCGTTCAACCGCAAATATCGAGTGAAGTAATTTTAAGCTTTTCTTTCCCATTTCTTTCGATAGATCGACGTAAATTACCTGTTATTCGTTGCCTTCGATAAGATGACGCTGAAATGGCCGCTGCTCTCCAGATAGCACTGTTTCACGGTCGTCTCGCTCTCAAGGCCGTGTTCGCGAAGCACCGCAAGGAGATCGTCCTCGGTCAAGAATTCCTGCTTCAGGTTCTTGTCGATGAATTTTCCATTCTCAACCAGAAGCAGCGGCGACGGCTCGAGCAGTTTCCTGGCCATTACCGATCTGAATCCAAGCCAATCGAACAGGACATCCCAAAGAACGATCGTTGCGATCAATATCAGTGCCTCGGTAACAGAGTGCGTTTCGCCCGCCATTCCGTTCTGAGCGGCGTCAGCGATCACGACGATGACCAGAAGGTCGGCCATCCCGATCGCTCCGGACTGGCGGCGGAACGCCCTCAGAATGAAATACATTCCGAGGTACATTATCGTGCCGCGGATCACGACCTCTAGGATCGATTCCGTCGGCATGAACATCGAGTTCCAGTCGATAGCCATTTCTCTCTAAATAGATAAAATGAATAACGCCGCCTTGCTTCTTGGCCTTTTCCTATGGTCTTTACACTCTTTTTGAAAAAAGGGCGAACCAAAGGACGTCGGCGCTTCAAGGACGGCGTCAAAAATTAAATAGCTAATAATTGTAAGTCTCGATCTGCAAGACCGTCCTCTTACTTGGAAGCTTCAGCCGCGGCGCCGCGCTGATAGCGTTTGTTGAATCGATCGACGCGACCAGCCGTATCAACCAGCTTTTGCTTGCCGGTAAAGAACGGATGGCAGTCCGAACAAATTTCCACGTGAAGATCTTCGCCAAGGGTTGAACGTGTTTTGAACGTATGTCCGCAGGCACAGACCACTGAGATCTCGTTGTATGACGGGTGAATATCTTGTTTCATAGTTCCTTTTCCTTCGCCGAATATAAGCGATGCGCAAGGTAATAAGCGCAAACTAGCTATTCTATGTACGGTGGAGAGAAAAGTCAACTTTTCGGTGGCGTATGAGTGTAAAACGGCAATATCCACTATAATCGCAATACTTATGCAAAATCTCTTTCATTTAGCGTTTCCCGTGAATGATCTGGAGGCGGCCCGTGTGTTTTACGGCACCGTGCTTGGCTGCCCTGAAGGCCGAAGTTCGGACCATTGGATCGATTTTGACCTTTTCGGCCATCAGATCGTCGCGCATCTCGCCGAAGGCAGCGGAACGCATTCGTCGAACGCCGTTGATTCTGACGATGTTCCCGTGCCACATTTCGGTATCGTTTTGCCGATGGATGATTGGAAAGGTCTCGCGGAAAGGCTTCGGGCGGCCGGCGTCGAGTTTGTGATCGAGCCGAAGATTCGTTTTGAAGGCCAAGTCGGAGAACAGGCGACTATGTTCTTCCTAGATCCGAGCGGAAACGCTCTTGAATTCAAGGGGTTTGGCGACTTCTCACAGGTATTCGCAAAATGATCGTCCGATCTAAGGTCCCCGAGTTCGTGATGAAGGCTTCCGGCTTTGATTCGGAATAGAAGCGTGTGAGATCAGCGAAGATCGTCATAATCGGCGGCGGCGTGGCCGGAGCTAGTGCGGCGTATCATTTGGCGCTCAGCGGCGAGAGCGATGTCGTCCTACTCGAACGCGGGTCGATGCAGGGAACCGGTTCGACTGGACGCGCGACCGGCGGCGTTCGAGAGCAGTTCGGGACGGAAATAAATATTCGAATGTCGATGTACTCGATCGACTTCTTTAGGAATTGCGGCTTTCACACCGGTTACGATCCGAAGGGTTATCTGTTCTTCGCCACTGAACCATCCGTGCTTGAACAGTTGAAGAGAAATGCGGAAATACAGGCTGCCGTCGGCGTAAAAGGTATTGAAATACTGGGGCAAGACGAGATAAAGCGTCGGATACCGGAGATGACCTGTGAGGACATCATCGGCGGGACCTTCGGGCCTCGCGACGGCTTCATCGATCCCGTCGCAGTTTTGCGCGGATTCTCAAAGGTAGCGACAGACCGCGGAGCAAGGATCGAACTCGGACAGACGGCGGTGCGGATCAACGTTTCCGGCGGCCGCGTCAACAGTGTTTCTACGAACAATGGCGACATCGGCTGCGATGCGGCCATCGTCTGCACAGGCGCTTGGACGCGAGAACTTGCAGCGACGGCGGGCGTGGACATTCCGGTCGAACCGCTTCGACGGCAGATAGTTTGGGCAAGATGCGAACAGGATATTCCCGCCGATCTTCCAATGGTCATCGACGCGGGAAGCGGCTTTCATTTTCGCCCGGCGGTTGATTTTTGGGAGCAAGACGCTAAGGATGTCTCAGTACGCGATGTTCTGTTCGCCTATCCGGACCGCGGCGAACCGCCGTCGTTCAATGCAGAATTTGATGCGGCATTTGCAGACAAAGTTTATGAACTCGCTCGCAGGCGAGCACAGTTCCTGTTCGAATCGACGCCGGTCGCTGCAAAATGCCGAGCGGGTTTGTACGAAAATACGCCTGACCATCACGCGATACTTGGCGGCTGCGGAGTTGACGGCCTTTATTTTTCAACCGGATTCAGCGGCCACGGAGTGATGCATTCGCCGGCGTCGGGGCGTGCGATCTCGGAGATCGTGCTGGACGGCGAGGCATCGTTCCTTGATGTTTCGTGCCTCTCGCTCGAAAGATTCGAGCGAGGCGAACTGCTGCACGAAACCGGATATATCTAGCAAATAGAAAAAACAGATATGAAAACGGCATTTATCCATCACCCGATCTACGAAAAGCACGACACCGGCCCCGGTCATCCCGAAACTGCGGCTCGGTATCGCGTGATAATGGACGCGGTCAAAGGTGATCCGGAATTGTGGAAAGATCTCGTCGAGATGACGCCGGAAAAGGCGAGTCAGGGCTTGATCCAAGCGGCGCACACGAAGGACCATTTTCGACGCGTTGAAGATGCGGTCGAAAATTCAGATAGTTTACTCGATGCGGACACGGTCGTTTCAATGCGTTCGTTCGATGCGGCTTTGTTCGCGGCCGGCGGCGCTTGCCGCGCGGTCAATGCCGTGATGACTGGCGAGGCAAAGAACGCCTTTGTGAACGTGCGGCCGCCCGGGCACCACGCGACTGCGCAGAAAGCAATGGGCTTTTGCCTTTTTAATAACGTCGCGGTCGCTGCCCGCTACGCGCAGAATGTGTTCAAGCAGGTCGAACGCGTTGCGATCATCGATTGGGACGTTCATCACGGGAACGGCACCCAAGGCATCTTCTATGACGATCCGTCCGTCTTCTTTTTTTCGATGCATCAATATCCGTGGTATCCGGGAACGGGCAGCCGCGGCGAGACGGGCGTTGGACGCGGTTTGGGATCAACGATGAATATCCCGCTAAAGGCTGCGACAAAGGCGGCGGATCAGAAGGCCGCATTCGAAGCAGCGATCGAGGATATCCGACGCAAGGTTACGCCGGATCTGATCTTTATTTCCGCAGGATTTGACGCGCACCTTGCGGATCCGCTCGGTCAGCTTCGGCTCGAAGATGAGGATTTTGTCGCGATGACGCGGGTCGTTAAGGAATGGGCCGACGAAGTGTGCGGGGGACGCGTCGTTTCCGTCCTCGAAGGCGGTTACGATCTGGCGACGCTTGGCCGAACCGTTACGGCACACGTTGCCGAACTCGCCGTATGACATTCCGCTCTCATTCTGTGATAGAATTTTTCTACAGCCGACAACTATCGACTTTGGGAGTTTAGCGATGCCGGATATAGAGATATCGTGTGTGCAATGCCGCGAGACCTTTCTCTTTAGCGAGAAGGAACAAGAAAATTTTTATCAGCGGAATATGATGGCGCCTCAACGGTGTCCGAAATGCCGCTCAAAGAAAGCAGGCTCAGGCGAAAATGCGCCTGCCCGTTTTGAGATCGTTTGCGACAATTGCGGCAAGCACGACACGGTTCCGTTCCAGCCAAAGGTCGGGCGCTCCGTGATGTGCCGCGAATGTTTCGAATCGAGCCGGTCGAGAGCCCGTGCGGGCAGTTAGGATGACGAAGCCTGCGACCGTGTACACCCTTGCCGATGAAGTCGCTACGATCGAAATGGATCGTCCCGACACGCTCAACGCACTTTCGCTGCAGTTAGTTACCGAACTCCGAAATTCTGTTAAGAAGGCCGTCGATGACGGCGCTCGGGCGGCGATCTTGAAGGGCCGTGGGCGAGCTTTTTGTTCCGGCGGCGACCTACGCGAAATGCGATCGATGTGGGAACGCGAAGGCCGCATCGAGGCTTTCTTGGAAGAGCCTCTTCGGGCTCTTCACGATCTTATTGCGTCTATACGCGAGGCTCCGATCCCGTTCATTGCGGCGGTCAACGGCGTCTGCGCGGGCGCGGGTACGAATCTTGCGATCGCGTGCGATATCGTCCTTGCGGCAGATAATGCGAGGTTCAGCGAAGGTTTTGTAAAGATCGGGCTTTCGCCGGATTGCGGCGGCACGTACTTCCTGCCGCGGATCGTCGGCGAAAAACTCGCCGCCGAATTGCTTATGACCGGTGACGAGATCGACGCGGCAAGAGCCGAGCGTATAGGGCTTGTGAACTACGTCGTGCCGGCGGACGAACTTGACGCTCGTGCCGTAACATTTGCAAGAAAGCTCGCTTCGCGGCCGGCAGGCTCGCTCAGGCGTATCAAGCGAGCGCTGAATGCGTCGGGCGGGAATTCGCTTCGTGAGCAACTCGCTCTCGAGCACGAATACCAACTCGAGTCGGGCCGTTCGGCGGACTTCAAGGAAGGCGTTGCTGCCTTTATCGAAAAGCGAAAGCCCATCTTTTTAAGCCGCGATTAGCTCCCAACATCGCGTTCACGCGAAAAAACATCCCGCCCGTTGACACCAAAACCAAATCTGCATTATCTTTATATCTGAAAGTGAAAATCATTTTCAATAAAGAAATATCCTGATCTTTAGATAACGAAACGCAGCCCGAAAATCGAATGAAGAGCTTTCGAAAAGTCCTGTTCTGGATCCATCTCGTCGCAGGTGCGACGGGCGCCGTCGTTATTTTCATAATGTGCGTTACGGGCGCGGTCCTTTCGTTCGAGAAGAACATTATCGAGTTTGCGGAACGCGGCCAACAGCGCGTCGCCTCGGCGTCGGGCGAAAGGCTGCCGGTGAGCCGCCTGATCGCGTCCGCCGCTGAAGCAAAACCGAACTCAAAACCCTCAAGCATCACGCTATCGTCCGATCCGGCGTCCAGCGCAACTATCTCGCTCGGGCGGGACGGCCGGCTATTCATTGATCCGTACACCGGAGTTGTGCTTGGCGAAGGGAACGCGGAATTACGCGGATTCTTTTCGACGATGACGTCGCTGCATCGTTGGCTCGCCCTCGAAGGCGACGGGCGCTCGTGGGGCAAGGCGATCACGGGATTCTTCAACGCGATGTTTCTAGTGCTGGCGATCACAGGGCTATACATCTGGATGCCGCGCAAATTAAGTTTGCGCAATATCAAACCGGTTCTATGGTTTCGGCAGACGCACACGGGAAAAGCGAGAGACTTTAATTGGCACAACGTTACGGGCTTTTGGTGTTCGCTGGTTTTGATCGTGCTGACGGCGACCGGAATGGTCATTTCGTATCGCTGGGCGAGCGATCTTGTCTATACGCTCACGGGAAACGACGCTCCCGTTCAGCAGGCGCGAAAGGATCCGCCCGCAGCGCCGCCCGTTGAATCGATCCCAGCGAATATCGACGCACTATGGACGAACGCGAATACTCGCAATGACGATTGGAAGTCCACGTCGCTGCGTCTTCCGATCGCTGAAGAAGCGGTTTTCACCGTCGATGAAGGGAAGTATTGGAATATCTTTGGCCGCTCGACGCTGACGCTTAATACGGCGACGGCCGAGGTCGCGAAATGGGAGCCGTATTCCGACCGAAATTCGGGCCAGCAGCTTCGGCTCTGGATGCGCTTTACGCACACGGGCGAATCGTTCGGCTTTGTCGGCCAGCTAGTAGGCTTTATTGCGTGTCTCGGCGGCGCCCTGCTTGTTTACACAGGCGTTGCTCTTTCGATCCGCAGATTTGCTCGATGGCTGAAACGCCGTCGGGCCGCGAGAGCGCCTCGACGGACTCTTGCTGAAAATAGTATTTGAAGTTTGCACACAACACCCTCCTTTTACCGTAAAGCACATTCGCATTCGCACTAACGGGTATGTTTTGAACAAAAACATACCCGCCCGCCTTTTTCCGGGGAACAGCCGTATTGCAAAGTTCGCCGGCATCGGTATTCTCTTCTAATGCGGTCGCTGACCTATTCAGAGCTGATTCGAGGGAATCGCGATTTTCGGAACCTTCTTGCCGGGCAGTTCATTTCGGAACTCGGCAACTGGTTCAACTTTATCGCCGCACTCGGTCTCGTTCGTCTCGTCTCGGACGCTTCACCGCTCGCGGCCGGACTATTCTTTGTCGCAAGGCTGATCCCGTTCGCGATAATGTCGCCGATCGCAGGCACGTTCGTCGATCGATTTTCTCGGCGAAAGGTGATGATCGTTACAGACGTTGCCCGGACGGTGATCGCTCTTGCTTTTTTGTTCGTCAAAGAACCGGGCGACCTTTGGATCGCGTATCTTGCTACGATCCTGCTACACACTCTCGGAGCTTTTTTCGACGGAGCAAAGAATGCGGCCGCGCCGAATCTCACAGGCCGCGAAGGCCTGCTTGCGGGCACGGCGCTGCTCTTTTCCACGAAGTTTCTGCTAATGGCCGTCGGTTCCGCACTCGGCGGTTGGGCGTCCGCGGCGTTCGGTTATCAGATCGCATTCATCATCAACGCCGCGTCATTTTTGATCTCGGCATACACGGTCTGGCTGATCCCTGAAGACGCCGTAAAGGAGACTGCGCACGAAGAATCGGGGGAAAAGCGCAGCTTTATCTCGGATCTAAAGGAAGGTTTTGTCTATTCGGTCCGCAACCATTTCGCACTCACTATCTTGATAATGAATATGATCTGGGCGACGGGCGGCGGCGCGATCAACGTGATATACGAGCGGCTCGGCGGCGTCTATTTTGCGGAGACGGAAGGTTGGAATCCTGACGCTGCAGTCGCCATTTTGTGGACGGCGTCCGGGATCGGGATCACGCTCGGAATGATGATCGCTCATCGGACGTCGATCTATCTTGATCGAACGGGCAGGCACCGTGCATTTATCGGCTGGACGCTCATCGCACACGGGATCATCTTTGCGGTCGGCGGGCTTGTGCCTACGCTATGGCTTTTTACATTGTTCAACTTCGTGTCGCGTGCCGTGGTCGGTGTTGAATACGCCGTTCAGGAGACGATGTTCCAGCGGAGCTTGCCGGATAAGATCCGAGGCCGTATCTCGACGCTTGACCGAGGTGCGGAGATGACGGTCTTCGGAATAATGGCGTACGCGTCGAGCGAGCTGATGTACTACATCACACCGCAGACATTGACGATCGCCTCGGGCATCTTATCCGCATTTGCAGGCGTCGTTTGGTTCATTCGCGAACGTCCGGAACGGCGGGAAGAAGTTGAAGTCTAGGCGATGACGATGATGGCTTTAGTTCCTGTCAGTTCGGAAAGGTCTTTTGTATAAACGGTCTCGACGCGGCGGAATTCACCGATCGTGTTGACGATATCCTGTGTCGATAGAAAACCAGTTTCGATGAACGCGATCGCCCACTTCTTCATATAGCCGGCGCGATCGAGCGTATTTTCGAGCAGTCGCAGGTACTGCGAACGCGTTTCTGTCGCGGCGCCGAGATTATCGCCGATCGTGTTTTCAAGATCGTTCCAAAAGGCCGTATCGCTGCGGATCCATTCCTCACGCCAAGCCTTTATGCCGAGTGCGTGACGAATGCCTTTCGAATGAGGTGCGGGCAGGCGCAGAAACATCAGGTCGCTTGCCCGTTCGACGGTCGCGGGGTCGGAAAGGAACTGATCGACGGGCTTATTCCAACAGGTGGAATGTCCCTTGATCGGGTCCGGTTCGATCGACCAAAGCCTGCGGAAAGCGTTCGAAAGCGGCTGGCGAAGTTCACGCGTTTGCTCCGTGAACGAAAGTGCGTAACTGCCGGTTGCGATCGCAAGCGTGCCCGCAAGCGAACGCGTGAAAGCGGAATTCAGCTTCTCGACATTCTTTCGGACATTGTCGAACCACCACGCGTCCACCTCGGAGAACCAATTCAGCAGACCCGGATTTTGGAGCTTATAACCTGGGACGTACGCGTCCTCGAGCACCATATTCACGTCGTCAGGTGACAGGCGTTCGTCGTCGTTCTGGACGCGTCCGACGCCCGATACCCATTCGGAAAGCAGCGGATCGTTCGCAGACACACGTATTCGGCGCCGTTTCAGATATAGCGAGAGAGCGGCATCGGCAGAAAGCGGCAGCGAGGCCGATTCGAATTTCAGCCGGTGCAGAACATTCTGCTCGAAAGCGAGGCAGCCGTGAAAGGTCGGGTTCGCCGTCATACGTTGAAGGGGTCTGCCGCTGCAGGCAGGGATAAAAAGACCTTGACGATCATCGGGTCGAATTCGATGCCGGCCCATTCGATCAAATATTTCTTTGCGCTCGCTTCGGGATACGCGGCGCGGAACGGTCGAGCCGAACGCAGTGCGCCGTAAGCATCGGCGACACGCAAGATGCGGCTTTTGAGCGGAATTTCCTCGCGCACCAATCCGTCAGGGTAACCGGATCCATTCCACCATTCGTGATTCCAGCGGATCACAAGCTGCACGGCACGTCCGGCGTCAAGCTTTGCGGCTTCTTGTTCGCCGATCACGGAATGTCGCCGAAGATCCAGACGCTCTTCGGCGGAAAGGATCCGAGCGGCGCGAATGTAGTCACGGCCCATTCGGAGTTCGCCGATATCGCGAAGGAACGCAGCCTGCTTGAGCATATCAATGTCATCCGGGACAAGATGCAGGGCTGCTCCGATCGCAGTCGAGAGCGAGGCAACGCGGCTCGAATGTCCCGCAGTAAAACCTGTAAATACATCGATCTCGGCGGCCTTTTCGAGCAGCTTCGCGTCAATGGTCATTTCCGGGGCGACAAGTGTGTGCATCTTCGCTGTGTTATATAGTTTCGCTTTTTTACGCTTGGGAATACAACCCAAGATCGTATGCTTCGCCCTTTACTTGAGCGAATCGAGCATTTCGCGAGCTTCGCGATGGTTCGGATGAAGCGCTAGCAGACGCGTCAATTCGCCTTCTGCACGTTTGAGTAATCTTACCTTGATAAAAAAATGCGAGAGCATCAATCGATATTCCACGGAGTTTCCGTCTATTCGAATAGCGGCCTGCAGCTCGCCCTCTGCCTTATGCCGATGCTTGTCGTCCGCCGAAAGAGCAGAGCCGTAATAAGCCCGATATTTCGCGTTTTGCGGATCGGCGTGCGCGGCGCGAGCAAGATGCACTTGAGCCGCTATCGCATCGCCCTTTGCCAGCAGTTTCGATCCCTTGTCGAACTCGTCCGACGCATGCCGACGCTTTTGATCCTCTTCCTGAGCGCTGGCGGGGCCGGACGGAGCGCCGTTCGCCGCTTCGATATCTTTGCGAATCTTAAAGTCGTAGAGTTCGCGCGAATCCGGCGTACGCAGAGACTCATGGGCAGAGGCAAGCTGCGCAAAGGCCCTATGAACGCGTTTTGCGAGTTCCGGCGCTTCTCTCCTGAATTTATCCGGGTGGAACTGCTTTGCAAGCGAGAAGTACGCATCCTTTAGTTCGGGACCGGCGCATTTCGGATCCACGCCCAAGACCTGATAAAAGTTCTTTGCGGCTTCCGTGCGTTTCAGATACGCTTCGAGTGACATTTGCTCATTTGCCGATTCATTCGGTTCCTCAACAACGGCCGCCTCTTCGGGCGTTACGCCCGGCAAGATCGCTTCGCGTTTGAGTTCGAGCTTTGCCGCCCGCAAGAACGGTATCTTAGCGGCAGGGATCGCGGATTGCCATCCGGATCTGATGACAAGCCCCGCGAGCCAAAGCGAGTAAAGCGCGGCGAACACCTCATTCCCTTCGAGAGAGCAGTGGGCGGCAATATCCGCAACGGTCAGGTTCGCGGACGCAAGCGGGACGAGCACTTGAGCTTCTTCTGCGGTGCAATCACGGATCGAAGTCAACGCAACCGCGAGTTTGAATGTCTCATCGAATGAACGAAAGCGTCCGGCAGCAACTTCGGCAGAAAGGCCGCGTCCGTACTCCTTCAGCAGCATGCGTTCGTCAATCTCGGCGTGCAGGCCGTCCCTGACGCGTGCAAGCGGCGTGATCGTCCATTCGCCCTCGTTCCAGGCGAGCACGTCCGTCACGATCGCCCGCACCTGAGCCGTAAAGAACATATCCTTTTCGGCTTCGCTGAGAAGCCCGTCGGCAAGAAGCTGTTCGGCAAGCTGCAGGTCGTTGGAGAAGTTCGGGAGTTGGACGAGTTGTTCCTTCGAGAGTTTCTTTTGCTGAAGCACGAAATCAAAAAGCCGCGTCATCCGCGAATTCGAAACAGCGAACACAAGCCGGCCGTCGCGAAAATAGACGATCACCTTTTTGTCTTTATTCGCGAGCCGTATGCTGCCCGAAAGCTCGCCCTGAGCCATTTCCGCGGCCAGTTCGGCGAAAGGAAACGCAAGGCAAGTTCCGTTTATATCGAGGTCGTTCTGTGCTGTCATCAGAGCTTTGGTCGAAGGTGATCCAAGGGGCACAAGGCGTGCTCAAACAAGTTTAACAATGGTTGCGGGAAAAGTTAAGTAAAATCTTCTGCCCTAAATGGAAAAATTCAAGCTTCAAGAGATCGGTATATCGCATTTCTCGGCGGTCAAGATCGGCTTGAGGTTGACAACTGATATTCGTACCTGCGAATGTTTTCTGTACAAATAATGTCACTAGACGAGATCAACATTCGCGAATGTGCTTCGATCGACGAGCTTTCAGAGTGCGTCGCACTTCAGCGTGAGGTCTTTGCTCTTCCGGAGGTCGAACTATCGCCCGTTCGGCACTTTATCGTAACGAAGAATGCAGGCGGATTCACGCTTGGCGCGTTCGATGGCGAGCGCCTCGCAGGTTTCGTTCTGAGCGTTCCGGCCGTGATGCACGGGGAACGCGCACTGTATTCGCATATGACGGGCGTTCGCCCGGAATATCAAAGTCTTGGCCTTGGAGCCGCACTTAAATGGGCTCAGCGGACACGAGCTCTCGCAGAAGGCATACGATTTATCAAATGGACATTCGAACCGGTTAAAGCACGGAATGCGTACTTCAATCTCGAAAAACTCGGCGCGACGGTGAGCGATCTTCAGGAGAATTTCTACGGCACGGATTACGGTACCCCGCCGGACAAGGACGGCAAGAAGGTCGGGTTCGCAAGCGATCGGCTATTTGCGGAATGGGATATTGCGAGTGAAAAAGTGAAAGCGCTTGCATCGGGCGAGAAGTTCGTCGAGGCAGGAGAGCCGACCGCGACTGTGCAGATAATGCCCGATTGGCTCGCTCTTGTCGCTCGCGACCCTGAGAAGGCACGGTCGGAACAACTGCGTATCCGCAAAGAATTTGAGACTGCGTTCGATTTCGGGATGGTTTGCCGCGGGTTCTATCGAGACGAAGAGCAACCCGCGTACCTGCTCTATAAAGCTTAGGAAATGGCGTTTTTCGACATAGACCCAGACATACGAAAGGCGAAAACACTCCCGAGCGAGTTCTATCGCGATCCTCTTTTCTTTGAACTCTCGAAAGAGAAGATATTTGAACGCTCTTGGCATTTTCTTTGTCACGAGAGCGAGGTTGATTCCTTAAAGCCCGTCGCGCTTTTGCCCGGGACGATCGACGAGCCTGTTCTGCTTGCAAGAGACGGCAATGAGATACGCTGCCTCTCGAACGTCTGCACCCATCGCGGTAAGATCCTTGTCGAAGAACCTTGCAAGGCCACCCTGATACGGTGCGGCTATCACGGCAGGCGATTCTCCCTTGACGGCAAGTTTCTTTCGATGCCTGAGTTCGATGGAGTTGAGGATTTTCCCTCGAAGGCTGATGACCTTACGCAACTTCCGCTTGCGAACTGGAACGGCTTTCTATTTGCGTCGATCGATCCGTTGACGAAATTCGAAGCGTTTGTCGGAGAGGCCGAAGCTTCGCTCAAATCCGAAAGCTGCGCTCCTCTCCAACTGACCGCAAAGCGCGAGTATAGCGTCGATGCACACTGGGCGCTCTATTGTGAAAATTACCTTGAGGGCTTCCACATTCCCTATGTCCACAAGTCGCTGAACGAGATCGTCGATTACGGCAGCTATACGACAGAGACGTTTCGATATTCCAGCTTGCAAACCGGTCTGTCCGAGACGCCATCGGACGATCCGAATGCGAAAGAGCCGCCTTTAGAGGTCGCCGCTCGTTACCTATTCATATTCCCGAATTTGATGTTCAACTTCTATGAATGGGGCGTGTCGGTGAATGTTGTACGGCCTGTTTCGCGAGAAGAGACGGTGGTGGAATTTCTAACGTACGTGGGTGACGCGTCGAAACTCGGCGAAGGTGCAGGTGCTGACCTTCACGGCGTCGAGTTGGAAGATGAGGCCGTCGTCGAGAGCGTCCAACGCGGCATTCGCTCTCGATACTATTCTCACGGCCGCTATTCGCCGACCCGCGAACAGGGAACACACCATTTTCATCGGCTGATCGCGGAGTTTATTGATTGACCGATGGTATAACCTCGGTTATACTTTCATTATGAAAACGGCAATATCGGTTCCAAATGAGATATTCGATCTAAGCGAGCGATTGGCGAACAAGCTTCAGATCTCGCGGAGTGCGGTCTTCGCAATGGGCGTTCAAAAGCTGGGAGAAGAGATCGATGACCAAGAGATCACGCGAAAGCTGAATGAATACTATGGTCAAATACGAGCTGAGCTAGATCCGGTGATCGTGAAGATGGCTGCGCTTTCCTTACCGAAAGAGGAATGGTAGTTCAGCGTGGCGATATTTGGTGGAGTAGTTTGGCGGAACCGGTCGGCTCCAGCCCCGGATATGCCCGCCCTGTGCTCGTAGTTCAATCCGACCGATTCAATCAAAGCAGTATCAACACGGTCGTGATAGCGGTTATAACGAAAAATACAGACCTTATTAATTCCGAAGGCAACGTTGCCATTACAAAGCAACAATCGAAATTGCCAAAGGATTCCGTTATCAACGTTTCCCAGCTCTTCACCATCGATGAATCCCAACTTCGAGATTACGTGTCTTCTATTTCTCCAAGGAAAATGAAACAGGTCGATCTTGGGTTGCGCAAGGTTTTGGGCTTATGACCGCAAGCGTTTCGCCCGCAATATTAGACGAAATGAAGAGACTTCGTGCCGAGATCGAGCGGCACAATGATCTTTATTACCAAAAGAATGATCCGGCGATATCGGATCACGAATTCGACAAACTTCTCGAAAAGCTAAAGGCTCTCGAGGCGGAGCATCCGGAACTAATAACGCCGGACAGCCCAACGCAGCGTGTCGGCGGCAAGGCAGACAGTCTGCGGCCATTTGAGCACAAAGTGCCGCTGATGTCGCTCGATAATTCTTACGATCTTGGCGACCTTAGAGCTTTCACGGAGCGTTGCGAGAAGCTTGCCGACGGCCGTAAACTCGAGTATTTTGCCGAACTGAAGATCGACGGCCTTAGCGTTTCGCTTCATTACGAGAACGGCATTCTTGTAACCGGTGTGACCCGCGGCGACGGGCGCACTGGCGACGAGGTTACGCAAAACGTAAAGACGATCCGCTCGATCCCGCTCAAATTAAAAGTCGATGCTTCCGAACATGCAGAGGTTCGCGGCGAAGTCTATTTGTCACGATCTCGTTTCAAAAAGATCAACGAAGAACTCGAAATGCAGGACGAAAAACCGTTCGCAAATCCACGGAATTGCGCTTCCGGGACCTTGCGTATGCTCGATTCCACGGTGGTAGCTTCACGCGGCTTGCAGATGTTTCCATACGATGCCTATTCGGGAACAAGGAAGATGTTCGCAACGCACGAAGAGGTGTTTGTTTGGTGCGAAAAGAACGGATTTACTGTCAATCCTCATCGTCGCTTGTGCGCGAATTTTGACGAACTCACCGCCTTCATCGCCGAGATCGAGGCGATACGCGACGGGCTCGATTACGAGATAGACGGCGTTGTCGTAAAGGTCAATTCTACGGCGTTGCAGGATGATTTTGGCGCTACGACAAAGGCTCCGCGTTGGGCGATCGCATACAAATATGCCGCTCGGCAGGCAATGACCAAATTGCAGGCGATCGGGATACAGGTTGGGCGAACCGGCGCGTTGACGCCCGTTGCGCATCTCGATCCGGTGCTTCTTGCAGGCACGACGGTCGCTCGAGCGTCCCTTCATAATGAGGATGAGATCGCACGTCTCGATCTCAAGATCGGCGACTTCGTGTTGATCGAAAAGAGCGGTGAGATCATACCGCAGGTGCTAAGCGTCGTTACCGCAAGACGCGACGGCAGCGAGACGGAATTTACCTTTCCGACAACGTGCCCGGTGTGCGGCTTTGATGCAGTGAGGCCCGAGGGCGAGGCCGTTCGCCGATGCACGAACCCGATCTGCCCCGCGAAGGTAAAGGCCCGCATTCTCTATTTTTCGTCACGCAAAGCGATGGATATCGAGGGCCTTGGCGAAGTCCTGACCGACACGCTTGTCGATAGCGGCCGGATCAGAGACGTCGCCGATCTCTATACCTTGACAGTCGAAGACATCGCCTCGCTCGATCGTATGGCGGAGAAGTCCGGCACGAATCTAATCGACCAGGTCGAAGCGAGCAAGCAGCGCGGAATGCAGCGTCTTTTATACGGCCTTGATATTCGGCACGTCGGCGAGCGTTACGCAAAGATCCTGGCGAATCATTTTCGCACCATCGACAAACTGGCTGCCGCAACTGTAGAAGAACTCGACGACATTCCGGAGATCGGCCTTGCTGTTGCCGAAAGCGTCTTTGAATGGTTCAGGAGCGAGCACAATCGGGAGGTGCTCGAACGGTTGTGTGCGTCGGGCGTGGCTCTGCAAGTTGACGCGTCTGCGACGGCGGCTCTCGACGAACGTTTCGTCGCCAAAACTTTTGTCCTCACCGGCAAACTCGAAAAATATACTCGCGACGAAGCCGCAAAATTGATCGAAGATCGCGGCGGACGCGTCTCCTCGTCTGTCAGCAAAAAGACCGACTTCGTCGTCGCGGGCGCCGACGCCGGCTCAAAACTAACAAAAGCCGAAAGCTTGGGCGTAAATGTGATGAACGAAACCGAATTTAAGGAGATGATCGGATGAACAAAGGCATATCAATGATCGACACACTTTGCGATTTCGTCATCAAAATGAACGATCTTGAGCTTGAATATATGGTGACCGGCTCTTCTCTTATGCGATGAGCGCCTATGGTGAGATAAGAATGACTCGAGACATTGATGTTGTAATAGAACTACAGTCAACGGACGTTCATCGCTTCTTCAAGGAATTTATAGACGAATATTACATTAGCGAGGAATCGATCAAAAGAGCTCTCATCCATGACTCAATGTTCAATATTATCAGCAATAACTTCGGCGGCAAGATAGACTGTATAATAAAGAAAAGAACCGACCATGCAAAACAAAGTTTTGAAAGAAGATACCAGGTAGCTATAGGCAATATTGGGTATTGGGTAACAACGAAAGAAGATTTGATAATTTCCAAATTAGATTGGGCACGAAATTCTCATTCCGAGATGCAAATACGCGATGTCGCTAACCTGACGATGTCTGAATACAATTCTGATTACGTGCTGGATTGGATAGAAAAACTTGTCTTGGAAGAAATTTGGGCAAAGGTTGACGAATGGAAGACACTTCACTCAAGAATAGAAAATTAGTCCGTAGCATCATAATGTCAAAAACGGTCGAAGAACGCTTTCTGATCTGCGCCCAAATGTACGAGGATGCAAAGGAATGGGCTCGGATCGGAATGCCCTTGGGTCTTTCACAACCTGAACAGGAACGCTATATTTTCAAACGCATCCACGGCGAATTTCCGGAAGACTTGGTAAAGAAAGTTCCTGACCATCGTTATTGAGGCAGCTGGGGACAAATCAACACCTCGAATCTTATTTACCCTAAGTGCGGGGTAATCGGGCGCGAGTCAATCAAAAGAGGTCTTTGCTTAACAGAATTCGGTTCCTCCAGAGGTCATGGAAATGTCTTTTGATGACTATCCTGATTTTTTGAACCTTCGCAGACGCCTGATGTCTCAAAAAGTAAGAGATTTTTATTTTGCATTGTAGGATTATAAGAGTATGACTAACTTTTTCTCCGCGAATATATCTGAAGTTGATCCGACGATCAGCGATGCGATCGACAACGAGGTTCGGCGGCAGCAGAACGGGCTTGAACTGATCGCGTAGGAGAATTTTGTCTCCGAGGCTGTCTTGCAGGCGATGGGTACGCCGCTGACGAACAAATATGCCGAAGGCTATCCGGGCAAGCGTTATTACGGCGGGTGCGAATTCGTCGATGTCGTGGAACAAGCGGCGATAGACCGTGCGAAGGAGATCTTCGGCGCCGAGCACGCGAATGTCCAGCCGCATTCGGGCGCACAAGCAAATATGTCGGTCCTGCTTGCCGCTCTCGAACACGGCGATCCGATATTGGGAATGAATCTCTCGCATGGCGGGCACCTGACCCACGGCCATCCGCTTAATTTTTCGGGCCTCAATTACAAGGTTTCTGACTACGGCGTCAACCGCGACACCGAATTGATCGATTACGACGAACTGCAGAAAAAGGCGGAAGCATCGCGTCCAAAGCTGCTCATTTGCGGTGCCTCGGCATATCCGCGGACGATCGATTTCGAACGAATCGGCGAGATCGCGCGTTCGGTCGGTGCGAGAGTGATGGCGGACATCGCTCACATTGCCGGGCTTGTCGCGACCGGCCTGCATCCAACTCCCGTACCGCATTGCGAATACGTTACGACGACGACCCACAAAACGCTTCGAGGCCCGCGCGGCGGCCTTATCTTGTGTCGCGAAGAGTTTGCAGCGGACGTGAATCGGCGAGTGTTCCCGGGCGTCCAGGGCGGCCCGTTGATGCACGTGATCGCGGCAAAGGCTGTTTCGTTCGGTGAGGCACTGAGGCCGGATTTTGCGACCTATCAACGGCAGATACTTGCGAACGCGAAAGCACTTGCAGAGACGCTCACTAACGCCGGTTTGCGGCTAGTTTCGGGCGGCACGGACAATCACCTGCTCCTCGTCGATGTCTTTATGGACGGCAAAGGTATCACGGGCAAGGCTGCTGAAAAGGCGCTCGATGAAGTGCACATTACGGTCAACAAGAACACCATTCCGTTCGATACGAATAAACCTTTTGTTGCGTCGGGAATTCGTCTTGGTACACCTGCCTTGACGACGCGCGGGATGAAGGAAGACGATATGCGCGCGATCGGCGGAATGATCGCGGCCCTGATCCACGAGCCTGAATCGGACGAAGTTAAAACGCGGGTTCGCGGCCAAGTCGCGGAACTGACGGGCAAGTTTCCGATGTATCCGAGCAGAATGAAAAGTTAATTATCGAGGTCTTCGAGCTCGAAGGAATCGAATCGCATACGCTCAAGTGCGGCGAGTGCCTCTTCAGAGTCGAACTCATAGGCTTTTTGCGAGATGGCATTCGCAGCGATCTCTCCATAGAGCGAATCGGTCAAGAGCGGTTCGAGCGTTGAAACAGGGAGCATCGCGAGCGTCTCGTACGCAATGGCACGGATCTGCGGCGATTCGCTCTGGCGGACGACCTCGGCGATCTCGCTCGCCGAATATCGTTCTGCCAAGCGGTCTGCGAGGCGGTCAAGGCGTGCGTAATCATTATTGCGAACCGCACGAGAGGCAAGTTGGATAAAGATCTCGGCGGACGCCGACTGTGTTTCGAGCATACGGACGCAAACAGCCGCGAGCTTTGACATCTCGCTCATCTTAGTTGCGTCGTTCTTTATGTCCTTTGAAACTGATAGCTCATCAAGAGCAAAGAGCAGAGAACTCAGCTCCCAATCGGCATGTGCGTCGTACTGAAGGCGAGATGGTCTCGGGGTTGAATGCCCAGACCGCATCTCGCCAACCAACATCTTTTTTGTTACGGGCCGCAGCGTCTCCCAAACGGTGGCAACTCTGCCGCCCAGATCCTTGATCATAACTGTCAACAATCAGATTCTGAATCCCAACGCACGTCTTGTCAAGATGTTCCGTTTTGCGGGGTCTCGGTCATCCGCTTTTGCGACATCATTTCGAGGAGCTTTTCCTGCTGGAATGCGAGTTCCTGCTCGAGGTCTGTCTCTTCGGTAACGACCGAGACCAAGGCGATCGGAGACGTGCCGAGATATCGGAGTTCCCATGTCGTCGTACTCGGTTTTGAAACACGCGTGAACCAAGCCGCGTCGAGCGTCCAGGCGTGAACCGGAACTTCGCCAACTGCCGCCAGCAGTTCATCGTCCGGTTCGTTTGCTGAGAGAACGCGTGCGAGTTCCCAGCCGTGCTTTTTATAAAGAGCGTGCGTGTCGCGGAATGCCGTGATATCGATCATTTAGCCGTCTTTGGTTTGGTGCCTTCGTTCGCCGAAGGTTGCTTATTGGCGACCGGCATCGGGACTTTTACGACATTCACATTCGAATTCATATTCGGCTGCGGCATTTCGACGGGATGTTGTCCGGCGGAATTTGCCGCCATCTTCTCGCGTTGGTCGCGGCCGGGGCCGGGCGATTTGTAAGAGCCTTGGTAAATATTGCCGACAGCAAGTTTCCACGCGCCGTCTTCCTTCATAAAGGGTAGGTCTTCCCAGCGACTGTCTTTTGAATTCCAAACCTCTACAGCACCCATGTCGCCGTCAACGCGCTCGTCGCGGATCGGCGGCATCGACTCGGCAAAGGTCGTTCCGGTGAAGCCGTTCTCGAAAACCTGTTCGATAGGCTTCTTATATTTTTCGGCAGCCGCTCCTGCGAACTGCTGTGTTGCCTTTGTCATTTCGGCCTTGATCTGATCGGTGTTCTTCGCTTTTACCGCAACAAAAAGCCGCTTGTAGGCTTCTGTCGGAGAATCCGACGCCGAACCAGGTTTTGCCGGAGCCGAACTGCAAGAAAATGTTAAGCCGACGGTAAGTAGTGCAAAAATGCAGAGAAGTATTCTGAGCATAGATATTCCTAATCTAGGTTATTAAGGTTGAAGTATATGTTCCCACGCGGAAAAAGCCAATATTTGCAGTAAGATAATATAGTAAATGAAGGCGTTGCAGTATAAAAACGGAGGACTCCACGTTGCCGACGCGCCCACACCGTCGCGGCCGGACGAAGCTCTCGTGCGCGTCGTTCTATCAGGCATTTGCAACACGGACCTTGAGATCGCGAAAGGGTACGCCGGCTTCGAAGGCACGCTCGGGCACGAGTTCGTAGGCGTCGTCGAGCAATCGCCGGCGGGAAGCGATATCGTCGGACAACGCGTCGTAGGCGAGATAAATGCGGGCTGCGGCAATTGCGCTCTATGCCGTGCGAGGGATCCGCGACATTGTCTCGAACGCACGGTTCTAGGTATTCACGGGCGAGACGGCTCCCACGCTGAATTCCTTTCGCTACCGGTTGGAAACCTATTTGTGATCTCAGACGAAATTTCCGACGAACAGGCCGTCTTTGTCGAACCTCTTGCCGCCGCATATGGGATCTATGAGCAGGTTCCGCTCGCGCATCACACGCGGGTTGCGATCATCGGCGACGGCAAACTAGGACTTCTTACGGCGCTTTCTTACGGTGCGGCGTCGAGCAACGCTCTTCTTGTAGGCAAGCACGAAAGCAAACTCGGTATCGCCCGAGACGTCGGGATCGCGACCTGTTTGCTGAACGAATTGGATGCTTCGATGCAGCGGACATTCGACGTTGTTGTCGAAGCGAGCGGGTCGGAGTCAGGCTTTGCGACCGCGCTCGGCCTTGTCAGGCCGCGCGGCAAGATCGTCCTAAAGAGTACCTTCAGCGGTGAACCTAAATGGGCCGCATCGCGCGTTGTCGTTGACGAGATCACGATCGTCGGGTCGCGATGCGGGCGGTTCGAACCGGCATTGAAACTCCTCGCACGCGGCAAACTCGACCTCTCGCCTCTGGTCGCAGACGAATTCCGCCTTGCCGACGGTGTTTCCGCAATGCGGAAAGCGGCGGAACCCGGCGTCCTAAAGGTCTTCCTACGTCCGTAGATCTCATTTATTTACAACCGATTTGGTAGAATCATAATCAGAATCTTTGATAAGAGGATCTTCTATCTATGCCCCGAATTTTACTGCCTCGGACGGTTCACTATACGGCAATTCTCCTTGCCCTTTTTTCGGTTTCAGCGGTTGCGCAACAGAGTCTCGTTCCGACCTCTTTTGCTGAGATCGCCGAGAAAGCCGAGCCATTCGTCGTAAGCATAGAGGCGAAAGGCCGAGTGGCCGCGATTCCGCCGAACGGGGCAAATAAGGCTCCTGACACTGAAGACGACGTTCTAGACTTCCTGCGGCGACAGGCACCGCAGCGTCCGGTTTACCACGTCGGGAGCGGATTCATCGTCGATCGATCCGGCTATATCGTTACGAATAATCACGTTGTCGCCGAGAGCGCTCGCCTTACCGTAAAACTCGATACGGGCGAGGAATTTACTGCAAGGGTCGTTGGCGTCGATGACGAGACCGACCTTGCGGTTCTTAAGATCGATGTCGGACGCGACCTTCCGGCGGCAAGATTCGGCGATTCGGACAAAATGAAGGTCGGTGATTGGGTGCTCGCGATCGGTTCGCCGTTCGGCCTTGCAAAGAGCGTGAGTGCCGGCATCATTTCGCAAACGCAACGCGACACGCCGGGTTCGTCGGCTTTTCAGCGCTTTATTCAGACCGACGCGGTCATCAATCCGGGAAATTCCGGCGGCCCGCTCGTCAATATGCAGGGCGAGGTCATCGGCGTAAACTCGCAGATCGCAACCCAGACGGGCGAATTTTCGGGCGTCGGTTTCGCTCTGCCGTCGCGGGAGACGGAGCGTGTTTACGAGCAGATCGTTGCCAACGGCAAGGTGCGACGCGGGTATTTGGGAGCGTATCTCGATTCGATAAAGCCTGAATTTGCAAAGGTTTACGGCCTTGGCGAGGTTCGCGGAGCATTTATAACCGATATTCGTGATAGATCGGGGCCGGCTGCTGTTTCCGGACTAAAGACGGGCGATATCGTTCTCGTTTTCAACGGACAGACAATTCAATCCGCCCAAGACCTGATCGACAAAGTTGCAGCGACGACGCCGGACAAGACGGTCGTGATCGAATATCTGCGTGAGGCCGGCGAGAGCCTTGAAAAAAGGACTGCGACGATCAAACTCGGTGAAAGGCCGTCGAGTTCTGTCGGTGCGGGTGACAACGACGGCAAAGTGCTGCCGGTCGATGGCAAGGCTGAACCTGAAAAACCGTTCGGGTTAACGCTAAGCACTATTGCATCCGCGGGCGAGAAATATAAGGTCTTCGAGGGCAATCCCGGCCTTGTGGTTACCGAGATCGACCCGAACAGCTACATTGCGGATGTGCGGGGAGCCCTCGGCGTCCAGGCTCTCACTAGCGGCGACCTGATCCAAAGGATAAACCGACTTCCCGTCGGAGATGCCGCAGCATTTGCGGCAATTGTCTCAAAACTCAAGGCCGGCGATCCCGTCGTGCTGCAGATCCTTGTCTATAATCCGACGCTCAAGCGTATGCAGACCGGCTTGGTGCAGTTCACTGTAAAGTGATCTCTCGCGCAATCGAATTGTCTCGATCAAGGCCGATGCGAGTGCGAAAGCTCGCATCGGCCTTTTAACTTTTTTGGGCAAAGACTTAAACTACTTGTTTATGGCTACAGCAAAAATGGCAAAGACAAAACGATCGATCAAACCGTCGGTCAAGAAGTATTCGAATTACATCGGCGGCGAATGGGTAAAGTCGTCTTCAGGACAGTATTTCGACAACGTAAACCCTGCGGACACAACAGATATCGTCGGACGATTTCCGGATTCGACGGAAGAGGACGTCGATCGTGCGGTCGATGCTGCAAAGGAAGCGGCAACGCGATGGCGCCGAACGCCCGCACCGAGACGCGCAGAACTTTTGTTCACGCTTGGCGAGATCTTACGGGCGAAGAAGGATCAGTTCTCGAGCGAAATGACCCGCGAAATGGGCAAGGTCTTGAAGGAAACGGGCGGCGACGTACAGGAAGCGATCGACTGCACATATTACACCGCGGGCGAAGGCCGAAGGCTCCATGGTTTCACGACGCCCGCAGAGATGCCGAACAAATTTGCGATGTGCGTTCGCCAACCCGTCGGACTTTGCGGTTTGATCACGCCATTCAATTTTCCGATGGCCATTCCCTCGTGGAAACTCATCCCGGCGCTCGTCTGCGGCAACACGGTCGTTTTAAAATCGGGTGAGGACGTGCCGCTTTCGTCGCTCAATCTTGTAAGAGCCTGCGAAGAGGCCGGCATCCCGAAGGGCGTTGTCAATCTTGTTAACGGCGCACGAGAAGCCGGTGCGGCGCTTGTCGCGAATGACGATGTTCGGCTCATTTCGTTCACGGGTTCAACGACTACGGGCAAGAAGATCGCCGAGGCGTGTGCCCGCGACAACAAGATCGTTTCGCTCGAAATGGGCGGCAAGAACGCCATCATCGTGATGGATGACGCCGACATCGACAATGCCGTCGAAGGTTCGCTCTGGGGCGCATTCGGTACGAGCGGCCAACGCTGCACGGCGTCGTCGCGACTTGTTGTTCACAAAAAAGTTTATAAGAAATTCTGCGCGAAACTCGTAGAGCGTGCCAAACAACTCCGCGTCGGCAACGGCCTAGACCCGAAAACCGAGGTCGGCCCGGTCATCAACGAAAGGCAAATGGAGAAGATCCTCGGCTACATCGAGACGGGTAAGACCGAGGATAAGGCGACGCTCGCTTGCGGCGGGTCGCGTTTGACGAAAGGACAGTTCGCTAACGGCTATTTCATCGAACCGACCGTCTTTACGGATGTAAAGCCGAAAATGCGTATCGCACAAGAAGAGATCTTCGGGCCGGTAACGTGCGTCATTCCCTTCTCGACGCTTGAGGAAGCGATCAACATCGTTAACGGCGTTGCTTACGGCCTTTCTTCGGCGATCTATACGCAGGACGTTAATCAGGCGTTCTACGCGATGCAGGAGCTTTACACTGGAATCTGTTACGTGAACTCAGCTACGATCGGCGCCGAGGTGCATCTTCCTTTTGGCGGCACGAAAGGAACCGGCAACGGCCACCGCGAAGCCGGAACGCAGGTGCTCGATATCTTCAGCGAGTGGAAATCCCTCTACATCGACTACTCCGGCAAACTGCAAAAAGCGCAGATCGACGAGGTCGAGATCTAGTTCGCCTTGACCGAATTTCGGCTCAATGGCATCGTGTCCTGAGATCGTTAGAATGGCGGGAAGTGGAGACATTTCCCGCCAATGTTTATGTTGCGGGCGGCAAGGTCTGATTCAAGTTGGGAAGGTCAGCCTAAGCCGATCTGTCTCTCTTCGAATCGCTTTATCCTTGCTCCAAAGGCGGGCAAAGCTCAAACGTGCAGATGCGATCAAGTGTACGTCAACGGCGCCAAGTCCTCTACCGAAAAGATCCTCGTCATCGAGCAGTCGAAGAACTTCGTTATGCTCGGCAACGACGGCGGCAGGTAAGGCGGCGATAAGCTCCAGAAACTCATTTCTATTCGGCAGATTACCGCACGCCAACTCCTCGATAACCAATGGATGGACGCAGACCGCGCCGTCCGCAAGAAGCTCGGCCAAGAGGCTTTCGCCCTTCCGAAGGTGATCGACCCAAACTGATGTGTCAACAAGTATCATTTTCGTCTTCGGCCTGCTTTGAATTCAGGTGCCGTGCCTCCGAGCGCGATCAGGCGTTCGCGCGCCTTTTTTTCAATTAGGGCTTGCAGCGCGGCGTGGATGAGGGCGGTTTTTTCCTTGATTCCGGCAAGAGCGGCGGCTCGATCGAGCAATTCATCCTTGATGATGATGGTCGTTCTCATACATATAGATATGTACGATACGTATGCACCTGTCAAGCGCAATTTCTTGTGGTTTTTTTGAATGAGCGGTCAACGTATAACGACCATTACAAGAATCGCTCCGATCGCTAGCACGCCGAACAAGCCCCACATTATCCAAAGCATCACGCGATTCCTGCGGCCGGTTGCGAGCATCCAAATGCCTGAGATCAGCGAATTCAGCCCGAATGCGATCAGCACCGCGAAAAGGCCATAGACGACATAGAGAGCGGGTAGAGCTTCATTGACCCGACGGACGGACTCGGGGGTTTGGTTCGCCGAACCAAATAGCAGGACGGCGATGAAGACGGCTATGCCGCCGATCAATGCGGTCAGGAACAAGCCGACAACGACGAGAATCGTTCCGCGCGTGCGAACGCTGGACGCCGGCAGAAAGTGATTCTTGCTGCATCGTGGGCACGTGATGTTCAAGCCCTCGCCCTCAAAATTACATTTGAAACATTGCCTCGGTTCAGGCTGTGCCTCGGCGGGAAGCGTTGCGGCGTTCTTGCGGTTTTGCATTGGCATTTTCTAGATAGGTTCCTTGCGGATGTATTTTGCCACAGCCGGAAGCCTTCCGCTCGTCCTGAGTCGTAACTTCAACGAAAACCACCCGCTGGATGAATCGGTTTGTGCATTTTGTCCGTTTTGTGCGTTTTGTGAATTTTGTGTCGTTTTGTGCAATTTGATACAAAACGTGAAAAACGTGCTTCAAATGCGCGCCCGCGATTCGGTAAGCTTGTTGATGGTTGGTTGATCTTTGAAAATTTAATAGAGAGTTCTCCTGCCTCCTGCCTCCTGTCTCTCGGGGAAGCGTGCCTTGCACGCGACAGAGGCGTTTGTCGGCGGTGAGCCGCCTCCGAGGTGGAGACCTGGCACGTGATCCACGGCCTAAAGGCGCGTGGCAATTCAAAGCATGCGGACGAGGGCGTCTGCCGTTCGACGGAAAATGAAACCGCAAGGAAGGTTGCCACTAATGCACGAATAGAGAGACGGTCAAAATATCCCTAGCACCCATTTCTCATTCGCACGTTCGTGGCTAACATTTCATTCGTGCATTCGTGGCCACCTCTTTCTCACCAAGACAAAAGATGGCCACTAATGCACGAATAGAGAGGCGGTCAAAATATCCCTAGCACCCATTTCTCATTCGCACGTTCGTGGCTAACATTTCATTCGTGCATTCGCGCATTCGCGCATTCGTGCATTCGTGCATTCGTGGCCACCTCTTTCTCACCAAGACAAAAGATGGCCACTAATGCACGAATAGAGAGACGGTCAAAATATCCCTAGCACCCTTTTCTCATTCGCACGTTCGTGGCTAACATTTCATTCGTGCATTCGTGGCCGCCTTAATACAAAAGATCGCCACTAATTCACGAATAAGAGACTTTGCAGAAAATTTTACTTGCCTTTGTTCATTCGTGCATGCGTGGCCGCCTTAATACAAAAGATCGCCACTAATTCACAAATAAGAGACCTTTCAGAAAATTTCACATTCCTTTGTTCATTCGTGCATTCGGGGCTAAGAATTCTTCCTGCACTCGCGAGGTCAGTTAATCGTTTCGGTGATCTCTTCCGGGTGTTGGAGGGCGGTAAGATTGGCTTGGTCGGTAACGATTAGCGGGAGTTCATCTAAGACGACCTCGTTCGCAACGGTCTGGATCCAATACGTACCGGCGTCCGGGAAGACGACATTGACGAAAAAGCTCACGTTATCGGTAAAGCCGCCGGGGGCGAGTTCGATGGTCGTGGGCTGCGAAGTTACGACAAGATTATTCTTATCCGGCGAGAGTATGCGGATCTCGGTGCGGTGATGTCCCTCGCCGCGCCAGTGATTTATCACCGCGAATTTAATGAGCGAGACGGGCAGTTTCTCGACCATAATGTTCTGAAAAATGCCCATCAACGAGATCTTATTGCCCATTTCGATACGGACGTCGTCGCAGAGCAAGGTGTATTCGAGCGTGAGTTGTTCAGTTTGCATTAAAATTACCTTGCCCCGTGTTTCTTGAACCACGCAAGCAGTTTTTCCCAAGCTTCGTCGGAAGCTTGTTTATTGTAGCTTGCACGATAGTCCGCGTGAAAGCCGTGGTCTGCATTCGGGAATACAATGATCTCGGAACCGGACTTTCCTTTCTTCAATTCGTCCTGCATACGCTGCACGCCATCGAGCGTAATTCCCTTATCAAGCCCGCCGTAAAAGCCGATCACCGGTGGCTTAAGGTCTTTTGCGAAATCGATGGGAGACTTTGGTTGAGCTTCGTTCACGGGCGAGCGATCGGTCGGAACGACTCGTCCGTACCACGCGGCTCCCGCTTTTAATTTCGGGTTATGCGCCGCATACATCCAAACGATACGGCCGCCCCAGCAAACCCCGTGATCGAGATCTTCTTTTTGCTGCCTTTGTTCTTTGCTGCCCAGGCAAATGCTGCGTCGATGTCGGCCATCGATTCCGTGTCGGGGATCTTCGAAAAGATCTGACGGTTGAGTTCGCCGGCGTCTTTTATCGAATGGACGTCGCCTAGGCGCGCATATAACGCCGGAGCGATCGCCATGTATCCGAGCTTCGCGAAACGCCGGCACACGTCCTGTATCCATTCGTGAACACCGAAGATCTCGTGTACGACAATTACGACCGGGAAGTCCTTGCCTTTCTCCGGCATCGCTCGGTACGCTGGCAGTTCGCCGTCCTTGACCGCGATCTTAACCTCGCCTTCGACGAGGCCCTTGTTATCGGTTACGATCCGCGTTTGCGCCGCGATCGGCATAACGGCCGCCGCGAACGTGCCGGCGGCAAAAATTGACCGAACAAGGAACTCGCGGCGGTCGAATTCCGTGGTGTCCGGAAAGGTGTTTATGATGTCCTCGCGCATACTGCTTTACCTCAAAGTTTGGATCACCCTAAGTTTTACGTTTCAAAATGCCCTCGGTCAAGAGTATAATCGTCTTAACGGTCAACAAAGAGAGCAGTATCAAACAATGTTTACCTACATTTTCATAGGACTTCTTTTCGTATTGGCTGGCGTGATCGGCCTGCAGTTAACGTTTATCTTCTATATCGAGCGGCTTTATAAGATGCGAGTCGATCACACGCGTCTTCTCGAACGCGACGCAAAACGCTTACGTCAAAAGATCGAGTTTCTAGAGGAAAAACTCTCGGAAACGAATGCTCTGCTCGAAATGCACGGCATTGAGATCGAGAAGAAAGACGAAGCTTGGGCCGACATCCTCGACGACCGCAGCTAGACGTCCAGCTCTGCTATCGTCGATCCCCAACTGCCCGAAAATTCCGGCGCATTCTTAAATTCCTTCACAAAATCCGTCTCCGACAAGACCTTGCGAACGATCTCTCTCTGTACGCCGACGCCTTTTCCGTGTATCAAACGTACGATCCGAAATCCGCGTTTGTGCGCCTCGGCGAGATATTCTTCGACGACCGATCTCACGTCCGCAGGCCGAAACGAATGCAGGTCGATCGAATCAGTGATCTCAACTTCGAAAGGCTCTTCTATGTCCGTCATTTGCTCTTGAATTGATACTGCGCGATGTCCTCGGGCGGCGTGACACGCATCCGATTGCGGTCCTTGAAGATCACGAATTTCCGCTCATCGACCTGGCCGTTCTGATTCCGCAATTTGACGCTGAAAGTCTTGTTGTCGCCCTGGCCTTCCATTCGCAGCGGAAGCTGGCCCCACACGTCCGTCCCGGGCGGATTTCGCCAGACGGTGTAATAATTCTGATCGTATTTATCAAACGCGAGTACGAGGATGCCGTCAAAATCCGGTTCGACGCCGTCGATCGCCTTGACGAGATTCGTGCGGGTCAGAATGACGTAGCTCCCCGGCGTAGATGCTCGGCCGGTGCGGTTCTTGTCGGCGTTGTCGGCGTCGATCCGCTGCCAGGTAACGAATTTGCGGTTATTCTGCTGGAAGAATGAGATGTCGCTCGGCACCTGTAGATCGACCTGCCGGCCGAAAAGCCAACCAGCCGGCGCAGGCGAGACCGATGGGTCGAGCTTCACTTCATACCAAATATCGTATTTGTCGTCGATCTTGTCGGGTTCGCCCGCGACCTTTGCGGCCTCGATCTCGTCATTCTTTTCTTTCTTGGATGCGGGCTTTCCATCCGGTGCGCTGTCGTCAACGTCGGGGGCTTCCGTCTTCGGAACGAACTTCCAGGACATTATCTCGAACGTCGAGCCTTTGGCGAGCTTGAAGAGAATATTCTCGGTATTCATATCCGGTTGGGCACGAAGATTCGACGCAGCACGGATGATGCCGGAGGCTTGGGGCGAACGGTCGCCAAAGCCTTCCGCAAGCCTTTTGCTCTTTTCGAGGGTCTCGCTAGTGATGACGTTCTGAGCCTCGATCCAACCTTCGGTCGCCTCCGGGTCGTGAGCCCGAACGCGATACCAAAGCACTTTCTCGAAATCCACTTTATCGAGAACATCGAGTTTATCGCCGCGATTCACCTCAAGAACATCGGCCGCAACGACGGCATACGACGTGCGGATCTGCGCGGTCTTCGATATCACGGTCGCTGTGTCCGTAACGCCGAGCGCACTCGTTACGCCTGAAAAAGCCTGGTCGATATAGGTGCAGCCGATCTGGAAAAGGCCGAGAACGGCTAATGCCGCAATAATGTATCTGGATCTGGAACGCATCATTTAACGCAAAGAAAGTTTTCGCCAGTTATTATAACCCAGCTTGTTCAAAATCGCCTTTTCCTTCGAATCCGGCTTTTCTTTAACTTTTAGACCGCGGCCGGAGTCCGAAAACTCAAATCCGGAATTCTCAAGAACAGCCGCGAGATCAAGAGGTTCGGTTCGCTCCAAAATCTCCCTTGCGAGATTCCCCGTGTTGTCGAAAGCGGCGAAAGCGTCAATGATCGCGGTACCGGCTACGGCCTTTGAACCTTTTCGACGGTCGTGTTCGCTGAAAAGTTTTCTCAAAACATCTTCGAGAGAGCGCTTTGCCTTGCTGCTTTTTAAGAGTTCGACGTCGAGAGTGAATGCCGCGAGCATCCCGCGTGCGTAGAGCGTCCGCGCGTTGCCGCTCCAACGCGTATCGCCCGCCTCCGCCAGAGATAGTCCTTTCGGCGCGGAGCGATCGTACGCCATCGCCGTCGAGAGCGACGAAATATAATCGTCGAACCTTGTGCGGTTCAATGCGACGCCAAGTTTTTGCGACATATAAAGCGCGGCGCCTTCATAGAACCACTCGTACCTGCCGGAAAGATCAACGCCGTTCGGCAGCCAAAGGTGGAATAGTTCGTGACGCAGCGGCACGCTGAGAGTTTGGAGCGCCTGCGACCTGAACGGCGGATCCGCCATAAATATCATCACATCCTGCCCGCGAGAATCTGCCTGCCATTGGCCCGCTTGCGCCGCATCCGTAGATCGCATCAGGGTGACAGCAAATGGGCCTTCGGGTTCTGCGCGAAACAATTTTGCGTATTCGCGAAAGATCTCGCGAGCCTCTCTTGCAGCCGAGGCGTCGTCGAACTGCCAGGCGCCTTCGACCCGCAGCAAAAGCCGCGGATCGCCGGTGTCGATCGACCGAAATCCGTTGGAAAATGCAAACACCGCTCGCGCCCGATCCTCACACTGAAACGATCCGTCGTTTTGCGAAGAACACGACGCCGAAGGAATTAAGTTCGTCTCGCCGGAAATTCGCAACCGAACTGCTGGCGACGAAGAGCCGAGGGAAAGCGGGAGCAGATCGCCCAAAAACAAGACCCCACGTTCGCGTTTGATCCAAGAGACGTGCGATTCATCGGTTCGCCGCAAATTCGCAAAGTCGATCTTGTACGAAAAGCCCGTCACAGGCTGTGACGCCCTATATTCGCCGGGCGTAAATGCCTGATAGTCGATAGTTGCGCCCGAAGCGTCAACAAACTTAAGCTCCGAGATCCGGTCGGCAAGGCCCGAAACGCCCGCAAACTCGCGTTCGAACGCGATATTGCGTTTCTCGCCGCCGTCAACGAATTTCCCGTTGACCTCAACGCCGTTGCGTTGAGAATTCACCTTGATCTCGGCCTCGATCGCCTGACCGTAAAATACAATCGCGGTCGCTGCAACCGATAGCAGCGTCTGCAACATCAGACGAATGGTGCCCTTTCCCGCCATTGACTTGAGCTTATGGAATAAATAAAATAGTAATTTCGCGATAAGAACGCTCCCGTTGGCACTTTTAACTGGTAATCCTCTTAAGTAGAGTATTTTATCTTTATGAGTCTTATCAAAGTCGTCATTTACGCAATTGCGTTAGTGCTGAGTCTGCTATTCATCGGCCGCTTCTTTTTCTAGAACGGACGAAAGGCTTGGGTTACGGCACCTCAAACACGCGATCTTTGCAAAGCATCCCGCCAGTGTTGTGGCGCGCTAAGAACAAGACGTTAGCTATCGGCGGCTCATTTCGAGGCCGCTTTTTCATTTTTGATTTCGCTTTTTTATATTTTAGAACCTTTTTTCGTTAAGTAATGACCGATCCAGTAAAGATAAAACGCGCTCTTTTGAGCGTTTCAGATAAGACGCGATTGAACGAATTCGCCGCAGTGCTTGCGGAATTCGGCATCGAACTCATCTCGACCGGCGGCACGGCGCGCAGCCTCCGCGAAGCCGGGTTTGACGTAACCGATGTCTCGGAAGTTACGGGCTTTCCCGAAATGATGGACGGCCGCGTCAAAACGCTGCACCCGAAGATACACGGTGCATTCCTCGCCCTTCGCGATAAAGCCAAGCATATCGCTTCGATGAAGGAGCACGGCATCGAGCCGATCGATCTTGTCGTCGTGAACCTCTATCCGTTCGAAAGCACGATCGCGAAAAGTGACGGAACGCTCGAAGAAGCCGTCGAGAATATTGATATCGGCGGCCCCGCGATGATCCGTTCTGCATCGAAGAATTGGCGAAGCGTTGCGGTCGTAACGGACGCGAACGCCTATGACGAGATCGCACGCGAGCTTCGTGCGAACGACGGTTCGATCGGCCTTGAGACGCGTGCAAAGCTCGCCGCCGCTGCCTACGCCCGGACTTCAAAATACGACGCAGCAATAACGAAATATCTTTCCGAAGCCGCATCCATTACGGATGACTGCGAGTTCCCATCGCAATTGAGCGTCTCGGCCGCCAAGACCGCTGACCTTCGCTACGGCGAAAATCCGCACCAAAGGGCCGCACTTTATTCGACGCAGAACGCAGGCGTTGCGAATGCTGAACAACTCCACGGAAAGGAGATGTCGTTCAATAACTACGTCGATACCGATGCGGCTTGGAGCCTTGTGAACGACTTTGCAGAGCCTGCCGCCGCGATCATCAAGCACACGAATCCGTCGGGCGTCGGCGTCGGCAGGTCGCTTGCCGAAGCATATAAACGAGCACTCTCGACCGATCCTGTGTCGGCCTTTGGCGGCATCGTCGCATTCAACCGAAAGGTCGATGCCGAAACCGCAAAACTCGTCATCGATATCTTTAGCGAGGTCGTTGTCGCACCGGATTTCGATTCTGACGCTCTCGAAGTTTTCCGGACAAAAAAGAATCTTCGAATCCTTAGCGTCGAGAACGGCAACGCCGAATCGAACGTTATTCGCCAGATCTCAGGCGGCTATCTTGTGCAATCCGCCGACTTGCACGTCGTTGAGGAAAGCGGCTTGCAGGTCGTTACAAAACGGGTGCCGACCGAGGACGAGAGGCGTTCGCTGCTGCTTGCTTGGGCAGTTTGCAAGCACGTAAAATCGAACGCGATCGTCTTTGCGAACGCGGTCCAGACACTCGGCGTCGGAGCCGGTCAGATGAATCGCGTGGATTCCGTGCGGATCGCGGCGGCGCGTGCCGAACGCTTCGAACTTGCCCTCAAAGGCTCGGCCGTCGCTTCCGACGCGTTCTTTCCTTTTCGTGACAATGTCGATGAAGCCGCTCGTTTCGGCGCCACCGCGATCATCCAACCGGGCGGTTCCGTGAAGGACGCCGAATCCATCGAAGCCGCCGATGAATACGGTATTGCGATGGTATTTACCGGCTTCAGGCATTTTAGGCATTGATCGGCATTGCGGAATCCGGATAATGCGTGGCAAAATATCTTTCGTGAGAACGGCCTTTATTTTTTTCACCTGTATGCTCGGCTTGACGCTTTCGTCGTCAGCGCAGCAGAGGCCGCTTTTGACCGACGATATCGACATCACGCCGTCCGGCGCCCTCGAGATCAGCGCGGGCGTCGATTTCTATCAGGATGCGAGGTTCCCGCTCTCGGGAATGCGCGGCGATCTCACGCGAGTCGGCGATATGCGCATCAAGACTGGCATTGCTTCGAACGTGGAGCTCCAGATCGAAGGCGTGATACAGAATTATGTTTCGATAGATTCCATCACGTCGCCGGCGATCCCGCTGAGTGTTCGCGGTAATTCGACCCACGATTTCGGCGACATAACCGTCTCGGCGAAGATCAAACTTCGAAACGAGACCAAATACCTGCCTGCGCTCGGGCTTAAATTCGGCTATGAACTGCCGAACACCGACCAGGCAAAAGGCATCGGCACGAATCAGATAAACATCTTCAGCAAGATCCTCTTGCAAAAGAAATTCGGCACATTCGCGGGCGGAACGCCGCGCATGAATTTGATGGGCAATATCGGGATCGGCCTGATGTCCGCGCCGCTCGACCGCTTTTCGCAGAACGATGTGATCCTTTACGGACTCGCGGGCATCTATCGGATCACCGACCACGTAAATATCGTCAGCGAGATCAACGGCAGGGCGAGCACTCGGCGGAATGCTCCAATTGGAACGGAGAGTCAGGGGCAGTTCAGGATCGGAGCTCAATTCCGGGCTTCCGGACTACGTTTCGATACCGCGGCCGCCTTCGGCATCACGAAAAACACGCCCCGAACCGGCATCATCTTCGGCGTAACCTACGTCAGCCCTTCGGTCTTTACACCGGCAAAATAGCTAAATATTCACGGGGCGATTTCCATGCCCGACTGCGACCGAGCTGCGGATCGCATCTGTCACGAATCCTTTCGCGTCCTCGATCGCGGCGAAAAGGTCTTTGCTGTGAGCAAGGTTCGCGGCGATCGCTGCCGAAAGCGCGCAGCCCGTGCCATGTACGGGTTCGCCCGCGATGAACTCCGCCTCGAACTCCCGCATTTCATTCGCAAGATAAAGCCGATCGACCGCTTTCTCCGGCGCATTCTCGATCGAGTGTCCGCCCTTTATCAGGACGGCGCTTGCGCCGAGATCGAGCATCTTCTTGCCCGCAGAATGCAGTTCATCGAGCGACGATATCTTGCGGCCGACGATACGTTCGGCCTCGGCAAGATTCGGAGTTACGACGGTGGCGAGCGGAAAGAGTTTCTCGACAAGGGCGTCGAGAGCTTCGTCGTCGATCAGATCGAATCCGGAGGTCGAACGCACAACGGGATCGACCACGATATTCTTTAGACGAAACTCTTCAATGCACTTTGCTACCGTCTCGATAACCTCACGGGTTGGCAGCATTCCGGTCTTTACGGCAGCGATCTTCATATCTTCGGCAACAGCTTTGATCTGCCTGTAAACCGTTTCGGCAGATTGCGACGCCGCCCCGAAAACGCCCGTCGTATTTTGGAACGTGAGGGATGTGATCGCTCCCGTCCCAAAGCCGTCGAGCCGCGAAAAGGTCTTGATGTCGGCAAGCACGCCCGCACCTCCCGACGGATCAACTCCGGCGATCGTCAGGCACACAGGCCGCGGTCCTCTTTCGTTCATAACTCTCCAATTATCGTCCGTCGCGTCCGCGCATCGTTAAGTGAGCGAATGGCGGCAACGCCCGCCGCACCGGTATTTAACGCATATTGAAAATTCTGCTCGTCGATACCGCCGAGAGCAAAGAGTGCTGATCCACGGGCGGCCCCGACTGCCTCAGAAAGCTTTTCAAGACCGACGGGTCGGCCTTTGCCCGGCGAGGCGAAAACCGGCCCGAACAGAATAATGTCAGCTCCCGCAACGCCTGCCCTTTCCACGTCTTCGATGGAGTGCGTCGAGCAGCTTATCAACGCGCCTTTGCCGACGATCCGGCGCGCCGTCGCTATCGGCAATGACGCGGTTGTCAAATGCACACCGTCGCACCTCGACGCGGCAGCGATGTCCGCGCGATCGTTCAAGAGGATCTTCGTTTCGGCGCCTCTCAGTTTCTCGATAATGCGGCTCGCAAGCTCGTATAATTTCCGTGCCGAAAGCGCCTTTTCGCGGATCTGTATGACATCAACGCCGTCCGCCGCCGCCGCAAGAAGCCGATCGATGAACCGGTCCGCTTCGCTCGCAAAATTCTCTTGGGTAAGTTTTCCGCCGGTGATCAGATAGGTGACCGGACGTGTCGGCTTCATTTCGTCTCGGTTGGATTGAGTTTGTGGAGCATCGCGACAGTTTTATTGAAACTGAACATCTCCCACACCGCGATGATCACGTTCAGGACGCCCAACCCTGTTACCGCTCCGCGAAACCACGTCGATGCGATCGCCCTCTGAATGCCCGGCATCCCCGCTTTATCCGCTACAAAGGCGAGCAGATAATTGTCCGCCCACGGGCCAAAGAGAGCGTCCCACGGAGACAAGATAAGATAAAGCCCCAAGAGCAGACACAGGATGATAAAAAAAATGACGGTCAGGCGTTCCACCATATACCGTCAAATTATAACTAAACACGATTTCGAAAACTATCTCTAATGCACGGCCATTTCACTTCGGACGCGGCTTGCCACGTCCCGAAAGTCCACATTCTCCGTATAGACCTGCTCGTAAAAGCGGTGAGCATCGACGGCGTTTCCCGCCGCGTCGTATGCGGTAGCGAGTTCGTACCAGAGGCCGTGACGCTCGGAATCGTCGAGATTCGGGGTCTCGAGCGCTCTTGCGAACCACGTTACGGCCATGCTCGCGTGACCCGTCGTCATAAAGCAATGGCCGAGCAAATTCGCACAATGGAAGAATCTTCGCGTTCCGTCAAGCGGCGAAACAAGAGCGATCGCTTCCTGAAAAATTCGTATCGCGTCCTCGGTCAATCCCATTTCTTGGTATGCGATCGCCGTGTGGTACTTCGTATCGTAATCCTCGTCGGACGGAAGTTCGTCGGTCAGACCGAACTCGCTTCGCATATCTTCGAGCGATAATTCGTGGTGCGAAGCCGACTTATTCCGCAATGACGCGACCTTCTTCTTGACCTCGTCGATCTCAGGCCGCCTGCCGAATTCTTTCTCGACCTCGTCGATAGCCTTTGCCGCAAGTTCGTGATACTCGTTATCGACGTAGAAGTTAATGCTCTCAAGATCCTTTGCGAGCTTGCTTTCATCGGTCTCAGGGGCCGCGATCTCAGGGGCCGCTACCTCGGCCGGGAAACTGCTTGAAGCCTCGACTTCAAATGCGGCGGGCGCCGGTTCGGCGTCAACCGTCGATTCAACGACGACCGGCGTATGGTCCTCGGCGGCAACGATCTCGGCCGCCTGAGTTGCCGGCTGATCGAATCCCGCCCGCAAAAGCTCTGCATCGACAGCGTCATCGCTAAAGCCGTGAAGTTCTTTCAATTCGGCAAGCCGCTCGCTGAACTGCACCTCGAACGGCCGGACGACAACAAGTTGCGAGAGCGCGAATCGTTCGTCGTCCGCCTCATTCGCCGCACGGGCCGAGACCGCAAGACGTTCGAGCGATATTCGAAATGCCTCTTCGTCTTTGATCCACGAACAATACCTAACCAGCAGTCGCAACGCTGGAACGTGCGACGGATCGCGTTCGAGGATCTCGCCGATCCAACGATTGCACTCGTCTGCCTGCCCGCCTGCGAGCAGATATTCGGACGACATCGAAAGTATTCTTGCCGCCGAATCAAGATCGTTCGTATTCAAGTAAATGCGAATGAGGTCGAGGAGTTTCGGATAATTTGCCGGCTCGATCTCGACAAGTTTGAGAACGGCACGCTCGGCCCCCGACGCATTCTGCGAATCGATATGACAATCGATCAATAGATATAGAATGTCGCGATTATACGGTTCCTTTTCAAGAATTCCTTCCAAATATTCGACGGCTTTCGAAACGCGTCCAAGCGCCGAATACGAATGGATCAGGCCGTCCAGCGTGCGTAGGGCATCGGGCTGGATATCGAGACTGCGATGAAACGCCTTGATGGCGTCCTCGTGCGAACCGAGTCGGCCGAATCGCCCGCCTGCTTCAGCGAATGCCTCAGCCGCGTCGTCGGCCTGGCCTTCTTTCAAATATGATTCGGCGAGATTAAGGCAGACCTCTGTATTGTTGGGGTCAAGCAGCGCGATCTGCTTCCACATCGCAAGGGCTTCAATTCGCTTGCCGCTCGCTTCAAAATGCTTGGCGAGCGTTTCATAGTGCGAACGGGCCTCGCTCAGCGAACCTTTTACCTTGTATAGCTCAGCGAGTTTCGTCGAGACCTCGATTGAATCCGGCTGAAGCCGCGCGACCTTGTTGTAGATCGCGATCGCCTTCTGGGCAAATCCCTGCGTCGCATAGTGTTCTGCGACCTTCATATAACATTCCACGGCCTGACGGCGTTCGGACGTCTTTGCGTGAAGGTCGCCGAGCATATTCATCGTCGTGATGTCCCTTGGATCGTGGGCTACGACGGCTTGATACTCAGAAATTGCGAGTCGAATTTTCCCCTGTGCGACATACTTTTCAGCATTTCGCATCGCCTTTGTCTTGTCGAAACTCATCGTCTATTGAAATCCTGCCGGAAAAGGCTCTCAAGAAGGCCTAATAAAAATGCAAATTGGATGGACGCCGCAGGTCAAGAAAGCGATCTGACCCGTGTTGTGTAGCTTAGCAGACAGAAACAAGAAACGTCAAACTTTTTATACGATGTTGAACGATATGTCGGTCAAATTGAATGCTTTTGATTTATATCAGCCGATTTCATACTCTAAACATCCGAGATCCTCTATGAAGGCAGTCATTTTAGCAGGCGGAAAAGGCACGCGGCTTCGCCCGCTGACTATCTACACGCCAAAGCCGATCGTGCCCGTCGTCAATCGCCCGTTTCTCGAATATCAGATCGAGGTGCTTAAGCGGGCAGGCGTGGACGACATCGCGATCTCGCTTAGTTACCAGCCCGATAAGATCGAACATTTTTGGGGTGACGGCAGCGATCTTGGCGTTCGCCTGAGCTATATCACGGAAGCTTCTCCGCTTGGCACGGGCGGAGCGTATCGATTCGCGGCCGATGGCTGCGAGACGACGACCGTCGTCATCAACGGCGATATTCTGACGGATATCGACCTTGCCGCCGTGATCAATACCCACAAAGAACGAAAAGCGATCGCCACGCTTACGCTTACGCGGGTCGAAGATACGTCCCGTTACGGCCTCGTCGAGACGACCACAGACGGTTCGATCACGCGTTTTCTCGAAAAGCCTTCGCCCGAAGAGGCCGAAAAACTCGGCGTGAACACGATCAACGCCGGCATCTATATCCTCGAACCCGAAGTTCTCGCTCTTGCTCCGAAAGGCGAGAATCGTTCGTTCGAAACTCAGATAATGCCCGAGATCATCGAGCGCGGAATGCCGTTCTTCGGTCACGTCATCGATTCGACCTATTGGAGCGATATCGGCACTCCGGCAACGTACCTTACGGCGAACCTCGACCTGCTGACGGGCAAGATCCGCGGATTCGAACTGCCTGCGAATTCCGGCTCGGACATTGCGACAGCGGCGGTCGTGGACGAGATCTCTCGTCTCGGCGAAGACTGCAACATAAAGCCCGGCGCCGAGATCAAGTGCTCTGTTCTCGGCCGCGGCGTGCTTGTTGAAGAGAGAGCCGTTATCGAGAATTCCGTCATTTGGCCGCACACGCGCATCGCCGCCGGTGCCGTGATCCGAAATTCGGTCGTCGGTAGAAGCTGCTATATCGGCCGCAAAACAAGGGTGAGCAACGGCGCGATCCTCGGCGACAAAACGCAACTCACCGACTACACGCAGGTCTAACGCAAAATGCCCGAACTGCCCGAAGTCGATCTCGTCGCGCGCCAATTGCGCCAACTTCTCAAAGGCCGAACGATCGAGCGCGCGACGCTCATTCGCGCAAAACTTGCGCCTATCACCTCGCCGGCCGTATTTTCGCGGCGTCTGCGGCATTCCACGATCGCCGACATTCGGCGGCGCGGAAAATTCATTCTAATCGAGTTCGACAATTTGAATACGCTTCTCGTGCATCTTCGTATGAGCGGACGGTTCCTGCTGCTCGACGACGAAGACGACGATCCGAAATTCGCGCACGCGGTGTTTCACCTTACCGACGGCCTGCGACTCGTTTTCGACGACCAACGGCATTTTGGTTTTATGAAGATCGTCAAAACGGCGGAAGTTGCAGCTTTGCCGGAGATCGCAAAGCTCGCGCCCGAACCGTTCTCTGAAGGCTTAACCGTCGAACAGTTCCATAGTTCGCTCAAAGCATCTCGCCGCACGCTAAAAGAGTTCCTCATCGACCAGACCAAAGTTACGGGGCTCGGCAACATCTACGCCGCCGAAGTAATGTTCGCCGCCGGCGTCCATCCATCTGTTAGGACGAACAAGATCTCGCGGCCCCGCGCAGAGAGGCTGTTTTCCGCGATCGAACTTACGCTCAAGCACGCGCTCAAAATGTCGGAACGCGGCAAACTCGATCCTCGGAACATCAACGGGAACTACGCTCCCGAAAATGGCCGCTGGCAGGTTTACGGCCGCGAAGGCGAGCCGTGCGAAGCATGCTCGACTGCGATCAAACGCACGACCCACGGCGGTAGATCGACATATTTTTGCCCGACGTGCCAGCGTCGATAACGGCGTAACTCCTTGACTTCACGCATCGAAAGGCACAATATCGATATAAAGATCGTGGTGAGTTATTGCGACTTGCGACCACGTTAAATAAACCGCTAAACAGCTGAAGCATATTCAAAGTTTTTGAAAAAGGTCTCGCTGGTTTGGCGAGGCCTTTTTGGTATCCGTATGAAAAAGTTTCGCGACCTTATAGGCGGCGAAGGCGTTTACGTTTTTGACGGCGCCGTCGGCACACGCCTGTACGATAAGGGCATTTACATCAATCGCAGCTACGATGAGCTTAATCTCACGCATCCTGATCTCGTCAAAGAGGTCCACGACGAATACGTTGCGGCCGGTGCCGACATCATCGAGACGAACACATTCGGTGCGACGCGTCCAAAGCTCCAGCCTTACGGGCTCGAATCGAAACTGCACGAGATCAACGTCGCGGCCGCTCGGATCGCTCGGCAGGCCGCCGGCGAAAAGGCATTTGTCGCAGGCGCGATCGGTCCGCTCGGACTTCGCATTGAGCCTTTCGGCCCGACTTCGTTCGACGAAGCGAAGGGCTACTTTCTCGAACAGGTGAACGCCTTGCTCGAAGGCGGCATCGATCTCTTCGTCCTCGAAACATTCTCGGAACTTGAGATCATCGAACAGGCGGTCAGAGCCGTCCGCGAAGTGAGTGATCTGCCTATCGTCGCCCAAATGACGATCCAGATGGACGGCAAGACCGCTTTCGGAACCACGCCGGAGACGATCGCCACGCGTCTTGACGAACTCGGCGCGGACGTCGTCGGCCTCAACTGCGGAATGGGCCCGAACCACATTCTGAACGCACTCGAAAAAATGCGTGCCGTTACGGCCAAAGACCTTTCTGCTCAGCCGAACGCGGGCCTTCCGCGCGATGTGCAGGGACGACAGTTCTATATGGGTTCGCCTGAATATATGGCGACCTTTGCAAAGCGTTTCGTCTCTGCTGGAGCAAGATTCATCGGCGGATGCTGCGGCACGACGCCGACGCACATAAAGCTGATCGCCGATGCCGTCCGCTCCATAAGTCCGCGTCAGGCGATCAGCGAAGCACGCAGCCAGATCGTCTCTGTTGCCGAGATTAAACCGCCGGATATCCAAGTCGTCCGCAGCGAAGATCGAAGTCTCTGGTCGAAGAAGATCGCGCGAGGCGAATTCGTAACTTCCGTCGAGGTACTCCCGCCGAAAGGCTGCGACGCTGAGAAGACGCTCGATTCGATACGCCTGCTGTACGAGGCCGGAGTTGACGGCGTGAACATTCCCGACGGCCCTCGAGCGCAGACGCGTATGTCTGCGCTTGCGACCGCAGTTCTCGTCCAGGAGGAAGTCGGCATCGAACCCGTGCTCCATTACTGTTGCCGCGACCGGAACCTTCTCGGGATGATGTCCGATCTTCTCGGAGCCGCGGCACTCGGCCTGCACAACTTGCTCCTCATAACCGGCGATCCGCCAAAAATGGGGCCGTACCCGGACGCGACCGCCGTCTTTGATATAGATTCGATCGGCCTCACGAATATGGCCAATAAACTAAATCACGGCCTCGACCTCGGCAACAATCCGATCGGAAAGCCGACCGAATTTTCGATCGGCGTCGGCGTGAATCCCGGTGCAGTGAATCTTGACGAGGAAATTCGGCGCTTTGAATGGAAGGTCGAGGCCGGCGCCGAATACGCTATAACTCAGCCCGTTTTCGACACCGAGCAGCTAAGGCATTTTCTCGAACGCATTTCGCATGTTCGCATACCGATCGTTGCGGGAATTTGGCCGCTCATTTCGTACCGAAATGCCGAGTTTATGCACAACGAGGTTCCGGGCGTTAACGTAACTGCCGACATTCTCGAAAGAATGCGTATCGCCTCCGACCAGAGCAAAGAACATGCCCGCGAAGAAGGCATCATCATCGCCCGCGAATCGCTCATCGAGGTCCGCGATTCGATCCAAGGGGTCCAGGTCTCGGCTCCTTTCGGCAACGTCAAATACGCCCTGCAAGTTTTCGAGGCCCTCGAAGACCACCCTGCGTGTCAGTAGCCCGCGTGTCAGTAGCCCGCACGTGAGTAAGGGCTCAGCGTGCGCCTCACACACCGTCCGCCCCCGTCCGCACTGCCTTGAGTTGCCACGGCTTTCAAGCCGTGGAACCTTCCGACTCAATCTCGGAGGCGACTTGCCGGCAACAAACGCCTCTGTCGCGTGCAAAGCACGCTTCCGTTGGAATGATTCGCCGCCTATCTACACATTCGGCTACGCTCCATGTGTAGCTAAATTCTTGTCGCGTGCAAAGTACGCTTCCCGAAGGGCAAATAGCCACGCGCCTCTAGGCCGTGGATTCGGTGTCCCGATCCAACCTCGGAGGCGGCTTTGCCACCAAATCGACATCTGACCCACCTTCCGGAACCGCCGATCTACCCGTTTGCACCGCAAAACTCACGCAAGCTCAAGAGTCTGTGCATTCTGTGCATTCGGTGCTTTCTGTGCGGTTTGTCCTTATCGTCGCCCCGCGAATGCTATATGATAGCTCTCTATCGCAACGGGCAAGCCGGCTGCTTTTGGCGGAAGACCTTGACGGAGCTGAACGAGAGCGGGGGAAAGAAGCGGACGAATATTTACGTGGGGTCGGGCATCGTTGCGGAGCAGTTGGTGCATCAAGCAGATGATACGCATTCGACGGAGTGGGAAGATGTCTTGTACAAGCACGAGGACATTGTGACGGGGAGTTATCAAAAGACGACCGCGGACGGGACGCTCGCCGGCGGCATGGATCCGCCCGCGCGTGTCGAATTCGAACCGCTTGGCGGTGCGATACCGGACGGCGATCCTTACATCGCGGACGAAGGATTTGATCCGAGGCCGTTGCGGGATTTCAGTTTCGCGGGCGATGTGAATTCGCCGGAATTTGGCTGCACTTGGGACGGGATGCCTTTCTCCTGCGGCCTGCTCAGCGTCGTGCTCCACGGCCAAGGCTCATTCCGGCTCGACGTCAACACCCGAATGAGCGGCGGCTGGGAAGCCTACAACGGCCTCTCGGGAATGGTTTCGACGTGGCGATACGACATCAGGCAGGCGGTAAACTACGAAGATAGTTCGCTGACCGCCGCTCAGTATAAGACCCCGGGTATCCTTAAGGACTACAAGTTTTTGCCTCCCGGTCAAACAGCCCTCCTCGTCGGCACCGTTTACGCCCAATACCTCTCACCCTTTGCGGAAATGGTTGTTGGAAGCCTCTTACCACAGATGCGAGAAACGCCGCCGTCGATACGAGGAAGCAAGAAATTTGAGAAGAAGCTGGACCGAGCGAAAGAGCGTTTCAAGAATGATGACTGCCAGACATTTTTATCGCAGTTGTCTGAACACGCGAGTCTGACGCAGATTAAGGACGCATTGGACAGTCATCCCGCCTTCTCGGCGCAACTAACAACGGGCATTCTAATGCGGGAATCGGGTATTTTCGATGATGCAACAATCGACAATATCCTAACGGCACCGGATAGTCAGGTCAATAATTTAAAAAGGGCTGAATTGGGTATCACTGTCGCCGAATACTTTCGTATACATTCAAACAACGCGATGACCAATATGAGCCCGCGGTTTCCAGGCGTCTACTACAACGATTCGACTTATGACTCGCAGACGATCTTGCACGAGACCTTGCACTATATCACGGGGCTTAGCGACGTTAAGCTCGCGGCGGCACTTAATCTGCGGGATGATTCTGGGAGTCCTATAACGGATCCAGCGTTGGCAAGTCTAGCGATCAAGAACGGTATTTATGAGAACTGCAGATAACTTTTCAATTTCATTTCGCAAAAGACTCATTCGCTGCATAGCGGTGTTGGGCTTCGGATCGGTTTGCGCTGTGTCCGTGTTTGCGCAGTCCTCTCGTTTTTCCGCAAGGTGCGGGGATGAGCCGAAGAACGGCGCAAGGTTCAAGGTTGTGTTCGAGACCGAAACCGTTGCAAAGGAATTGTTGATCTATGTCGTGATAAAGCCGGACAAATTTACGCGAGAGAATCTGGTCGCGACGGCGGCAAGACTCCGCGCTCGATACTGCAAAGCGAAATACGTGGGAGTTACTTTTGTTGAAAATAAGGAAGACCTTCACTATGGCCTCAAAGAGTGGGTAGTATCAGATGGAAAAGGGGACCCCACGAGAGGTACCTATTTGATCGACCGCGGAAAAGGCATTGATCGGATCGAGTACAACACGAAAAAAGGCAACCCACTCGATGAATGCGCGATCGATCTTAATGTGAAGCCAACATCAAAATAACTTCGGCGCAGATGAATGAGTTTGAGACGGATTATGTATTTGACGGAGACGGGCGGCCTGTCGAGGAGTTGCGTGGCGGGCGAAAGGTTTCGGTTCCGAATCCACCGCCGATGAATGTGCAGCCGATGAAGTATCAGGTGTGGTCGAGTGTGTTGGGGGCGAGCGTGGCGACGCTTTTGCCGGACGGGACGCCGCAGACGAGAAATGTTTTTGCGGGGAAGGCCGTGATCGCAGAATTGGGAGGTACGGGGATGAACACTTACGACGGCGTTACTTGGAAGACAAGCGATCCTGCGTCGGGGACAGTGGTGAGTTACACGAACGACGGGACGGCGAACACCGGCTATGTGTCCGAGCAGAACGAGCCGCTCGGCCAAAGCATTTCGCTTGAACCTCCGCCGTTCCAAGGCGAAGTTTACGACTGCCAATCCCACTTGTTTACTGCGAACGACGAAGTTTGCCACGAAGGCACTAAGGCACGAAGGGAAGAATGCGGAGAAGTTTGCCACGAAGGCACTGGGGCACGAAGGGAAGAACGACGAAGTTTGCCACGAAGGCACTAAGGCAC
>Ga0138256_10000259_pt1 | contig 61803 bp, 39 predicted proteins | sample KNB2016incub_MG_FD_105486 | JGI IMG/M metagenome (GOLD analysis project Ga0138256, IMG submission 105486) | Active sludge microbial communities from wastewater in Klosterneuburg, Austria - KNB2014incub_MG | ecosystem: Engineered > WWTP > Activated sludge > Unclassified | place: Austria...
AATGGCACGCCTTTTACTGCCGGTCAAAAACTAAATATTGTTGATGCTGTCTGGACGGTTAATTTGGTTAGTGGCGCCGCAGGTGCCGGAGTAAACATGACTTTAGGGTGGCCTGCATCATTAGAAGGCGCTACATTCAGTACTTTTACAAGTCCTAAAATTGGTATTGCACATTGGGACAATCCAAACTGGGGTAATAGTACAGGTTCGGGTGATAATACAGCCAATACTGCTACCAGGCCGGGCGTCACATTATTTTCACCATTTGGTGTTGGTAAAACCCCCTATATCCTGCCTGTTAAGTTTAGTTATTTAAATGTTGCTAAGGGTAATGGTTTTAATACACTTAACTGGAAAGCTGCCTGTAACAGTGCTGAAGTTACTTTTACTATTGAGCGTTCTACAGACGGAAGAAATTATAATGCCATTAATTCGATTACAGCAACACAGGCCCGTTGCGCCCAGCCGTTTAATTATGTTGATAACAATTCTTTATCCGGTACTGTTTTTTACAGGATAAAATCTGTCGAAATTTCCGGCCTTGTAACATATTCAACTATTGTGAAAGTCAGTGGCCAGCAAACAGATATGCAAATAACTTCTGTATTACCTAACCCGGTAATTAACCAGGCTGAATTAAGTATAAGCACATCTAAAAAAGATCAGGTAGAATTACTTATAGTATCAATGGACGGTAAAGTATTGCAAAGAAGCAGCGTACTTATTGGAGCAGGTTCAAGTATTATCAGCTTAGATGTTGCAACGCTTCAAAAAGGTATCTATATGATCAAAGGAACATTCAGCAACGGTCAAACAAACACCCTTAAGTTTATAAAAAATTAAAATAAAATAACATCACAAAACAAAGAAGCGTCTGAATTCAGACGCTTCTTTGTTTTGTATTTAAGTAGTTATCTTAACCTGTCACTGTCTTTTACCAGCTTTTCATCCTTGTTAATTGCCTTAGCTGCAATAAAAAAAAGGAAAACGATGCAGCCATGTAAAATAGCTGTAAATGCTAAAGTCCCTTTTATATACGTTTTCGATTCGGAGTAGTACAGGAAAATAAGAACAGCTTCCAGTAAAATCCCCAATATGCAAAGCAACATTTGCATCCTTCTTTTTTTATACAGCGAAATGGTAAATAAAGCCAGTCCGCCAACAATTATTGTGATTAGCAAGATTAAAAAATTGCCCGAAGCTGTCAGTTCCTGGTCGGCTATGTTTTTGGCATTTGTACCGCTGTAATAAGGAAATTTAAAACTTGCAAAAGCACAGGCTGCAGCCAGTAACAGCCAGAGGGTTTGAAGGCGTTGTATCATAAAAAAATGTTTAATTATTTCAAATCGGGGTATAAAGGAAACTGTAACATAAAATCTTTAACCTCATTTTTTACTGATCCAATAACGGTTTCATCATCTGTATTCATTAAAACCTTGTCAATTAAATCCACAACTGTTTGCATGTGGTTTTCTTGCATCCCCCTGGTAGTAACAGCAGGTACGCCAATCCTGATTCCGGATGTAACAAATGGCGACTTATCATCAAAAGGAACAGCATTTTTGTTTAAAGTTATATGAGCCCGGTCTAAAGTTTCCTGGGCTTTTTTTCCGGTAATATTTTTATTTCTCAGGTCTATAAGCATTAAATGATTATCGGTTCCATTGCTAATAAGATTGTAGTCACGGCTTACAAAAGCTTTGGCCATGGCTTGTGCATTACTGATAACCTGCTTACCGTACGCTTTAAAATCTTCCGAAAGTATTTCGCCAAAGGCTACGGCTTTGGCAGCAATAACATGCTCAAGCGGCCCACCTTGTGTACCCGGAAAAACGGCCAGGTCAAGCAATGAACTCATCATCCGAAGGTTTCCTTTGGGATCTTTTAATCCCCATGGATTTTCAAAATCATGGCGCAGCATGATGATGCCTCCTCTTGGCCCTCTTAATGTTTTATGTGTAGTAGATGAAACGATATGGCAATGATCAAACGGATCATTTAATAATCCTGAAGCAATTAATCCTGCAGGATGGGCAATATCAGCAAAAACAACAGCGCCAATTTCATCAGCCACAGCTCTTATACGTTTATAGTCCCAATCCCTGCTATAAGCCGAAGCACCACAGATGATCATTTTTGGTTTTTCTGCTCTTGCTTTCGCTTCCAGTTGCTCATAATCAACAATACCATCTTTTGTAACGCCATAATGCAATGCCTGGTAAGTTTTGCCGCTGAAATTGGCCGGACTGCCATGTGTAAGGTGGCCTCCCATACTAAGATCAAGCCCCAGGAATTTTTCACCGGGTTTCATTACAGCTAAAAATACGGCGCCGTTTGCCTGTGCGCCACTGTGAGGCTGCACATTGGCCCAGGAGCAGTTAAATATTTTTTTCAGGCGGTCAATCGCTAAATTTTCAATTTCATCCACTACTTCGCAGCCACCATAATACCTTTTGCCCGGATATCCTTCTGCATATTTATTAGTTGGCACAGTTCCCATTGCCTGCATTACCTGAAGGCTGGTAAAATTTTCTGAAGCAATTAACTCAATTCCATTGCGCTGGCGTTCCAGTTCTTTGTTTATCAGATCAAAAACCAAAGTGTCTTTTTGCATATATATGTATTAGAAACGCAAATATAAGCAGCACGGGTTACTTTGATAAATAGATTATACCCACTATAACCCTAATGTGTTACAATTACATAAAATTTACTACTTTCACACCCGTTTCAAGTTTAAGAAAAATCAATTGTAAACTAAATGTACTGCCCAAGGCAGATTAGTTTTTATCAATGAAGGCAATTATTCCGGTAGCGGGTGCAGGTACAAAACTCCGGCCGCATACATATACGCAACCTAAAGCATTAATTCCGCTTGCAGGTAAAACTATACTCAGCATTATAGTTGATCAGCTGAATGAAGCAGGGATCAAGGACTTTATTTTTATTATAGGTTACCTGGGAGAAAAGATCCAGGATTATGTAGAAGAAAAATATCCGCATTTAAACTGCCACTTCATAAATCAGAATGAACGTTTTGGAATTGGCCATGCTGTTAGTCTTACTAAGGAAATAGTAGGTAATGACGAGGTATTGATTGTTTTGGGTGACACCATAGCAGAATATGATGTGAAAGAAGTAATAAATGCTCCTTATTCCCTGCTTGGTGTAAAAAAAGTTGATGATCCGAGAAATTTCGGGGTTGCTGAAATAGAAGAAGATGATTTTATCAGCCGGGTTGTAGAAAAGCCCGCTATTCCCAAAAGCAATATGGCATTGGTGGGGGTTTATAAAATCAAGGAAACCAATTTTTTGTTTTCATGCCTGGAGAAAATAATTACAACAGAGACCAAAAGTTATGAAGAATTCAGTTTGACAGATGCCCTGGAATGTATGATACAGAGTGGTGCAAAGTTTCAGTCCTTTAAAGTTCAAAACTGGTTTGACTGCGGTAAAAGAGAAACCTTGCTGGAATCAAATGCAACTCTATTGAAGAAGTTTGGCGGTAATATTGCCGAAAAACATTTTTTCGAAAACACAATTATTATACCTCCTGTTACGATTGCTGAGGGTTGCGATATTAAAAATTCAGTAATTGGCCCCAATGTTGCTATTGGTGAGCATACATCACTTAATCATGCCATTATAAAAAACTCAATCATCGGTTCTTATTCAAACCTGTTTGAAATAGTGTTAAGTAATTCACTTATTGGCAGCGATGCCGAAGTAAGAGGCGTAAACCGCAGCCTTAATATTGGCGACAATACCGCAATTGACTTAAGTGGCGGGGGCGGAAGAGTCTGAATCATTAAGTTCTCCTTCGTTGTGAATTCCCTTTTTTTATTTTTTTTCAAAAAAACGGCTGGGTTTTAAAATAAAACCATTTACTTTGCGTTTCAAAGTACTTTCTATTTATTTGTTATTAATAACGATATTTGAAAGAAAAATGTTCAGCAACAATGCAAAACCGCGTTACAAGGCTTTTTAATATCGATTTACCTATTGTACAGGCAGGTATGATATGGGCCAGCGGGTACAAACTGGCAAGTGCTGTAAGTAATGCAGGGGCCTTAGGTGTAATAGGTAGCGGCAGTATGTATCCTGATATTTTAAAAGAACACATTCAAAAATGCAAATCGGCAACGAAAAAACCTTTTGCTGTAAATGTGCCCTTATTATATCCCGACATTGATAAACATATCCAGGTGATCATCGACGAAAAAGTTCCTATTGTATTTACGTCGGCCGGTAATCCAAAAACCTGGACAACAGTTTTAAAACAGCATGGAATAAAAGTTGTACACGTTGTAAGCAGCAGCAGGTTTGCCCTGAAAGCGCAGGAAGCAGGTTGCGATGCAGTTGTGGCAGAAGGATTTGAAGCCGGCGGTCATAATGGAAGAGAAGAAACCACTAGCATGGTGCTGATACCTGCCGTATGCGCCGCTGTTAATATCCCAGTATTGGCTGCTGGTGGTATTGCCACCGGCAGACAAATGCTGGCAGCCATGGTTTTAGGAGCTGATGGCGTGCAGGTAGGCAGCAGGTTTGTTGCAAGCCCTGAAGCTTCATCACATGAAAAGTTTAAAGAGCTTGTTGTTAATGCAAATGAGGGCGATACCCAATTAACATTGAAGCAACTGACTCCGGTAAGAATGTTGAAGAATGATTTTTTTTCACAGGTGCAAGATGCAGAACAACGGTGTGCTTCAACTGAAGAACTGCAAAAACTATTAGGCAGAGGGAGGGCAAAAAAAGGCATGTTTGAAGGAGACCTTGCTGAAGGAGAATTAGAAATAGGGCAGGTAAGTGCCATTATCAATAAAATAAAACCGGCAGCAGAAATTGTAAATGAAATGTGGAATGAATTTGAAGAAGCATTAAAGCTGCCACTAAAATAAATTATTATCTTTGCGCATTATTAAAATTTTGTAAATCAACCCCCAACAAATGTTATCAGTCTCAGGAAAACTATATTCAAGGTATAAAAAAGTGATTTTAATTTTCAGCTTGCTTTTTTTCTTTGTTATAAAAATGACAAATGCACAGCTTCCCCCTATCAAAGATCCCAGCAGCCCTAATATACCTGAGTTACCTACTAATTTTACCCCGCCCCAGTTATATGATCTGTTGAAAGATAAAAATGCAGATGCCAATAAAACCGGTTCGGATAATAATAAAGTTTTGAAGGACAGAATTGTAAAAGACAGTCTTGTAAAGGAAAATACACCCCAATCACAAAATGTTACAGAAGATACATACGGTATGAACTTGTTCAGATCGGGCGTTGTAGCATCCATAACAGAATTATCAACTCCCCCGCTGGATTATCCCATTGGTGTTTATGATCAGATCATAGTTTCCTTATGGAATGGTGCGGAAGCTACTTTGGATTATACAGTTGCAAGAGATGGTTCAATTTTCCCTACAAGTATCGGTAAAATATACCTGCAGGGTTTGACTTTTGAAAATGTCCGGTCTTTGTTAACGCAGCGATTCAGGTCTTATGTACCTCCTTCTACTAATATTTCTATATCTCTTGGTCAGCCACGCACTATTTCTATTAATGTAGCCGGCGAAGTGAAAAAACAGGGCCCTGTAACCGTGTCGGCTTTTACCAATGCATTTAACGTTATTGCTTTAGCCGGCGGACCTACCGACCTGGCGAACCTGCGTGATATACAAATCAAAAGAAATGGAAGGATTATAGATGTACTTGATGTATATAAATATCTTACAACCGGCGATTTTGGTAAACATATCTACCTGGAGAATAATGATTTTGTGATTCTGCAGACGGTTGAAAAGAAAGTGAAAGCGGAGGGTAAATTTAAAAGGCCGATGTATTACCAGTTGAAAAAGGATGAAGGATTAAAAGACCTTTTGAAATACACCGGCGGGCTTGAAAGAGATGCATTTTCCAGCGGGGTAAAGATTTTCAGAACAGAACTGGAAAAACAAATCATCAAAGATGTGAATGCAACTGCTATCATTAACCCGACAAATGATGAACGTTTAATGAAACAGGATTTTCCGCTTGTGGACGGAGATATTATCAGGGTTATAGCAGTTAACCCGGGTTTAATTAACAAAGTGGAAATTAAAGGTGAAGTTTCTTACCCCGGGCAATATGAAACCCGAATAGGTGATAAACTTTTTGATATCATCAACAGGGCAGGGGGTATTACAAGAAATACCTATTTGCCCCGTGCCTATATTTTCAGGGGCGGTGGCGATAGCACAAATATTAAGGCCAGCAAGGTTGAAGTAGATTTAACGGATATTACCACCAATGACACAGCCAGTATATTTAACGTAGAGTTATTTGCCAATGACCAGGTTCTTCTTTTCAGCAATAATCAATTTGCCGACAAGCAATATGTAGAAATTTTTGGAGAAGTGAGGAAAGAAGGAAAGGTAAACAGGTACCTGGGTATGACTTTACAGGATCTATTGTATTTATCCGGGGGACTTAAACAATCAGCAGAATATGGCCGGATTGAAATATCCAGTGTGGTTGACCTTGATTCTGCAAAAGGCATGCAACAACCAACTAGAACAGTTTTAAGAACGATACGTGTTTTGCCAAGCCTGGAACTGGACAGCATTTCAGGAACTATTGAAATGAAACCCTATGACCAGGTTTATGTAAGAAAGAACCCAACCTTTGAATTACAGCAGCTGGTTCAGATAAATGGTTTGGTACAATACTCCGGGCCTTATCCAAGGCTTAGTAAATACGAACGGCTTTCATCTTATATAGAAAGGGCGGGAGGGATTAAAGAAAATGCAGATTTAAGCGGAGCTATTTTGTATAGAAGAAAAACTCAGTTTTTCAGGGAAAATGTTGCCAATAAAGCAGCTTCTTTAACAGATTCAATTGGTAGTATTGTTTTAGACTCTGCTAAAACAAGTCTCAGTGAAGTAGCCAATGAACCAGTCAGCATTGACCTGGCCCGTGCGTTAAAATATAAAAATTCCAAGTACGATATTATACTGCAGGATGGTGATGTTATTTTTATTCCTGAAATAAATCCTTTTGTGAATGTAAAAGGAACCGTTCAGTCGCCATTAAAATTAACTTTTGATAAAGAGCATACCAACGTTGGCTTTTATGTGGATAAAGCCGGTGGTTATGGAATACGCCCCTGGAAAAAAAGAATATTTGTAACTTATTCAAATGGTAAAAGCAGGCGAACCAGGAATCTTTTCTTTATACATTTTTATCCAAAAGTAAAAGAGGGAGCAACGGTAAATGTACCAACAAGACCAGAGGGTGCAGAAGTAACAGATGCTGTTTTACAGGTAGTGTTATCCAGCATTCCTATTGCAGTTGCTGCTTTTCTGGTTAAAATTATTAATTAATATTCTTTGATAAAATAATGCTTCTTAAATGAATAATATAGAACTTATTAAAAAACTTTTATTAAGATTAAAAAAGTATAGCTGGCTCATTGCTGTAATTGCTCTTTTGTTTGGAGGCTTATTTTATTATATCGCCCGGCAGAGTATCATGCTGTATACTTCCACAGCTACAGTGTTTCCCTTAAACAGTTCAACAGAAAGCAGCCCCGGCTCCACAATCAGTAATCTTTTAGGATTAGCTGATGTGCCTAAATCATTTAGCGGAGAAGCATCTATTAATATCGTGGAATTGGCTACAAGCCGCAGAACCCGGGAAGCTGTTGCTATGGAAAGGATACCCTCCATGAACAACAAAACCATTTCTGAGTTACTGATTGAGGAGAACAACAGGCATCTTGGCTTTATGCAGAATGAAAAAATTGATCCACCATCTGACAGCCTGCGGAAAATTAATATTGCCAGTAACCTGTTGAGAGCTGCTTTTGTTGCCAAGATCAATAAAAATGGTATTCTTGAATTACATTTTACCAACAGTAACCAGGATATAGTTCGAGAGGTAAGTTATGTTTATATTGAAAAGTTATCCGGATTTTATATTGAACTTAAAAAGAAAAAAGCACAAATTGATTTTGAGTTTGCTGTTAAAAAAGCAGATTCACTACTTACCGTTTTAAATACGCTGGACAAACGTGCTGTTGCACAGGATGAAAATACTTTTTTTACGAATGAAGAGCGTAAACGGTTTAGTTTACCTAAATATAACCTTGCTCAGGAAAAAGCAACTGTTCAGTCTCAATACTATTATGCAGTTAACAACAGGGAATCTGCAGCATACCGCTTGCAAAAAGAAACACCTATTATTGAACCACTTGACAGGCCCGAACCACCTTATGATCCTACTAAAAAATCAAAAATGATCTATTGTATTCTTGGATTAATTTTAGGTTCCTTTATTGGCATTTTAGTTGTCAGCTGGAAAATAATAAATCAATACCTGGGAGATGAATTAAACAAGGCAATTGAAAAAGCGTCGCAACCAAAGGTTGAGCTACCTAAGCCACAAACAGAACCTCTTAAATAAAAAAATCCCCGGTTTAACCGGGGGTTTTTTTATTTTCTAAAAGCCCATTTAAGCATTTCTTTCCAGGAAGGCTTTTTACCATACATCAATATTCCGGTACGGTAAATTTTTGCTGCCAGCCAGGTAGTGCATAAAAATCCAATAACCAATAATGCCATAGATACAATTAATTGCCACACAGGTACAGTTCCCGGTACACCAAACGGTAACCTGGCCATCATTACAATAGGCGAAGTAAAAGGGATGATACTTCCCCATACTGCTATAGGGCCGCCGGGGTCCTGTATGGCAATAGTCATCATGAATATGGCAAAGATGATGAGCAGTGTTATCGGGAAGCTGAGTGATTGTGCCTCTCTTACATCTTCATTAATGGCACTGCCGATAGCCGCATACATAGATGAGTAAAAGAAAAATCCTCCCATAAAATAAAAAGCAAAGCAACCTAAAATAAGGGGCAGGTTTACACTTGCAAATGATTGCTGAATTCCTTCAACTATTGAACTGGCGATAGCGTTATCCGATCCCATTAATTTTCCGGCTGAGTAAACTAAGAATACGCAGACTATCCAGATCAGAAACTGTGTTAAAGCCACCAGGCTGATACCGACGATTTTACCCAACATCAACTGAAACGGTTTAACAGAAGATATCACTACTTCAGCAATACGGTTTGTTTTTTCTTCCATAACTCCCATCATCACCTGCGAACCATAGATCAGCAGAATAAAATAAATTAAAAAGCCACTGGCATAACCTATTGTTGCCGATACTTTCGAATTGGCATTTTTATTTTGTTGATTTTCTTCTTTAATACTGATACTGCTTGTGCTGAGTACTGTTTTCTTATCATTGTCAATACCCAGTTTTTCATTTACTGTTTCACTCCAGATGATGTTGAGCTTTCGCTCAATCATACTTTCAGTGCCCGACCCGTGTGTTTTATCGGTAATGAACTTTATATTCTTCATGCCCGTTTGCCAGTCTATTGCCGGTATAATGATATAGCCGTCATAACCAGCTTCTTTATATTTACTTTGTACCGATGTGTCGTTAACCGGGGTAAAAATGGTACTGCTGTCCATAGCATTTACCATTGCCAGGGCACTGTCGGTAAAATAACCTGATTGATCCAGCAGGGCTATATCCAGTTTTTGTTTTGCTTTACTGCCCAGGTATCCGGTTCCAAATATTAAAGCTATATATAACACCGGAAACATAATGGTAGTAAGCAGGAATGATCTTTTTTTAACGCGGGTTAAATATTCTCTTTTAAGTATTAGCAAAATCTTACTCATAAGTATTCAGTTAAAATATTTTAATTGATCAATTAGGTATTTTTTGAAACTGCCTGGCAGCTGTTGTGCCTTCAACCAGCTTAATAAAAATTTCATTTAAGGAAGGCAGCACCTCATTAAAGGAATGCAGTTCAACCCCTTCATTAATAAAATACTGAAGTACATCGTTTGTTTTGGTATTCCCTTTCAATCTTATCAGCAGTTTTCCGGGAGTTTGTTTTACGATTTCGAACAGGGAGGTAATTATCTGATCTGGCAAGGAGCCGGCATTTATACTGTAAATATTTTCCTTAAAATTATCTTTAATATCGGCGAGTCTGCCATCCAGTATTTTCTGTCCTTTATTTACAAGTACAATATGCCTGCAGATTTCTTCTACCTGCTCCATACGGTGTGTGCTGAAAATTACTGTAGCACCATTTTTAGCCAGGTTAAAAATTTCATCCTTTATTAGATTGGCATTTACCGGATCTAATCCACTAAATGGTTCATCTAAAATGATCAGTTTTGGATTGTGTAATACGGTTGTAACAAACTGCAGTTTCTGGCTCATACCCTTACTCAGGTCTTCTACTTTTTTGTTCCACCAGCTTTCCATTTCCAGTTTTTCAAACCAGGTTTTTATTTTAGCATTTGCATCGGCTTTACTTAAACCTTTTAATTGTGCCAGGTAAACTGCCTGCTCCCCAATTTTCATTTTTTTGTACAGGCCCCTTTCTTCAGGCATATAGCCAATGTGCTCTACATCTTTCTCGGGATCAAACTTTTTGCCATTAAAGATGATCTCGCCGCTGTCCTGGTAAAATATTCCGGTTATCATACGCAGCAGGGTGGTTTTACCTGCACCATTGGGGCCAAGTAACCCAAAAATACTGCCCTGTTCAATATTCATGCTGATGTCGTCAACAGCTTTTTGAGTGGCAAAATATTTTTTTAGATTGTGTACTTCTAAAATGTTCATATGCAGTGGGATTGTTTTAAGTGGGTCAAATGTATGAATGTATGAAGGATTAGAAAAGCTATTTTTACAAGTGGTAATTGATTTATGCCAATACACCCGCCAGTTGACGGGCAATTCTTTCTCCATCCATGGCTGCACTTACAATACCACCTGCATAGCCTGCACCTTCACCACAGGGATAAAAATTATTCAGTTGCGGATGGGTTAAGCTTTCAGCATGGCGTGGGATACGTACCGGTGATGATGTACGGCTTTCTGTTGCAACTACAACCGCTTCGTTCGTATAATATCCTTTTCCACCGGATCCTGCGGACATTTTTTTTCCAAACTCCATAAATGCTTTTGCAAGCGGTTGATAAATAAAATCAGGTAATACATCTTTTAATTGTACTGATTGTAATCCGGGGAGGTAAGAATTATCAGGCAGGCCGGCTGATAATTTTCCATTGCTGAAATCAACCATTCTCTGACCGGGGGCTACAAATTTTCCGCCGCCTGCATTAAAACAACTTCGTTCAACCAGTTGCTGAAAATGCATCATAGCCAGTGCATCGTTTTTAATTTTTAAGCTATCATTTTTCAATACATCAGCTAATTCAACCTGCACTACCATGCCGCTGTTTGCATATAGGTTATTCCTTTTTGACGGACTCCAGCCATTAACCACCAATTCACCTGCAGCGGTTGCAGCGGGTGCAATAATGCCACCCGGGCACATACAAAAAGAAAATACGCCCCGCTTATTTACCTGTTGTACCAGACTATATGCTGCAGGAGGTAAATGTTCATCTCTTACAGGGCAATGATATTGTAATGTATCAATTAAAGATTGAGGATGCTCAATACGTACACCTAAGGCAAAGCCCTTTGCTTCAATTAAGATATGTTTTTGCAGCAATAACTCAAAAATATCCCTGGCGCTGTGCCCGGTGGCTAAAATAAAAGCATCGGCTTCAAATATATTTCCATCAGCTGTTTTAACTGATTTTATTTGCTGTTTGTCAATAACCAGGTCAACAACTTTCTTTTCGAATAGAAACACCCCTCCGCAATCAATAATTTGTTGCCGCATGGCAGTAATAATCTGTGGCAGTTTATTAGTACCAATATGCGGATGAGACTCGTATAGAATTTTTTCGGGTGCCCCGAATTGTACAAACAGGTTCAATATCCGGTCAATATCGCCTCTCTTGTTGCTACGGGTGTATAATTTCCCGTCACTGTATGTACCGGCTCCGCCTTCCCCAAAACAATAATTACTTTCCGGGTTAATTACACCTTCTTTGTTTAACACGGCTAAATCACGTCGCCTGGATCTTACATCCTTACCTCGTTCCAGAATAATGGGTTTTATTCCCGACTCAATTAGTTGTAGTGCAGCAAATAACCCCGCCGGCCCTGCACCAATTATTACAACCTGTTTTGCAGAATTAGTTACATCTTTAAAATTAAAACTTTGCACATTTCTTTTAATAAAGGGTTCATCTGTAAATGCATTTACAGTCAGATTAACCCAAATGGTTTTTGCCCTTGCATCAATAGATCGCTTAAGTATATGAAAACCGGTAACTGAAGACAGTTTATTGCCCGTATGGCTGGCAATCGTTTGTTTCAATTTCGAATTATCAGCAGCTTCTGAAGGAAGAAGTTTGAAGGAAATTTTTTGTTGCATTGTGTCAGGTGGTTATCCTAAAAACGCTTTATATAATCAGTTAAAAACTATTAGCCCGAATGAATTATCAAAAGGGCAGGTCGTCAACAGCATCCGGGGGAGTTTCTGAAAATGTGTCAAGTGGTTCAAGGTAATCGTTATCTGTTTTTGAAATTCCGGCCTGTAAGATCTGTTCTATTCTCCAGGCATCTAAATTGGTTATATAGTTTACTTTCCCGTCTTTTTCCCATTTACTGCCCTTGATGTTAAAGTACACTTTTATTTCATCACCAATATTTACCCTGTCAATAATGGCAGTTTTATCCTGTACACATTGAAATTTAGCATAGTTGGTAATAGTACGCCCGTTTATCTCATCTGTCTTTTCAACTGCAAACTCCCGTGTTTTAAAAGTTTCGGTACGTTGTACAGTATCATATTTGGCTACTAATTTGCCGGTTAATTCATAACTCATATAAATAATTTAATATCCAAAAGTAATTCTATTTTTTTGATAATTTTCTTTTGCTTCTATTCTTTGTTAATAATAAAATTACTATCTTCCTCCCGTTATATTTCAGGCATTTGAAAATGGAGACCAGCAAACTGTTTTATTTGAACTAATTACAACATAAGTTTCCACCGATTGTAAAGTTTTCCTGTGATACTGATTTGTACACTATGAAAATTTACCCGAAAAAATAAAACAGGAAAACATAGTTTAAATCTGTTACCTTTTTATTTATTTAACAAAGAAAAGAAGTATTCATATTTTATTTTTTTTCTAAATGCTTATGCAGCAAAATGCCTGGGCTGATATCCAATTTATCTTTTGTAAACTCATCACATCCTTTTCCTATTCAAACCAGGTAATTATTCACAAAATCAGTGACTGAAAAGGTTTTAGTTTTTTCATTAAACTGATTTTTTGAGTGATAACACAGCAGGACTGAAACAATTAAACTGAAGCGTTACGTGGAAAAGAATTTCAGGACCGTGTTGTTTGGGACATAGTTCCTTTATACAGAAGGTAAAGTAGAATTTAAAATCGAAATCCATGTGAGAGTTGCCTGTTAATCAGGTTAGTAATAAGGCTTCTGATTCTGGAAATTGCGGGTTTGAATTTTTGTCCGGGATCGGATAAAACTTCATAAAAACGTATACTGTGGTTAAAAGGAAAAAAACAAATGAATAAAAAATTTTTTTTTCAACATTTTATTCGATATTCGCTTTCCTGCGAAGATTTTTTTTCAGTGAAAAATGAAAAAAAGTTTAACCGGCAAGGCACAAAAGAAACTATTCTAAACTCAGTATATAAATTGCTTAAGGACTAATGGAGAAAGCTTTTGAAAAAGTATGGATTAATTGTTTGGAGATAATCAAAGACATTGTTGAATGGCAGCATTTCAAAACATGGTTTGAACCCATTAAGCCGGTAGCGTTAAAAGAAAAAATTTTAACCATACAGGTACCAAGTCAGTTTTTTTATGAGTATCTTGAAGAGCATTATGTTTCGCTTTTAGCAAAGACATTAAAAAGAGAATTAGGAAAAGAAGCCCGTTTGGAATACCGGATAATGGTTGATAGCGGCAATAGTAAAAACAAACCACAGACGGTGGATGTACCGGGGCAGGGTTACAAATCATATTCAAACAACGAAATGGATTTTCCTTTAGTTATAAATAATCCTGTTAAGAACCCTTTTGTAATTCCCGGGCTCAAAAAAATGCAGATTGATCCGCAACTGAATCACACTTATACCTTTGATGCATTTATAGAGGGTGATTGTAACCGTGTTGCCAGGCGGGCCGGTAAAACAGTTGCTGAAAAACCGGGTACTACCTCTTTTAATCCTTTGGTTATTTATGGAGGCGTTGGTTTGGGTAAAACGCATCTTGCACAGGCAATTGGCAATGAAGTAAAAAGGCTTCATACCAATAAGGTTGTGCTATATGTAAGTTCCGAGAAATTTATCAACCAGTTTATTGATCATGGGCGGAATGGAGCTATCAATGATTTTATTCACTTTTATCAGTTGATAGATGTACTGATTATTGACGATGTTCAGTTTTTTAACCGGGCCGAAAAATCGCAGGATGCCTTTTTCTCCATATTTAATCATTTACATCAAAGTGGAAAGCAATTAATATTAACCAGCGATAAACCGCCAAAAGACCTGGAAGGGGTGCAGGAAAGATTACTGAGCAGGTTTCGCTGGGGTTTAAGTGCCGATTTACAGGTGCCTGACTATGATACAAAAATAGAGATACTGGAGAAGAAGATGAAGAACGACGGATTGGAAATGCCCCGTGAAGTGGTAAAGTATATTGCTTATAATATTAACAGTAATATACGTGAACTGGAAGGAGCTCTTATATCATTATTGGCACAATCTTCGCTTAATAAGAGGGAAATTGACCTCGAATTGGCAAAGAAAGTACTACGAAATTTTGTAAAATCATCCAGTAAGGAGATTACGATAGATGCTATTCAAAAAATGGTATGTGAGTATTTTGATGTGCCTTATGATAAGTTACTGCAAAAGACCCGCAAACGTGAAATTGTACAGGCCCGGCAGATAACGATGTTCCTGGCAAAAGCATTTACTAAAAATTCATTAAAAACCATCGGCGAACATTTTGGCGGCAGAGATCATACTACTGTTATTCACAGCTGCCAGACTGTAAAAGATCTCATGGATACAGACAGCCTTTTTAAGGAAAGTGTATTGGAACTCCAGCAGAAAGTTCACCTGGCTGCCATGTAACATAATTACCAGGCACTATACCCTAATCCAAAATCTTTACTGAATTTGGATTTTTTTTATTTCCAGGAGTTTTTATTGATAAATGACTCAATTTTTTGATTTTGTTTTTGGGTATTAGCATCGCTAATTGTATTTTTGCCAGCCCTTAACAAATAGGGGCAATTAAGGAGAGGTGCCTGAGAGGCCGAAAGGAACGGTTTGCTAAATCGTCGTACGGGTTAAACTGTACCGTGGGTTCGAATCCCACCCTCTCCGCAAAAAGGATAAATCAGTTTAAACCCGATTTATCCTTTTTTGTTTTTATTGTTTCCTGTTTAAATTTATCAAACCGAACCTCCTTTTACCAAAGGAGACTTTGTAAACAACACAGCCGGTTCTGTACTGCCATTCAAACAGTTTATCATTTGGGTAAAGGCCAGTTTCCCCAATTTATACCCACTGGTTTCTATGTAAGTAATCTCGGGAGTATACAGTTTAGGCAGAAAGCCATCACTTAATGCAATTACAGAGACCTTATCAGGAATTTTGATTTTTAGTTCCTGTAAACATTTCATTGCACCAATCAAAATTTCATCACTCATACAAAAAACTGCATCCGGTGTTTCGGGTTTAGAAAAATATTGTTTTGTGATATTTTTTGCTTCGTCCGATGTAATGCAATGTTCAAAATTACAGGTTAGCTTCCTGTGTTGCTTTACCCGGGTATCAAATGCCTGTAAACGGATCCGGGTTATCGACATCTCTTTTTTACCAAATAAGGCAAGAATATTTTTCTTGTTTTTTTCTATTAAAAGATCTGCAGCCAGCGTTGCGGCCTTCTCATCTTCAATACAGATCTTATTGTAGGAGCCAGCTTCGGGTACTTTATCAAAAAACACTAACGGAATTTCTGCTTCTGTAAATTTATCAAATACCGACATATTCACCGTATTAGCCGCCAGGCATACAAACAGGCCGGAAATCCGGTTTTGCCTGCATATACTTAAATTATTATTTTCAATTTCCGGATCATCACCCGATTGTAAGATCATTAATGTATAATTATTAGCCCTGCACTCCTCTTCAACAGCTGAAATAAAAAAATCGTAAAAAAAGCCTGATATAGTAGGTACTATTAAGCCTAAAACCCTGTTCTTCTTTGCCCTGAGGTTAATAGCATTAATATTGGGTTCATAGTCTAAAAATGTAGCTATTTCATGTACTCTTTTCTTTGTATTGGCCGAAATATCAGGGTGGTTTTTTAATGCACGTGACACGGTTGAAATACTTAAGCCCAACACGTCTGCAATTCGTTTTAAAGTGATATTTTCCATAGCAATTTGAGTATTGTAAACAAAATTAACTTTTTTTCCACTGCAAACAGTTCCGCAAACCTTTGCATAAATATAAAAACATTAACACTAATTTAATTCACCGGAAAGGGAATACATTTATACCAACGAAATTTTTAAACGATAACTATATGCTTATACACATGCTTGCAAAGAGGCTAGCCTCTGCCTTACTATTAGTTGCTGTCCCATTTTTGATTAATGCACAGCAAAAAACAATTACCGGAAAAGTTATGAGCGATAAAGATGGATCTGCTTTAAGCGGAGTATCTGTTATCGCCAAAGGCTCAAAAACCGGTACCCAAACAGCTGCAGACGGTACTTACAGTATCTCCGTAGCATCATCTGTTTCCAGCCTGATATTTTCTTATGTTGGCTTTACAACACAGGAAGCATCAACTGGAGGAGGTACTGAACTAAATGTTGTATTAATTTCTTCGGGCGGTGGATTAACCGAGGTTGTAGTAATTGGTTATGGTACTGCCAAAAGGAAGGATTTAACCGGTGCAGTAAGTTCTGTACAGGCCAAAGACTTTAACCAGGGTGTAATCACATCTCCCGACCAATTGTTACAAAACAAAATACCTGGTTTGGAAGTTACAAACAGTTCAGGTCAACCGGGTGCAGCAACGACAGTAAAGATCAGGGGTAATAACTCTATCAGGTCAGGTGGTAATCCATTATATGTTATTGATGGAGTACCGCTGGATGGCAGGTCTGCCAGACCCAATTTTGGTACAGGTACATTTGGTTCATCACCTGATGCAAATCCTTTGTTGTTCATTAATCCAAATGATATCCAAAGTGTGGATGTACTTAAAGATGCATCCTCAGCAGCTATCTATGGATCACGTGGTGCTAATGGTGTAATTGCAATAACAACTAAAACCGGTAGCTCCGGTGATTCTAAAATTGAATTTGGTTCAAGCTGGAGCGTAAATATGGGATTAATGAAAAAATATGAGGTTTTAAATGCAGGGGAGTTTAAGTCTGCTTTAACCAAATATGGTATTACCGGCCAGAATAATGGCGCTGATGTTGATCCTTTTAAAGAACTGATGAATAAAAAATTATCACAAAACTACAATCTTGCTTTCAGTGGAGGTAATGATAATGGAAAATTCAGAGCTTCATTCCTCGGATCATCTACTAACGGAGCGTTTAAGAATTCTTCTTTGGATAAGTATATCGGAACATTTAGCGGACAATACAAAATGCTGGATAAAAAACTGACAATTGGGTTTAACCTGATTGCAGGACATACCACTGAAGATATCATTGCGGTTTCTAACACAGCAGGTTCTCAGGGAAATATCATCAGCTCTGCACTTCAATGGAACCCTACTACAAATTTTAAAGATGCCAGCGGTATGTGGATATATCCTGCAAATGGTGCTGGTAATCCGCTTGCTTTGCTGGATGGTTATAACGACGTGGCCAAAATTAATTCTGTGTTAGGTCATATAAGCGCTTCTTATAAGATATTAAGCAACCTGAATTACAAATTCCAGTATGCCATCAATAACAGTGTTGGAGAGCGCTTAACCAATATTTATGGATTTTTGCAGGGTTATGCCGGTTTATCTGGTTTAGGATTTGGCGCTATTTCAGGCCAGAAACTGAACTCACAAACCTTTACGCATACATTAGATTATAATACAAACCTCACAAGTAAATTAAGTCTTACAGCCCTGGGAGGTTTTGAGTACTGGAAATCTAAATTTTCAAACAATTCATTTTCAGCCAGTGGCTTTAATACCAATTTAACACAGGCAACAAAAATCGATATTCCTTACACTTCTATGCTTAATGATGGGAATACACAGAATCTTCCTTCTGTATACATTGATCCTACTGTTGAAATACAATCTTATTTTGGAAGGGTAGGCTTAAATTATTCAGACCGTTTCCTGATTACAGCTACAATAAGAGCTGATGGATCAAGTAAGTTCGGAAAAAATAACAGATACGGCTATTTCCCTTCAGCTGCTGCCAGGTGGGTGATCAGTAATGAAAACTTTATGAAAAATAACCGCCTTTTATCAAACCTGGCTGTACGGGCTTCATGGGGTGTTACCGGAAACCAGGAGTACCCTTCTGGTGCGGCTACCGAACAGTTTGCATTTTCTTCTTACAATACCTTTGTACAAACAGTTGTTGCAAACCCTGATTTGAAATGGGAACAAACAAAATCTGTGAATTTCGGTCTGGATGCAACCAGTAAAAATGGCAGGATCTATGGAAGTTTTGATTATTATCATAAGAATACTACTAATATTATTTATCAGAGTTTACCTATTCAACCTGCTCCTCCGGCAGCTACTTATAATAACCTAAATGCTAACCTGATCAATTCAGGCGTAGAGTTTGGCATTGGAGCTACCATAATAGAGAAATCTAATTTTTCATGGGATCTTAACTTTAATATCGCCTATAATAAAAACGAATTGACAAATTTCACCCAAAACGGACAGGATATCAAAATACTTACCGGGCAAATAAACGGCCAGGGCGTTTCGGGAACATTAGGACAGATTATCACAAACAATCAACCTGTTGATGCTTATTTTTTAAAGCCCTTTGGTGGTTTTGATGCATCAGGCAATCAAATAATTGGTAATGACCCGGGTTTTGCCGGTAACCCTAACCCTACAACCAATTATGGTATCAGTACAACTTTAAGGTATATGAAACTTACATTAACAATCAATGGTGGTGGTGCTGCAGGCTATAAAATATATAACAATACAGCAACCAGTGTTTCTAATATTGGTGGTATTGCCAATGGTCGCAATATTGATAAAAAAGCTTACGAATCAGCTGAAAGACCAGCCAGCCCGGTGGGAGCTTCCACCAGGTTCCTGGAAAGCGGGAATTTCTTTAAATTGCGTAATATCTCAGTCAATTATAATGTGGGCAATGTGTCCAGGTATGTAAAAGGATTGAATGTGTTTATTAATGCAAATAACTTGTTTGTGATCACTAAATTCTCTGGTTTTGATCCGGAAGTTAATATTGACAAAAGCCAGGGTTCATATCCATCAAGATCAATTGAGTATATACCTTATCCAACAGCAAGGGTGTTTTCATTCGGATTTAAATTTGCTTTATAATTAAAATAAAAAATGAACTATATGAAAAATTATTTCAAAATAGCAATTTCCTTTTTACTGATTTCGGTAACAGGATGTTCTAAACTTGACCAGAGCTTACCCGGTTCATTAACTAATCAACAGGTTAGTGGTGCTTTAGGAGCAGCCGGTGTGGGGCTATTATTAAACGGAGCTTATTCTGATCTCGGTGGACCTTTTACTGCACAAGATCTGGTGTTTTGTTTACAGGAAAATACAACCGACGAAGCCCTTGTGCCTACAAGAGGTGGTGACTGGGATGATAATGGTGTATGGCGTGTTTTACACGATCATACCTGGAATGCAGATCATGCTTATGTGGCGAATGTATTTAATAGTCTGAACAAGATCAATTTCGACGCTACGAATGTATTAGGTTTCTCTCCAACTGCGCAGCAGGCAGCAGAGGCTAAATTTTTAAGAGCTTATGCTTTGTATTTTATTATGGACCTGTACGGACAATTTCCCTTTAGAAATCCGGGAGATAATTTATTGAATGCTCCGGAAGTTAAATCAGGTACTGCAGGTGCTCAGTTTATTATTGATGAATTGACAGCAGCGTTACCCAATTTACCAACAACCGGTGGGCCGGGCCGGGCTACCCAGAATGCCTGTAAAACCTTATTAATGAGGTGCTATTTAAACAAGGGTGCATGGGCTAACAGGGCAACCCCAACATTTGCTGATGCAGATATGCAACAGGTTATCACTTTGGGAAATCAAATTATCAGCAGTGGGCAATATTCTTATATGTCTGAGTATTTTAGGAATTTTGATGCCAATAACGGAACTTCTACCGAAAATATTTTCACCTATGTAAATACTTCTGGAGTTGGTGCTAATAATAGTGGTCCACATTCTTTTTGGTGCCGTACACTGCATTATAACCAGGAAACAAGCACCAATCCAAATGCAGGCTGGAATGGCTTTTCTACTATAGCCGAATTTTATAATAGTTTTGGTGCTGTAACACCCATGGTTGGTGTTACTCTATTCAATGGAGGTAATATCTCAGGCAGGTATGCAGATACTGCAGTAGACCTCAGGATTGGCGGCAGGTATTATGTTGGTGTTACCAATGCCTCCGGCCAGCGCCCTGGTTTTATGATCGGACGTCAGTATAATGAGAATAATACGCCATTGAATGACAGGATAGGAGCTCCGTTGGCATTTGATCCAAAGATTGCATTAAATCAAAAAGAAATCGGAGCAAACAAAGAAGTAACTGGTATCCGGGTTGAGAAATATCCACCAGACTTTACAAACGGATCTACTTATTATCAAAGCAATCCAGGTAACGACGTTGTGTTGTTACGCTATTCAGATGTAGTCTTAATGGTTGCTGAAGCTAAATTACGTGCCGCTGCACCTGATCCGGTGGGAGCCAGAACTATGGTTAACACATTAAGGGCAGCAAGGGGTGCTGCTCCAATGGCAACTTTACCATTGGCTAACCCAGCCAATCCGAGTGATCCAGGCACTTTAATTGCAGAAAGAGGCCGGGAATTGTACTGGGAGGGTGTAAGAAGAACAGACATGATCCGCTTTGGTATTTATTTATTACCAAGGCAGTTAAAGCCAACGGATAATCCAAGGTATTTGTTATTTCCTGTTCCGGCTGCAGCTTTGGGTTCAAATCCAAACCTCACTCAAAACCCGGGGTATTAATATATTTTGAAAATCTGTTAGTTTAGTTAGCGATTTCTCATAAGCGAAAGTAGGGGCGGTTCAATTAACTTGGACGCCTCTTCTTTTTTTGGCTAAATTCAAGTCCTGAATAAGATTGTATGTTTAATAAATCCAGTTATATTTTTTTGTTATCATTTTTCGTAGGGTTCATTTTTGCTTCCTGTGCAAATAAAACAAATAACGGCGAACGGCTTTTTCAGGTAATGGATAAAACAGGAATTAACTTTAATAATGTAGTAGAAGACGACAGCCTGGAAAACGGGTTTTTATTCCGGAATTTTTATAATGGAAACGGCGTAGCGATTGGGGATATCAACAATGACAGTTTGCCGGATATATTTTTTACGTCCAATGCCGGCGCAAATAAACTCTATCTTAATAAAGGCGGTTTTACATTTGAAGACATCACAGACAAAGCAGGCATAATAAAAGACGACAAATGGAATACAGGGGTTGTCTTTGCTGATGTAGATGGAGATGGCTGGTTGGATATTTATGTCTGCTCATCAGGACATATGGGAACCGGAACCAGGAGAAATAAACTTTACATTAATAACCGCAACAGTACATTTACAGAGCAATCTGCAAAATTCGGCCTCGATATTTCAGCTTATACTACCCAGGTTTCTTTTTTTGATTATGATGCAGATGGCGATCTCGATTGCTTTATGATCAACAACAGTCCAATTCCGATCAATCAATTAAATTTTGCCAATAAAAGAGATACACCAGATAGTTTATGGAAGATTGCAGATTTCTTAAAAGGAGGGGGCGACCATCTTTACAGAAATGATAATGGATATTTTAATGAAGTCACCACCGCTGCCGGCATACATGGCGGGCTGATAAGCTTTGGCCTGGGTGTTTCGGTGTCTGATATAAACGGCGACGGCTGGCCCGATGTATTTGTATCAAACGATTCGTACGAACGGGATTATCTGTACATCAATCAAAAAAACGGTACGTTTAAAGATGAGATGGAGCAATGGTTTCAACATACCAGCTTTTCATCCATGGGTGCCGATATTGCTGATATCAATAACGATGGCTTTCCCGATCTGTTCACTACAGATATGCTTCCGGTAAACGACTATCGTTTAAAAACCACTGGCTCATTCGACAACATCAGTTTGTTTACCGATAAATTAAAATCGGGCTTTTATTACCAGTACACCAAGAACTGTTTGCAGCTCAATAATAAGAACGGTAAGTTTATCGACATTGCAAGGTACAGCGGGGTAACAGCAACCGACTGGAGCTGGGGTGCCTTGATATTTGACATGGATAACGACGGATGGAATGATCTGTATGTTTGCAACGGCGTAGCCAGGGATGTTACCAACCTGGACTTCACCGATTTTTTTGCAAATGAAGTGAATCAGAAAATGGTATTATCTGGTAAAAAAGAATCGGTAGAAAAGATACTGCAGCACATTCCACGAACAGCACTGCCAAACAATGTGTACCGCAATAATAAAAATTTACATTTTACTGATATTGCTGACGAATGGGGATTGGCACAACCCACATTTTCCACCGGTGCTGCCTTTGCCGATCTGGATAATGACGGCGACCTCGATCTGGTGGTTTGTAACCAGAACCAACCTGCATTGATTTATAAAAATAAGTCGAGAGAAATTAACGCAAATAATTTTATCAGCTTTTCATTAAGAGGAAAAGATAAAAATCCATTTGCTGTGGGCAGCAAAGCACAGGTATTTATTAAAGATGAAATTTTAACCCGTGAATTATTTCCCAGCCGGGGTTTTCAATCCTCTGTTGATTATAAACTGGATTTTGGACTGGGAAAAAACAGCATGATAGATTCTGTAATAATTACCTGGCCCGACAGGAGCTATACGGTTTTACATACTCCGCAAATAAATAAAATTCATTTTGTTGAGCAAAAATCTGCAGTAACAAGCCCGGAAAAAATAAAAACGGATCTGCCTTTATCAACTTTTTTCACAAAGGTTGAAACCGGTTTTGAAAAACATCAGGAAAATAATTATGTTGATTTTTATAACGAAAGATTGGTACCCCGTGCACTTTCACGTGAAGGCCCTAAAACAGCAACGGTCGATGTTAACGGCGATGGGCTTACTGATGTTTTTATAGGGGCAGCAGAAGGCAGTGTGGGACAGCTTTACATGCAAGCGGCCAATGGAACTTTTAATAAGAAAGAAGTAGCGGCATTTAAACAGCCTTACCGCTATGAAGATGTGGCTACCCTGTTTTTTGATTACGATAAGGATGGCGATATGGACCTGCTTGTTTGTCCCGGTGGTAATAACCACTTGATGAACAGTCCCGAGCTACAGTTGCGTTTGTTTAAAAATGATAGCAAAGGAAATTTTGTGTTGGATAATGGCGCCTTTCCGCAAATAAGTATGAATATATCTGTTGCCATTGCCAACGATTTTAATAATGACGGGTATCCCGATCTTTTTATTGGCGCAAGAAGTTATCCCGGCGTTTATGGAAAAGATCCGCAGAGTTATTTGTTTGTAAATGATGGCAAGGGCCATTTTACAGATATGGCAAAAATAAAAAATCCTGATATTTCAAATATTGGTATGGTTACCGGTGCCGTATGGGCTGATGTAACTGGCGACAAACAAAAAGAACTCATCATAGTTGGCGAATGGATGGCGCCAAGAATTTTTTCTTTTAGCACAGATCATTTCATTGAAATAAAGACTGACCTAAGCGATAAGTTTGGCTGGTACCAGACTATCAGCACGGCAGATGTAAATAATGACGGAAAAGAAGATCTGATCCTGGGAAATATCGGTAAGAATTTTTATTTAAATCCAACAGATGCAAAGCCTGTAAAATTATGGATGAATGATTTTGATAAGAATGGTGAGATGGATAAGATCATGACCTATACCATCAACGGAAAGGATTTACCCGTTTTTTTAAAACATGAAATGGAAGAACAGGTTCCCGGTCTAAAAAAGCAAAACCTGAAGCATCAGGACTATGCAACCAAATCAATCCAGGAATTATTTTCGCAGGAATTGATCAAACCGGCTGTGGTAAAGCAATTCAATTACTCGCCCTCAGTTGTTGCAATCAACCAGGGTAACGGCAAGTTCATCATAAAGGAATTGCCGGTTATGTCTCAACTGACCTGCATTAATGCTGTAATACCAATTGATGTAAACGGAGATGGATTTATTGACCTGGTTACCGGCGGAAACCAATTTGGATTTTTACCCCAGTTTGAAAAACTGGACGGCAGTTTTGGCGATGTTTTGATTAACGATGGAAAAGGAAATTTTACCTGGCAGGAATCAAAAAAAACGGGATTGAATTTAAGAGGCGAGTTGAGGGATATTGCGATGATTAAAAATTCAAAAGGTAGCTTTTTGCTGTTTTTGCAAAATAATGAATTGCCAATGTATTTCAAAATTAATGATCATTCAACAAAAAAATAATTTCAATACAGTATTGATAAAATATGCTTGTGTTTAAAAAATACCCGTTGCTTGTTTGCAGTATTTTAATATTGTTTACTTTTTCATGCAAAACAAAGAATAGCAAACCTGCATTATTTGAATTGGTAAAAAATTCGGGTATCAATTTTAATAATACAGTTACCGACAATGATTCCATCAATATTCTCAACTACAGAAATTTTTATAATGGAGGAGGCGTTGCAACCGGCGATATAAACAACGACGGGCTGGCCGATGTTTTTTTTACTGCCAACCAGGGCAGCAATAAATTATTCTTAAACAAAGGCGGTCTTAAATTCGAAGATATCTCTGCAAAAGCAGGATTTGTCAATAAAGCGCAATACAGTACGGGCGTGGTTATGGTGGATATCAATAACGACGGCTGGCTTGATATTTATGTGTGCAATGCCGGCAGTATACAAAATGCCGGGCTGCGGAAAAATCAATTATTCATTAATAATCATGATCTCACATTTACCGACAGCGCCGCTCAATACGGACTGGATAACGACGGATATACAACCCAGGCCAGCTTTTTTGATTATGATATGGATGGCGACCTGGATTGTTTTATCATTAACAACAGCCCGGTACCGGTTAACAGTTTAGGTTACCCAAAACAAAGAGACCTGCTTGCAGAAAAATGGAATGTGCCCGATTTCCTGAAAGGCGGTGGCGATCATTTATTCCGCAATGACAATAATCATTTTACAAAAGTAACGCAGCAAGCAGGTATTCACGGATCGTTGATGAGTTTTGGATTGGGAGTTACTGTGGGAGATATTAATGGCGATCATTATCCGGATGTGTATGTTTCGAATGATTTTTTTGAAAGAGATTATTTATACATCAACCAAAAAAACGGAACCTTTAAAGATGAACTGGAAGAGAGAGTAAAGCACAACAGCTATGCCTCCATGGGCGCCGATTTTGGTGATATTAATAATGATGGCGCTCCGGAAATATTTACAACAGACATGCTGCCTGCCGATGATTACCGGCTTAAAACCACTTTAAGTTTCGATGATATTGACCAGTATTTGCTGAAAGAACGCAATGGATTTTTTCACCAGTTTCTTCAAAACACTTTGCAGCTTAATGACGGGCACGGAAAATTTAAAGACATTGCCAATTACAGCGGCGTTAATGCATCGGAATGGAGCTGGGGGGCTTTGATGTTTGATGCGGATAATGATGGATTAAACGACCTCTATGTATGTAACGGTATTTATCGTGACCTGACCAACCAGGATTTTTTAAGTTTTGATGCCAACGAGATTAAAGAAAAAATGACGGTCACCGGGCAAAAGAACCTGGCAGAACTCGTAAACAAGATACCATCTATTGCGGTTCCCAATAAAATGTACAGAAACCTGGGCAATTTGAAATTTGCTGATGAAGGAGTTAACTGGGGCTTTACCGAAAATTCTTTTTCGAACGGTGCAGCCTATGCCGACCTGGATAACGACGGCGACCTCGACCTGCTGGTGAACAATGTAAATGAACCGGCATTTTTATTTAAGAACAACAGCCGTAAGCAGAACAATAATAATTTTGTTGGCTTAACACTAAAAGGAAATGATAAGAACAGGTTTGCAATAGGAAGTAAAATTGTGATCTACAAAGGCGATGAAATTTTAACCCGTGAAATAATGCCCAGCCGTGGTTTTCAATCCTCAGTAGATTACCGCCAGCTTATCGGAATCGGGGAATCTATAAAAGTAGATTCAATGCTGATTGTCTGGCCCGATCTCAGTTTTACAAAAATTCATCATCCTGACATTAATAAGTATACGGTTTATAGTCAGCCAATAGGTGGAGAAAAAATAAAAATAGAAGCGATTGAATCTGTTGAACCCATATTTGAAATACTGAAAACAACATTTGAAAAAAATACAGACGACGACTTTATAGATTTTTATAGTGAACGTGGTATGCCTAAAATGCTTTCGCATGAGGGGCCAAAAGCCACTGTGGCAGATGTAAACGGAGATGGACAGGATGATATTTATATTGGCGGCACGGTTTCAAAGCCCGGGCAATTGTATATGCAGAATGCGGCTGGTGATTTTACAAAAAAAGAAGAAGAAGCCTTTATGCAGCTAACTGGTTTTGTTGATGGAGCTGTTTTATTTTTTGATTGCGATGGAGACGGAGATAAGGATCTGTTAATCTGTTCAGGAGGAAATGCAGCTATCACTTTCAGCCGTGAACTGCAGCATCGAATGTTTATCAATGACGGTAAAGGCAATTTTCAAATAAACACAAAAGCTTTTCCTGCCAATAAAGACAATATCAGCGTTACTATTGCCAATGATTTTGACGGAGATGGTGACCTGGACCTGTTTGTGGGCGCAGGTTCTGTAAGCGGAAGTTATGGAGTAACTCCACTAAGTCATATTTATATTAATGATGGTAAGGGAAATTTTACTGACATGTCTGCTGATATTTGTAAAGCCATTACTGATGCAGGGATGGTAACCGGTGCTGCATGGGCCGATATGGATGGCGATAAAAAAGATGAGCTGATCATTGTGGGAGAATGGATGAGCCCGAAAATATTTAAGTATGCCAACAACCGGTTTACTGAAATGCAAACCAGTCTTTCAGCAATGTCAGGCTGGTGGCAAACGCTTGCCATTGCCGATTTTAATAACGATGGAAAACCCGACATGGTGTTGGGAAACACAGGCGAAAATTTTTACCTGAGGCCTGATAAAGAAAACCCGGTTAAATTATTTTTAAATGATTTTGATAATAACGGACAAACTGATAAGATATTGACGAGGACCATTGAGGGCAAAGACAAACCCGTTTTTATGAAGACTGAACTGGAAAGTCAACTGCCGGTTTTAAAAAAGCAAAACCTGCGTAATACAGCATATGCCACAAAAACTATCCAGGATCTGTTCAGTAAGGAACAAATGGATAAGGCTGTTGTTAAACAAGTCAATTATTCGTCATCTTGCATTGCAATAAATAATGGGAATGGAAATTTCACTATTACAAAACTGCCGGTAAATATTCAGTTATCTTCAGTGAAAACAATTTTGACGTTTGATATTAATGCCGATGGATTTACCGACCTGGTATTGGGAGGTAACGAATTTGGATTTCAACCGCAACTGGGCCGTTTAGATGCAAGCAATGCAGATATGCTGATAAATGATGGTAGGGGAAATTTTATATTAATAAACCAAACCGAAACAGGGTTGAATGTACCCGGGCAGTTGAGAGATATAGTTTTGATAAAACGAAAAACTGAAATCAGTATCCTGTTTTTACAGAATAATCAATTTCCTGTTTTGTATCGGTTAAGAAATACCAAAACAGCAGGTAAAAAATAACAGCGCAAATTTGTAATGAAAAGAATAATCAGTTATATCGTCTTAGTTACCTGCTGCTTTTGTGTTGTTGTTTCTATTTCATGTAAACAAAAACTAAAATCATCAGAACCGGCATTATTTGACGTATTGGATGAAAACAAAACCAATTTACATTTCACCAATAATCTGAAACCCACAGCTGATTTCAACATGCTTAAATACATGTACTATTATAATGGCGCCGGTGTGGGGGGAGGCGATTTTAATAATGATGGCCGCATAGATCTATTTTTTGCAAGTAACCAGGGGCAGAACAGCATGTACCTGAATGAAGGGAACCTGCAGTTTAAAGATGTAACTAAAGCGGCTCAAATACCTGTGGATAGTGCCTGGAGCACCGGTGTAAATGTGGTGGATATTAATAACGATGGTATGCTGGACTTATATATATGTCGTGTAGGAAAATTCAAAACACTGAATGGTAAAAATCAATTGCTGGTTTGCAAAGCCATTAAGAACGGTATACCTGAATATAAAGATGAAACAGATGAATACGGCCTTGGCTTTTCGGGGTTCAGTACGCAGTCTGCTTTTTTTGATTTTGATAACGACGGCGACCTGGATATGTTTTTAATGAATCATTCGGTAAATCATAATGGCAATTTTGCACCCAGGGCCAATTTTATGAACAGCTACGACAGCCTGGCCGGCGACCAGTTTTTCAGAAACGATAAAGGGCATTTTACAAATATTACCAAACAGTGCGGCATCAACAGTACCAAAATTAGTTATGGCCTGGGTATTGTAATCAGCGATATAAATGCAGATGGCTGGCCTGATATTTATGTTGGCAATGATTTTCACGAAAATGATTACCTGTACATAAACCAAAAGAACGGCACGTTTAAAGAAGAACTGAATGATCAGATGATGCATACCAGCCAGTTCAGTATGGGTGTAGATGCTGCAGATATAAATAATGATGGATACGCTGATATCATATCAATGGACATGTTACCCTATGATCCTGTTATTTTAAAACGGTCATTAGGTGAAGATGAATACCAGACAAGTATTGATAAAAGAAAATTTGGTTACAATAACCAGTACTCAAGGAATAACCTGCAACTGAACCTGCGAAATGGTATGTTTGCTGAAACCGGCTTCTACAGCGGGATATATGCAACCGACTGGAGCTGGAGCAGTTTGTGGATGGATTTTGATAATGATGGGAAAAAAGATCTGTTCATCAGCAACGGCATTCCCAAGCGGCTGAATGATATTGACTACATAACTTACATGGTAAATGATGCGGTACAGGAAAAAGTACAAACACAGAAGCTGGATGCAGGGGATATGGCTATGATTGAAAAATTTCCGGAAATAAAATTACCCAACCGCTTTTATAAAAATACAGGTAATGCAAAGTTTGAAGATGTAAGCGATAACATCAATGCAAATCCAAACTCGTTCAGCAATGGTGCGGTATATGCCGATCTGGATAATGACGGCGATCTCGATATTGTTGCAAATAATATCTGGGATCCGGTGTTGCTGTATAAAAACAATGCAACAAAAAAGAATAATTATTTCAATCTTAAATTAACCGGCTCTCCGTACAACAGAAATGCCATCGGTGCCAAATGTTTTGTGTTTGCCGGCAATGAGATCATGACTTATGAAAAATTTCCGGTAAGAGGTTTTTTATCGTCCATGGAAATACCCATGCATATCGGTATCGGAACAAATACAATTGATTCCATCATCCTGGTATGGCCCGATAATACATACGAATACTTATCTGCTGATACTTCAAATCATAACCGGACTGTTACCTGGAAAAAAGATTTGCCTTCATTTAATTATCAAGCTATACATAATTATTATAAGCCATTGAGCAATCCAATGACAGATATTACTTTGGCAACCGGAATAAATTACCTGCATGAAGAAAATGATTTTAATGAATTCAACCGGGAAGCATTGTTGCCAAAAATGTTCGGCAGCGAAGGGCCTGCATTGGCTGTTGCCGATGTGAATGCTGATGGGCTGGATGATATTTATATCGGCAGCAGCAAATGGAAGACAAGTGCTTTATTTTTTCAAAATAAGAACGGTACTTTCTCCAGGTCTTATCAACCGGAGTTTACATTTGACAGTACTTTTGAAGATGTTGATGCCTGTTTTGCTGATATAAATAACGATGGGTTTGCTGACCTGCTGGTTGCAAGTGGCGGTAATGAATATTATGGCCAGGAAGAATGGCGTAAACCACGTGTTTATCTAAACGATGGTAAAGGCAATATGAAAAGATCGGCAAACGCTTTTCCGCCAATTTATCAGACGCAATCCTGCATTAAGCCCTGGGACTTTAATAAAGACGGTTTTGTAGATTTATTTATTGGTGCAAGAGGAACCCCCTTTCAATATGGTAATATTCCAGGTTCTTATCTTCTGCAAAATGACGGTACAGGACATTTTAACGATGTTAGCAATTTACTGGCAACCGGATTATCAACTACAGGTTTTGTTACTAATGCAAGCTGGGCAGATATTAATAATGACAAACAACCCGATTTGATCCTTTCGCTGGAGTGGGGCGGCATTGAGGCATTTGTATACAACAATGGAAAATTTGAAAAGAAAGAATTGACTAACAAAACCGGCTGGTGGAATTTTATTTTTCCTGTAGATATTGACGGAGATGGAGATACAGATTTTATTGCAGGCAACCAGGGACAGAACAGTATTTTTCAACCCACAGCAGCACAACCCATACGGATGTATTATAACGACTTTGATGATAATGGCACCAAAGAGCAGATCGTTACTTATTATCAGCAGGGAATAGAAATTCCAATGGCCACAAAAATGGATATGGAAAAGCAGATGCCTTTTATAAAAAAGAAATATTTGTATGCGGCAGCTTTTTCCAAAGCATCGTTGTCTGATATTTTTTCGTTGAGCAAATTAAAAAGCTCAGCTGTTTTTTCGGCTGATTATTTTTCAAACGCAGTTTTGATAAATGATGGCAAAGGAAATTTTACGGCTAAAGAGTTGCCGTGGCAGGCGCAGTTATCCTGCTTAAAGGATGCAGCGGTTATTGATGCCAATGGAGATAATTTACCGGATATTATTACCGGCGGAAATTTTTATGAACAGGCGATGCCGCTTAACAGGAATGATGCCAATTATGGAACTGTTTTAATAAATAAAGGCGGCGGAAATTTCGTAGCTGAAAATATCAACGGTGTCATTATTAAAAATCAAATCCGGCATATCCTGCCCATCATCATCAATAAACAAAAAGCATGGGTTATTGCCCGGAATAATGAAAGCCTGATGATCATTCAATAAAATACAAGTTGATTCTCCACCTTAAAACACCGGGTAAAATACTTTGGCCTGTATGATCTGCGAATCCTCGAATTCAATTCCATCGGTGATGAGTTTAATAAACGGTATCGCCATTATCGTCATCCGGTTATCGTTTTGAAACTGATTCAATGCATTTACTACTTTATGTACATCGCCAAAACTGCCCTGGTAAAAAGCTGTAAGTAAACGCCCGTTAAATGGCATCTTTTTTAAGGAATATTCACCGGTAAAACCAACTCCTTTGGTATTGCTGATTCCAATACTGGTAAAAAGGTGGGTACTGTCATCACCAAATGGCGAATAATAAAATATCCTTACTCCGGTATAACCAAGTTCTTTTTCCTTTGCCTCTTTTATCAGTGATTCGAATAATGCTTTAAATGCTGTTTTTTTATTTGCGGTGGCTACTACTTTCGAAGTAAATAGAAAAGCTGTGTCGGTTACACTGGCAATTTCAATCTGGTACCCGTACATTTTTTTGGTATCAGCAAAATAGTCTTTCAGGTTTTGTAAACTTTTTTGGGCATTGACTATGACATTGTTTTTCCCGAAAAATTTATTCCACAATGTGCTTTCATAATGAAGTGAAATTTTGGTACTGTGCCCAGTATCGGCTGCTAATGAAAAAACAATATCTTCTGGTTTGTTGTTTTCAGTTACCTGGTACCAGGCGCTTAATCCGGTAACTTTGGTTAGTTTCAGGGAGTTGTTATCATATTCGAGTTTGTTGGTTAAAACAATTTTAGTGCTTATGGTATCTGCTCCTGAAAAAGGGAGGTACAACCTGGCAATATTATGTAACGATGAAATTTCCTGGTGAATGATTGAAATGGCTGTGTCTACCTTAATCTCCTCCTCATGAACCCTTTTAACCAGGGTAGCATATAAAACAAAGGCAGTTAACAAAACGAGTGTAATGATTGGTATTTTATTTTTCATATAAACAAAGAGAGGGTTTTCAGTTTTTTCTTTTAGCAACGCAAAAATAAAGGGTACAGTGTTACCAAACAGATTTCATTTCCCAAAATGTTATGTCAGCGAAATTGCTTGCACTGTTATCGCTGAACAAAGCGATACCGGTAGCATCTTTGCCGGAAAATACCTGGGCGGTAAATGCCAATTCGCCGTCATTTACAAAAACTTCAGCAATACTGTTGTCGAAATAAATACGCATTTTTATTTTTTGCCTGGTGGTGGTTACATTTTTTTCGAACCGGGATAATTTTTTGAAATTTTCAGTAAAGCGGTTATTGCCAGCTTTGCTTCTGTCAATATAGATGACCTGTTTTGCGGCATCATATCCAATTTCCAGGTATTGGTCATTCTGTTTGGCAATTCTTATTCCGCTAACCGAAGAAAAACCAGGTTCTATAGTAAATTCAATTTCAAATTGCTTGCCGCTTACCGGTAATATTTTTTCAGCCAGTACCGGTTCTTTAGTAAATGATTTCATATTTTTTCTCAAACCATTTACTGCAGCAACAGGTTTTTGAATTAACAACCATTCATTGCCGGTTTTCTTAACAGACAGATTTCTGGGTAACGACATGGCACTCTTCCAGGGTGATGTGGGTATTTCATTCGCATAATTCCAGTTATTGACCCAGCCTATTGTCGTGGGTAAAACATTTGCCGGCAGCTGGTTGTATGCAATAGCTGCATAATAATCAGGGCCATAATCGGGCCGGTTAATTTTTTCAACAGGGTTTTCATTGATGAATTTTTCGCCATCAAATTCACCAACATAATACTGCATGGTTGCATTCATCGACATTTGCAGCAACCATTTCTTTTTGCCAGGCAGGCCTTCAACAGGTACCTGTGTAAGATCGGGGCATTCCCAAACGCCGCTGGTATCGCCAACGGGGCCAAAATCACTCAGGTGTTTCCAGTCTTTTAAATTATTTGATGAGTAAAACTGAATAATATGCTCAACCGGTAACATTACTGCCATCACCCAGTATTTTTTGGGTTCGTGCCAGAATATCTTGGGGTCCCTGAAATCTTTTTTATGCAGGTCGAGCACCGGGTTGCCTGCGTATTTTGTCCAGCTTACACCGTCATCTAAACTATAAGCAATGTGTTGCGATTGATTTACATTTTCAATATGCCCGGTGTAAACTGCTACCATCGGAAAGTTTCCTTCTTTTCCAAATCCACTCGTATTGTTTTTATCAACAACGCAGGTACCCGAAAATATCATAATGCCATCTTCTTCAGGAATGGCGATGGGCAGGTGTTTCCAGTGAACCAGGTCTTTGCTGGTTGCATGTGCCCATGTCATATGCCCCCAAATATTTCCAAACGGATTATACTGGTAAAATAAATGAAAGCTGCCGTTATTGTAAACAAGCCCATTAGGATCGTTGCACCAGTTGGTTGCCGGGGAAAAATGAAATTGCGGACGGTATTGTTCGGTATATAATTTTGTTTGCGCAAATAAAAGCTGGGCAGCTAACAGCGAAACCCAAAAAAATAAATTCTTCTTTTTCATTTGCATAAATTTTAATTGCTTAATTTTTTTTCCAGTTCTTCCAGCGATACGCCCTTGGTTTCGGGCATTTTAGTGAGCACCCAAATCAATTGCAAAATCATCATGCCCGCCAGGAAAGCAAAAATAATCCAGGGGGTGTCCTTCAACATGCCATCCTGCTCATCTAGAAAAACAGGTGTGATTAAAGTAATGATGGCGGCAAAAACCCAATGCACGCTGGCACCAAAGGATTGCCCCACGGCCCTGATCTTATTTGGAAAAATCTCCGAAATAAAAACCCATATCACTGCCCCCTGTCCAACGGCATGCGATGCGATAAACAACAATAAAAAGCTCATCAAAAACTCAGGGCTTCCACCGGTTTTAAAAGCATAAGCCACGAGTGAGAGGCTTATAATATACCCAATAGAACCGATGAGCATAAGCGTTCTCCTGCCCAGCCTGTCAATCAGGTACAGGCCAACAAACGTAAAAACTAAATTGGTGCCGCCAATAGCGATTGAATTCAGCAGGGATTCTTTTTCACCCAGGCCTATCTTGGTTAATATTTCGGGCGCATAGTATAAAATAAAATTGATGCCTGAAAGCTGGTTAAAAAAAGCAATTAAGAAGGCAAGCCAGATAATTTTTGAATGTTTGGAACTGAAAAAAGATATAGCAACCCCTCCTGATTCCTCATGTTTATTACTTGAGATAACGGCTGCTATTTCCGCATCGGGGTTTTCTACACCTATTTGTTCCATGATACTTTTTGCTTTTGGCAGATCATTCTTTTTAGTGATAAGCCAACGCGGACTCTCGGGTACATAAAAAACCATGATGGTATAGATCAATGCAGGTATCGCCAGTACGCCCAGCATCCATCGCCAGTCATTTGCTCCGCCAAATCCTTCTAAAAAATAATTCGATAAAAAAGCGATTAAAATTCCAAAAACAATGTTGAACTGATACAGGGCAACCAAACGCCCTCTTGTTTTAGGGGTAGAAATTTCTGAAATGTATGTGGGTGCCACAACCGATGAAACACCAATGCCAACTCCTCCTATAAAACGAAAGAAAGAAAATGAATAAGGGTCCCAGGCAAAGGCAGATCCAAAAGCTGATATGGCAAATAAGATTCCTACCCATAGCAAAACTTTTTTGCGTCCGAATTTATCGGTTGGTACACCGCCAAAAATAGATCCTAAAACCGTTCCCCACAAAGCCATCGACATAATAAAGAAACCATGAAATAAAGGCATAGTATGCCACAGTTCTTTAATGGGCTGGTTGGCGCCAGAGATGACCACCGTATCAAAGCCAAAAATAAATCCGGCAAGTGCCGCTACTATGGAGTAACGGAAAAGATTGTTGTTATTCATATGCAGGCAAGTTTTGAAATTTAAGTTAGGTAAATTGGTACGCTGTTTTTTCTTTTTCTTTAGATAACCTATTCGCAACCGATTGCGGTGGGGAAAAAAGCTATTTTCAGTTTTTTTATAGCAATATCTTTAAACAATAAATATTTGCTATGTTGAATAAATACCTGTTTTCACTTCTTCTGATTGTCATCGCAACGCTGTCCTGTAAAAATCCTCAATCGAAAAAAGAAGAGTCGGCAGATTCGGGATCGGATATGAGCAAGGCTAAGCAAATCTTTTATAATTATGAAAAACCTCCTTCGGCTGACAGTTACAAACCTGACGAAGCCGTTGTTTTTGAGCTGTAATTAAGGCAGTTTTTTACAGCAATCGTTTGCAAAACACCCGGATACAGTATATGTCCGGGTTTTTGCATTTTATATGTTACATTAGTACTGGTTAATTTAAAAGATTATTTTGCTATGAAGAAATGGATACTGATTTCATCGATTTTATGTTGTTCATGTGCATTTTCTCAATCGATTGATGCCTGGAAAATAACTGCTGATAAGATTACTCCCGAAAATTATTATGGGGTTACTGTTGCCAATGGCATGATCGGAATCGTTTCCTCTCCCGAACCATTTAAAGTAAAAGATGTAGTGCTTGCCGGGGCATACGACCTATATGGCCGTGGCCGGGTTAGTAATTTTTTAAAAAGTTTTAATCTGTTGAATGCCTACCTGGAAATTGATGGTAAAAGAGTGGATGCAAAAAACGTAACCGGTATGAAACAGGAACTGGATATGAAAAAAGCCAGTTTCACTACTACCTTTTCTGTTGGCGATAAAGCAACGGTTTCTTATACTTATTATTCATTACGTCACCTGCCATATACCGTGTTGATGGATGTAAATATCACCGCAAAAAAAGACATCAGCATTAATGGCGCCAGCGTGATGGAAGCGCCCGATGCATTAAAAGGTGTACAAAATTATTACAACGAAATTGACCGCCCACACGTAGTTATCAGCTTGCTTACCTCTGAGGCAAAGAGTCCAACAGGTAAATTAACCATGTGTGCCAGTAATACTTTTTTATTCAATGAAACGCATGGCAACGAACCAAAAGTGATTCATGAGATGTGGGATAATAATATGCACCTGATGAAGTTTGCAAAAAAAATAAAAGCTGGTGAAACCTATCGTTATTCTATCGCCGGTTCTTCTGTTACATCTGCTCATCATCCCGATCCGTTGAATGAAGCAGAACGTGCAACAATTTTTGCTAAACTGGAAGGCAGGGAAAGGTTAATCAGCTTTCACAGCAAAGCCTGGGATGATTTATGGAAGAGCGATATCCTTATTGAAGGAGATGCACAAAGCCAGCAGGATGTACGCAGTATGCTTTATCATTTATATTCGTTTACAAGAGAAGGTACCGCATTATCGCCATCACCTATGGGCTTAAGCGGCCTTGGTTATAACGGACATGTTTTTTGGGATACCGAATTGTGGATGTATCCGGCTCTCTTGGTCATGCATCCGGAAATTGCCAAAAGTATGATGGAGTACCGTTTTCAGCGGTTGGATGCCGCAAAGAAAAATGCATTCAGTAAAGGATATAAGGGCGCTATGTTCCCCTGGGAGAGTGCTGAGACAGGTGTGGAAGAAACTCCGGTATGGGCATTAAGTGGCCCTTTTGAACATCATATAACTGGTTGCGTTGGTTTTGCAGCCTGGAATTATTATTGTGTTACACAGGACAAACAATGGCTTAAAGAAAAAGGCTGGCCCATCCTTAGTGCTACGGCAGATTTTTGGGCAAGCCGTGTTGAAAGAAACGGACCGGGGCATTATGATATTAATAATGTTGTAGCTGCAGATGAGTGGGCTGAGAACGTGAACAACAATGCATTCACGAATGCAGTTGCAAAAGTAAATCTGCAGGCAGCAACCGATGCTGCAAAAATTTTAGGCATTACTCCTGATGCCGACTGGATGAACGTGGCAAGTAATATTCCCATTTTAAAAATGGCAGATGGCGTTACCAGAGAACATGAAACATATAATGGTGAAGGAATAAAGCAGGCCGATGTAAATTTACTTTCTTATCCTTTGAAAACTATTGCCGATGCAGTGCAGATAAAGAAAGACCTGGAATTTTATGGAACAAGAATTCCTGATGAGGGAACGCCTGCTATGACCCAGGCCATCTTTGCATTATTATATGCCCGGCTGGGCGATCAGGAAAAAGCTTTTCATTGGTTTAAAGATGCATATACCCCAAATTTAAATCCGCCTTTCAGGGTGATAGCAGAAACCAAAGGAGGAACCAATCCTTATTTTGCAACCGGAGCAGGGGGCGTTTTACAAACTGTCTTAATGGGCTTTGGCGGTTTAGACATTACGGCCAATGGGATTATTCAGTTAAAATCGGTATTGCCAAAACAGTGGAAAAGCCTAACTTTAACAGGTGTAGGGCCACAGAAAAAAACTTATACAGTAAAATCAGGCAATTAATAAATTGATCAAAAAACTGCTCACCATATTTTTTTTAGCATTAATGCTGTTTAATATTGCCGGTTACCGGCTTGTTGTTTCTCTATTGGCCGACAAAGCCACCCACAAGTTAGATGCATCAATTGATGCCGGCGATTACGATGATGCCAGTCTCATAGAAATAAAAATTCCGCTTAGTATGCCTTACCAGGATCGTCAGACAGATTTTGAAAGGCACTATGGCGAAATTACTGTTGAAGGAAAAGTTTATGCTTATGTAAAAATGAAAATTGATGGAGACCAGCTGGTATTGAAATGTTTGCCAAATAATAAAAAACAAAGTATAAAAACCGCTGCAGATAACCTGGTAAAAGCCAGCAGTAACCAGGACATGGAGCAGCAGGGGAAAAAACATAACCTTTCATTGACTAAAGTTTTCAGCAGTGATTATGATGTTAAAAACCAGGTTTTTGTTTTATCGAGCGATAGGATGATAAACAACATACAGTACTTCCGCTATGCATCAGCATTACAGCATATAATGATGCAGGTTCCTCATCAACCACCCAAATGCTGATCATTCTTGCCGGATTAATCTAATTTTGTTTTACAGCTTTTTAAAATAATTATTATGCGGATAGTTTTTATGGCTATTGCAATGGCTGGTATGTTATCAGCCTGCAATACCCAAACAGATTATGAAAAATTAATTCATGATCCTGTTTTATTTTCAAATACAGTTCATCAGTTGAATCAGGTTGTGATGGGCAATAATTTCAGCCCTATTGTGGCGTCACGCAATTATACATATGCCAGCATTGCAGCTTATGAAGTTATTGCCGCCGGGAATCCTGATAAATATCAATCACTGGGTGGCCAGTTACGTGGTTTAGATAATTTGCCCAAACCGGAAGCAGGCAAAACAATTGATTTTGAACTTGCCAGCATTATTGCTTTTACTAAACTGGGTGAGGCAGTTACTTTTCCTGAAGGAAGTATGACGGATTATACCGACAGTATCAAACAACTGGCAAAAGATCATGGTATGCCAAAGGAGGTGTTTAAAAACAGCCTTGCATTTGCAGATACGGTATCAGCAGTTATTTATAACTGGAGTAAAAAAGATAAATATCCTGAAACAAGAACTTATCCAAAGTACACGGTAATTGATACACCGGGCCGCTGGGTTCCTACACCGCCTGCCTACACATCAGCTATGGAGCCTCACTGGAATGTGATAAGGACAATGGTAATTGACAGTGCCACACAATTTATACCGCCACCGCCACCTGCTTTTAATATCAAGGATAAGAACAGTAAATATTATTCCGAACTGATGCTGATTAAAAATGCTGTTGATAGTTTGAATGATGAGCAAAAGCATATCGCTGATTTTTGGGACGATAATCCGTTTAAATTAAATGTAAGCGGGCATATTATGTTTGGCACTAAAAAATTTTCGCCGCCAGGCCACTGGATGAGCATTGCAGGTATTGCTGCAGAAAAAGCTAAGTACGATTTTGCCGCAACGGTTTATACCTATGCTATCTTAGCCATTACACAGTTTGATGCTTTTATTCATTGCTGGGATGAAAAATACCGGAGTAATTATGCAAGGCCCGAAACAGTTATCAATAAATATTTTGACCAGAACTGGAATCCATATTTACAAACGCCGCCTTTCCCGGAATATACCTGCGGGCATTCCACCGTATCTGCAGCCAATGCCGAAGCATTGACCTATGTATTTGGAGATAATTTTGCCTATACCGATACCAGCGAACTGGAATTTGGTATCAAAAGCAGAAGTTTTACTTCGTTCAGAAATGCTGCAATTGAAAATAACTGGGCCCGTTTTTATGGAGGCATACATTTTCACAATTCCTGTATTGTAAGTACAGAATACGGAAAAAAAGTCGGAGACTTTATTGTACAAAACCTCAAGATGAGAAAATAATATTATTAAAATAAATAAAATTGTATAAAACATATTTTAGAAAATAATTTAACTTTATCTACGATGAAAAAATATATTTTATTAGCTTCAGTTATACTTACAGTTGGTAATACAGCGGTACATGCACAGGGATGTGTTGCCATAAGAAGTACTGGTGGGGCATTTTGCAGTATGCAACAGAAAGCAGCTGATTCTTCAAAATGGGCATTAACAGTAAACAACCGTTATTTTAAATCATTCCGTCATTTTGTAGGGAAAGATGAACAAAAGCATCGGATTGAGGAAGGGAGCCAGGTTATCAATCACAATTTTACCACTGATTTATTGCTTAGTTATAAACTTAAAAATAATTGGTCTGTATCGGCTAATATTCCCGTTATATCAAATACCCGTTCGTCTTTATACGAGCATGATAGAAAAAGCAGGCACGGTACTTCGTCTTTTGGTATTGGCGATGTTCGTATTAGTGCAGGCAAATGGTTGTTAAATGAACATAAAAAAGGAAATGTTCAGGTAGTACTTGGTTTAAAATTACCAACAGGAGACTATCGCTATGAAGATTATTTTTATAAGGATGATTCTACAAATGTGCTTGGACCTGTTGACCAGTCAATACAATTGGGTGATGGCGGAACCGGGGTTACTTTTGAATTAAATTCTTATTATCATTTTACCAAAAACCTGTCTGTTTATTCTAATTTTTATTATTTACTCAGTCCACGTGTACAGAATGGGGTTTCAACAGCAAGAGGAGGAGCTTCGTCAGCATCATCAATAAGGTATACCAGCGATGTAATGAGTGTGCCCGACCAGTATATGATAAGAGCCGGTTTAAATTACAAGGTGAAATCATTTTTATTTTCAGCAGGTGTACGTGATGAATGTCTGCCGGCAAAAGACTTAGTTGGCGGCAGCTCAGGATTCAGAAGGCCGGGTTATATAATCTCTGTAGAGCCTGGTATTACTTATAATTTTAAAAAAGTATCAATATATTATTTTATGCCATTTGCAATAAAGCGTGACAGAACCCAAAGTGTACCCGATAAAATAAGAACAGATTTAACGGGAGTATATGCCCAGGGCGATGCTGCATTTGCAGACTACCTGATTAATTTTGGGGTAACATTTAATTTTTAAAGAACAATCGTTTGCATTTATGCATATTGAAAAAAGCGGCTTGTATAAAGCCGCTTTTTCTATAAGTTACATGACAGGATTACTATTTATAGCAGCGGCAGAAAAAAATAGATTTGCTGATTTTTTATGATACTTACTGAAATGCTCAAAATGAATAATAAAAACTAATTTTAGCTTTGGCCTTCAGGCATTTAAAAGTTAAAATAATGCATCAAAGTACACTTAAAGAATTAGCTGAAATACTGGGGTTCAGTATTTCTACCGTTTCAAGAGCCCTTAAAGACCATCCAGATATTTCGGAAGCAACTAAAAAGAAGGTGAAGGAACTGGCATTGATGATGGAGTATGAACCTAACAGTTACGCTGTTCAGTTAAGAACCAGGCAAAGCAATGTACTTGGAATCCTGGTTCCTACCATTGATAACTTTTTTTATGATTCTTTTATAGCAGCGGTTGAAGATGATGCAAGACCACATGGATATTCTGTATTGATCATGCAGTCCAAAGACGACTTGGAAATTGAAAATGCAAACCTGAACCTGTTCCGCAAGAATATGGTTAGTGGAATATTTGCTTCTGTTTCCATTGAAACAGAGGATCTGGGGCATTATGAACGATTTGTAAAGCAGGAAGTACCGGTTGTGTTTTTCGACAGGGTGGTTGAACTTGAAGGTTGCAGCAGGGTTTGTTTGTCTGATGAACATGCAGCAAGGATTGCCGCTGAGACAATCATTGCAAAAAAGAAAAAAAATGTCCTTGCTTTATTCGGGCATCCGCATCTGAGTATTACGCAAAAGCGTTGTGCTTCATTTGAGGAAACATTTGCAAAACGTTCGTCAAAAACAAAGCTTGAAATTCAATATCCCGAGAGTATTAAAGAGTCTAAAAGGTTAACATTACTGGCTTTGCAAGAGGCTAAAAGGCCTGATGTCATTTTTTGTATGGGTGATCTTATACTGATAGGTGTAATGTCGGCCATACATGAATTGAACCTGAAAGTGCCTGAAGATATTTCAGTCATTGGTATCAGTAACGGGTTAATACCAACCATGTACAACCCTAAGGTTACTTATGTGGAAACCAGTGGTTATAAACTGGGGAAGCTGGCATTCCGCCAGATGCTGGCAGCATTAAAACAGGAAACAGTAAAACCTGAAATAATGCTTGAATCGATACTGGTAGAAGGCGGCTCCCTGTAAACCGGGTAAAGACAGTTGAGAATATTTTATATCAGCAGGAAAAATATATATATGCAGTCTCTAAAATTAAAAGCCTCCTTATTCCTTAACTATTTTGTTTTTGCAATCCTCCTCAACAGTGTAGGTACCGTTATTCTGCAGGTGGTGGGTAATTTTGATATCAGTAAAGGTTCTGCCAGTGTACTGGAAGCCTTTAAAGACCTGAGTATTGCAGCTACTTCTTTTTTAGTGGCTTCTTTTATTGTACGGGTTGGTTATAAAAGGGCCATGCTGATTGCATTGGGGGTTGTTACGGTTGTTTGCCTGATCATGCCGGCAGTTCCCAGCTTTCTAATGACTAAATTACTGTTTGCAACAGTTGGTTTTGGATTTGCCTTAATAAAAGTTTCCGTGTTTTCAACGTTGGGCTTGGTTACAAGCAATGAAAAAGAACACCTCAGTCTCATGAATTTTCTGGAATCATTTTTTATGGTGGGCGCATTGATCGGCTACTTTTTATTTGCCTATTTTGTAGATGATAATAACCCCAAATCGCAGTCCTGGCTGCAGACTTATTATATACTGGCTGCTATATCAGGCGCTGCATTTTTATTATTGTGGAGTTCAAAATTGGATGAGTCAGAAGTAAAAAAAGCAGAACTGGCCGAATCGAAAAATCTGGGCGACGATTTTGCCGGTATGATGAAACTGATCATCAAACCCCTGGTACTGGTATTTATTTTCAGCGCATTTTTTTATGTGTTGATTGAACAAAGTATCATGAGCTGGTTGCCCACTTTTAATAACGATGTGCTCAAACTGCCCAAGAGTTTAAGCATTCAAATGGCCAGTATTTTATCGGCATCTGTTGCACTTGGAAGGTTTTTTGCCGGTATACTGTTTAAGAAAACAGACTGGCTCTATGTTTTACTGGGATGCCTGCTGGCCGCTGCTGCTATTGTTATTATTACAGTGCCACTTACAAAAGGTATTGTTGCGGGTTCAATAAACAGCATAGCCGATGTGCCTTTTGTTGCTTTTGCTTTCCCCGTGATCGGGCTTTTTTTAGCGCCCATTTATCCGGCCATCAATTCTGTCATTTTAAGTCAGCTACCCAAACACAAACATGGATCAATGACAGGACTTATCGTTGTATTCTCGGCATTGGGGGGCACTAGCGGTTCTATTATTACAGGCCACATGTTTGGCGCTTATGGCGGACAAAATGCGTTTTATTTTTCATTGGTTCCTATTACAGTTCTTGCTGTATTGCTTTTTTTCTTTAAAAGATTACAGGTTAAATCCGGGAAACCGGATAATCCTGTAGGAGTAATTCCGGGCGGACATTAAACATGATATGATGGATGAAATTGAATACAAAAAAGCGATACTGGATGATGTACAAATGAATAAAATATTTCCTGACGGAAAAACATTTGTGGATTGTGTACCTAAATTCGCTTTGCAGGAGATCAGTTTAAAATATGCTGAAATTAAAGATAAACCGGAGTTTAAGCTCAAAGAATTTGTATTGCAAAATTATGATTTACCTGTTCCGCTGGCTGATGGCTACAACAGTGATTTGAGTAAACCGGTAGCTGATAATATTGAAATTTTATGGGATGTACTTACCCGTAAACCGGATAACAAAGGAGGTTCAATTATTGCATTGCCATATCCTTATATTGTACCGGGCGGCAGGTTTGGAGAAATTTATTACTGGGACAGTTATTTTACCATGCTCGGTTTAAAAGTTTCGGGCAAGGTAAATATGATTAAAAATATGATCAGTAATTTCTCTTACCTGATTGAAGAATATGGGTATATACCAAATGGCAACCGCACTTATTTTCTTGGAAGATCGCAGCCGCCTTTTTATGCATTAATGATAAGGTTACTTGCAGATGAAAAGGATGATACGGTTCTTACAGATCATATACCGCAACTAAAAAAAGAATATGATTTCTGGATGAAGGGTTCAACCGATCTGGGTTTGGCAAAACAATCTTTACACAGGACAGTGCTGATGCCTGACGGAGAATTGCTGAACCGCTACTGGGATGAAAATGAAACTCCCAGGCCTGAATCATATTGCGAAGATATAGAGTTGGCTAAAATTTCAGGAGTTAATAAAACTGAAATATTCCGGCACCTGAGGGCCGGTGCAGAGTCAGGATGGGATTACTCCTGCCGCTGGTTCAGGGATAGCAAATCATTTGATACAATTCATACTACAGATATTATTCCAGTTGATCTTAATTGCCTGTTGGTTAACCTTGAAGAAACGCTTGCAGAAGCATACCGGGGAAAACAGGATGAAGCTGCTGCCATTCAATTTGAACTTGCAGCAGAAAAACGCAGGTTAGCCATTCAGAAATATTGCTGGAACAGGGAAAAAAATTTTTATTTTGATTATGATTTTAAAGTCGAAAAACAGAAGACAGTATTTTCTCTTGCTGCAGCATATCCATTGTTTTTTAATATTTCTTCAAAAGAGCAGGCAGCAAAAGTTGCTGTAGTTATTGAGAAAAAATTCCTGCATACGGGAGGCCTTTTAACCAGCACCGAAACTACGGGTCAGCAGTGGGATGCGCCAAACGGTTGGGCCCCTTTGCATTGGATAACTATTAACGGGCTGGAAAATTATGGACAAAAAAAACTTGCCTGTGAAATAGCAAAAAGATGGATTAAGTTGTGTACGGATGTTTTTAGACGAACCGGGAAGCTGATGGAAAAATACAATGTTGTTGATACGCACCTGGAAGCAGGGGGAGGTGAATACCCAGGACAGGATGGTTTTGGCTGGACAAATGGAGTTTTACTGGCACTGATAAATAAATATAATTAAACAGAAAATTATGCCGGTTCCAGAATTAAAAATTGATATGGCTGCAGGTTAAGATGTTCAGTTACAGAACCAACCTGGTATGATTTTTCTTCCCAATGATCAAAAAGCATTTTCGGTAACAATTTATTTTGTTTAAAAGTAAACCAGCTTATATCAGTTTTTTCACTGCTGAAATTAAAAATGCAGTAAATCCTGTCATTTTCCCATGCCCTTAAAAATCCGGCTACATGATTATTGTTTGTATTTATCCAGGTTAAATTTTTCTTGTCTGCAATAACAGGCAGTTTATTCCGGATGGCAATCAGTTTTTGTGTTAACGAAAATATTTTGTTTTCTGTTGTTCCTTTTTCAGCCGCTTTTTTATTTTTCTCCCAGTCAATCACCGGACGGTGCATCCATCGGTTATCATAATTTTTATCTTCATCAGCCAGGTAATCATAATTGTTGGTATAGCCCTGCTCATCACCGTAAAAGATCATGGGTACGCCACCAATAAAAAAACTCTGTGCCTGCATTAAAGCAATTTTCTGAATCGAAATTGCTATTGCAGGTTTATCATTATTTGAAATGGCCTTTTCCAAACCACATAGTGAAGCCAGAGATCCACTGATCCTGGCATCACCGGTTTTTTCATTTACAGAAAATAATGCACCTGATGCAGGAGAATTAAAATAGTTTCCCGAATAATAATTTTTTAAAAATTTCCGGTGTTCAAAAGGATTATAACCTGCCTGCCCTATCATATTGTCATCGTAGCCAAGGCCAATATCATCATGGCAGCGGGTATAAGTTATCCAGGAAGTACCGTATGGTTTTGTAAGCAGGCCTGATTGAGCAGCCAGCATAACCCTTGTATCACCAGTGGCAAGCGCATCCCACTGCAATGCCATTTGCGTGGCATTATATGCGAGGTCAGTTTCTCTGGCAACATAATTTCCGGTGCCAAAGTATTTCATTATTTCAGCCGGCGCAACAATGGCTTCAGCAAGTAAGGCCACACCGGGAGCTGCCACATGCACACATTGCCATATCAATTGCAAAATAACATGCGCTTCATCAAGATTCTGGCTGGCTGTCCCTTTTTCTTTCCAGATAAAAGCAGGTGCATCAATGCGTAACACGTCCACACCCAGGTTGGCATAAAAAAAGATGTTATCAAGCATTTCATTAAACACAGCCGGGTTACGATAGTTCAGGTCCCACTGGTAATTATGAAAAACTGTCATTACCCATTTATCCAGTTTTTTGATATAAGTGAAATTGCCTGGTGAACTTTCCGGAAAAATTTCGGGCATTGTTCTTTCCAGTTCATCAGGCACATCCCGGTCATCAAAAAAATAAAAATAATCCTGGTATTTTTTTTCTCCGGCCCTGGCTTTTTTAGCCCATTCATGTTGTTTTGAGGTATGATTTAAAACGATATCCAGCATCAGGAACATCTCCTGTTCCTGCATTTTATTTTGTATAGCAACCAGGTCTTCCAGCTTTCCAAAACGTTTGTCTACTTTTCTGAAATTGGAAACAGCATAACCTCCATCACTTTCATTTGCCGGGCTTTCAAAAATGGGCATAAGATGCAGTAAATTAATACCCAGTTTTTTAAAGTAATCCAGTTTATCAGCCAAGTTTACCAGGTTGCCACAAAACCTGTCAACATATAAACTCATACCACATATACGGTTACTTAAAAACCAGTTTTCCTGTTCATTCTTTAGTTTAAGCAGATCTTTCTCCCTTAAAATATTGTTTCGGTTAGTAAATCCTTTTTCAATTGTTTGCAATAAGTTCCGGTAACCTTCTTTATAATCCGGGTGTTCTTTATACAGCCGGGCATATAATATTAAAATGTCAGCAATAGCTGCATGTTGCCTTATTTTGAATTGTTCTTCGGCACTAATTGCAGGATCTGTTGCTGATTTTTTAATACTATTCTTCTCCATTACTTTAAAATCAATTGAATATTTCTTTATTCAGGTGTTTAAAAGCTTCCATAGCGCCTAAGTATTCGCAGGTTCTTGCACCTGCTTTATTGGCATTGCTGATAATCTTACGCCAGTCTTCTGCTGTTAAATTTTCAGCAGTTTTTTTACTTAACTGATACAATACAGCGCCAACAAAAGCATCACCTGCACCCGTCGTGTCTACAGCTTTTACAGTTATGCTAGGGATTATCGTAGTTGTACCATTGATGCCCAGCAGCGTTCCTTCTTTACCAAATGTGATGGTAAATACAGCTTTTGTTTTTTTACTAAAATCAGCGGCAGCATCCTGCACATTATTTCTGCCAGTCAATAACAATGCTTCTTCGTCGCTTACTTTAAAAAAATTGCATACGGTTAAAAAAGTCCAGGACTGGTCAATAAATGACTGGTCATTGTTTTTAAAAAGCAGGTGACGGTAATTTGGATCGAAACTGATAAATAACTTTTTGTGCAAAGCTTTTTGCAACAGGCTTTGATAGGCCACCTGTAAGGCACCGGGTAAGAACCCGGTTGCCGATCCAAAATGAATGATTGAAAATTCATCCAGGTTAATTGCATCCGCTTCTTCCCTGCTAAGTTCTCCGTCGGCTCCACGGTTAAAATAAAAATCACGTTCGCCGCTTTTTAAAAGCGATACGAAAGCGAAGGTTGTAAAATGATTGTTATCTTCTATAATATACCTAGTAGAAACTCCAAAATCCTTCATTACATCAATCAGGTGTTTGCCAAAGGGATCGGCGCCAACTTTTGCTGATAAAAAAGCATTGCCGCCCAATGCTGCAATAGCCGCAGCAACATTAGTTGGTGCCCCGCCGGGCTTCTTCAAAAAATTTTCACCATTGGATAAAGCAGTTCCTTTATCAGTGCAGATCATATCGATCAAGGCTTCTCCTATGCATAATATCTTATTCATAGTTGTTTAATGGCTCCCGATAGACAAAACAATTTTATCATCTTCCGGTTTTTTAGTTGTTATAAATGCAGTAAAAAACGCTGCTATTAATAATAAGATACCAGCGAACAGAATAGCATTCCCCGGATCATTATTCAAGAAATGTTTCAGTATAAATCCAAAAGTTACTGTTTGAATGAACATTGGTATCACGATCATCATATTTATAATGCCCATATACACACCATACCTTTCTTTTGGAATTTCACTGACCACCATCAGGTAGGGAATACCCATCATGCTGGCCCAGCCAATACCGAAACCTGAAATGGCCACAAAGAGTAATTCCTTGTTTTCAATAAACGGGAAGGCGATAAAACCAATTCCTGCAATGGCTACGCAAAACAGGTGCACCCATTTTGGGCTGTATTTTCTGGCAAAACCAACCAACAGGAATGCAACTAAAAAAGTAATAATGTTGTACCAGGCATTTACCAATCCTGCAAGGCCAACTGCTTTTTCATATAATTCAGTATTATCGGGGGTTGCATTGTAAACTGACAGCGCAATACTCTTAGAAGAATTCTGCCAGTAACAAAACAAAGCATACCATTGAAACAGGTATACCAGCGCCAGTTGCCACATTACTTTGGGCATTTTTGAAATGGCCTCAATAATTTCTGTATTCTGCGCAAATGCCGATTTTAGCACTTTGTTTTTTTCTATTTGTTTTAAAAGTTTTTTGATGGTGCCCCGAAAAAATATTTCAGGTATCAACAAAACTATAAGTACTATATATGCAATTACCGTAGTAATCAGTGAAAGAAAAAACTGGACAACCAGGTGGGGCATTCCTTCATTTTTCTTTTTTATTTCTTCCAGTTCCGCAGCGGTGGGTGGTATTTCAGGTGTTGTGCGCATACTCCACAAAACACTTGCTACAGAACAAAACGCACCAACCATAAAAGATGCAAAAACCCAATTTGGTATTTTACCGGTATGGCCGATGATGATCAATGGAAATACAAAAAGCGAAACATTTGCAAGTGTCTGACCGAAGCCGGTAAAAAAGCTCTGGGCCTGAAAACCTGTTGGTTGCTGTGTTGCATCAAGTTTATCAGCAACAAAAGCCCGGTATGGTTCCATGGCTGTGTTGTTTCCGGCATCCAAAATCCACAATAAACCAGCAGCCATCCATAAACTTGAGCTGAATGGGAACAGAAACAGAGCAATACTGCAACAAATGGCACCAATAAGGAAATAAGGTTTTCTTCTGCCAAATTTAGGGCTCCAGGTTTTATCGCTCAATGCTCCGATGATTGGCTGAATAATCAGGCCGGTTAACGGGCCTGCCAGGTTAAGCCAGGGTATTTCATCGGGCTTTGCCCCTAAAAAATCATAAATGGGATTAACGGCGCTCTGCTGCAAACCAAAACTGTATTGAATGCCAAAAAAACCAACATTCATATTGATAATTTGCCAAAAACTGAGGCGAGGCCTGGAAATGCGCATGAGCAGTCGTTTGATTTCAAATGTAACTTTTTAATAAGTTTATTAATGAGCTTGCAGGAGCTGATTTTTGGTCAACAGGTTTTGCAAACGGTTGATGTGGGGAAAAACCTATTACCTAAAAACACAATGGATTAAGGATTAAGCGGAAAATATCAGTCTTGCTGCTTCAATAAAGCCAATGGTATTTCGGTAAATGTTATCTTTCAACAGTTGTGCCAGATCTATCAAAGTTATTACCAACAAAAAACTGGTATTAAGCTACTTGAAGAAAATATTTTAGTTTTCTTAAAAACTTTGGGTAAAATACCCTGAATCCTGTACCTTCGCCACCGCAAAAAGAACAAATATGTTCTCAGGCAGTAAGGTTGTCCCAGAAAGTCTTATTAAGTACAAAAGTTCGGGATGTAGCGTAGCCCGGTTATCGCGCCTGGTTTGGGACCAGGAGGTCGCAAGTTCGAATCTTGCCATCCCGACGAATATCAAATTGCCTTCCCTTTAAATGGGAAGGCATTTTTGTTTTTAGGATTTTATACTTCTTCATTTTTGAGTCAAAACTATCTTCTGTTATTTATTGAGTATTTCTCACTTATTTTCTTTAATTTTTGATAAAATAAGCAGCTATTATGAAATACAGTCCTATCCAAAATTTTATCAACGGAAAATTTGTTGATAATTCTACATCCAAAACAATGGAGGTAATATCTCCGGTTGATGGAAACTTACTTTCATCGGTTCCAATGTCTGCACCCAAAGACCTTGATGATGCGGTAAAAGCAGCCAAAGCAGCCTTTCCGGCCTGGAGCAAAACACCCATTAAGGAACGGGTGCAGGTTTTCTTCCGCTACAAAACTTTACTGGAAAAACATTTAAAGGAACTGGCTGAATTATGCAGTGAAGAAAATGGAAAGACTTATGGCGAATCCGTTGCTGAAATAGAAAAGTGCATTGAACTTACTGAGTTTGCAACTTCATTGCCACAACTGGTTACCGGCGAAATTCTGGAAGTAAGTAAAGGTGTTGAATGCAGAACAGAGCATGTGCCTTTGGGAGTTGTTGCATCAATCGTTCCTTTTAATTTTCCTTCGATGGTGCCTAATTGGACATTGCCTAATGCTATTGCTTTAGGAAACTGTATGGTCATTAAGCCATCAGAAAAAGTTCCGCTGAGTTGCGGACGATTGGCCGAATTATTAAAAGAAGCAGGATTACCTGATGGTGTTTTTAATATTGTTCATGGCGATGTAGAAATTGTAGAAGCCATTTGCGATCATCCACATATTGAGGCAGTGTCTTTTGTAGGTTCAACTAAAGTTGCGAAGATTGTTTATCAACGGGCAACATCTAATTATAAAAGATGCCTGGCTTTAGGTGGCGCAAAAAATCACCTGATGGTTTTGCCTGATGCTATCCCCGGTATGACGGCACAGAATGTGGCTGCCAGCATGAGCGGCTGTGCAGGACAGCGTTGTATGGCAGCAAGCGCCATGATTGGCGTTGGAAATGTAGATGCCATCATTGATAAGATTTGCGAAGAAGCTAAAAAAATAATACCCGGCGAAAATCTGGGAGCGGTTATCAATAAAGAAAGTAAAGAACGAATTGAACGTTTTATCGGCGAAGCCGAAAGAGATGGTGCAAAGATTCTGGTTGATGGTCGCAATCCAAAAGTAAAAGGAAAAGAAAATGGAACTTATGTTGGCCCCACGGTAATTGATTTTGTAAAACCGGAGATGAGTGTAGCCAAAGAAGAAATTTTTGGGCCGGTAATTTCCATCATGCGTACGAATACGGTTGATGAAGCATTGGCCATTGAAAATGCAAATCCTTATGGTAATGCTGCCAGCGTGTTCACACAAAACGGCGGTATGGCACGATACATCATTGATCATGCGAGTGCAGGAATGATAGGTGTGAATGTGGGAGTACCTGTACCACGTGAGCCTTTTTCTTTTGGCGGATGGAATGAAAGTAAATTTGGGGTTGGAGATATTACAGGTAAGAGTTCGATTGAATTTTGGACGAAACTTAAGAAGAGTACCACTAAATGGAATGCAGAGGCTGGGGTGAACTGGATGTCATAAACAAACTAAATGGGAAATGCCAACCGCTAAAAATGCATTGTGAAGATTATACCTGATGAAACAATCATTAGGAGAATTTATTTGATAAGGGGAGAAAAAGTAATGTTGGATAGTGATTTGGCAGATTTATATGAAGTTGAAACAAATTATTTGAAAAGGCAAGTAAGAAGAAATATTGATAGGTTCCCTGCGGATTTTATGTTTGAGCTTAGCAAAAAAGAATACCAGTCTTTAAGAAGCCAATTTGGCACTTTAAAAAGAGGTTCACATTCCAAGTATCTTCCTTTTGCATTTTCAGAACAAGGGGTATCAATGCTTAGTGGTGTTATTAATTCTCCTAAAGCAATTAATATGCATATTGCCATCATGCGGGCTTTTGTGGAAATGAGAAAGCTTGTGCACAGCAACAAAAAAATTGGCGAACAGATTAAGGAAATATTCGACAGAGTTGGAGAACATGATGTTCAATTGGCAGCAATCTATGATGCCATCGAAAATTTATTAGATAGAAAAACAGAAGAAAAAAATTGGGAAGAAAGGGAACGAATTGGATTCAAAAAGTAAAATATCAGTTATGAGCACAAAAACATTATCGGAAGCAATGGAGGTTATACAGAACAATCAGGACTATACCTTATTCAGCTGGAGCAAACAAAAAGGTACTTCACCCATAGCAGTAAAACATGCCGAAGGTGTTTACCTGTATGATTATGACGGCAAAAAAATCATTGATTTTTCATCAGGGCTGATGAATGTAAACATTGGTCACGGCGATCAACGGATTACTGAAGCAGTTGTAAAGCAGATGCAGGAAGTGGCTTATGTTACGCCAAGCTGTGTTACCAAAGTACGTGGTGAGTTGGGAAAAAAACTGGCGGAAATTTGTCCGGGTGATTTGAACAAAGCATTTTTTACTTTGTGCGGAGCAACATCCATTGAAAATGGAATTAAGTTAGCAAGACTTTACACCGGCCGCCATAAAATATTAACCCGCTATCAATCTTATCATGGCGCATCCATTGGTGCCATGTCGGCCAGTGGCGATCCACGACGTTTGGCTGTTGATGCACAACAGGCACCTAACTTCAAACATTTCGATCTTCCTTATTTATATCGCTGGGAGTATGGCGAAGAAAATTTGTTGAAAGAATCGGTAGCACAGTTAGAAAGGATGATTGCATACGAATCGCCAAATAATATTGCTGCCATTTTACTGGAAGGTGAATCGGGTTCATCCGGCTGCCTGCAATATCCTAAAGGATATTTAAAAGCGGTCAGGAAAATCTGCGACCAGCACGGTATCTTATTGATTATGGATGAAGTGATGAGCGGTTTTGGCAGAACCGGAAAATGGTTTGGTTTTCAGAATCATGATATAGTTCCGGATATGATCTGTATGGCCAAGGGATTAACCTGTGGATATCTTCCTTTCGGCTGTTTGATGGTAACTGATAAGATCGCTGCGAAGTATGATGATAATGTATTGGCAATCGGTTTAACTTATTCTGCTCACCCTGTTAGTTGTGCGGCTGCCTTGGCAACCATAAAGATTTATGAAGATGACGGACTGATTGAAAATACTGTTGCTATGGGCAAGTATATGGAAGAAAAGGCAGCGGAGATGATGAAGAAGCATCCGTCAATTGGTGATTTTAGAAATACCGGTTTGCTTGGTTGTTTTGAACTTGTGAAGAACAGGGCAACTAAAGAGCCGATGGCACCATTCAACGCAAAGCCTGATGAAATGGTTGTGATGAACAAAGTTGCAGCAAAATTGAAGGAGCTTGGCTTGTACACATTTGTAAGGTGGAGTTATATTTTTGTTGCGCCACCTTTATGTGTAACCAAAGAACAGATTGACGAAGGGTTGGCGATAATCAGTGAAGCGATAGAAATTGCAGACGAAAATATTAACTAGGAGCTGAAAGAGAAAAGGAGACAAAGTATATGTATTTCTCTTTTAGCTCATTTTCTCTTTCGATCTCTTAGCTCAAATATGTTTATGATAGAAAACCAAAACAGGGCCGATTCTTCTCTTTACAACGAAGACCTTGCACCAATACCCCAAAGCAAACGTACCTGGGGTACATGGAATTATGCAGCTCTTTGGATAAGCATGAGTTTGTGCATACCTACCTACATGCTGGCGAGTTCATTGATAGAAGGAGGCATGAACTGGTGGCAATCTATCCTTACTATATTTATTGGTAATACAGTTGTTTTAATTCCAATGATTTTAAACGGACATGCAGGTGCTAAATACGGAATACCATTTCCGGTTTTTGCAAGAGCAAGTTTTGGAACGAAGGGAGCTAATATTCCTGCAATATTGAGAGCCATTGTTGCCTGCGGATGGTTTGGTATTCAAACCTGGATCGGTGGATTTTCTATTTACCAGATGATGAAACTCTGGATTCCTTCACTGGCAACACTACCACAAATATTTCCTGATTCATTTGGATTGGAAACTGGTCCTGCCATTTGTTTTTTTATTTTCTGGTTGCTGAATATGTGGGTGGTTTATATGGGTGTTGAAAGCATCAAAAAATTATTAGTGTTCAAAGCTTTCTTTTTACCCTTTGCAGCATTGGCACTTTTATTCTGGGCAATCAATGCCGGCAACGGTTTGGGGCCGATCCTTTCACAGCCTGCAAAGCTGGAGGGGCCTGCATTCTGGGCTTTCTTTTTTCCGGCACTTACGGGCATGGTTGGCTTTTGGGCAACGCTTTCATTAAACATTCCCGACTTTACCCGCTATGCAAAAAGCCAAAAGGCGCAGGTCAACGGACAGATAATCGGACTACCCCCGTTCATGACTTTATTTGCTTTCATAGGCGTGGTAGTAACATCTGCCACATTCATCATTTATGGCGAAACCATCTGGGACCCTGTTGTATTGGCTGGTAAATTCGAAAATAAATTACTGGTGAGTGCGGCAATGATTGCAGTTGCCATTTCAACACTGGCAACAAATATTGCAGCAAATATTGTAAGTCCGGCAAATGATTTTTCAAATATCTCACCCAAAAAAATAAATTTCAGAACGGGTGGTTACATAACCGGTGTAATCGGTATTTTGATTTTTCCATGGAAACTGATTGCCGATCCCAACGGGTATATTTTTACCTGGCTGATTGCGTACTCAAGTTTACTTGGCCCTGTTGGAGGTATCATGATTGCCGATTATTATTTTGTGAGAAAACAAATATTATGTGTTGATGATTTGTATCAACACAAAGGACAGTACGGATTCAGCAATGGTTTCAATTCCGCTGCTATCATTGCATTGCTGGTTGGCATAATTCCAAACATCCCTGGATTTTTGCTGCAGATTAAATTGATTTCATCAACTGCTTTTCCAGCCTGGATTTCGGAACTGTACCACTACGCTTGGTTCGTAGGCTTTTTTGTAAGTGGTATTGTATATATATTGATGATGCGGAATTATAAAGCAGGAATTGTAAATTTGGATAAACAGAAATAGAAGAGTATGTCTATATTAATTAAGAACGCAAATATTATAGGAGCATCTGAGAATTATACAGGCGATATTTTTATCCAGGGAGAAAGTATTGCCGCAATTGGAAAAAATCTTGACATACAGGCTGAACAGATAATTGACGCAACCGGACTATTTGCTTTCCCCGGCTGTATCGATCCGCATGTACATCTGGAAATGCCCTTCATGGGTACCTTCAGCAGCGACAATTACGAAACCGGAACCCGTGCGGCATTGCATGGTGGCACAACAACAGTTATTGATTTCATTTTACAATCCCAAGGTCATTCATTGTACGAGGCTTATAATGCCTGGAGCGGCAGGGCCAACGGAAATGCAGTAGGCGATTACAGTTTTCATATGGCGGTTACCGACTTTAATGAAAATACAAGCAAAGAAATTGTTGAGCTGATTGAAAAGGAAGGCATCACTTCTTTTAAAATATTTATGGCTTACAAAGGAGCCTTGATGATTGATGATAAGCAGATGGTTGGCCTGATGAATGAAGTTAAAGCACGTGGAGGTATGGTTACTGTACATGCTACGAATGGAGATATGATTGATTTTCTCATCGCAAAAAATTTAAGTGAAGGAAATACCGCTCCCTTGTATCATTATTTATCTCAGCCGGAAATTACAGAAGCTGAAGCATCCGAGAGATTTGCATCTATTGCTGGCTACACCGGTTGCCCCGGTTACATTGTACACATGACCTGCGAGGGCGCTTTGAATGCGGTACGTGATAACAATCGGCATAATCAAAAAGTATTTGCCGAAACCTGTATTCAATATTTATTATTGGATGCTTCTTTATATGAGCAGAATTTTGAAGGAGCCAAATGGGTGATGAGTCCGCCATTGAGAGAGAAGAAAGACCAGGAAGCTTTATGGGCCGGTATCAACCAGGGATTGATACAGGTGGTTGCAACAGATCATTGTCCTTTTAAATGGGAACAAAAATTGTTGGGCAAAGATGATTTTTCAAAAATACCCAACGGTCATCCGGCTATTGAACACCGCGTTGAATTATTATACAGCGAAGGTGTAAGAAAAGGCAGAATTACAATGAATAAGTTTATTGAAGTGCTGTCAACTAATCCGGCAAAAATTTTCGGTATGTTTCCACAGAAAGGTTGCATTGCACCGGGCAGCGATGCTGATATTGTTTTGTTTGATCCGAATAGAGAACATACGATTAATGCATCAACACATCACATGAATACCGATTACTCCGGTTATGAAGGATGGAAACTGACAGGAAAAGTGAAAATAGTATTGCTTAGAGGGAAAATTGCTATTGAAAATAATGAGTGTAAAATCGAAAAAGGATTTGGAAAATTTATCAGGAGGAAAAAGGTAGCTCAAAATATATAAACTTAGATTTTATTAAATATTTTAAAATCCGCCTTTTATGACAAAAACAATAACTTATTTTATATGCCTGGTATTATTGTTAGCATAATCAACTGCTCAAAACATGGTTACATTATTGGTAAGCCGTGAATAGCAAAAATGTGAGCCTGAAATGGTAAAATTGATTTGGATTAATTGCTGGAAGAAGCCAAAAAAAGATTAGACTTCATTATAACTCAATCAACTCAATTCTTATATCATGAATAAAAGTTTTCTCTTATTAACATTATTATTTTTTGCAGGCTTTGCAAATGGTCAAACATTTCGCATTCAAATTTCGGCTGAATTAAAACAGGCAGAACTGGATGGCAGGCTGCTCTTATTATTTTCCTCCAACAACAACAAAGAACCCAGGTTTCAAATAAGTGATGCAACCAATACTCAAATGGTATTTGGCAAGGATATTGAAAACTGGCAAAGTAGCACATCTCAATTGATTAGTGAGGATGCCTTTGGATACCCAGTGGAGCGGATAAGCAATATTCCTGCAGGGGATTATTATGTACAGGCGCTGATGCATAAGTATGAAACTTTCAAATTAAAAACCGGCCACACCGTTAAGTTACCCATGGACAGGGGCGAAGGGCAGCACTGGAATGAAGCACCGGGAAATATTTATTCTACCCCTGTAAAAATTCATATTGACCCTAAGGCATCAAACGAAATATCTATTACCATTGATAAAATTATTCCTCCCATCAAGGAGCCAGATGACACGAAGTATATTAAGCATATAAAAATACAAAGCAAGTTACTCACCGAATTTTGGGGAAGGCCAATGTACATTGGTGCACATGTACTTTTACCAGAAGGTTTCGATAGTCATCCAACTATAAAATATCCGCTTGCTGTTTTTCATGGCCATTTTCCTGCAGACTTTGGAGGTTTTCGCACCACCCCACCTGATCCGAATTTAAAGCCTGACACAAGCGACCGTTTTAAAATCACCGGCTATAACAAAATTCAACAGCAAGAAGAATATGATTTTTATAAACAATGGACTGGTCCCGGCTTTCCAAGAGTGATAGTGGTAGAAATACAGCATGCCAATCCTTATTACGATGATTCATATGCAGTAAACTCTGCCAACTTAGGCCCTTACGGCGATGCAATAACCTATGAACTGATTCCCGAAATAGAAAAACGTTTTCGTGGTATTGGTCAAGGCTGGGCAAGATTTCTTTATGGAGGATCTACTGGCGGATGGGAGGCGCTGGCAGTGCAGGTATTTTATCCGGATGAATACAATGGTAGCTATGCTGCATGCCCTGATCCTATTGATTTTCATCATTATGTTACTATGGACATTTATAATGATAAAAATGCCTACTATGTAAAAAGTGATTTCAAAAATTTACAACGCCCGGGTCACAGAAATTACCTGGGTCATGTAAGTGCAACTGTTAGAGAAATGAATCATCGGGAACTTGCATTGGGCACACGTAGCAGAAGTGGTGATCAGTTTGATATATGGGAAGCTGTTTTCTCTCCTATGGATACTGATGGTTATCCCAAACGTATTTATGATAAGTACACTGGTGCAATTGATACAGCAGTTGCAAGGTATTGGCGGGATAACTATGACCTGACACATATTATAAAGCGGGACTGGCCAAAACTGGGTGATAAACTAAAAGGGAAAATTCATATTTACGTAGGCGATATGGACAATTATTATTTGAATAATGCGGTTTATACCGCAGAAGACATGCTAAAAAAATTGAGCAATCCTTCGTGTAATTGCGAGGTAACATATGGTGACCGGGCAGAACATTGCTGGAACGGTGATCCCACACAACCAAATTATATCTCTCGCCTTCGTTATAACCAAATGTTTATAAAAAAATGGGCTGAAGAAATAAAAACAAGATCACCAAAAAATGCCGATCTTGATTCATGGAGATATTAACTACGATATTTCCTCAACATAAATTTTTACATTTAACTAAATATAGACATGCCAAGAATTATTAAGTCAGGACTCATTCAAATGTCCCTTCCAAAAACAGAAGGTGAAGGAACCATTCCGGAAATTGTAAATGCGATGCTGCAGAAACATATTCCGATGATAGAAGAAGCCGGTAAGCAGGGTGTTCAGATATTATGTCTCCAGGAGATTTTCAATACGCCTTATTTCTGTCCGGGACAGGATAAGAAATGGTATGAGAGTGCGGAGTCAGTTCCCGGCCCAACAACAGACCTGATGGCTACTTATGCCAAAAAGTATAACATGGTCATCATCGTCCCCATTTATGAAAAGGAACAGGCCGGAGTTTTATACAACACGGCTGCGGTGATTGATGCAGACGGAACCTATTTAGGCAAGTACCGTAAAAATCATATTCCACATACCAGCGGCTTTTGGGAAAAGTTTTTCTTTAAGCCCGGAAACCTTGGCTATCCGGTGTTTCAGACAAAGTACGCCAAAGTAGGTGTGTATATTTGTTACGACCGTCATTTCCCTGATGGTGCAAGATGCCTTGGATTGAATGGCGCCGAGATTGTTTATAATCCTTCTGCAACCGTTGCAGGCTTATCACAATATTTGTGGAAACTGGAGCAGCCTGCACATGCCGCAGCCAACGGATATTTTATGGGTTGCATCAACCGTGTTGGTGAAGAAAAGCCCTGGAACCTGGGCAAGTTTTACGGCAGCAGTTATTTTGTTGATCCCCGTGGACAAATTTTTGCACAGGCCAGTGAAGACAAAGACGAATTGCTAATCGCCGATTTTGATCTGGATATGATTGAAGAAGTGAGAAGTGTTTGGCAGTTTTTCAGGGATAGAAGGCCCGAGACATATGGGAAGTTGACGGAGTTGTAAAGAGGCCTCACCCCAACCTCCCGAACAATCGGGACAGGCTCTCTCCAAAGGAGAGGGAACTGCAAGATTGTGGCGAAGAATATGATGTAGTTTTTTTTGAACCAAGCTTTAGAATTTCTATTTGGCTTCAGTGGCGTCGCACTCTTGTACGTTTTATCATTATTGAACTTTTATCTAAGCGTAAATAAATTCAGTTCATGGCAATTTTGAATAACAGATTGAGTAAACAAGAGTATCAACAAAATTTCAGTGATATTCATCCTCCATTTGAAACTGCAGACGCAGCAATGGTGGAAGCCAACCGTTGCCTGTTTTGTTATGATGCTCCATGCATGAAAAGTTGCCCAACCGGGATTGATGTGCCTAAATTCATTAAGCAGATTGCAACAGAAAATATCAAGGGCTCGGCACATACCATTTTTTCTTCCAACATCATGGGTGCCGGTTGCAGTAAGGTTTGCCCCGTAGAAAAATTATGTGAAGGCGCTTGTGTTTATAATTTCATGGAAGAAACTCCTATACATATTGCGAAGTTGCAACGATACTCTACAGAAATTGCCATGAAGAAAAACTGGCAGTTGTTTGAAAGAAAACCTACCACAGGCAAACGTGTTGCAATTGTTGGCGCTGGTCCTGCTGGTTTAAGTTGTGCGCATGTTTTATCAAGAGAAGGTATTGATGTTACCATTTTTGAAAAAGAAAGTAAAGGCGGAGGATTAATGACCTACGGAATCGCTGCTTATAAAGTAACTCCTGAGTTTTGCGAAGATGAAGTGAATTATATTTTGGGTATTGGAGGTATTGAAATAAAATACAACCAGGAATTAGGAAAGGATATTTCTTTAGCACAATTAAAAAAAGATTTTGATGCTGTTTACCTGGGCATTGGCGTTGGTGTTGCAAGGCAACTCGATATTCCGGGAGAAAAACTGGAAGGCGTGGTTGACGCTATTCAGTTTATTTATGATATTCGTGCAAATGGATTTTCAACTGTTCCAGTAGGAGATAAAGTGGCGGTTATCGGCATGGGTATGACGGCGATTGATGCCGCAACGCAGGCAAAAAGATTGGGAGCCAAAGAAGTTACATTGGTGTACAGAAGAACCGAAGCTGAAAAACCCTGCACCGATGTTGAACTGGATATTGCAAAATTAGATGGATGTGAAATAATCTGGCTTGCGGCTCCTTTGAAAGTAAAAGGCTCACAGGGGAAAGTTAAGCAACTTGTTTGCAGTGTGATGAAACTCGGCGAACCTGATGCAAGCGGAAGAAGAAGTCCGGTTGATACTGGTGAAACATTTACGCTGGATGTTGACATGGTGATAAAAGCAGCAGGGCAGGTTCCGTTTGAAAAGCTGGTTAAGAAATTCAAAATTGAAAATTCAAAAGGAAAAATTTCGATTGATGATAATTGTGCAACTAATATAAAAGGAGTGTTTGCCGGCGGTGATGCGGTGAATGGAGGAAAAGAAGTTGTGGATGCTGTGCAGGCAGGGAAAGATGGTGCAGCAGCAATTATAAATTATATAATGAAGAAATAAACCACGAAGACACGAAGGCACAAAGATGCACCAAGCTTTGTGTTCTTGGTGAACTTAGTGCCTTTGTGGTTCAAAAAAATAATTTATGGCGAATCTTAATTCAGATTTTCTCGGTATCAAATCTCCCAACCCGTTCTGGTTGGCCAGCGCACCGCCTACCGATAAAAAAATAAATGTAATCCGTGCTTTTGAAGCAGGCTGGGGTGGTGTGGTTTGGAAAACACTGGGTAGCCAGGTGAAGAATGTTTCATCACGTTACTCTGCTGTGAATTTTGGTGCAAAGAAAATGATGGGCTTTAATAATATTGAACTCATCAGCGACCGTCCGTTGGATTTAAATTTAAAAGAGATTGCAGAATGCCTTAAACTTTTTCCCGACAGGGCGATGATTGTTTCGTTAATGGCAGATAATGATAAACAGAGCTGGCATGAACTGATAAAAAAAGTGGAAGACACCGGCGCACATGGACTGGAATTGAATTTTGGCTGTCCGCATGGCATGACGGAAAGAGGCATGGGCGCTGCAGTAGGGCAGGATCCGGAAATTGCAAAGATGGTGGTGGAATGGGTGATGGAAGCTGCAACAATTCCGGTAATAACAAAACTTACACCCAATGTGCATTCTGTTGTACCAACCGGTAAGGCTGTTGTTGAAGCAGGAACAAATGCACTCTCATTAATAAATACCATTCAATCTGTAACAGGCATTGATTTGGATACTTTTGTTCCCAATCCATACGTTGCAGGTAAATCTGTTTTTGGTGGCTATTGTGGCCCGGCAGTAAAACCAATTGCTTTAAAATTTTTAACTACAATTGCACAGGATAAAACAACATCTAAAGTTCCTGTATCAGGTATTGGCGGCGTAAGTACCTGGAAAGATGCAGTGGAGTTTATGTTACTAGGTGCAAGTAATGTGCAGGTTTGCACAGCAGCAATGAATCATGGTTTCAGAATTGTAGAAGACATGATTGAAGGCATGAATAACTGGATGGATGAAAAAGGATTTAAAACATTGGATGATTTTATCGGTAAGTCAGTAGAAAAAATTACACACTGGGAAGATCTCGATATCAACTATCACCATATCGCAAAAATAAATCAGGATAAATGTATTCATTGCGGGCTTTGTTATATCGCCTGCGAAGATGCTTCACATCAATCT
>Ga0138256_10000260_pt1 | contig 61775 bp, 63 predicted proteins | sample KNB2016incub_MG_FD_105486 | JGI IMG/M metagenome (GOLD analysis project Ga0138256, IMG submission 105486) | Active sludge microbial communities from wastewater in Klosterneuburg, Austria - KNB2014incub_MG | ecosystem: Engineered > WWTP > Activated sludge > Unclassified | place: Austria...
AAAGTGTGGGTGCCAGATCTCGTGCGCAGACCGGACATTTCATAAGCTTAAAGTTTTCGTGCTTGATCGCCCATTTTAGAGCTGGAAATTCGACAAAACTTGAGTGATAGTATCAACATTTACGTTAAGTAGTCAATACTAAAGCGCACAAAAAACATCTACTTGCCGTGATTTAAGCAGGTGAAATATGCAATAGCTGAATTTTTTGAGAGATTTCGCGCCTAAATAGGCTTTCGGCCGGCAAATCCGCCGTCCTGCTCGTGCCAGAATTCGATCTCGGCGGGTTCGCCAAGCTGCCAGCAAAGATAGACTATGCGGCCATTGCGAAGCGACGGAAAATCGATCAGCCCTCGGCCGAGGTCCTTTATCTCGACGCCGCGCTCGGCGATCGCCGACGCGATATCGCGAAGTTCACAAAGGGCCGTAACATAGGCCGTGCCCGCGGCCATGCCGCCGCCGAATTTCGAGGACGCGCTTGCCGCTTCAGCTTCGACACGATGCGCCGTTAAGAGTTCGTGATGTCTCCGGAGTTTTACGAGGTCGGGCTCGATCTCGATCAAAACGGCGTTCGCCTCGGAAACCGTAAAGGTTTTCATCGCCGCTCCCTCACGCGGTCGAATTTCGCTACATTCTCAGTCGCGTCACGATCGTCCGAAGAATATGCTGCCGCGTCCGGCGGCGTGCTGGAATTCGGCGGGAACGACGGCATTTCGTAATCGCCGCTCGAAGTATCCTTTCGGATCATATCCGCAATGTCGCCAAGATCGATGAAGAAATCGCCAACATCGATGAGCCTCGGAGCGGTATTCGACCGAAATCCGGCGACTTCGACACGGCACCCCTTATACGCGACGGCGTTGATCGCATAGACAAAATCTTCGTCGCCAGAGACGAGGACGGCCGTATCGTATCTGCCGGCAAGGCTGAGCATATCGACCGCGATCTCGACGTCGAGATTCGCCTTTCGCGTACCGTCATAAAAGGTTTTCAGCTCTTTTTGGACGACACGAAAGCCGTTTCGCCGCATCCAGAGCAGAAATCCCTGCTGCCGCTCAGCTCCGGCGTCAACACCCGTGTAAAAAAATGCACGCAAAAGCCTTCCGTCGCCAAGAAGGACACGGAGAAGTTTGTTGTAGTCGATATCGATATTATGAAAACGCGCCGCGTGGAATAGATTATTGCCGTCAATGAAGATCGCAACTCGGCCTCGGTTCCCTAACTGCCACGATGAGCTTGATTTTGTATCAAAATGCATCCGATCACACCCCTTGAATTAGATTTTGGGACACCGCCGGACGGACGCATGGCTGTTTAGACGAGAGAATCAAAAACCCTGCGATCTTTTTTAAGATCGGATCAAATAGGTTGCCCTAACCAAACAAAAACCTTATTAAATGAACGGTCCGAGGCTGATCTTGCCTCATTATCATCGATTCTCGAAATATCAATAGCAATAAAATTCTCTAAACAGACAAGGCCGCAAATGCGGATCCTGCTACAACAGTTTGCCCTTGACGAGGCGTGTCGGTCAAGCATTTCTATAAAGCAAGATGATAATATCTAAAGCATTCACGGGCGGCGGCTAATGCTGCCCGCATCCAGATGGCAGACGAAACCGAAACAATTTCCGGCCAGCAGATCCAAGCCGTTCCGATAGCCTTTGCGGCGGATGAGTTGTCGGCGTGCGGAAAATGCGGACGCGACAACGCCCCGAATCGCACGGCGTGCATCTACTGCGGAGCGGAACTAACGATCCGCGACGAATACCTCTCGCAGGCGAAGATTGCGGCGAACGATCCCGACGCTGATGCACTCGGCTGGAACATCGTCGCAAAGGCCGGCGACATCGCTTCCGCGGATTCGCAGAAAAAGCTTGAATCTCTCGGCATTCACGCTGCGGACCTATTGGACCTCGGTCGATCGGACACCGTGATTCCGATCGCAAGGTTTGCGAGCGAACAGGCGGCGGCTCTTGCACAAAAAAGATTCTCATCCTTCGCTACGGCACTTGTCAGTGACGAACTTTTCGAGATCGAGAAGCCCGCGATAAGGATATCGAAGATCGAGTTCGACGACAGAGACATCGCGTTTACCGACTTCAACCGGGGAACAGCGGAACGTCGTCCGGTCTCGGACGTAACGGCCGTCGTCTTGGGAACTTTGCGCCACCTGACGACGACGACTTTCGAAAAGCGCGGCATCCGCAAGAAGTCAACGATAACCGACGAAGCCTCCGATGACCGCGATTCGCAAATGCTTGAGATCCATATAAAAGGCACGACGGCGCCGTTCGCGGTCCATTCGACGGGCTTTGACTTCTCTATACTCGGTGGCGAACGTTCGCTCCTTGTAAGGGAAAATTTCGAGCGGCTTGCTGCTAGACTGAGCGAACTAGCCACGCAGGCAAGGATCGTTACCGATCACGCGTCATTCCGGAATATTTTAAGCGGCCCGTGGCCGGAATCGAGCCGTACGGATGGGCACGGACGCGTGAGGACAGGTATCGGACAGCGTCGTTACGGCCGCACGGCAACGATCGACAATAAGCTTCAATTCTTGAAATTCTCGCGCCTGCAGGCGCTCGACCTAGATGAACTCAACAGATAGACGTCCACTTAAGGATCGCGGCTCGCGTCCGGAACGCGAGCGTGTTGGTCATAACCGTCGTTCCGACAACATCATTTTCGGCGTTTCGCCGGTGCTTGAGGCACTGCGTGCCGATCCGCGGCGTGTCGATCGCGTGATGATCGCTCAGGGAGCGAAAGAAGCTCGCCTTTCCGAATTGATCGAACTTTGCCGTGCGAATTCCATCCCCTTTACGCGTGTCGCTCGCGAAGCTCTCGAAAAATACGCTCATAGCGGCGCGAACCTCCAGGGCGTACTTGCGTTCGTTTCGCCGACAGAATATTCGAATGTCGATGAGGTTTTCGACGGCGCGGGCGAAATTCCGCTTATCGTTGTCCTTGACGGCGTTGAAGATCCGCGAAATTTCGGTGCGATCATCCGCACTGCCGAATGTGCGGGCGCGGACGGCATCATTATTCCCGATCGCCGATCGGTCGGACTGACGGACACCGTCGCGAAAGCTTCAGCCGGAGCCGTCGAGCATCTTAAGGTCGCTAAGACACAGAATCTGAATCGCCTGATCGAGGATCTCAAGAAACGCGATATTTGGGTCGTCGGAACGTCGGTCGATGCGAAGATCACGCACGATGAATGGGATTGGACGCGTCCCTCGGCCCTTGTACTTGGCGGCGAAGGACGCGGCCTACATCGCCTCGTTGCGGAGAATTGCGATGTACTCGTAAAAATACCGATGTATGGAAGAATAGATTCTTTGAACGTTTCAGTCGCCGCCGGCGTAATCTTGTTCGAAGCGCGCCGTCAACGAAAATCCGGCGAACGTGTATAATAGGAACCGATGTTTTGTCCAAAATGCGGCCAGAAGAATCCTGAGGGCGGAAGATTTTGTCGCGGCTGCGGCAGCGATCTTGCTGACCTTTCGGGCGCTTTGACGCCGAAGGCGACCGCGGCTGCACTAAGCTGCGATAAGGGCAAGCCGATCACGTACGAGCGGGCGATCGGCAAGATCTTTACCGGTCTCGCTTTTGTCGCCGTTGCCATCGCCCTCTCTTTCTCTAGGATGGGTGCCGGCTGGTGGTTTTGGATGCTGATCCCCGCTTTCGGTTCACTTGGTTCAGGCGTCGCGCAATATATGCAGATCCGCCGTTATGAGAAAGGCAATGCTGCCTTCGTCGCGGGAATGCCGAATCAGATCACGAGCGCTCCGGCAAGCTACGGGCTTCCCGACCGCGCGGCTGAACCCGCTGTTGTTGAGTCGCGTTATAAGACCGGCGATCTTGTCCCGCCGAGCGTTACGGATAACACGACGCGGCACCTAGAGATCGATCAGGAAGGTCAGACGAGGCCGCTTTCAAGCACAAAGTAGACTCATTTAACGAATACACGTAAGTTCCCCGAATTACCATTCGCGTCGAAGACCCGGATCGTAACTGCCGATGCTTTCCCGGTAGGTACTTGAACGATAAATCGCTCTTTCGGCCCGTCTGCAATGCCGTCTTCGGGATAGATGGGCTTCCAATCGCCCGAATTGATACTGAATTCAGCACGTGAAATGTAGGACGAGCTATCGGTCGCGGCAAAAACCAGCCGCGCCGCGCCATTCACAACCTGTACGGGTTGGGCTTCGATAACTGTCGGTGCCGTATTATCGATCTCGACAGTATCTGTAAAGCGCTCACCGCTTAACGTTAAACCTTCCGGGTTCGAAGCGCTGTCGCGGGCAACGATCTTGAAAACGTATTGCCCGTCGGCGAACGACTGGCCGTCCACGGTTAAGAATGTGTCAGTTACGCCAGACCGTAATTCCCGCCACATCGGTTCGCCGACAGCACGAAAATAAACGTCATATACGAGCGTGTCGTCGTTTGCGTCAGATGCGGTCCATTGCAGCGACAAAGCTCCGCGCTGGTACAGGCGCCTCGGCGGCGCGGCAGTCGTCGGCAGCCCGAATAATTCGGGCGAAAGGCCGGAAAGCTCGATATTCGGGTCCGCAGGTGCGGCAGGATTCGGCTGAAGGCCGACGTTTGTCGGCAGAACCTCGAGGGACGTGATCTCCGGTGCGGTATTTCGCGGCAGGAACGCAAGGCTCACGGAAGTAAGGGTCGAATTTGCATTCCTAAGAACGGCACGCCATTGAATGTACCTTGCCTTTGGGCTTGAAACCTCAAAACCGCTCGGATTCGCATTATCGGCGCTCCAATCGCTCCAAGTATTGTTCGGTATTTCCGTGTTGCCGGATCGGGTTTGGATCGAAACCGTGCCGTTAGATCGCCAGCGAAGCCTGCCCCACGAAGCCGTCGTTCCCGCATCCAAGACCGGCGAGGAATATGAGCCTTGAACGACGCTGCTTGCGTCCGAGCGATAGAGCGTCCCCTGGTTGCTCGCCGACGCTAGGAAGTCCGACGTACCCAACGAGACAAGATTCGATATTTGTCCGGCAGAAGATTGGAGCAAGAGCGTTTCGCGGCGGTCGTTCGTGATCTTGTAAACACGGCCCTTGTCCGACGTGCCAACGAGCACGCCGTCTTTCACCGCGAGGAGCGAGAACCCGACGACATTCTCAGGCGCCCATAGAAGGTCAACAGTTCCGTCGGGCAGAATGCGATAGACCGCCGACTTTGCTTTCGTCAGATCGAATTCGGACTTCGGGGTCTGTGCCGCTGCGGACGGTTTTGCGACAGTTACGGGTTTATCCGCCTTGTCGGCCTCTGCGGGCGTTGCTGCGACCGCTTTCACGGTCGATGCAGCGTCTGCGATCGCAAGGGCGTATATCGAACCGTCGGGCGCGACCGCGGCCGAATGCAGTTCGCTCAGAGGTGAATCGAGGAGAGCGAACGCCTTACCGTCGGTCGATATCTTGAGCAAGACGCCATTTGCATCGGTGCCCGCGTAAAGATTCCCCGACTTGTCCGCCGTCAGCGAGACGATGTGCAGATCCTCCGAATCGTAGAGAACAGAGCTTTCGGGGGCGACACCGGCGGCCTTTACCTTGTAGATCTTGCCCTGATCGCCGGTCGCGACAGCAAGTTCACCTGTCGGTAAGACGGCAAGCGCCCAGATGTATTTTGCTTTCGGATCGAAATAGACGCTCGCCGCGCCGGTCTTATCGATCCGATAGACTTTGCCGTCCGGCATCGTCGCAGCGAATAGATCTCCGTTCGCGGCGACGGCGACCGCTGAAACGTTCAACTCTGCGAGGTCGGCAAGCAAACTGCCTTTCCCGGCAACATCAACGCGAAATACCTTGCCGTTCGGCCCGGTCCCAAGAAATGTGTTTCCTGCCGGATCTCTTGCGGTCGAGAGAATGAAGGACTCGCCGGTCGCGAAAACTTCGTTTAGTTTCGGCGCGATCGAGAGCACTCCGTCGTCCCCGATCGAGACGCCGTCCGCATCGCCCTTTAGAATGTCGGCGCGCGACGCGACGGTCCAGACCTGAGGGCCGCCTGCGAAGATGCTGATCGCGAGAAAAAGAACTATGACGACGGGGAATGATGTTCGCTTCATTTTTGCTAAATGATAGCAAATTCGTCGGCTGTTCAAACCGTTGTTTTTGATTTTGACTTCGTGCCGCGTTTCCTTGCCGCCTGCAGGAACTTGATCGCGTCGTGCATATGCTCGGCTTTGCCGGTGATAAGACGCGCGCTTCGTTCACGGGTCAAGTACGCCCAGAACCAATCCGTCATCACTGCGATCCTATTCTTGAAGCCGATCAGGAAAAAAACGTGCAGGAACAACCACATCAGCCACGCAATGAAGCCGCGGAACTTGAATTTGCCGACCTCGGCGATGGCCTTGCTCCGACCGATGGTCGCCATCGTACCTTTATCGTTGTATTCAAAGGGTTTACGCGGCCTGCCCTTGCCCTCGGCGAGAATATTCGCTGCCGTCTGTTCGCCCATCTGCATCGCGGCGGGACTCACGCCGGGGACCGGTTGGCCGTTCGCCTGCTTTATCGATGCCATATCGCCAATAACGAAGATGTCTTTGTTCGCCTTGATCGAAAGATCCGTTTCGACGAAGACTCGTCCGGCTTTGTCGGTCTCAACGCCCAGCTTTTTGCCCAAACTCGAGGCCGCAACGCCCGTCGCCCAAATCACCACATCGCAGTCGATCCAATCTTCGCCGACCTTTACGCGGCCCGGCTCGATCTCACTCACGAAACTCTGTAAACGCACCTCGACGCCGATCTGTTCGAGCTGATACTTGGCGCTGTCAGAAAGCTCGGGCGCAAATGTTCCGAGTACGCGATCCGAGCCTTCGAAAAGCACGACGCGTGCATCGCCGGTCTTGATCGCTTTGAAATCTTTCGCGAGAGCCTGCCGGGCAATGTCTGCGATCGCTCCCGCCATCTCGACGCCGGTCGGCCCGCCGCCCACCACAACGAAATTCAATTGGCGCTTTCGATCCTGAAGGAACGCGTCGCGTTCGGCCATTTCGAAAGCAAGCAGCACGCGCCGTCGGATCTCGACCGCGTCATCCAGCGTCTTGAGGCCGGGCGCCGACGTTTCCCAATCATCGTGGCCGAAATACGAGTGCCTCGCACCGGCGGCAACGATCAGATAATCAAATTGCACACGAACGCCGTCGCCTAGCACGACCTGTTTGCTCGTAGTATCCACCTCGACGGCTTCGCCGAGCACGACCTCGATATTCTTATATCGGTGCAGGATTCGGCGTATCGGCTGGGCGATCTCGCCTGGCGAGAGCACTGCTGTCGCAACCTGATACAGGAGCGGCTGAAAAACGTGGTGATTCCGCCGGTCGATCACAACAACGTCGGCGGCTTCGTTCGCCAGTGCCTTTGCGGCCCAAAGCCCGCCGAAACCGGCACCGATTATCACAACTTTTGGCCGTGTAACCATAATTACCTGCCTTTCGCTCAAACGCCGATATATTTCGCGTAGAGCGTTCGGGCAACCGTCGAATCATCCGTTCCTTTTACGATAGCCCGCCCGTCGGAGAATACCGTAACCTCGAAAACATCCGGCGAAAATCGCAGCAGATACTCGTTCTGGTTCACGGAGAAGTTGAATTTTAAGCGATCGGCGAGCTGATCGAGGTCGAGTTTGGTGTTGGCGTTCGGAGCGATCTGAACGGCGTCGCGGCCGCAAAGGACAGCGGCGAATTCGCTCGATCCCGCATCGAGAAATTCGAAATGCCGCTTACCGCACGTCTCACAATTAGGGTCGGGCGAACCCGTGCCGATCGCCTTTTCTTCGTTGGTCCAAACGTCGAATTGCCGAAGCTTGCGGCTAAGAGAATCTCGATCGCCGACCAGCAGCTTGAACGCCTCAGCCACCTGTGTTGCCGCCACACGCATAACGACCGGCGCGATCACGCCCGCCGTGTCGCAAGTCGGCGCCGAACCCGGATCCGGGAGTTCCGGGAAGATGCAGCGAAGGCACGGCGTTTGGCCCGGAATGATGTTCATCGTCATCCCGTAGCTCGAAACCGCCGCACCGTAAATCCACGGAACACCGGCCTTCACACACGCATCGTTCACGAGATAACGAACCTGAAAATTATCTGTGCCGTCAAGAACAAGATCGCAGCCCGCAACGAGCTGTTCGACGTTCGAATTCGTTACATCGGCGATGACCTCCTCGATCTCGATCTCAGAATTGATATGCGAAAGACGGCGTTTTGCGGCGACGGCCTTGGGCAAGCGTTCTTCCGCATCGTTCTCTGTGAAAAGCGTCTGCCGTTGGAGGTTGGTGTATTCAACGAAATCGCGATCGACAAGGCGGATCTTGCCGATGCCTGCACGCGCGAGCATCTCTGCTTGCGAACAGCCGAGTGCGCCGACCCCGACGAGCAGAACCGTCGAAATCGCGAGTTTTTCCTGACCGGCCGCTCCGATCGGTGAAAATAATATTTGCCGGCTGTAACGCTCTTTCATAACGCCATCTTCTCCGCAAGAGAATCGCGTACTAACTGTTCATCGCCCTTTTCGCCGGTCCATATCTCGAACTGCTTAAGCCCTTGTGAAATAAGCATTTCAACGCCCGGGATGACAAACGCTCCCGCTGTCCGTGCCGCGGCGAGAAGCGGCGTATCCGAGAGTTTCGTAACGAGGTCGAAAACGACCTGTCCTGCGTGCAATGCCGCTTCCGGAACGGGCGAAAGATGCTCGAATTCGCCTCGCATCCCGATCGGTGTCGCATTAACTACTACGTCGAACGCGGCAAGATCGTTCGCTGCTTGAATATCCGCAACCTCGAATTTGAGCTTCGTGGACAAGGCTCGCGCTTTCGCCGGATCTCTCGCAAAGATCGTCACGTCCGCGCCTTCGTCCCGCAGAGCCGAAAGACACGCTCGCGCTGCGCCGCCCGCACCGAGGATCGCGACGTGAGTTCCCTTTAAGTCGGGCAATCGGGCCTTCAGCGGCGTCAGAAATCCCGCCGCGTCCGTGTTGTATCCGATAAGTTTTCCTGCGTCCAGTTTAACGGTATTCACGGCGCCGACGCACGCTGCCGAATCGTCGATCTCGTCGAGCATTTCGATGATCGCGATCTTGTGCGGCATTGTAACGCTTAGGCCGCCAAATACCAGTCCGCATTCTTCGGTCTTTGGCCGGACGAACCTGTCGATAAAGCCTCGCAGATCCTTCACGAGAAACGGAACGAAAACGGCATTCAGTCCGGCGTTTTGAAAAAGCGGGTTGTGGATATTCGGCGAGAGAGACTGCGAGATCGGGTCGCCAATAACGCCGAAAATACGCGTGCTTGGATCAATTTCGTCAACTCGATAAAGGTCGAGCAACTCCTTTGCCGAAACCTGCCCCGATGCCGTCGCAACCTTCGGGTCCAATGAGGCGTAAGTGAGCAGTGCTCCTCGTGACGGTGCCAAAATGCGAGTCCACTTTCCGGCGTCACCCATCGCGATCAGGATGGCCTCGCGCTTGCCCTCGCGCTTGCCCCTCGATGCCCCTAGAAGCGTTCTCCAGACCGGAATGGCACTGACTGAATCATCTGCCGCAACGGCAAGCTTGACGGCCTTGCAATCGAATTCTGAGAGTTCGTCAAAAAGCCCCTCTATATTCCCGGGCACGCCCTCGAAATCGTGGCGCGAGACGATCTTGTTCTCGTGTTCGACCCAAAATACCGCGTCCGCTTCAACGTCGCAGGCCCAAAAATCGGTGGGAAGAGCGAGCCAGAAGGCCTTTCTCTCGTCGTCCGAGAGCTCGCGAGATCCGCCTTCGGCTTTCGGGCGAAAGGTCGCGATCAAGCGGCAGAGATGTGTGAATTCGGACGTTTTTTTGACCGAGGCGGACAGTTCGTCGGGTTCCATCGCATCGAAGCGGATCTCGATAAAGCCCGGTTCGAGTGCCAACGCATCGGCGAAAAGCGAATTCAGTTCGCTTAAGCTTTTTGGCGCGATGGCAATGCAGATCTTCGAGTCGCCATTCATGTGTAGGTTCGCGTCGGCAGTGAAAGAACAACCGTGGCCGCGGTTACAAGGCCAACGATCATCGTAACGGCCGAAGCGACGACCAGCGCGGTCTCGCCGCTTTGCCTGATGCCGACGGCGGCCGCGATCCAAGCGATCGCCAGCGGAAACAAATAGTTATTCAGTTTCCAGCGCGCCAAGACCGCCGATGCACCCGCGATCAAAAGGCATATAACGCCAAGGGTTTGAAATGCGCCGTCGGTCATCGAGACCTCCTGCGAACGCACAACGACGAGGATATTGACGAGTGTCATCACCGTTACCCAGCCCGCATAAAGCCCAAGAGTGCCTTTGCCGAGAAGAGATTCCATTGCCGTCCCGGCGTTCTTTACGGAACTGAGCATCGCGACGAGCGTCCCCAACAAGGCGACGATCAGGAACGCAGAAAACAGGAACATCGAGCGATACCAAGCGACGACCCAAAGGCAGTTGAGAATGCACGTTAGAATGTACGTGATCCGTATTCCGGTGAATTTTGCCGCGTTCGCCGGGATGAGCTGGTAGATCGCGAAAACTAAGCTCAAAAGGTAGATGATGGTCAATATCGACGCTGAATAACCGGCGGGAGAAACCGGTGTCGGGTATTTGGCGGCGATCGAATTCGTCGCGGAAGCGTCAAGCATCCCGACCGCAAAATAGTTGACGAACAGCACGATTATCGTTGCCGCAAACACCACGATCGCCAAAGGAGAAACCTTGTTCGTTGCCATGCGCCAATTATGCCAAAAAAACTTGCCGATTTACAGGAGTTGGGGTGCGGAGTTGCCCAAACCAACCAAAACGTATAAAAATAGCCCCAATCCGTGCAGTCGCGCCGGAGACGCACCTCTCGAAGAAAGGTTTCCAACCCATTTTGCCTTTATTACGTCATAATGCAGGCGAGTGGCACTTAACTTGCTGTAAGATAGAGCGGAAGACGCGCACTTTCCCTTACTTTCCCTATGCTGCGTTCGTTTTAATAGGGAGTGAAAAGAAGTAATGAAAGCAATTCGACATTTTTTGATCTTGGTAGTCGTGCTTGGGGCAACCGCGATCGCGGCCTCGGCCCAACGCGGCGATAAGCCTAAGAATCCGCCACCGAAAGGCGACCCGCCGGTCGTGAATCCTCAGCCCAAAAAGCCTGAACCCACACCGCAGCGTCCACGTCCGCATTACGCGTTCATCGATGTGATGTACGTCGATATAAGAACCGAGGAGAGGCACACCTAAACGGCGTCCCTTCTCTTTGGATGATCTAGCCGAAAGAGGCTGTTTGTCGGGGCCCTAAAACGAAATTGATTCGTGTATTCGTGGCGACGGTTCTTGATGCTGAAGATGCCACGAATGCACGAATGAAATCCTAAGACGGTCTAATTCGAGCCTTCGAGCCTTCGTGCCTTCGTGCCTTCGTGCCTTCGTGGCGACCTTCTTTTCAGACGGCCTTCGTGCCTTCGTGGCGACGTTTTTTCGCGACCGGAGATGCCGCGGTTAACCCTTTTGGGACAATATTGCTTACAATGTGAGTTTGACCGAATAATAATCCGTTCAAGAGGATCCGAAACGCGATGGCTGACAACGACATTCCACAAAAAAAGTCCTACGGAGGACTCGGCAAACACATACAACCTGCGCGAACGCCCGGTGAACTTAGCATTACTGAGAAGATGCTCGGCGGCGATCGGCACGCCGAGATCGTGGCGGAGCAGGTCCGGGACGAAAGATTCCCCAAGAATGACAACGCGCCGAGCGAACGTTCGACGCCCGCCGGCTAAAGAGATTCGGCAGTTCGCCCTTCTCCAGTATTCCAGCCTACAGACTCGAGAGCCTGCGTTCGTTAGTCTTTGAAGAAAGGATCAATGATCGATATGCCTCGAAATACACACCCACTGTACGGACTGGTAACGGCGCCGGCACACAACAGCAACGGCAGGTTCCTTCGTCTCCGACCGCAGAGAGAACTGTGCGGCAATCCGCAGGCAGAGATGCTTGCCGAATGGTTGCGCGAAATGCACTTTCCGCGCGGCACGGAAAGTTTTCGTCGCGTACGAAAAGGCCGCGTGAAGGTGCGGATAACCTTCCTTAAACCGATAGCTACCGGCGATTAAGAATCTTTTTCTCGCTAGTGTATGCTCGCTTACCCAAGAGACACTGCTCTTTCGGTATCATCATAACCATCGGGTCGGAGTTTGCTGAGATTCTCTGAGCCGATTACGACACAAGTTCCCGTTCTGCTCTGCATTTCGGCGACTGTTCGTAGCTCTCGAGTAGAGAGTCACGCCCGCCGCGTTCGGGGATGCACGGCGGGCATTTTTCTGTCTGCGCGACAGAACCACAAGATCGCTTATTAGGCGCCTCGGATGCTCAGGGAAGTTCGAAAAGTAAAGTGAATGGTGCCGTCTAGAAGATTTGAACTTCTGGCCTATCGCGTGTGAAGCGAGTGCTCTACCACTGAGCTAAGACGGCACTTGTTTGTGCGGTTTATAAGGATTGGTCGTCGGGTTTCGCCGAGCGATTCTCATCCGTGCGTTTTATTGTACTCAAAGCCGAGTCTGTGTAGTAATGGATACTACCTGTGGCGCGGACGCCTTCTGCGACCTGCGGGTCAGCAGTCACGCTGAAGAATGCCGGCTTCGAGCCGGAGGGTTGTTCGATCGTGAGCTTATAGACATAACCGTTCACCGTCGGCGTCTCGCCCTTGAAACTTTCGTCGAGCAGTCCTTTTGTAACGAGATCGTCGAAGCTTGCGAATTTCCCCTTATTTCCCGCGGCAAACTGAGCCTGATAGACCTTCAGCCGGTCGAGCGTCTGTGCGGCCGCCGTTTCGTTGCCGCTGCGAATCATCGCGCTCCAACCGATACCGCCGACGGCGATAAGAAGTGCGATGATCGCGATCACGATCATCAGCTCGATAAGATTAAATCCGCGTTCATCACGCAAGGCACGGCGTATTGCTTTCATAATATCTCGGTGCTTTTCTAAGGCATCTGCACGACGGCAATACCTTGTTTGTTCCAAATTCTAGACGGTTTTGGGTATCTTTTCAAAAGCCGCGAACTTCCGCTGCCGAACAAATGCGGCAACTTTTTGATGCAGTAAAGCGTCTCTTTCAGCTAAAATAGTTTTTGAGGCCGCCTTTGCAGTCCGCGGACCGTAATATTCCAGATGAGAGATTGGATAGCATCGAGATCATCAAAACCGCTCGCCGTGGTCGCCGATAATACGAGCAGCCAAAAGCTCGCAGAGTTGTGCGAGGCGGTCGAAACCGTGATAAAAGGCAAGCCCGAGAGCATACGCCACGCCCTTGTAGCGATCATTGCCGGCGGCCATTTACTCATCGAAGACGTTCCCGGCATCGGCAAAACGACGCTCGCAAACGCCTTTGCACGCTCGTTCGATCTCGTCTTTCAGCGGATACAGTTCACGTCGGATCTTTTACCTTCGGATGTAACGGGTCTCTCGGTCTTTAATCAAAAGACGAGCGAGTTCGAGTGGAAGCCGGGGCCGATCTTTTCAAATCTTGTTCTCGCCGACGAAATAAACCGAGCGACGCCAAAGACGCAATCCGCTCTGCTCGAAGCGATGGCTGAAATGCAGGTAACTGTCGAAGGCGTAACGAGGCCGCTTCCCGAACCTTTTATCGTTATCGCGACGCAGAATCCGTCAGAGCACCACGGCACTTTTCCGCTTCCCGAGTCACAGCTTGATCGATTTCTCCTTCGGCTCAACATCGGTTATCCGACGCCGAGCGAAGAGCGCGAGATATTGCTCGATCGTGTCGAAAGAGACCCGCTCAACCGCGTCTCGGCGGTTATGACAGCGAATGAACTCGTCGAATTGCAGCGAAACGTAGGGCAAGTTCGCGTCGATGATGCGTTGGTCGATTATCTGCTGAAGATCGTTGAGGCAACCCGAAAGCACGAATCGCTCGAACTCGGCGTGAGTCCGCGCGGTTCGCTCGCTCTGTTTCGTGCCGCACAGGCAAACGCCGTCATCGAAGGCCGCAGTTTCTGTATTCCTGATGATATTAAACACCTCGCAATTCCCTGCTTCGCGCACCGAATACTCGTCGGTACGCGAATCGCCGCCGGAACGGCACGCATTCGCGAGGCTGAACGCATTCTAATGTCGATCCTTGATTCGATCGAGGTTCCTGTCTAAGACCTACGCAGTTCGCCCGACAAGACGCGCGATGCGCTTTTTGTTCTTTTCACCGACAAGTTGAATGAACTTGCCGCGCAAATTCTGAAGATCTTCCCGACGGCGATGAAGCCTCAAGAATGTGCGGTCGCTCGTATAGACCGACGTTCGCACGACCTCGCCGCCGAACCGCTGCAGGAATGGATGCGCGCCGCCGAGGCTGAATGTCTTTATGTACTGCGTGCTCGCCCACTTGATCCCGTGCGAGAGCAGTAATTCGTTGGGCTTTAGATGCTGGTGTTCCTCGAAGGAATTATTTCCTGCGTACTCCATCACACCGCCCTTTACGAATCGAAAATAGCTTCCCGCGATCACCTTGCCTTCGTACTTCGCGATAAAGACGGCTCTCGAATCTGTCTGTCGCGCACCGCGCCGAAACGACTCAATATCGTCAGGTTCGTTTCCCTTCCGACGGTTCCATTGAACGTGGATCTCATAAAGCGCGTCAATGTCCCGATCGTCTGCGAGCCGCATGATCTCGACGCCGAATCGCTCGGCCTTTCGAATACCGTTACGCCGAGCGGATGAGAAATTCTTAAAGAGTTTTTCGTATCCGAGCGAAAGATCGAGCAGGACGACCTCATTGTTTCCGGAATCGGTCATTCGCTCGAAACCGAGGCTCTCGGCGCCGTCGATGTCGCCCCAAGAGACCAGTTGGATGAATTTGGGATTCCAGGCTTCCACGATGCCTTCGAACACGCAGGTTAACGCCGCCTGCCGATCGACGCCTTCACGAAAAAAGAGTTGCGGACGGCTCGGAAGTCCGCAGGTGACGACACCGTTCTTTTGAACGCCTGTGGACAAGGCCGCGATCTTTTCAGCATCATCCATCGCCGCAATGGCGAACCTTTCGCCGCCGCGGACGAACGGATCAATGAAAAAGTGTTCAGACCCGTACTGCGTCGGCATTTGGGCCGCGACGAGAAAATCCGTCCAAAGCTCGCGTGCTTCGTTATCGAGAGGCCAATTTAGCAACTTCCATTTCATTCTCGAACCTTTCCATTTCGGGCTTGCGAAAGCGTACCCGACACTATTCTTTGTACACACAAAGAAAGTTAGAATAGGTGCGAGAGTTTAGAAAAGCCTTTTTTATGGACTTCCGACTATTGCTAAAGCTTATTTCGAAGCAGGACCTCCGAAACACTGCTGTCGGAATAGTCGTCGTGACGGGCGGGCTTGCTCTTGCCGGACTGACGCTTTATGCGCACGAAGCGCACGAATCACGGCTTGCCGGCATCGCGGCAGGACTTTCGCTGATATTCATCCTGCTGATCTTGATCTTCGTGATACCGCCGCTCGCAAAAAAGGCAAGCCGCGAGGCGTCGCAGATGAATCTTCCGTTCGAGTTCACGCTCGGCGGTTCTGTGATCCTAGTGCTCGTGCTCGTTGTGGGATTTTCGGCGTGGAATACGGGCAACAACCTTCTCTTTATCGTACTTTCCGTTATGCTTGCGGCAATGACGGTCGGATTCGCCGCCGGCTGGCTTGCGCTGCGGAAACTCGAGATCCGAATACGTTTTCCGGAAACCATCTACGCACAAGAGCCGTTTCCGATCACGCTCGAGATCACTAACGGCAAGCGCCTTTTTCCGGCATTCTCCATCGTTGCGGAGGTTCGCGGCAAAGAACGCGAGACGATCGAGAACGCAGACGAGATACGCGACGCTTTTCCCGCTTTTATTGCGAAACGCCTGCTGGAAGCTCCGCATACGAATTTGACGCTCGAACATATCGCGTACATACCGCATCGCGGCACGACCGAACGCCGTGTTTCGCACACATTCGCCCAACGCGGGCGATTCAAGATCAGTGATTTCGAACTATCGACGGGCTTTCCCTTCGGCTTTTTTCGCCACCGAAGAAGGCTTGCCGCGGACGAGACGGATATTCTGATATTTCCGCACCGCAGTTCGCGATCCGATGAGATCGCGATAACTTCGGCTTTCGGCAGCCGCGAGGCGTTGAAAACACGCGGAGCGGGCGACGACCTGCTCTATTTGCGGGATTATGAGGCGGCGGACGACATTCGACGTATCGATTGGAAGGCAACCGCCCGTACCCAGCGGATCACGGTCAGAGAATTTGCCGCCGAGACGGATGCACGAGTGCAGATATTCATCGGCGGATTCACGCCTTGCGAGAACCATCCGTCGCTGCGTGAACGTCTTGGCGGAAAGGTTGCTGTTCACCCCGATTTCGAGGCGGCGGTGAGCTTGGCGGCAGCGATCCTCGCCGAACTTGAGGCGGCCGGAGTCGAATTTTCCCTCGCGGTGGGCGACGAAAGCCTACCGCTCGCAAGTTCGAGATCCCACCTCTTCGATTGCCTTTCCGTACTTTCGCTAGCCGAAGTTCCAACTTCGATCGAACCATCTTGGCTCGAAAAACGTATGGCAGAAACAAGTCCGAATGACGTTATAGTCGTCCTGACCTCTGCAAGATCGGGCGTTGCGGCCGAGGCCGGAGCACACTCCCGATTAAAAATTATTACGTTTTAGCATCTGATCCTTGTCACAGAAGGGCGGTCCGCGGTGTATTAATACCGATGAGTGGCATTTTTTGATGCTGAGATGAACGAGAGTTACAACATTCTTGTGGACATAATGTCCGAACAAACCACGGCGTCGCGAGCGAATGATAGAATTGGGTTCGAGGAGGCATTTGCGCTCCATCATCGTACCGTTTTTCGCGTTGCCCGCTCGGTCGTCGCCGATCCGGGCATTGCCGAGGACGTCGCACAAGAGACTTTCATTCGCCTATTCAAGCATCTCGATTCGCTGGCGAATGACGAAATGGTCAAGCCTTGGCTTATTCGCGTTACAATAAATCTTGCCCGAAACGCCATTCGCGGTACAATGAGAGCAAACACGCGAGAGGATAATTACGTCAAAGAATATGGCCCGCAGGAGAAGTCTTCCGTCGAACTCGATTTCGAGGAAAATGCGGGCGTGAATGACATTTACCGGGCATTGGCGCACGTTAAAGAACCGCTCCGAAGCTGTCTCGTTCTAAAGCAGCAGGGGCTCTCATATAAGGAGATCGCGGCGAGCCTAGACTTGAATGTCGCGAGTATTGGAACTTTTGTAGCACGGGCGAGGCAGGAATTCGCAAGGCACTATACGAGGCAGGCACAGTAGCAATGAATTGTATCGATATCGGGACATTACAGGCCTTTCTGGACGGCGAACTTGACCTCGACCGCTCGGCCGAAGTGTCCGAACATCTCGATGCCTGCAACGCTTGCACGTTGCTCCTTTCCGAGGCCGAATCCGAAGAAGCCGTCGTAATGCCCGCACTTGCGAGGGAGTTTGACTCTCTAGTGCCGACCCAGCGTCTTTGGACCAAGATCAATGACCACATCGAGACGGAGAAACGCGAGCGTCCATGGTACAAGAAACTCGGCGCCGTTGCCGTAACCTTACTTGCAAGGCCGTCATTTGCGGTCGCGACCGCCGCACTGCTCTTTGTTGTGATCGGTGCGGGATTCTGGCTCTCGAAGCCGAGTGAAAACGAACTCGCAGCAAACGCCAAGACCGAAGTTAGTAAGCCCGGCACCGCACTTGCGAACTCCGTTCAAGAACCTGCGACCGCCGATCGACCGGACCAACCGGCGACGAACGAATTCAACGATATGCCGCAGACGGCCGCAGTTCGCCATAATAGAACGGTCAGGGCAGTATATACCGCCGCCGAACCGACGCACGCGTCGAAGGCCATGGCCGTCATCGATCCGGCTCAGCAGAATTATGAGAGCACGATCACCGAGCTTTCAAGGTCGTTGCAGGGACAAAAGGATTCGGTTATGGCAGTCCCCGAACGCATCGCTTTCGAACGCGATATGGCCCTTGTGAACAACACTATTGCGAAGATGCAGGCACAGGTCCGAAAGGATCCGAAAGACGCTTCTGCACGTCAGGTGCTCTATAGTTCGTATCAAAATAAGATCGATCTGCTAAACTCGGTCTCGCAGAAGCAGGAGCTTGTCGCAAGTCTCAGGTAAAATAGCTACCCGCCCCGAACACATGTCACGTTTCCTTCGATCTCTTACTTTTGCCGCCGCGCTCATCACGCTGCCTGTCTTCGCGTCCGCGCAGAAGACGCATCCGCCGATGCCGCCCGTAACGAAGATACCGAAGGCGCCGCCGGCCGCGATCACCGTCCCGCAGGAAAAGGCTCTCCTCGTAAATTCAGAGGTGAACCTGACGCTTTGCGTCCTTCGCGGCAAACTTTCTGTCAATTCCTGGTCTCGGAACGAAGTTCGGGTATATACGGCGGAAGGTTCAAAATTCGAATTCAAAGTTCTGCAGAAAGACGCTGCCGGTACGCCGGTCTGGGTATCGGTCAATGCGACCTCGCAGCGGGCAAACCCAACGCTCCCGCCCAGCGATTGTCTCGACGAGGACGACATCGAGATAGACGCTCCCGCGGGCACAACTCTTTCGGTAAAAGGCCGCGAGGTCGCTCTTTCCGTCAGTTCAATTAACACCGTAGCCGTTTCGACCTTTGGCGGCGACACCCAGTTAAGGAATATCGCGGATGGCGTCTCTGCCCTCGTCAACCGTGGCAACATCAGCATCGAAGATTCGTCAGGCGCGATCTCCGTTGAATCGACAACGGGAAACATCCTAGTTTTTGGGGTTAAACCGAAGAAGCCGGGCGACATTTTTCGCGCCAAAACGCTAAGCGGCAATATCGCGATCGTCGATACGAACCACAGGCAGATCGACGCCGGCACGATCTCGGGCGCGATCTCCTACACCGGCCCGATCTTGAACGGCGGAGCGTACCGGTTCAGTTCGCAGAACGGGAATCTGCGGCTCGATCTTCCGAAAGACTCGTCGGCAACGGTCGCCGCAACGTATGGTTTCGGTTCGTTCTCAAGCGGATTTCAGCTTGAGGTCGCGACCGAGAATATCACCGAAGAGTCGATAAAAAGTATCGTCGGGAAGATCGGTAAACCGAGCGACGCGGTTATAAAACTCATCACGATGAGCGGGCGCATCGAGTTTCAACCGGTTGACGAAGGAAAAGGACCGAAGAACTAGAATTCAGCAAATTCCCTGCCCGTTCGAGCCGCGAATTGTTCAAGCAGCGAGGCCGTTCCCGCCGATGCTTCATCCCGCGTTACACGCTCGACGCGCCACATCGGAATAAAGTAATCGCTTGGGCTCAAATACTCTTCGCCTGCCGTAACTGCCCGGCAAAGGTCCTCAAAATAACTCAGATCCACACCGCGAAGGCTCACGCCCGCCGCACTAATTTCATCCAGGATCCCGAAGAGCTTTTCCCGCGGTGTATGCAGGATCGCTACGACCGATTCGCCAGGCGCAAGTTTCATATTTGGATAGTGTAGCGATTTTTCGTCTCTTGCGCAGAAATTCGGTAGAATAGTTCTCAAGGGAAAAACAGCAGTTTGCCGGTACGCCCGCGAATCTTTTCGGGTGCTCCTTTTTGCCCAGCCTTAATAATGTATATCTCTCGCCTAGAACTTGAAAATATCAAATCCTACAGCCGAGCTGCGTTCGATTTCGCTCCGGGCATTACGGCGATCCGCGGCGATAACGGAGCCGGAAAAACGACGATCATCGAGGCGGTCGCGTGGGCTTTGTTCGATATGCTCGATTACACCAAAGAGCAGTTCGTGCGGCGCGGAGAAAAAAAAGGCTGGGTACGCGTAACTTTTGTGAGTGACCTAGATGAACGCGAATATGAGATCTTTCGCGATTCGGGTTCGGCGTATTTTGCACGCGATCCGCGGCTGGACAGCGTTGTAGCCAACAAGAAGGAGGAAGTTCGACGTTTTGTCTGGCAACATCTCGGCCTCGATCAAGGCACCGATCTCGAATCTCTGTTCCGACAAGCGATCGGCGTCCCGCAGGGGACATTCACCGCCGTCTTTCTTTCGGCCGCATCCGCTCGCAAGATCGTTTTTGACCGTCTTTTGAAGGTCGATGAATATCGTGACGCCGCCGCAAAGCTTCTCGAAACGAGCCGATTCGTCGAGCATCGTATGTCGGACGCCCGCGAACAGGTCGCGCGGATCGAGGGCGAACTCGCACGTTCCGACAGTGTCGCCGCAGAACGCGAAGCTTTATTAAGCGAAACGAAAGGTCTTGCGGAAAAGATCGGCCGCATCAACCAGGATCTCGCTGCCGCAAAGAGCGAATTCGCGGCTGTCGAAAAGAAGCATATTCGCGTCGCTGAACTTCAGGCTGCTGCGGCGAAGGCGCAAACTGCCCGTGAGCGCTCGGAATTGGCGGCATCGAACGCGACCGCTCATTTCGAAACGGCGGAAAAGGCGGCGATGGCGGTCGAAGGCTCCCGTGTCGGGAGCAAAGAATATTTGTCGGCAATGAACGAGATCAAAAGGCTCGAACATCTGCGCGGCGACCGTGACAAAATTCAAGCTGAACGAAATGCCGCCGAAACACGATTTGCCGCCGCGAACGCAGAACAACAGTCGATCCGCGAATTGCTCTCGAAGGCTGTGAGTGCGGCCCGCGAGGCCAGCGAACTCTCGCCGAAAGCCACAGAGCAGGAGGCACTCGAACGCGATATCGCAGGTCTTCGCGAGCGTTTGAGCTCGGCGAAGGCCGTCGAGGCTGAGCATTCAGTGATCGAAGATCAGCTGGCGCAGCTTCGTGAAAAGTTCGCCGCCAACACACAGGCGATCAAAGAGAATGCAGAGAAAGCTGCCGTCGCCACCGAACTCGTCGAACTTGAAAGACGCTCCGGCGAACTCATAACATCGCTCGCCGCCGTGCAGGCCAACCTCGAACGCGACGAGCGATTCCAACGCGAGATCCAAAACGGCCTCTGCCCGATCCTGTCGCAAAAGTGCCTGAACCTCGGCCCCGGCGAGACGCTCGAATCTTTTGTCTCGAGCCAGTTCACTTCCCTTCGCTCACAGATCGGCGAATTGACGACCGAGCGAACCGCCATCGATCAACGGCTCTCGGTCGCCCGCGAAGGTCAAAAAGCCGCAGCCGAGGTCGCATCTCTTACGCGTAGGAACGACGAGATACAGACCGAAGGAAAGGCTCTCGGCGAACGCGACAAGTTGCTCAAGGCAACGATCGAGGCGAACGCCGGGCTTGCTGCCGAGCTCGCGTCTTTCGACGAAAGACTTTCCGCACTCGCAGATCCGCGAGGCCGTCTTCGCCTGCTTCAAACGCAGGCGAACGAGAAAGAGAATCTCGAGACTCGGCTCGCCGGCATTTCCATTAAAATGCAGGAGATCGCTGAGAAGCGAACGGCCCTTGAAACGCAGCTCGCGCCATTCGCGGCGCTCGATGTTGATCTTGCGACCGCGCTCGGACAACGTGATGCGAACTCGCAGGCACATTTAACGTTTCTTTCGAATGAGAGCGTTGCGGCCGAGCTGGAACCGCGTCGAAAGGCGTTGCAAGAAGCCACGGCCTTGCTCGGTGCGGCGAGGCTCGAAGCAGAGCGTGCGTACGCCGAGCATTCGGCTGCCGTCGCGGACTTCGATCTAAAGAAATTCGAAGATAGCCGTTCGCTCGTCAATACTCTCGATCGAACGCTCGCCGCCGAGACCGCAAAACACAATGCCGCTAGCGAGCGTCTAGAGAAGGTAAGTGCGGAGATCGACAAATTTGTCGAATTACGCAAGACCCGCGACCAAGGCCTCGCCGAACGCGAGCGTCTTGACGGCATCTCGAAGACAACGGCATTCATCCGGGACACGCTTAAGGAGGCCGCTCCGCAGATCGCCCGCAATTACGTCCGGCACGTAGCTGTCGAGGCGAATCAGCTCTTCCGCGAGATCACCGGCAACGGCGAGCGTTCGTTAAAGTGGAACGACGATTATTCGGTTTCCGTCGAAGAAGATTCCTACGAGCGGCCTTTTGTAAGCCTTTCGGGCGGCGAGCAAATGTCGGCTGCGTTGGCGGTCCGCCTCGCCTTGCTGAAGCAATTGACCGAGATCAGGATCGCGTTCTTTGATGAACCGACAACCAATATGGACGAAGTCCGGCGCGAGAATCTCGCATCCGAGATCCGCAGTATTACGAACTTCGATCAGCTTTTTGTCATCTCGCATGACGACACTTTTGATAATTACGTGGATAATGTAATCGTGCTCGGGGATAGGACGTGAGCAAACCGAAAATGAAAGATGTAACGATCGTATGCGACGGCTCAAGCCTCGGCAACGGCAAAGGTGATCCTCGTGCCGCCGCTGTTGCGCTTCTGGGCTTTCAGGGGCTTTGGAAGGGCGTCGGCAAGTTCCTCGGGCGCGCAACGAATCAGCAGGCCGAGATCGCCGCGGCGACCATCGGCCTCGAAGAATTGAAAGAACCGTGCCGCGTACGTCTTTTCAGCGATTCGCTTTATGTCGTCAACACGATGACGGGCAGCTTTCGCCGAAAGACGAACCACGACTGGTGGTCGAGCCTTGATAGGGCCGCTGAGCGACATACCATCCAGTGGAACTGGATAAAGGGCCACAGCGGCCACGTCGTGCAGGAAGCAGCCGACAAGACGGCCCGCAAGATCGCATCGCTTGGACGGGTGGAACCCGATCTTTTATCGGATGCCGTAATCGATCTCGGCATAGTTGAGCTTTAATATAGGATCTTTGAATTTCTGAAGTTATCCATCTTTTTCAACCGAAAGAAAGCCTCACGAGCCGCTCTATTCGTTAGCTGCCTCGCTCTTTCCGTATTTGCCACCAGTGCATTTTCCCAAGCCGTTTCGAATGGATGGCTGTGGCAAAATCCGCTGCCGCAAGGGGATCCGCTCTACGGTATTCATTTTGCAAAAGACAAGCTGCGAGGCCTCGCGGTCGGTTCGGACGGCACGATCTTGCGCACCACGGACGGAGGTTTCCGCTGGGAAAAGTTCGATCCGCCGACCAAGGCCGCGCTGTCTGCGGTTTACCTTCTCGACAAAGAGCGCGCCGTTGCGGTCGGAGCCCGCGGAACGATACTCAGATCGGACGACGGCGGAAAAAAATGGCAAACGGTTGCGACCGAGGTCCGAGAACATTTCTACAGCCTTGCTTTTGCGCCCGATCAAACAACGGGCTTTATCAGCGGCTCGAATGGCTCGCTGCTCAAAACGACCGATGGCGGCGAGACTTGGACGGCACTCACTTCCGGCGTGAACTCGCAGCTTTTGAAGGTTGCCGCCCTTAACGACAAAATTGCCGCAGTTTCAGGCACCGCCGGCCTCGTCCTTCTCACAGACGATGGCGGCGCAACTTGGTCGCAGAGCACGCATTGCGACGGCGCGATTGTCTCGAGCATTGCTTTTCTAAAGAACGGCACGTTCATTGCCGTCGGTTACGGAGGCTGCGTCGAGCGAAGCACGGACTTCGGCAAGACCTGGAACCGTATCGAGATCTTCACGAAGGCGGATCTTCTCGCCGCAAGTTTCGTTCCCGATAGCCCGCAGGGCGTTATCTCAGACACGAACGGAACGATCTGGCTCACAGGCGACGCCGGAATTTCTTGGGTGCCTTTCGCGGTTCGCACAAATCCGCGCGTTGTGGATGCCTATTTTGCGGATGATTTCACGGGCTGGGCGGTCGGCGACAACGGGCTTATTCTTCGAACGGACGATCGCGGTTACAGTTGGCAGCGACTTAGCGAAGGCGGCCGCGAGGATGTCAATGACATAGCATTTCAGACCAACGAGATCGGGATCGCGGTCGGCTCACACGGTCGCATTTGGCTCACTAACGACAGCGGACGCGATTGGCTGCCGGTCTATTCCGAGACGGAAGTGAATCTGAATTCCGTTGTCTTCTATGACGGACAGCGCGGTTGGGCCGCAGGCGATGACGGCACGATCCTAAGAACGATCAACGGCGGCGCGAGTTGGGGCAAAGGCGAGACGCACGTTTCGCAAGACCTTACAAGCGTCTATTTCATTACGGAAAGAACGGGCTTTGCAGTCGGCGAAAATGGAATGATCTTGCGTTCTGATTCCGGCGGAGCATATTGGGAGCAACAGGAATCGGGCACGCGTCTTTGGCTCGAAGACGTAAAATTCTTCGACGAAAAGCGCGGCGTCGCCGTGGGCGATCGCGGCGTTGTCGTAACGACGGTTGACGGCGGACTTTCGTGGCAAAAGGTCAGGTCGAACGTGCGTGAGAATCTTTATTCGGTAAGCTTTTACGGTGATAAGGCAGGCTTTGCCGTCGGCGAGAACGGCATCATTCTCCGCACCGATGACGGCGGGCAAACTTGGAAGGATCAGGAGTCTCCGACATCGAGCAGCCTTTTTGCCGTCACGTATTTTAATGAGAAGAACGCGGTCGCCGTTGGCGAACTCGGGACCGTTGTGATGACAGAAAATGCCGGTGCGAAATGGGCAACGGCCAAGAGTTTTACCGGGAAGCTCCTGCAGGCGGTCGCCTATCGCGGCGGAACGAATGTTTGGGCCGCCGGACGAGGCGGAATGATCGTTAAACGCATCGAGCCGCTCGCTGCTGGCGGCTATGCTCCGGCGAAACTTCCGCCGACGCTTCGCACGCGTCCGCGCCTTGACGCAAAGCCGCGAAAGCCCGCCATCACGCTTACCGACGATGGCGACATCCCGGCGGCTCTACCTCCAAAAAAAGATCCGTGAAGATCAACGACGACGGCGATCCATTCGCCGTCCGTGTGGATGCGCGGCTGAGAGAAACCGCGTACGGAAAGAGCCGTAACGATCTCACTCTCCTGCGTTTTTAGAATTCCTGAGAGGATAAGCTTCTCATCGGTCTTTACTATCAGAAGATCGAGGATCGGCAAGATCACGTCGAGCGTCACGTTCGCGGCCACCGTGCCGAATTTCGGTGAGTCGAGAGCGAGTTCGCCGACCTCGAATCCAATGCGTTCGGCGACGCCGTTCTGCTCGGCATTTTCGCGGGCTGCCGTGATCGAATCAACGTCCGTGTCGCACCCGAAGATCGTGCAATTCTCACCCGTGATCTTCGCGGCCGCGATGGACAATATCCCTGTGCCGGTACCGACATCGAGAAAGCCGTCGCCCGCAACGCCTTCCTCGCTTAAAACTTTTAGACAAAGCCGCGTGGTCTCGTGCGTTCCGGTGCCGAACGCCATTTTCGGCTCGATCCGAATGACGATCTTTTCGGCGTCATCGACCTCGATCCACGGCGGCGCAACGACAAACCGCCCGACCTCTGTCGGCTTCCAATGACGCTTCCATTCAGCAAGCCAATCTTCGGGGAAAAGTTCGCGGATCGCGATCTCGGACGGTTCTGTCCGCTCGTAGATCGCGAAGATCGTTCGCACGGTTTCTTCAAGGTAGGCTTTGTCCGGGCGCTCGGGAAAAATGCCCGTAACAGTTACGAGGTCGCCGGCCTTCTTGCGCAATAGATCGGTCTCGATGCCGTCAGCTTCGGCGATATCGAATGCGGCCTCGGCGGCCGTGACGGCCTCGAACGGCACCACAAGATCGGCTGCGTACCAAGATGCTTGCGTCATTTTCTTCTACTCGCGGATCCCTATCTCATCGAGATCTCGACCGCGATTCCGCCAATCTTCAACGACCTTTACAAAGGTCTTGAGAAAAACTTTTTTGCCCAGCAGCTTCTCGATATCTTCGCGGGCGGCGGTTCCTATCTCGCGAATGCGAGCGCCTTGTTTCCCGATAATGATCTTCTTTTGCGACGCCCGTTCGACGTAGATCGCACAAAAGATCGTAACGAGATCGGGATCCGTCTCCTCGTCAAAAACCTCGGTTACAACGGCCGTTACATAAGGAATTTCCTCGCCCGTAACGCGCAGTATCTTTTCGCGAACCATTTCGGCCGCGATCGTGCGAACGGATTCATCCGTTAGTTCGTCTTGGGAGAAGATCGCGTCGCCGACCGGAAGATGCTTTACGACCGAGTTCAACATCGTATCGATCGCATCTCCCTTGAGCGCGGAAACCGGCACGATCTCGGCAAAATCATACTCGTTCCGGTACATATCCATGAGCGGCAGAAGTTCACCCTTTTCTTTGACCTTGTCGATCTTATTTAGGATGAGAACGGCCGGCTTTCCGCTTTGTTTTACAAGATCGAGAACGAATCGGTCGCCGTTACCTGTCGAGACGCTCGCATCGCGCATCAGTATAACTACGTCCACCGAAAGGATCGCATCGTGGACTGCCGCCATCATCCGTCGATTCAAAAGATGGCCGGGCTTGTGAACGCCTGGCGTGTCGATGAAAACGATCTGTCCCGCAGGGAGCGTAACGACGCCCTTAATTCGATGACGCGTGGTTTGAGGTTTGTTGGAAACGGCGGCGATCTTCTCGCCGACGAGGCGATTTAGGAGCGTGGACTTACCAGCGTTCGGGCGGCCGATGAGAGCGGCGTAACCGCTTCGAAATTCGTCGCTCATTATTGCCCGGCCTTAAGGATGCGAGCCTTGCCTGCGACCGCTTCCTTAAAGTCGCCCCCGGAAACGTCACCGATCTTGATCGCCACATCGTAGAGTTTACCTGCGGTCCCGATCTCGGCAAAGAACTCGTAGATACGTCCCAATGCGACGTAGGTCAGCGAGAAAAGAGCCTTGTCGGCCGAGGCGTTCTTCTGTTCGAGGACGTGTACGTAATATTCCTTTGCTTCTTTGAGTTTCGCGTCGCGAACCTGCGGTTCATCCGTCGCGGCTGCCTCAAGACCTGCAACGCGACCGAGGTTGTAATAGATACGCGCGTCGAACTGCTCGTTGCCGAGCATTGCTTTCAGGTCTGCATCGGCTTTTTTATAGTCCTTCGCGGCGATCACTCTCTGGACATCCAAGAGACGGGCGATCATCGGATTTTCGGCGGCAACTTCTTGCGCGTTCGATTTTCGAGTTGCACGCAAAGCCTCCGCACGTTTTCTGGCGTCGGCATTTTGTGCGAGACGATCTTTTTCCTTCGCTCCATTAAAACCGAGGATCATTTCCTTCACCGAACCGGCGATATCAAATCCAGTATCCTCGGTGCCTTTCAACTGTTCGTTAAAGTAGAACGCCATCACCGCCCCGCGTTCGTATGCTTCAGAAAGCATACGGGCGGTCTCGTCGGCCTGTTCGCGGCGGTATGCATCGAGATCGGCGGTTATCTTCTCCTTGTCGGCCGGTGTTGCCGCATCTTGAAGCTTCTTGCGGGCTTCATTCACCGCATAATTCACATTTCGAAATTCTTTCTCTCGAGCTTCTGCGGCAGCGACGATCGACCTTGAAACAGCCAAGAACACATCCGGCGTGATCTCGGAATTAGCCTTTCGCTGCTCATCAAGCAGAGTCTTGACGGCGTCCCTTATATCGTTGATCTCTTTGGAGTTTTCAAAGAGCATCGGATCGAAAACGAACTGGAGGAAGGCACGATTGGCGTCCGTGTCCGTCAGCTCTTTATCAGGGCTTACAACTACATAATAGCTGTCGCGGACATTGATGAAGTTGATCGCCTGCTGAGGAGCGAGCATCTCGGGAACGACTACGAAGCGCCGTTCGTGTTCGCGTGTCGTGATCTTTTGGAGGCCGGTCTTTCGTCCTTTGGCCGTGGTCGTTTCGGTCTTTATCTTCTCAATTACGGTTAACTTCGGCTTAGTATGCAGATAGTCGAGCGTGTCGGTAATGAGGTCGCGGGTCGAAGGCTGCAGATCCTTCGCAGCCTCTGCCTTATAGAGTTTAACGTATTCATCCAAATTGCCCGCAATGCCCGAACGTCGATAAAAATCACGCACGAGCGGCGCAAAATCAAGAACATCCTGCAACGAACCGGGAAGATCTGACGTTACGATCGGATCACCGAATTCCGGAGCGGGCGTCAAGGCGTAAGCCATCGAAATGAACGCCGTCAACAACTCCTGCGAGGTCTCTTTTGGATGATTCTTCTTGTAGGTCGCAACGAACTGCGTGAGGCGCGCCCGAAGATCGGCAGGCATTCCGGCCATATCCGTCTCGAGTCGCTCGCGGAACTGCGTCCCTGCCGGAGACAACTGTACTTCGACCGACCGGTGCTGAACGCCCGATGCATCCACCTCGCGCGCGGAATTGAGCGCAGCAAGCACGACCATCACACGCTTGTCCGGTTCGACGGAGACGCCGTAATTTGCAAGGTCAAAGCCCTGCCGCGGCTGAGCGAACGCCGCCGCTGACAGCATCAGGATCGTAATGATCAGGTAGAAAGAACGCATTGAGAAAGAGATGAGCGACTGCGGTCAAAAGATGCTTGCCTTCGCATTTTGCGAAGCACAAGAATAAAAAGCAAGAGTTCGTCTCCCGCCAAGGATCTTAAGGCGTGAGCCGAACTCTCGTTCTCTAGCTTAAAAATCTACTTTCGCCGGCGAGAGCCGCGCGATGCTTCTAGTTGTAGCTTGCAAGCGCTTCTGCCTCGTCTTCGTAAACGTCAAAAACAGTCAGCAGTTTTGTGATAGCAAGGAGATCTTGGATCTTCTGCGTCAAATTCAAAAGCTTAAGTGTTCCGCCTTCTTTGTTGACAGCCGTAAAGCTCGAAACAAGTTCGCCTATACCGCTCGAATCGATATAGCCAACACCGCCAAGATTCAAAAGTATCTTACTCTTTCCCTCTCCAAGAACACGGCGAATTGCCGTGCGGAGAGCAACGCTGCCCTCGCCGATCGTAACCTTGCCGTTAAGATCGAGGATCGTTACATCTCCCGCTTGTCGTTCAGTGATCGTAATATCCGACATTAGTTTCTCCTCAAAAATATAGATGCGAAATGCAGAGTTTAGAACAACATTCGCGATTCTGCCAAGCTGGTTTTATAGTTTTTTGCGCATTTTCACCTGTAGGCCGCCGCCCGGAGGATTCTCCCATTTGATCTCGTCCATGAACGAATTCATAAAGAGAATGCCTCGTCCATTGGACTTTAGAAGGTTTTCAGGGTCGGTCGGGTCAGGCACATCCGCTACCGAAAAACCCGTGCCAAAATCTCGGACCCTTATCTCGATCGCATCTCCCGATTCAATGAAACTGATCTCGATGTCCTTCGTTTCGTCGAATTTATTACCGTGTTTTACGGCATTTGCGACCGATTCGCGAATTGCTAGGTCCAACGCATAGACACATTCGTCGCCACAGCCGCATTGTTTTGCGAATTCGTCAGCCGCTTCCGCTGCAGCGTCTACTGACTCGATCCGACTCGGCAATTTTATTTCGTGCGTATTCACAAAAATGACAGGTTTTAGAGTAAGTTAGCGATTTGCTAAGGTTTGTGTCAAGACCGAAAGCACGAGAAACTGAATATCAGATGAAGATACATCCCGCAAATGCCATCAAAGGAAGCCTTGATCTCCCTGGAGACAAATCCATCTCGCACCGCGCCGCGATGCTCGCGTCCATCGCAACAGGCACGTCCCGCATCACGAATTTCCTGACCGCCGAGGACTGCCTATCGACGCTCGGCTGTATGCGGCAGCTTGGAGTAAAAACAACCCGTGCGGGAGCGACCGTCGAGATCGAAGGCGTCGGCAAACACGGCCTCCTCGCATCGAGCGAACCGCTCGATTGCGGCAACAGCGGAACTACGGCGAGGCTGATAACTGGCCTTTTGGCGGGCCAGCGGTTCGAAACGACGCTCATCGGCGACGCATCGCTCTCAAAACGCCCGATGAATCGCGTTACAAGGCCGCTCAAGGCTCTCGGCGCCGAAATGCAGGCAACGGACGGCAAACTGCCAGTTACCATCTCCGGAACGCCTCTAAACGCCGCAAATATTCCTCTAGAGGTCGCGTCCGCACAGGTGAAATCGTGCCTTCTTCTGGCTGGGCTTTACGCAGGCGGCAAGACGACGGTCGTCGAGCCTGTCCAAACACGAGACCACACCGAGCGTATGCTCGAATGGCTCGGAGCAGACATCTCGATCGAAATTCGCGACAATGCCCGTCATATCACCGTTGACGGCGGTTCCGAGCTGACAGCACGGGACATTTCCGTGCCTGCGGATATCTCATCGGCGGCCTTTATGCTGGTCGCTGCGGCGTGTCTGGAAGGCTCGCGCCTCGTGCTTCCGAACGTCGGGCTGAATCCGACGAGAAAGGGCGTTCTTGATGTGTTAAGACGCTGCGGCGTGAGGGTTCAGGTCGAGAACGAACGTGAGGCGTCCGGTGAACCCGTCGGCGACCTTGTCATCGATGGCGGCATTGGGAATCAGGAACTCTCGCTCCTCGCGGGCCCGCTAATTCCGAACATTATCGACGAGATCCCGATCATTGCCGTCTTTGGCACGCAATTGCCGAACGGCATCGAGATCCGCGACGCACACGAACTTCGTGTAAAAGAGACCGACCGCATAAAGGCCATCGTCGAAGACCTTCGCAGGATGGACGTCAAAGTTGACGAATTCGATGACGGATTTCGCGTGTATCCCGGGCGCCCGAAAGGCGCCTCGATCGAGAGTTTCGGCGACCATCGTATCGCGATGGCATTTGCGGTCGCCGGCCTTTTCGCCGATGGTGAGACAACGATCGAAGGACACGAGGCCTGCGAAATTTCATTTCCGTCCTTTTTCGATGCGCTCGATAGTGTCGTACCCTAGTTGAGTCAACAGGTCCCCAATACGATGAGCAGCCTTAAACGCATCGCCCTCACGGGCTTTATGGGTGTTGGAAAGTCGAGCGTTGCTCGGCATCTCAGCAACCTGTCGGGAGCGCGCCGAGTTGATCTTGACAGCTATATAGAGGCATCCGACGGACGCCAGATCGCCGAGATCCTTAATAGCGACGGGGAACCCGCATACCGTGTGATCGAGACGAATGCGTTAACCAAATTGCTTGAAAATGACGCCGCACCGATCCTTTCGCTCGGCGGCGGGACTTGGATGTTCGAGAAGAATCGGCAATTACTTCGCGACAATGGCTACGCGGCGCTTTGGCTTGAGGCGACCTTTGAGCAATGCTGGCTGAATATCGTATTCTCGCGAAAAACGCGGCCTCTCGCACGCGATCGCGCATCCGCCGAAAAGCTCTTTACCGAGCGGCAAAAAACCTATTGCCTCGCTGAATGGCATTTCATTGTGCGGCCTGAATTGACATCCTTCGAGATCGCTCGACAGATCCGCGAAGAGTTTTTCGATTGAGGCCGCAAAACAAATGGCTTGAAATTAGCCCTTGCTAATTCGAGAACTTTTGCCCACAATTCTTGGTACAGGATAATCGAATTCGTCCGGTGAAGCATTGATGCCGGTAATTACAAATTCTGTTGTGTTTCGCGCTCGAAGCAGGACTTCTTGAAAACAGGCTCGTGTTTTTAGCGTGTCGTATTAAATATCTAATTTGGAGGAAAAATGAAAATTAAAGTTCTAACAGTTTTCACTCTTGCCATCGCTCTTTTCTTGAGCGCTTGCGGTAAATCGGACGCCGATCTCGCAAAAGCGGTGAATGATAAGCTTGCTGCCGATAAGATCACGGGCGTAACCGCCGTGGTCAAAGACGGGGTTGCGACGCTCACGGGCGAAGTTGGCGATATCACAGTTAAAAATAAGGCTGAGGCTTCGGTCAAATCTGTCGAAGGCATCAAAAGCGTAACGAATAACCTAACGATGAAGCCACTTCCGGTGGCGACTCCTTCGGCGCCCGATCCGACATTGACCGCAAAGCTCAATGACGCGCTCAAAGCCGCAGGCTGCACGGGTGCGAACGTCGCCGTTCAGAATGGCGTTGTTACCGTTACCGGCGAAGTTCCGGCTGCGAAATTCACGACCTGCATCCAGACAATTCAGCAGGCAGGGATCACCGGCATCGACAATCAGCTAAAGAAAGGCAAATAAGCAGGAGGATAGAGCATTATGTCAGCACAAGAAAAATATCAATCGCTGCTTGAACTTGCCAACCAGAACGGCACGACGTACGAGCTTAGCGAAGGCGACAACGGAACGCTCGTCGTTACGGGCGTCGCTCCGAGCGAAGAGGCAAAAACGCAGCTTTGGGACGAATACGAACGTCTCGACCCCGAGTTCCGTTCGAATGACCTGATCTTGAACATCAGCGTCGGACAGGCCGGCGGTTCGGGCACGACCTACACCGTCGTTTCGGGCGACAGCCTTTCGAAGATCGGCAAGCACTACGGCATCGCGTGGAAGTCCATTTGGGACGCGAACCGCGACATCCTCTCTGATCCGGACAAGATCTATCCCGGCCAGGAACTGAAAATTCCCGTCTAAAGAGAATTTCAGGCGTTTGAACTGTGCGGCGTCATTTCGCGAAAAGCGAAGCGACGCCGCATTTTTTATTCCAGATCGTGTTTCAATTTCGTAAGCATCTCGACCGACGGCGAAGCATATTTATCGATCCAACGATCATAGATCTCGCGGATCGGCACGACATCAATATAATTCCATCGGTGCCTTCCCTTCTTCTTCGCGATCAAAAGGCCGGCTCGCTCGAGTACGCCAAGGTGCTGCATCACGGTGCATCGGTCAATGTCACTAAAATGCTTGCAAATTTCGCCTGTGGTCCTCGGCTGTTCTTTCAGTAGGTCGAGCATCTCGCGACGACGTGAATCGGCAAGTGCCTTGAAGATCAGATCGAACGAATCGCCTTTTGACATGTTATATAATCATAACATATACTGAGCGCCTAGAAAAATCGGAGTGAGAGGATAATTGATCATGAAACTTGAATTTACCGTGCAAACGCGAATTCAGAAGTCCGTCGCAGAGGTGTTTGACGCCGTCTATGACCCGAAAAAACTAAGCGGATATTTTACTACAGGCGGTGCAAGCGCTCCGCTTGATGCCGGAACAACCGTCGAATGGGCATTTGCCGATAATCCGGGAGACGACATCTTAAAGTTCCCTGTCACGGTCAAAAAGGTCGTGCCGAACGAGCTGATCGAATTCGTTTGGGAAGGTGCAAAGAACCTGCACACTAGTGTCGTCATGCAATTCGAGGCGGTGGAGGACGACACCATTGTCCGGATCACCGAAATCGGTTGGCGCGAGACTCAGGACGACCTCAACAGTTCGTATCTGAACTGCTTCGGCTGGGGACAGATGCTTTGCTGTTTGAAGGCTTTTGCAGAGTACGAGATTAACCTGAGAACAGGAGCGTATAAGGGCCTCTACAAGGCATCCGAACACCACGGGACCAAAGCGGCCCCGAGCAAATGAATAACAGATCGTAATAGCGACAAAGTCTGGAATCTGCTAAATTCAGCGTAATGTCTCTTGCGACCGACTTTATCGTCATCGGCAGCGGTGTTGCGGGATTGCGTGCGGCCATTGCATTGGCTGAAAAGGGCGCGCGGGTTACCGTTCTCACGAAAGACAAAGCGAGCGAATCCAATACGGAATATGCGCAAGGCGGCGTCGCCGTCGTTCTTGCTGAGGACGACGATGCCGGACTGCACGAGGAAGACACGCTGATCGCCGGTGCCGGGCTTTGCGATGTCCCGGCTGTCGAAACTCTCGTTACCGAGGGCACCCGATACGTCAAGCAGCTTATCGACTGGGGCACGGAATTCGACCGAGAAGGCGGCAAGCTGCTCTTCACAAAAGAAGCCGCTCACTCCCGCCGACGCATTCTTCACGCACACGGTGATTCGACCGGTGCGGAATTCGTCCGCTCGCTCATCGCCCGCGCAGGTGCAGAGTCGCTTATCAACCTCACGCCATTTGCAACTACAGAGAGCTTTATCGTCTCGGAAGGACGCTGCATCGGCGTGCGCTTCCTCGATCCGATCCTGCGCGCTCCGCGTGAGATCGTCGGGCGTGCGGTCATCGCGTGTACGGGCGGTGCAGGCCAGCTTTATCTGCACACGACCAATCCGACGGTCGCGACCGGAGACGGAATGTCAATGGCATATCTCGCCGGAGCGAAGATCGCGGACATCGAATTCGTGCAGTTCCACCCGACCGCGCTGAGCCTCGAGAACGCCCCGAGATTCCTGCTCTCGGAAGCGATGCGTGGCGAAGGCGGCATTCTCCGCAACAAATACGGCGAACGATTTATGCCGAGATATGACGAGCGTGCGGAGATGGCTCCGCGGGATATCGTCGCGCGTTCGATCATCCTTGAAATGCGTAAGACAGGCACGCGCACTGCCTTTCTCGATATGACGGCGCTTGACGCGGCATTCCTAAAACACCGTTTTCCGAAGATATTCGAAACTTGCCTCGCATACGGCCTTGATATCACGAAGGACCTGCTGCCCGTCTCGCCCGCATCGCATTATTTTATGGGCGGCATTCGCACGGATCTTTGGGGACGCAGTTCGCTACCGGGACTTTACGCCGCAGGCGAAGTTACCTGCACAGGCGTTCACGGAGCGAATCGGCTGGCCTCCAATTCTCTGCTCGAAGGCCTTGTTTTCGGTGCACGTGCCGGCGAAGCTGCTTTCGAAGACTCGGCGAACATCGATGCCGCGGCGTTCAAATTGAAGTCCGGAGTAGCAGACGCTTCGGCGAACGCGGGCACCGTTTCGACGGCCGTCCGCAAGCGCGTAAAACGTACGATGTGGGAACGCGTCGGCATCCTTCGCGACCGCGGATCGCTCGAGCGGGCAGTTGCCGAATTTGACCAAATTCTCGCATCCGGCCTCGGAACAGCCTCGCGAAACTTCGTCACGCTTGCAAAACTTGTAGCAACCGCTGCATTATGGCGTGAAGAATCTCGCGGCGGCCATTTTCGCACTGATTTCGCGGAACCGAAAGAGGAGTTTCGCGTCCATTCGATCCAGCAGATCGGCGAGGCACTTGCGACCGAATCCGTAGATACCTAATTAGCAATAGATCCTTTATGACCTCGGCAACCACGCTCAATCTCGCGTCGATAATTACGCAGAACGCAAGGCTTACGCCCGACAACGAAGCCATTGTTTGCGGCCCCGTGCGAATGACGTATCGCGAACTCGACCAGGCATCGAACCGAGTTGCCAACGCACTCGTAAGACTTGGCTTCGGCCGCGGCGACAACATCGCGCTGATGTGCCCGAATCTTCCGTATTTTCCGATCGTCTACTTCGGGATCATAAAAACTGGTGCGGCGGTCGTGCCGCTATGCGTGCTGTTCAAGGCGAAAGAGCTCGAATATCATTTACGCGACAGCGAGGCGACGGCGGTTTTCGCGTTTCAGGGAACCGACGAACTTCCGATGTTCGAACGCACGAAGGAGGCCTTCGACCGCGTCGATTCCTGTCGCCACCTGATCGCACTCCCGAATCCGCAGTCCGAACCGCTGAGCGGCGATGCATTCACTATGTTCAACGCTCTAGTCGGGAGCGAAAGCACTGAGTTCGAAACGCGACCGACCGCGCCGGACGACACTTGCGCGATCCTGTACACTTCCGGCACGACAGGCCAACCGAAAGGAGCAGAGTTGACGCACCTCAACATCTTCTCGAACGTCGTCGCAACGCACGAGATAATGCAGGCCGCCCCCGCATCGCGAACCGACGCTCAGCGGACGATGCTCATCACGCTTCCGCTTTTTCATACGACCGGCCAAACCGTTCAGATGAATACCGGACTTTATGCCGGCTCTCGTGTAGTCTTGTTGCCGCGTTTTGAGCCAAAGATGACGCTCGATACGCTTGCCGCCGAGAAGGTGAATTTCTGGGTCGGCGTTCCCACGATGTATTGGGCGCTGCTCACTTTTGTCGAGCAGAATGATTACGATATTAGTACGATCGCCGAGAATATGAGCGTTGTGAAATCGGGCGGCGCTCCAATGCCGGTCGATGTAATGAAGGCATTCGAGAAGCGATTCAACGTCCGCGTTCTCGAAGGCTACGGCCTATCGGAGACGTCGCCGCTTGCGACCTTCAACCATATGCAGCGGCCTTCAAAGCCCGGAACCGTCGGTCAGTCGATCTTCGGCGTCGATGTAAAATGCGTCGATGATGACGACGCGGAAGTTCCCCGCGGGACACGCGGCGAGGTCGTCATTCGCGGTGCGAACGTAATGAAAGGCTACTACAAGCGTCCAGAGGCGACCGCCGAAGCTTTTCGCAACGGCTGGTTCCACTCCGGCGACATCGGCACGATGGACGAGGACGGCTTCTTGACGATCGTTGACCGCAAAAAGGATATGATCCTTCGCGGCGGCTACAACGTCTATCCGCGCGAACTCGAAGAACTCATCATCTCGCATCCGTCAGTTTCGCTAGTCGCCGTCATCGGCGTTCCGGACGATCGACTCGGCGAAGAAGTGAAAGCTTTCGTCGTCCTCAAAAAAGGCGAGTCGCTCACTTCTGAAGAGCTTATCGAATGGTGCCGAACGCGTATCGCTTCCAATAAATATCCGCGCTTTGTCGAATTCCGCGACGAACTCCCGATCGGCAACACCGGCAAGATCTTCAAACGCGCACTAAAAGAAGAGATCCAATAACCGCTCTCCATTTGTTGCCTATTTGCCGCCAATCGCGGAAAATTTAGAGAGCGATGTTTAGAACTAAATCAGTCATTCTCCTAGCTTTCATTGCTGCTAGCTCACTTTGGGCCTGTTCTTCGTCAAAGCCGAAACCCTACGTGCTCTCGGATGACCAAACCTACGACGGTACGCTCTTTCGGCAGAATTGCGCTGTTTGCCATGGCCGCGAAGGCGAAGGCACTGTTCTGCCGAACGGAACCGTTATACCAAGCCTTCGCGATGCGCATCATAAGTTCACGACGCAGGCAGAGATCTTCAATCAGATCACGCACGGCGGCAACGGTATGACGCCGTTCGAACGCCAACTCACAGACAAAGAACGCCGACAACTCACCGACCTCGTCTATTTCAAACTGCGCGGCGGCAAATAAGCGGGCGATTGTGCTTTAATATCGAGTATGCGAATTCTGATCACGGGCGCGAGCGGCCTCATCGGCAAAGCACTCACAAAAACTTTCGATGAAAAGGGTTATGAATTACTTCTCGCCGGCCGAGGCGAACCCAAAAGTGCTCGAGAGACCAAGTGGACCGTCGAGGATGGCTTTGCCGAACCAGAACGGCTTGAGAGCCTTGGTGCCGTGATCCACCTCGCGGGCGAATCCGTGAGCGCGCTTCGCTGGACGGATGAAAAGAAGGCAGCCATTCGCAATAGCCGTGTCGATGGAACACGCAGTGTCGTCGATGCTCTTTCGCGCCTGAAAACGCGCCCAAAAACATTCATCTCAGGCTCGGCGGTTGGATTCTACGGCGACCGCGACGATGAGACCCTGACCGAATCGAGCGGTGCGGGTGATAACTTTCTCGCCCGCACCTGCCGCGAATGGGAAGCCGAATCGCGCCGTGCCGAAGATGCCGGAATTCGCACCGTCCTGCTCAGAACCGGCATCGCCCTCTCCAAGGACGGCGGAGCTCTCGCGACGATGCTCCTTCCCTTCAAAATGGGTGTCGGCGGCGTCATCGGCGATGGCAAACAATGGATGAGCTGGATCTCGCTCACCGACGAGATCCGCGCGATCGAATTCGTGCTCGAGCGCGACGATATTCGCGGAGCCGTTAACCTTACAAGCCCTAACCCTGTTACAAATCAACAATTTACGAGCATTCTCGGCGAGGTGCTTTATCGCCCGACGTTCATTCCGCTGCCCGAATTCGCCGTCTCGATGCTGCTTGGCGAAATGGGCGACGAACTCCTTCTCGCAAGCACGCGTGCCATACCGGGGCGCCTCGATGACCTAGGATTCGAATGGCAGTTCCCTGATCTCAAAATAGCTCTCGAGCACGAGTTAGCTGCACCTGCCCGCTGATCCGCCGGAACGTTGATCTACACCTTCGCGTGAACGAAGACGAGGCTTCTGCCTCCGCCCGTCACCATTGCATCGAGATCGCGCGACCGCATTGCGATCGATGCCGGACGGCCTTGATTTCCGTCTATGGTCTCGAGCATTCCGCTTGACGGCGCGTCGTTCGTATGGACCATACAAACGTGTTTCCAACCCTGCTCTGTCCCCTTTCTAAGGAGAACAATGTCGCCGCGCTTTAGGCCGCTGCCGTTGCTTCCGATCTCGACGTACGGAGCTTTCTTGAGCTTGTGAGTGCTTAGGTCTTTTGCAACGCCCATCGGGTCATAGCCTTCATATCGCAGCAGATCGACCTGCGTGGGATTCTGCATCGCGTAGCTTATCGCCCGCTGCGGCGACCACAGCACTGTGTTATTCGACCCGAACGGATTCGTAACGCCCTTGATGGCGCAGGCCTGTGCCCAGCACCAATATGCAAAGGCGCCGCACCAATCGTATTTGTCGTCGATATTGTAAACACCGAACCCGGTCGATTTCGTCGCAACCGCGCTGTGCAATTGGTCTTCTGCGATTCGAATTACCGCATCACGCAAAGAGAGGTTTTGCAGCTCGGTTCGGAGTGCTCCCGTAACCTCGCCCGCTTCCTTGCCGACTTGTCGATTCTGCACGTTAGACACGACACGAATCGTTAATGGGGCGATCCAATCGCTTCCCTGGAAATCAGCGTGCATAACGGCCGTTCCGACGGCCTTTCCTGTCACGGTGATCCGCCGGAGGATCTGTTCCTTTTCCCACCCGCTGAGGTTCGGATTTTTATGGAGAGATTTCTCATCCAGCGCGCCGAGCGAGTGAGTTAGGCAATCGTCGCCCTCGAACCTGACATCTAGCCCGTCGGCCGCGACCAGGGTAAATGAGGTTCTTTGGTTCAACCCCAGAATTTGGAGGTTTCGGCCGGGGTCAAATCCGGCCTGGTCCCACGCGTCTGCCTTTCGTATATTGCTCATATTCGCCTTCCTCCGGCGTCGAGAACTTTACGAGCAAATGTAGGGTCCGTCGCTTTCTCGGCGTCTGTTATTCAGCACCTTGACGCTCACCCGCGGCGACTTTTGCGTACTCGATGCGCGCGTACGCAAATATATACCCATCATTCGATCTTCGCAATACGATCGGCGACAGCCTTAGACCGTTCGAAGCATCGGGCGGCTTGGGGCAGCATCAGCATTGAAAGGAGCAATCTGGAGGTTGAGTTGATAGGCGCCGTCCGGGATCTCGTTCGGGACGTAGATCAGTTCGGTGATCGTCGCGTTCCGACGCGCATGCTCTCGGGCCTCGAAACTTCCGGGGGCGACGTTCCAGAATCTTCGATGATTGGAGAGAACGCCGCCGTCCGAAATTCGATCGATCGACGGCAGATCGACAAGCAGGTGCTTCACGCCCAATTCGACGATGTATGCTATCGCTTCGTCGGTAAAGTACGGTGGGATGTTTCGTTCGTCGTAAACTGCGGTTAGTTTTTCGATGCTGTTCGGCAGCGTGCGGACGATCAACGCTGCGTCGTCGAGGTCCGCGCTTGCCTCCACGCCAAGTGCCTCGACCGCGCGGCGAAGTTCCGCGGCTGTTATCGAACGGTCGCCCGGTGCTTTTGCCCCATAGCTTTCGACCGAATCGCTGTCCGCCTTGACGCTTACGACAGCAGCCTCAATAAGCACATCGGTAAGGCAGGCGAGCACAGAGATCCGCTCGTGCGTGATGTGTCCGACACATTCGGTGTGCGTTCCGCTGCAATGCGGCGCGAACGAATATCTCTCGAAATTCACGCTCGATCCCTCGCGTGTGTCGCCAAGCGCGATCGCGACTGCGCCCTCGGCGCCAAAAGCACGCGGCTGCGGGCCGCCAAAGTTAAAAGGTATCGAGATATCGATGAACTCGTGGTCAGGCATATTGGATCACTTTTCGAAAATTGCCTTTCAAGGTCTAAAATAGAGAAACAAAGGCCATCTTAGCCCGGCAAAATTTTTATCATTGGAGGAAATTATGCAGCGAATAAAATACCACGAAACAAACCCGAAGCTGATGAAGGCTCTTCTGACGGCCCAAAGCTATCTTGCGACATCGTCGCTTGAGACGAAACTCCTTCATCTCATTGATATGCGCGTCTCGCAGATCAACGGCTGTGCGTACTGCCTCGATATGCACTCAAAAGACCTTCGGCACGAGGGCGATTCCGAGCAGCGACTCTATCTGCTGAACGCTTGGCGTGAAGCCCGCGAATTCTACACACCTCGCGAGCAAGCAGCCCTCGCTTGGGCAGAAGCCGTTACGCTCGTTAGTGACACGCATGTGCCGGACGAAGTGTTCGAGGCGGCCAAGAAGGAGTTCAGCGATGCCGAACTCGCCGATCTGACCTATGCGATCACGATGATCAACACATGGAATCGCTTTAACGTCGCGTTCCGCGCGCCGGCCGGAACCTACGAACCGAGCACGCGTTCGTCGGCCGCCTAGCGATCTACTTTACGATCAGCAGCAGGCCGCGACCTTTCGGTATCGCGATCTTTTCGCCGACACGATACCGTTGCGCCGCCTGGAAATTTGCGATCGCCGGCGCGTCGATGACCGCCGTTTTCGGATCGATCCCAAGTCGTTTCCAATCGACGTTCAGATCGACGGTGGTGTCGGTCTTTGCCCAGCTTGCGACAGCGATCATCGCCGCTCCTTCTTTCGCGTAAACGGTCGCAAGCACGCTGGCGTCGCTCGTCCGCACCGGACAATTCGGCGACCAATAGCCGTACATCTTCGTGCCCTGCATCCCAAAATCGTCCCACGCCTTCCAGAGCGGACGCGGATCTGCGTTATCCGACCACGGCATCCTATTCGTCATTCCGTAGATCATTCCGCGCCACGGATTGCCGCCCTTCTCGAGCATCTCGCCCATCAACCCGAAAGGAATTCCCGAAACTTCCGTCAGGAAAAAATCCGGCGAATTGTCCTCGTAATCGAAATACTCACCGAACCAGAGTCTGTTCAGATACGGGAAGTGCTCCATATAGAGCAGAGCCGAATTATTGAATCCGTCGCTCTTGTTGAACTGATTCGCGGAATGCAGATCGATGACGCCCGGATGACCGTTCTTTGTGAGCACCCGCTTGATGCGCTTCATCGTAACGCGGTCGAACGCGACATCATCAAGATATATCCCGTCGATACCGACGTTCTGCACGAGCCAATTCATTCCCTCGACGTAATAATTATGCCAGCGGCTCATACCGCTGTTGACGATCGCGGCGTCCTTTATCTCGGGGACGAACCACGCTGCGATGTAGTCATCGCCAAGATGTTCCTGCAGCCACGGAAATCCGCCGCCTTTGCCCGGCGAATAGATCTCGTGACCAAGGCTGCGAAGTGCAGGTAGTTCGTAAGCATGATTAGAGAGTTCGCGAACCGTGTTGTAGATCTTTACCTTGAGGCCTTTCGCGTGAGCCTCGTCGATGTACGCCTTCATCTTTGCGTGCGCGATGAACGGATAATTTATGTACGGATTTATCTCCGTTGCGTGGTGGATGTTGATGACGGTCGCTCCTGTTCTTTTGATCTCATCGATCGGCGAATACTTATGATAAAAGCGGTTCGCCCACTGCCAGTCCGTGGCGATCGGATGGAACGGCGTTATGAGTAGGGTGAAGTTGTAATAAAGAACATCGCCCTTTTTCATCAATCGCGGGCCGCTGTATGCCGTAACGGTGCGAAGGCCGCGTTCGGTCGAGATATCGATTCCGCCCTTGTTCTGATTTCCCCACGAAGTCGGCAGCAGCAACGGCTTTTGCAGATAGAAATTGGTGTTAAGCGGCCGCACGTACTTTTCATCGCGAAGCGAGAATTGCATTCCGCCGTTGACCGCACCGAGCCAGGCTCCATCTTGGTTCTTTGTCGCAACGTCCCATTTCCATTTCAGTTCGTCCGGCGTCTTTCGCCCTTTTTCACCGAGTCCGAGCATATATTCGGCAGAATCCTTTGCGAACGGGATCCGCAGCCGAATGTCGTTTAGATCAACGTCGTCGTTCGCCGTTAGCTTCACGTCGTAGGAAAGCGAGCCGTCAAATTCGAGCGTGCCGCTCACTTCCATCGTGAGTTTTTTGCCGCCGTTCGGGAAAGTATTCTCCGCGGTCCATTTGACCGTTCCGGGCGAGCGTTCGGTAATGCGCAGCGGCGATGCCCTGCTGCCGAGAACGCTGTTGTCCGAACCTTCGATCTCGACCTTCATCGGCCCGGCCAGAACGCTCGTCGGGGTCCTGCCGATGGACGTCATTTCGGGCGTAAAGAAAGTTTCGATCCTTGAGGGCAAACCGCTCGCTCCGTCGAGTGTGATCTTACGGCCGAGGATACTCAGTTCATTGCCGCTCACAACGATCGGCGTATAGGGTGCGATGACAGTATTTTCCTGTGCGAGCGTCGAATTGAGCCATTTCAATCGTGTCTGTTTTTCGGGCTCGTTAAAGCCCGAATTCTCGGCGAGCGAATTTGAAACATCTATCGAAAGCGAGACGCTTTGCGGCTGCATACGTTCCGGAGAGATGGCGATCTTTCCTATGTATTTTCCCGGTTTTGCATCGACCGGAACATCAACTCCGCACCAGATCGCCTGCACCGATCCGGCACCGACATCGACGCGTTTCGTAAAATGTCCGCCGCGGTAATCGATACCTTCGGTATTGATACACGTCATATTCGCGGACGCAATAGCATTGCCGCCGCTTTTGAGATCGTCAAAAATAACGCGAACATCGCTGAGATTTTTGACCGCGAGAATGCCGAGTTGGAACGCGTAAAATTCGCCACGCCGTGCTTTTCCCGCGAACGACTTTTTGTCGCCGCCGTTCACCCAACGCGACGGCAAATGATCGGTCATACGGATCGGGAACATACGGTCTTCGGGAAATACAATGAAGTCACGGCCCAAATTCCGCTTAAAGATCGCGTCAGTTTCGGCACGCGTCGCGATAACCTCCATCGGGTAGAACGAATTGAACGCATCGACCGATTGGATCTCGGTAACTGTCGCTTTCGGCGCCGTGCTCTTTGCAGACGCGGCCCAAGCGGCATCTGCCGTTTCCGCGAACGGCGGATAAAAATCTTTCGGATAATTCGCGCTTCCGGCTTTTGTGTACGGCAGATAATAGACGTAGTAAATGCCCGCACCCGCGACGGGTTCGAAAAACACATCGCCGAATTCGTTATTGATATCGCCGCGAATAACGTTCTTGACGATCGCTCCGTCGGCCGACGTGACGATGATATTCTTGGCGTCGGGCGTCTTGTCGCGGCGACGCCATTCGATGTGCGCCAACGCCGCACGGGCCGACGCGTCGTTCACCGAAACGACGGCTCGAATATCGCCGAATTTGTCCGGATCCCACGGCTTATCTGCGACAGTGAATCGCGTTTGCGACAGAGCGCCCGCCGCAACGAAGAGCAGCAGAAATATCGTCAGGTTCGTTTTCAGCATTTCCTATCTATTGTAGCTTTCTCACCTTTGAAATGACGTCCTCGATGTCGAGTTCGGCGATATTCTCGATCGGCCCGCAGATCTTCATCAAAAGCTCGTCTTGAGCATTTCCGAGCCGCTTTGCTTCAGAATATGCGAGGTCTTCGCGGAACGTAACCATCGAATATTTCGAAAAATAATCGTCGTACACCTGCTCGAGACGCGTCTCAAGCTCACGCTTTCTTTGAAAGACAGGATCCGCGACCTTGTCCCGCATCTCGTAAAAATTCTCGATCGCCATCGACTGGATCGCCGCCGCATTCGGCAGTCTTTCCTTTTCGAATTCAGAGAAAATGACGCTTCGATCGGCGCCGTATTTCTCGATGAGCGAATCGAGCGCGTGCACATCTTCGAATGCGCAATTCATTCCCTGCCCGTAGAATGGCACCATCGCGTGAGCGGCATCGCCGAGCAGAAGTACGCGACCGTCCGAATGCCACGGCGAGCAATGGACGGTGCCCAGCATACCCGTCGGATTCGCGTAAAAATCTTTGGCGAGCGTCGGCATCAGCGGCAATGCATCGGCGAATTCACGCTCGAAGAACTCGTAAAGTTTCGCCTCGTCCGTCAACTGATCGAATGACGGTTCGCTGCCGCCCTCGATCGCCTTCAGCGCAAGAAAAAGCGTGCAGGTAAAGCTTCCGTCGAGATTAGGAAGCGCGATCATCATAAACTTATGCCGCGGCCAGATATGAAGAGCATTCTTCTCGATCAGAAAACTGCCGTCTTGGCCCGGCGGAATCACAAGTTCTTTGTAACCGTGTTCGAGAAAGTCCGAACGCGACTCAAATCCCTCGACGGTTTTATCAAGAGCTTGACGCAAGGCCGAACCCGCGCCGTCCGCCGCAAAAACGAGATCGCTCTTTATCGCCTTGCCCGACGCAAAAGAGAGTTCGCTGCTGACGAGATCGTAGCCCGTGCATTGCTCTTTGAAATGGAAGGAAACTCCGCGATGCTTTTCGGCTTCCGTCATCAAGGCGGCGTTCAAACCGGCACGCGAGATCGAGTTTATGTATTCGCCTTTGCGGCCGCTGTACGGGAGCAGCTTCGTTTCGCCCGTCGGCGTGTGGATCATACGCCCGAGCATCGGGATAGCCGCGTCAAGGATATACTCGTCCATCCCGACCTCGCGAAGCGCAGCGATTCCGCGATCCGACAGCGCCATATTGATCGAACGTCCCCGTGCAGCATCGCCAACGCGCATATCCTCGCGGGCTTCAAAAAGATCGACCGCAAAGCCGCGCTTCGCCAGATAAATGGCGAGCAGCGAACCCGCAAGCCCCGCACCGATGATCGTAACTTTCGACATAGAGTTTTTCACCACATAGATTTTCACCCAGATAGGCACATAGATCACATAGTAGATATTCCGGTGTCGGTGATCTATCTTGCATTTGGCAACTGCCATTTGCTGAAAATTATTCCAATTTACAATTTCACAAAATGACACTTAACAATTTGGATCCAAATTTCTATGTGTCTCTTGTCTCTATGTGGTTTATCGGTCTATACATTCTTTCAGTATCGCGACGAACTTACCGACGTCCTCGAACGAATTGTACAGCGGCACGGGTGCGACGCGGATAACGTCCGGTTCGCGCCAGTCTGCGATGACGCCGCGAGCGGTCAGCGCCTCGAAGAGACTTTTGTCGGCGTCTCTAACCCTGATAGAAAGCTGACAGCCTCGCTGTGCCGCATCACGCGGCGTGATCATCTCGATGCGCTCGTTTTCGATGCCGTCGATCAGCGATTCGAGATAGCCTGTGAGCTTTACGCTCTTTTCGCGAAGCCTGCGCATTCCGGCTTCGTCGAAGATTTCGAGCGACGCCCGCAATGCCGCCATTTGAAAGATCGGCGGGTTCGAGACCTGCCAGCCTTCGGCGCCTGCAAGCGGCACGAAATCGGGGCCCATCAAGAAGCGCGTCTCCTTGTCGTGTCCCCACCAGCCGGCGAAACGAACCCGATCGAAATCGCGTGCGTGACGCTCGTGGACGAATGCTCCGGCGATTCCGCCCGGCCCCGCATTCAGGTATTTGTAAGAGCACCAGACGGCGAAATCCGCGTTCCATTCGTGGAGTTGGAGTTCGAGATTACCGGCAGCGTGTGCAAGGTCGAAGCCGACCGCCGCGCCGACTCTATGCCCGGCAGTCGTGATCGCCGCCATATCGAACGACTGCCCGGTGTAGTAATTCACGCCGCCGAGCATCACGAGGGCGAGATCGTCGCGTTCGCGTTCGATCGTTTCGATAATGTCTTCGGTGCGCAAGGTAGATTCGCCAACGCGTGGAGCGAGTTCGATAAGCGAATCGGCGGGAACATCGTGAAATCTTAGTTGCGATTCGACCGCATATCGATCCGAAGGAAAGGCGTTTTTTTCAATGATGATCTTTCGGCGGCGGCCCGACGGACGGTAAAAGGAGACGAGCATCAGGTGAAGATTCACGGTCAGCGAATTCATCACGACTGTCTCGATCGGTTTGGCGCCGACGACACGCGCCATCTTCTCGGTCAAGAATTCGTGATACGGCAGCCACGGATGAGCCGCATGCAGATGGCCTTCGACGCCGAGACGCGCCCAATCTTCGAGTTCGGCTTCGATGAAGGCACGTGTCGCCTTCGGCTGAAGACCTAAGGAGTTTCCAGTAAGGTAGATCACTTCCTCGGCATTTGCCTGCTTCGGAATAAAAAACCGCTCGCGAAACCGCCGAAGCGGATCGTTTTTGTCCAGATCGTCCGTTGATTGTTTTGTTTCGATCACAGTCTATTCGGGCGTAAAATCTATAATATCAACATCATATTTTTTGATGTTCTCATCGACAGATATCAGGCTCATTTTACTTTCATTTGCCTGAACAACAAGCAACCGGTCGAACGGATCTTTGTGATAATGCGGAAGTTCGGTCACGTTCACGGAATGCCTAAAGGTTATTGGGAGAAGTTTGATGTCCGTTGCCGCTACTGTTTTTGAGATAAAAGTACGTGGATGTTCGGGCAAGGGAAGTTTGCCTTTCGAATATTTGATCGAAATTTCCCACGCACTCGCCGTTGATAGATATATTTCAGAATCGGGGTCGTCGATCAGCGACCGGATATGTCCGGGCAGTCTTCTGTCCAAAGTTGCCCAAAGGAATATCTGAGTATCAATTAGAATTTTCATCGGGAAAGAAGTCTGTGTCTTTGTCGCCGGTTAAAAGGTCGATCATCTCGTCATCCAGCGGCTCGTTGAAATCATCCGGCACTTCAAATTTGTCTTTCCAAAGACCTATCAGACTTTTCTTTTTTTGTTGAATGCCGACGATTCTTGCGGCCGGCTTTCCATTTTTGGTTATCTCGATCTCCTCGCCCGCTTGCACGCGTTCGATAATTTCGCTGAATTTGGATTTTGCTTCGTAAACACCGACTTTCATACCTGTAATATATGCTAGTCAGACTAGCTAGTCAAGCTAGTTCACCTCAGAACTCTGGCTATTGTAATAGAAAACCCTTGATTATAAAAATATGACAATGCCGTAAGGGTAAATTTCGCTATACTTTAGCCGTATGCACAACATAGATATCGAGGTCGTTGAGATGTCGCTCGACGTTATAAAGTACGCGATCAGGCGCATTACCAGCACCGCGCCGAAGCTCGGCTTTCCGAAAAGCGAAGCGGAACTCGACAAGCTTGCCGGTGAAACGATAACCGCGAAGGGCATCGGCGGCGAGAACGCGTTTAAGATCTTCCGCGACGTGCTGATCGAATCGAGCGTATCGATCGACCATCCGCGGCATCTCGCGTTCGTTCCGGCGTCGCCGACGCGTGCAGCGATAATGTTCGACCTTGTTACTGCCGCGTCGAGCATTCACGGCGCGTATTGGATGGAAGGTGCGGGCGGCATTTGGGCCGAGAATCAGGCGATGAAGTGGCTCGTCTCGCTCACCGGTCTGCCCAAAGCAGCCTTCGGCGTATTCACTAGCGGCGGCACGACCGCAAATCTCTCCGCTATCGTGGCGGCTCGCGGCGCCTGGCGTGAAAAGGATCGCGCACACGAACGCGTCCGCGGCATTATCATTACGTCAGACGGCGCTCACTCTTCGGTCAAAAGTATGGCAAAGGTCATTGACGCCGACATTATCAGCATCGAGACCGACGGGCGTTTCGAAGCCGCGCACCTTGAAGCCGAACTTGCTGCGTTCACTCCCGAGGATCGTGCGCGCGTCTTCGCAATTATCGCGACCGGCGGCACCACGAATGCCGGCATCGTCGATGACCTCGATGGGATCTCTGCCGTCGCGCATCGCGAAGACATCTGGTTCCACGTCGATGCGGCATACGGCGGCGGAGCCTTGGCTGCGCCTAAGATACGTCCGCTTTTTCGCGGGATCGAGAATGCGGACAGCATAACTATCGACCCGCACAAGTGGTTCTTTTCGCCCTACGATTGCGGCGCCGTCATCTATCGCGACCCGGCGATCGCCCGCCGCGTCCACGCGCAGGACGCCGCATATCTAGAGATCGCCACCGACGAGGCGAGCGGCTTCAACCCGGCCGACTATCAGATACAGCTCACGCGCAGACTTCGCGGCCTCCCGCTTTGGTTCTCGCTCGCAATGCACGGCACCGACCGCTACACAGAGGCGATCGAACGCGGCATCGAATTGGCTCAGATCGCGGGCCGAATGATCACGTCCGCACCGCACGTCGAACTCGTTCGCGAACCGAGCCTTTCGTGCGTTCTCTTCAGACGAAAAGGCTGGAAACCGGAAGACTACAGCGACTGGACGCATCGAAATCACAAGAGCGGTTACGCCCTAGTTACGCCGACGAAGTCGCGTGCAAATGGCCGCGTCGAAACCGTCGCACGCTTTTGCTTCATCAACCCCGACACGACCGAGGAGGATATCGAAGGAATACTCGCGACGATGGCGTAGGAAGCTGTGCCTATTACGATGCGGTGAAGTCCGACTTATCGAGATCAAGCCAATTCAAAGCGGCACCGTGAAGCAGCATTTCTTTGATCGCGTCGTCAAAGTCAAGCGACTCGATCAGGCTGCCCGGCACATCTTCGCCGAGCGGAAACGGATAATCGCTGCCGAGTGCGATCTGGTCGGAGCCGACGAGAGCGATCAGGAACTCGAGCTTCGAGCGTTCGTGGACAAGCGAATCGAAATACATTCGGTTGAGATATTTTCGCGGACTGTGAGCGTTATCGACGGCGCAGAGATCCGGCCGTACGTTAAACCCGTGCTCGATGCGGCCGAGTGTCGCCGGAAACGATCCGCCGCCGTGAGCAAAGCAAATACGCAATTGCGGCAGCCGCTCCAGAACGCCCGAGAATATGAGTGAGCATATTGCACGCGACGTTTCGGCGGGCATACCGACGAGCCACGGCAGCCAATATTTCTGCATATCGTCGCGGCCCATCATCTCCCACGGATGAACGAAGACGGCCATCTCAAGCTCTTCGCAGGCCGCGAATATTTCGAAGAATTGCGGCTCGCTCAGATTAAGCTGATTGACGTTCGTCCCGATCTCGATGCCCGCAAAACCGTTCTTCTTACAGCGTTCAAGCTCTTTCAGCGCAAGTTCAGGAGCCTGCATCGGCAAAGTCGCCAGGCCGACAAAACGCTTCGAATACCGCGCGACGTGTTCCGCGATGTCGTCGTTCAAAAACTTCGCTAGCGTCGCGCCGTCTTCGGGTTTGGCCCAATAGCTGAACATCACCGGCACGGTCGATAGCACCTGCACGTCAACGCCGAGCGCGTCGCATTCTTCAATGCGTCGCTCCGGCGACCAGCAATTATCCTGTATCTCGCGAAAGCGGTGACCATCATCGCGCATCATCATCGCCGAACAGTCATCGATGTGATCCAAGTGAATAAATCCGCCGTAGCCGAATTGTTCGCGCCAACGCGGAATATCGCGCGGCAGAATGTGTGTGTGAACGTCTATTTTTAGCACGCTCTTATTTTGGCACTTGTCTGCCTTTGAAAAAAGTCGCCCGCCGTTGGCCGCTTCATAAAACCGGCGGCACGATAACGGCTCGGTTTACAAAAGTTTACGTTGTAAAGACCGCTGCACGAGCCTTCACGCGTGGAAATATCGCGCGACAAGCGGTAACATCTAGTGTCACGTTAACAATTTACTTAAAGAGACAGGGAGTCATAAGATATGCGAGGAACATTCTTCCGCACGGCCGCGTTGACCGCCGTTCTTGTTGTCGCGGCGTCCGCCGTTTTTGCTCAGCCGCGACCGGCACGCGACCCCGAATTGGTCGCCAAACGCAATGCCATCGAGGCCGAACTCGATTCTATCGCCGTCGTTGATCGCAAAGTAATGGTGCCGATGCGCGACGGCAAGCGAATGGCCGCCGACATTTATCGCCCGAAAGACGCCTCAAAAGCGTATCCGATCATTTTCTCGCGCACGCCGTATAACTTTAATTTTTGGGACGTTCGGCTCGGCGCTCCGCGAGATATGACGACGATCCTAGAGGCCGTCAAACGCGGCTATGCGTACGTCGTGATGAACGAACGCGGGCATTTCTTCTCAGAAGGAAATTACGACATTCTCGGACCGCCGCTCACCGACGGTGTCGATGCGATCAACTGGCTCACCTCGCAGCAGTGGTCGAACAAAAAGCTCGGCACGATCGGCTGTTCATCGACCGCCGAATGGCAGATGGGCGTTGCTGCGCAGGGCGCTCCCGGATTTACGACGATGATACCGCAAGGTTTTGGCGCGGGCGTCGGCCGCGTCGGGCCGTACTTCGAACAGGGCAATTGGTATCGCGGCGGAGCGGTTCAAATGCTCTTCATCGCGTGGCTTTACGGCGAGCAGAATCAGGTGCGTCCGATGTTCCCGGCGAATACGTCGCAAGACGACCTGATCCGCGCGTCGAGATCGTTCGACCTTGCTCAGCAGATGCCTCCCGTCGATTGGTCTAAGGCTCTAAGCCATCTTCCCGAAATGGATATCATCAAGGCGGTTGACGGGCCGCGCGGCATCTTCGCCGACGAAATGCCGAACACCACGGGCGGGGCGATGATAAAACGCACACCGAATGACCCTGCGTGGTACAAAGGCGGGCTGTTCCACGACAATATGCGGATCAACATCCCCGGATTTTGGTTTATGTCCTGGTACGACGTTTCCGTCGGCCCGAACCTTGCGGCATACAACCACGTTCGTCGAACGGCAAGCCCGGACGTCGCCGAAAAGCAGTACGCCGTGATAGCTCCGACACTGCATTGCTCGTACACTCGCGCGACCGAGAACACCGTCGTAGGCGAACGCAGCATGGGCGACGCTCGTCTCGATTACAACAAGATGACCTACGATTGGTTCGACTATTTCTTAAAAGGCGAGAAGAACGACGTCTTGAAGCGCCCGAAGGTACAGTACTTCACGATGGGCATCAACAAGTGGCAGTCGTCGGACGAATGGCCGCCGAAAGGCGCTCAGCCGATGACCTTTTACCTATCGAGCGATGGCAAGGCGAATACGCGCAACGGCGACGGCCACCTTACATCACAGCCGCCTGCGGCCGACAAGCCCGATTCTTTCACCTACGATCCGATGAACCCTGTGCCGTCGTACGGCGGCAACGTTTGCTGCACGGGCAATGCGGTTCAGGGCGGGTCGCTCGATCAGAGCAAGATGGAAGAACGCGACGACATTCTTGTCTATTCTACCGAACCGCTTACTGAAGGCATCGAGCTGAGCGGCCCGATCACCGTCTCGCTCTACGTTTCTTCGGACGCGAAGGACACCGACTTCACCGTCAAGCTCATCGATGTGGACGAGAACGGCAAGGCATGGAACCTCGACGAAACGATCCAGCGTATGCGCTATCGCGACGGCTACGATAAACCGCTCGTCTGGATGGAGACGAACAAGGTTTACAAGATGACCTTCCAGCCGATGACAACGAGCAACTACTTTGCTCCCGGCCATCGAATCCGCATCGAGATCTCATCGAGCAACTTCCCGCGTTTTGACCGCAATCTGAACACGGGAGGCAACAATTACGACGAAGTTAAAGGCGTCATTGCCCGCAACTCTGTCCACCACTCGAAGCAATATCCCGCAACCGTTACGATCACGGTGGTAAAGCACAATTAGAGCGAAACTAAGGGCGGATCAACCGATCCGCCCTTTGTTTCATCTTTTCGTCTCTCGACGAAATTTAAACTGATTCCAATTTTGCCTTCAGGCGTTTGAGAGTTTTTTTATCTTTCAAGAGATTTTCGATCGGATCGGATGGAGCTGTGCTCTTGATAGATTCGCGCAAGGTCTGGTTTATCAACGTCTGATAGCCAACGTGCGATCGCTGGGCCTGCGTCTTGAAGTGTTCGATAACATCAGGATCGAGCATTATCGTAATGCGACCCTTATTTGCCTTTACAACCTCATCAATGAACGCAGGCCGTGAGATACGGCGAAAGCGCTTCTTGAATTCTTCCTCGTTTTCTAGAATTGATTCATCAAAATCATCTTTCATAAGCTTTCAACATCCAGTTCTCTGCTCGTCGGGCGGTAATAAAACAGATCTGGTCATCAACATAAGAAAAAACAAGAAAGGTGAGTCCGTATCTGGCTGTCTTTCCGATAACCGTGTATCGAAGCTCGTTTTCGGAATGTCCAAGATCGTCCGCATAGAGTGCAAATGGGTCATCGAAAATATCGGCAATTAACGCGAAATCGACATTGTGATCGGCGACCACCTTCTTTCGCTTCTCCTCATCCCAAGCAAACATAGATTATATGTATATTATATGTATGTCAATGGTTTTCAACTCACGACCGGCGGCGGCTGCATCACGGTGCCGCATTCCTTGCAGGTTCGCAAAGTCTCCGAGCCGTAGAATTTCGCGAACACGGTCTGAAACTGCGTAACGATATCGGTGAGGACGAAATACTCTTCGTAAAGCTTGTTGTTGCAGTTCTCGCAGAACCAGAGCAGGCCGTCGAGTTCGTCGCTGCGGCGCTTGCGTTCAATGACGAGGCCGACCGTATTCTCGCCGCGTATCGGATTGTGCGGCACGCGCGCCGGAAGCATAAATACTTCGCCCTCGCGGATCGGCACCTCGACCGCCTTGCCGTCTTCCTGCACAAGCACCTTGATGTCGCCCTCAAGCTGGTAAAAGAATTCTTCGCCTTCGTCCCAATGATAATCTTTACGCGAATTCGGCCCGCCGACCACCATCACAAAGAAGTCACCCGAATCGTAAACGCACTGATTCCCGACCGGCGGCCTCAGCAAATGCCGATGCTCCTCGATCCACTGTTTGAAATTAAATGGCCGTTGTATCATGAGAAGATTCTACCCACGAAACACACAAAAAGCACGAAAAGTAGATCGAGAACTGGCACATCTCGCGGATTCCTTCCGAGACATTCCTGTCTTTCGTGGGCAACCTGTCGGTCACGGCTCTGAGTGGGTCGAAGATTGCTTTCACCAAGGTCATGTTTGGCGGGTGAATAGAGTATCTTGACAATCGGGCAATGAACTAATCTAATGTAGGTCAATTCCCGCACACATTGACCTGCCGTACCCGGCGAGCGGACGCAGGTGTTTTTCCGCTTTTCCTCCCTGAAAGCTTTCGCATTTAGGCAGGGGGCCTTTTTAGGCTGTCTTTTTTTCGGATAGGAGAAGAAAAAATGAACATTGACGAAAACAAACTTCACGAACTGTTGGGCAAGTTCGTCGGAGATCTTGGCGCAACGCTTAACGCCGGGTCGATCGTGATCGGAGAAAAGCTTGGACTTTACAAAGCGATGTCAAAGCCGCGCGAGCGCGTGACCTCAAGCGAACTCGCAAACCGCACCGGCACGAACGAACGCTATGTTCGCGAATGGCTGAATGCGAACGCGGCGGGCGGCTACATTGAATACGACGCCGACGCGGACGCATTCTATTTCACGGACGAACAAGCGTTCATTATGACGGACGACAACAGTCCGCTTCACGCCCCGGGAGCTTTCGTCCTCGCTGCCGCCGCGCTCAAGGCCGTGCCGAAAATGGTCGAACGATTTACGAGCGGCGAAGGCCTCGGATGGCACGAGCACGACAGTGACCTCTTTTGCGGCACCGAACTCTTCTTTCGTCCGGGCTACAATGCGCATCTCGTCGGCGAGTGGATTCCCGCTCTCGAGGGGGTCGAGTCTAGGCTAAAGGCCGGAGCAAAGATCGCGGATGTCGGCTGCGGCTTTGGAGCTTCGACGATCATTCTTGCGAAAGCGTTTCCAAATTCGGAGTTCTTCGGGTTCGATTATCACGAAGCCTCGATCGAGACCGCGCGCGAGAACGCGGTGGCGGCGGGCGTCAACGGGAATATAAAATTCGAAGTCGCGGCGTCGAAGGATTTTCCCGGCCGCGAATACGATCTCATCGCGTTCTTCGATTGCCTGCACGATATGGGCGATCCTGTCGGGGCGGCAACGCACGTCAAAAAAGCGCTAAAAGACGACGGTACGTGGATGATCGTTGAACCGTTCGCGAACGACAATGCCGCCGACAATCACAATCCTGTGGGCCGCGTGTATTACTCAGCCTCAACGCTGATCTGCACGCCGGCCTCGCGATCGCAAGAGGTCGGCCTTGGGCTCGGTGCGCAGGCTGGAGAGGCGCGGCTGCGTAGTGTCGCCGAACAGGGCGGTTTCACCCGTTTTCGGCGGGCGGCGGAGACGCCGTTCAATATTATTCTCGAGGCAAGGCCATAAGGACTACAATTCCGCGAGTTTCTCGACCGTGCGCCAGTTGCGTGCTGTTACAGCGACCTTCAGCTTTTTCTCGATAAAGGACTTGCCAAGCAGGCTGTCGATCACGCCCATCGGCAGGTGGCAATAGATCTCGCGTCCGCGGGCAGCATAACGCTCGGCCTCCGGCGCCGCATCGACAAGGAACTCGAGTTTATCGGCCGGCAATGGTGACGAGAGAAAGAGGACGTGCATCTCCTTATGGCTCTCGAACTCGCCGATAAAGGGATTGTTCGCAATTATCTTCGCGATCTCGGCCATATCTCGAAGCATAACGGGAACCGCACGGCCGAATCTTGTCTCGATCGCCCCTTCGATCTTTCCAACAAGGTTCTTCTCGGTCGCCTTTGGCGTATCGAACGCGAGATTGCCGCTGTTGATGTAACTTGCCGCGTTCTCAAAACCGAGCCGCCCGAACTCGGCCTTCAGATCATCCATCTTGATCATCGTTTTTCCACCAACGTTGACCCCACGAAGCAGCGCAATATACCTCATATATTCTGCCGCCGGCGACAAACTTCTACAGATAGATGGTACGACCTGTTTATCGCAAATACTTGGCAGCTAAACTGTCCCCAACGGCGACCAACTTCTAACGCCGACAATTCGATCATCTGTCGTGGGCAATTGTCTTAACTCGTCGACAACCGCGACGATTATTTCACTTTCCCTTTCGTATCTTTCGTGCATTTCGTGGGCAATCCTTCTAACTGTTCGCGATGTCGATCACGAATCGATATCTCACGTCGGCCTTGATCGTGCGGTCGTACGCCTCGGGGATGCGCTCGGGCCCGATCACCTCGACGTCGGACACGATGTTATGTGCGGCGCAGAAATCGAGCATCTCCTGTGTCTCCGGAATGCCGCCGATCAGCGAGCCTGACAAGGTCTTGTTGCCGAAAATCAGCGACAGAGCGTGTATCTGATTCGGGCTTGGCGGAACGCCGACGACCACCATCGCACCGCCAACGCCGAGCAGATTCAGATACGGGTTCACGTCGTGATCGGCCGAAACCGTGTCGAGGATCATATTGAATGTACCGGTGAGCGGAGCAAAGTTTGCAGGGTCCGTCGAAACCACGAAATGATCCGCACCAAGCGCTTTTGCATCTGCCTCTTTTGATGGCGACGTGCTGAAGATCGTAACTTCGGCTCCCATCGCCTTTGCGATCTTCACGCCCATGTGTCCGAGTCCGCCAAGTCCGACGATCCCGACCTTTTGGCCTGGTCCGACCTTGAACCGCTTGAGCGGCGAATACGTTGTTATCCCTGCGCAAAGCAGCGGAGCGATGCCCGAAAGTTCGCCGGTCGCGTTGACCTTGAGAGCATAGTTCTCGTCGATAACATAATTGTTCGAATAACCGCCGTACGTTTTCGTAACGCGATCCATCTCTGTGCCGTTGTAGGTGTAGGCCGCCATCTTGAAACAAAACTGTTCTTGGCCGTTCTGACAGTTCGGACACTCACGACACGAATCGACAAAGCAACCGATTCCCGCAAGGTCGCCGACCTTGAACTTCGTCACCTTATCGCCGACCTTCGAAACGCGGCCGACGATCTCATGCCCCGGCACGAGCGGATAATTCGTCGGCATCGAATCGTGCCATTCATCCTTCGCCTGATGAATGTCCGAATGGCAGATGCCCGCATAGAGAATGTCGATCAGAATGTCGCTCGGGCCGACATCACGTCGCTCAAAATTGAATGGTGCGAAATTCGTTCCCGCCTCTTGAACCGCATAACCTTTTGTTTCGATCATATTTTTCCTTTCCTATTATTCTTCTAGTTTGAATTCCATTAGCGGTAGAATCCGCGTTTTGCCATCAAGTTCCGATCTGCTTTCTCCAACTCTCGCGGCCCCCATTGCCGCGTAGAATCCTTCGGCGTTCGGATCCGATTCTATAGATACTTTCGAATGGCCCTGGTCCTTTGCGGTCGCCATTGCGTGTTCGAAGAGTCGCCGTCCAAATCCATTCCCGATCGAACTTGGGTCGAGCCAGAGATGTTCGAGCCAGAGCTTCTCACCATCTTCGCGCAGGATATAAAAACCTAGGATCGTGGCCTGCGCAGTTAACTTGAAGGCCATTCCGCCCGAAAGATCGCTCTCACTGATCGTAAGCTGCGGACGCCATTCTTCGAGCCATTCCGCGGGATACTCCCAGTACGCTTTTGCCGCAAAAGCGATCTCCGAAAGCCTCGCAAGATCGTGTAGTTCTGCCCGTTCGATTCGTACTCCGTCGTTCATTCGATGTTCGTTGTCACTTCAAACTAGCGACTTGGCCATTCGGATGCAAATGATCGAAACGCCTTCTCCAACCGCGATCTCGACCTCCTCGTCACCCGAATAGCCCTTCGCAGAATACAACGGAACTCCCGGCAGCGTTGACATCATCTCAGCCGTCGAGAATCCGCATTTCATAGCCTCATCTTCACAGCGTTCGAGTATCGCCGCACCGAGACCCTTTCGCGCCGCTCGCGGGTGTACAAAGAAAGCTCTGATCTTGGCCGCGTCGGCCGCAGGATCAAGGAATTCCGGCTCGCGGCTCGCAGAATAGACGCTCGCACCATAAAGCGTCTTTCTCTTGCTCCAACCGCCGCACCCGACGATCTCGCCGTCGATCTCGGCGACAAAATACGTACCATCCTCGATCAGGTCTGTATCCACGCCAAATACGGAGGTAATCGAAAGTTCGATCTGGCGGTCATCGTACGAACCACGTGCGAGGCCGCGAACCGATTCGCGGATCACCGTCGCAAGCTTCGGAATATCGTCGCTGGTCGCCTTCCGTATTTGCATCGCGGATCAAATTGTTGCGATCACTTTGAGTTCGATCACGATCGGAGTGGGAAGGGCGTTGACCTCGACCGTCGTTCTGCAAGACATAGTGTCGGCGAATTATAAGATGCGTGTTTTCATGCGTCCCGCAATAGCGCTCGGAAGCCTGCCTGTTCGAAATGTCTGTCAGGCGTCAAGGCTTCAGTCAATCCGCGTTCCTGCATTGCGACGAACGAGACGCAGTCAACCAGACCCCATTCTTTATCCGCACGATTGCGAAACAGATCTACAGCTTTTCCAAGAAGATCTTCAGTTAGCGGGACGATCTCGATCAACGCGTCATCTTGAAGCGCATCGAGGAGTTTGACGGCGGCAGGTCGGTAACGTTCGCTTGCCAATGCGTTTCCGATCTCCAACAAAATTGCTTGCGTTGTAACGAGTCGAGTCTGCTCGGCTTCCAGTTTCTCCGCCAGTTGCTCTGCACGTTCGTGGTAATCATCCGACTCAACCGACAAAGCGATCGAATACCCCGTGTCAAGAAAGACTTCATTCGTCACCAAGCTTTGCCTCGCCGGTTAAATAATCATCAATTCGCTCGGAGAAATCTTTCGGACCCTTCAATTTTAAGGATCGAGCTGTGCGAAGAAATGAGTTCGATCTTCGTTTCGGCGTGGCCTCGACGGTTACGACCAATCTAACCCGCGTATCAGGCTGTAATTTGACCGATTGGATCGGACGAAAAACTAGACCGTCAAAAGTGGCGTCAAGAACTTGGCTCATTTTTCTACCTCCATAATGCAGGTTAGCATAAAACCGCTGGAACTGAACAAGATCGTAACATCGACCTTATTTCCCTATGCGGAGTCCGCCTCTCGATCAACGTCTGCGTCCGAGGATCCCCTAAGTCTTTTGGTTTAACGACAGCGTTGATCGGTTCGAAGCCGGCCCACTCGTACCTTTTTCATTTCCTTAAACCTCCTCGGCGAATAACCAAGTAATTAACCTGCCGTAGCGATCACCTTCAATTCTATGGCTATCGGCGTTGGGAGCGAGTTGACCTCGACCGTCGTTCTGCAAGGTTGCACATCGCCGAAATACTTCGCATACAAACAATTAAAGGCCGTAAAATCCGCCTTCATATTCGTGAGGAAGACCGTAACATCGACCATATTTTCCCAGGCCGAGCCGGCGTCTTCCAAGATCATTCGGACATTCTGAAAGACCGAGCGGCATTGCTCCTCGATGTCGTAAGAGACGATATTACCGTCGGCATCAAGCTCGACGCCCGGAATCTTCGCCGAATCGCGTTCCCGCGGCCCGACGCCGGACAGAAAAAGAATGTCGCCCACCCGTCGTGCGTGCGGATACGCCCCGACAGGTTTCGGGGCTCGCTCCGAATTGGAATACTCTGACCCCATACTATTGCCTATTGAAATAAGTGGCTGCGATCTTCCATTTGTCGTCCAATCTCTGCCACCTGCGTGTGTACTCAACGGTTTTCGTGAAGGCGACGCCATCGAGCTTCCCGACGAGGGTAATAATCCCGTTCTCTACCGCAGCATTTTCGCGTGTGTTGATATATACCTTCTCAGGTTTCACTCCTTCGATGACAAGTTGCTTTGATCGGAGTGCGGTCAAGTATTGATCGCGAGTCAGCATTGTTCCATCTTCGTCAACACGAACATAATTGTCCGTCAACATCCTCTCAAGATCCGCGTAATTCCGGCTGACCAAAGCCCGGAACGACGCCATACCTTGGCGCCCGATCTCACCAACGCGGTCGGTCTCCGGCGGTCTGTCGAACGAAACGTGTTCCGAGAGCAACTGCCAGTTGCCATCGCCGTCGCGCCTATAAACAGCAGTTGTGATCCCCTTGTCCACCTGCACCGGTGCATTGGCAACTGAATTCGCCTTTCGGGCAACCTTCCAAGTGGACGTCACGACGACAGTGTTTCCGAAGGTAATGAACTTGATGGGCATGCTCTTTAGATCAATGACCGTAAAGTCCACGTCCTTTCGAAGTTCACGGCGCATATTCTCGATGCACTGCTCCTTGTTCATTATGGAACTGTTTCCGCCGATACTGATAAAATTCGCAGCTAGGTGCTGCTCGAGGAAGGAAACATCCATCCGAAGGATCGCTTGATCATACTGTGAGGCGAAATCCCATGCTTCTTTCTCGATTCCGGGCTGCTGAGATCTCACTGAAAGGCAAACGGCGAGGGACATGACTATGAGTAGAAGTAGTTTTTTCATAGTTGGATTCTCCTTGTTCTTGCTTTGTAGCGGAACCATTAGGTTAATCAAAAAAGCATCAACGGTTCATTTGTGAGCGATCTGAGAAATTAAGCGAGGCGACGGCAGTGTCGTTCGCTGCATCAAAATCATACGGCTGATGAATAGAGAATATTATAGAATAGTTCGCATCCAAAGTGTGCAGCGCAACGAATATGATTATATGAGATCGAAGCTTATTTACCTGTTTCTGATCGCTGCCGTCGCCGCCCTTTCAGCCTGCGGTCTTGCTGACGCAAGGTCGGCGGCTGCAATTCCGGTCGCAACTCCAAATCCTACTGCCAAAGTGTCGGCAACGGAGACCGCCGTCTTCGCCGGCGGATGTTTTTGGGGCGTCGAGGGTGTTTATGAACACATCAAAGGCGTTACGAATGTTACATCCGGCTACGCGGGTGGTGCAAAAGACACCGCGAATTACGAGGATGTCGGCTCGGGCACGACCGGCCACGCCGAGTCGGTCGAGGTAACATTCGATCCGTCAAAGGTTACGTACGAACAACTCCTGTATGTGTTCTTCACCGTCGCTCATGATCCCACGCAACTCGATCGACAAGGCCCGGATCAGGGCAAACAATATCGCTCGGCCGTCTTCTACCAGAACGATAAACAGAAACAGGCTGCCGAGGCCTTTGTGAAGGCTCTTGTCGATGCCAAATTCTTCAACAAGCCGATCGTAACCGAGATCGCGTCGCTCGATGCGTTCTACCCGGCCGAAAAATATCATCAGGATTATATGCGGCTGAATCCCGACGATCCGTATATCGTCATCAACGACAAGCCAAAGGTCGAGGCCCTAAGGGCAAAGTTCCCACAGCTTTATGTCGCAGAGGACCGTCCGCAGTAAAAAAGCAGTTGCCATTCCGCTGCGAACCGACTATTTCCCGCCTTTTTCGGCCCAGATCTGGACGAGATGAATTAGCGTCTCGGTCGTCTTTTCGAGGCCCTTGCGCGAATTGAACTCGAGTTTTCCGTGGAAATTATGTCCGCCTGTGAAAAGGTTCGGCGTCGGGAGTCCCATCGTCGTCAGACGCGAACCGTCTGTGCCGCCGCGGATCGGTTTGCGACGAGCCGTGATACCGGCACGTTTTGCTGCCTCGATCGCAAAGTCCGTGAGTTGCGGATAATCCTTTAGCACCTCTTTCATATTCAGATAACCGAGTTCGCTCGAATAAGCGATCTTCACGTTCGGATATTTCTTTTGGGTCTCGGCAACAATGTCTTTCACCTTTTGCTCAAGGCCCGCAAAGCCGCTGATATCGAAATCGCGAAGAAGTATCTTTACAACGGATGTTTCGATATCGAGCGTTCCGATGTACGGGTGAATGTAGCTTTCGTGGCCCGTCGTCGTTTCCGGTCGATTCGGAACCTCGGTCGGAAAGCGGCTAAGGAAATCTCCGGCGGCATACATCGAATTGATCATTATGCCTTTGGCGGTTCCGGGATGCGTCGAAAGCCCGTGGAATGTAACGGTCGCGGTTCTCGCCGAGAAAGTTTCGTCCGAGACGTCGCCGAGTTCTTCGCCATCGACCGTGTAGGCGAATTTCGCTCCCCAACCCTTGATGTCGAATTTATCAATGCCGCCGCCGACCTCTTCGTCCGGCGTGAACGCGATCGCGATGTTCCCGTGCTTGATCTGAGGATTGTTTCGCAGAATATCGATCATCGTCATGATCTCGGCAACTCCCGATTTGTCGTCCGAGCCGAGAAGCGTCGTGCCGTCCGCCGTGATGATATCGTCGCCGATCAGATTCTTGAGATCGGGATTCTGCGCGACCGTGATCACCTGCGTCTTATCATTCGGCAGAACGATGTCGCCGCCCTGATAATTCTTGTGAGTAATGGCGTTAACGTTCGCTCCCGAGACCGCGGGCGACGTGTCCATATGGCCGATAAAGCCGATCGTCGGCACCTTCGAATTGTCAGGCAGATTGCCAGGGATCATTCCGTAAACGATCGCGAATTCGCTCGTGCGCACATCCTTTACGCCTAGTTCCTTGAGTTCCTTCTCAAGCAGCCGCGCGAGATCCCACTGCTTCGCCGTGCTTGGAACCTTATTCTGATCCTCAGCCGACTGCGTATCGATCTTCACATAACGCAGAAAACGCGACATCGCCGTCTCCGTCGGCTGGTTCGTTTGTCCAAAAGCAGCGAGTCCGAACGCCGAGATCACGAAACAAATGGCTATTATCTTATTCATATATTCTTTTCCCAGTATCTTGCTATATGTTGCCACGAAGTCACAAAGTTACCAAGAAATCCGGTCAATGGTTTGTGCCTTTGTGGCCATTTCTTTTGCCACTAAGACACGAAGTCACGAAGTCACGAAGAAATCCACTCTTATCTTTGTGCCTCTGTGCCTTTGTAGCCATTTCTTTTGCCACTAAGACACGAAGTCACGAAGTAAGCAAGAGATCTGGTCAGCGCATTTGTGGCTTGGTGCCTTTGTGGCCATTTCTTTTGCCACGAAGACACGATGTCACAAAGGGTCGATCTGCATTTTCTTGGCGTCTTAGTGCCTTTGTGGCTATTTGTCTTGCCACGAAGACACGAGGTCACAAAGGGTCGATCTGCATTTTCT